>Ga0214473_10002697_pt1 | contig 21752 bp, 21 predicted proteins | sample RVTome_7_FD_203509 | JGI IMG/M metagenome (GOLD analysis project Ga0214473, IMG submission 203509) | Soil microbial communities from uranium-contaminated site in the Upper Colorado River Basin, Wyoming, United States - RVT98D197 | ecosystem: Environmental > Terrestrial > Soil > Contaminated >... | reverse complement strand
GTCCGTTAAGGTATCCCGCCAAGCGGTCGGAACCCAACCCATATCATGGAATTCGATTAAGTGTAGCCGTTTCACGTTAGATCACCTCTAAAGAGAAGACTTTGTGGCGCGGTCTGCTTTTGCTGCCTCTACGGTAGGAATGCCGGTTACCCGGCACCCCCCGTGCAGACCCGGACGTGCAGTTTTCCCGCATCCGGTTCCTCAGTTGTACTCGCTTCCGCGATACAGACTAGGCCATCAAGCAAACACTCTTCGACGTTTGACTTCCGTAATACGAGGCTGTGCAATCTTAACATGGTCAAGAATCCGGTTATGTGATTTTCTTATCATCAATATTGTCAATAAGGCTGCCCACGAAACAATCGAGCCGCATGTAATTGGGATAATCACGCCACATGCTTTTTGATTTAGAGTATCTCAATTTGAAATCTGCCACTCAATATCGTTTGCTTGCTTGCCTGCAAAGAAGGTACTGAAACAAATAATCGTTTCTTAGCTCTACTTGCGGCAACATAATTTATCCGTTGTTCTTCAGCTTCTTTGGTTGTTGCAGTCAAATCAGGGTTCAGTAAGAACTCCAAATCATTCTCTTTTTTTAGTATGAGCAGTACGTTATCAAACTCATCGCCTTTGGCTTTGTGAATTGTCTTATTCAAGCTTGTATCCTCTACAATTTTTACACACAACGACAATTGCTGATAAGTATGTCCTTCATAAAAAGTTTTGGCCGCTCCACTTCTCAAATCAGAAATATCACTCTTGATATAGGCCTTGACGAACAAGTAAAACTCATACAATGATCCATTTTTGTACTCATCATGATTTTTTAAAAGAGTTCGTATATGTTTTAAGGCTTCCCTTTTACCTCTAGCCTTATCAGTCTTGACCTTAAAAAAATTTGCTAACTCTTTTATTGAATCCTTGAATTTACCTTCACGAGATAACTCAGTAGCTTTTATACAAGCAACAACAACTTTACTTCTGTATTTGTTGCTACTGCTTGGTTTGTCTTTCTCCTGCAATTCTTCAAATAGCTTATCGTTCAAGGATACTCCGCTTATCTTGCGTTTCATTGCGTTTGAAGTTATATTGTCCCTCGATAAGGAACATATTTTCTCGCCTCCACATTGTTCTTTTGACCACCTGAGCGAACCAGTCATGTCACCAACAATAATAGTTGGTTGAACACCAGTTTCATCGTTGTAGCTTATTTGCTGAATATCCGAACGTATTCCATTTAAGACTTGAATTATTTCATTGGTGCTGCGCCTGTTCTCTGCCATCTGATAATCGACCATTGCAGGTAGGTTAAAGGACGTGAATTTCACAGGATCTGCACCCTGAAAACTATAGATTGATTGCGCAATATCTCCAATTATCCCAACAACAGTCTCACTCTGTCCGATTTGATGTAGAATTGCAGCTTGGATAGGGTTTGTATCTTGAAACTCATCTACAAAGAAATATGGGAACTTCGCACACAATATCTTCAAAATGAATGGGTATTTCTCTATTAGTTGATAACCGAAGAATAGAACATCTTCGTGATGTAATACCCCTTTTCCCCAAGTCATTTTCTTATACTCATAATATGAATCATTTCTGATTGGATAGTGATCTACTCTCATTGGATAATCAGGCCTGAATACCAAGTCCTTACCGTCAAATTTCCATTTCGCTTTACTAATTGCAGCTACTATTTCGTTATCACTTCTAATTCTTTGCTGATCCGTTCTTGTCTTCCATTCGTTTAGAAATGAATAGTTGGACAGTATTATGTCATCGTGCCCATCCATTTCTTCTATGCTCAGTCCATATTCAGCAGCAATGAATGATGCATACGGCTTAACGATATGTTTATACAGAAAACTATGAATAGTTGATACTTCTACTCGGTCGGCAGAAGTGCCCAAACGACGCAGGATGGTTTCAACGGCCATATTCGTGTATGTGATGCAAGCTATTTTACGAGTCTTGCCCAATCTATTAGAACGATGCAAAACGTTTCTTATGTGTTCAACCAACCAATACGTTTTCCCGGCACCTGGTCCTGCAGATACTTTGAAATGGTGCTCTATGTCAATGAGTGAGGAATCTGATGTAATTCGGTTTATTGGCATATCCATCCTAATGCATTTTTGATGTAGCTGGGCACAATAAAATCTTGATAGCCTGCTTTTCCCTTTTTATTCAGATTGTTTTCCAAGGCGTAGGCGAGCTCCAACGCATTCTCACCTTTAGCAACTGAGTTTAGATAACGCGAAGCAATAATTGCCGCTTTTTTGTCATTATCGTTGTTCCAGTTACATTCGCGTATTCCTCGCTTTATCTCTATATTCTTTTCGTTTGGGTTTGTTTCAGTCCCTTCTGAGAGTTTATTTAAAAGTTCCTCAACTTGTTTGTCATCCTCGAAAGAACACATCAAGTCTTTGATCTCAGCTTGATTGCTCATCGATTCTGTAACCAGAAGCTCCAATGTCGGATTATGTAGAACTAAGTCATACTCAAATGTTTTCCCTTTAACCTCATCCTGGCTAAAGAATTGGACATTGGAGTGGACATTTTTATACTGCTGCATTTTCTCGGTTGCGTTGTCTTTGTACTCATAGCTTGCTGTATCTTGATTATGCTGAAATGGATAGCATTTTGAGAAGCTCCCACCAGACGTAGATTTTCTTACTGGGTCTCTGTCAGTAAGACACACTACCTTTTTGGGAATGGTATGAGGCTTTTGGTTGTCGAACAAATGTAGGAAGTGATCGAAGAACCTTCCTCCTACATTTATTACAGCAATATGGTTATCTTCTAACGATTTACCCATATATCTTGCCAGAATCGAAAGAAGTAATTGCTCAGCCAGTCCTTCTACCAAAATGACTCTCTGGGCAAAAAGCATGTCCGATTTGGTGGCATCCAAGAACCGTTGTACATATTTCTTGCTTTTGTCGTCGGGGGGGAATACTTTTCCTGGATAACCGACTTTTGTTTGTCCTTTATCACTGTGTAGACAAATGATTTCGTCTAATGATACTGCCGATGTAATATGTGTGGAATGGGAAGTCACAAAGATTTGCCTAACCTTTTTCTTTTCCTTATTCTCTTTCAAGAATTTCAAGAATTTGTACTGCATTGAAGGATGCAAGTGTGCTTCGGGTTCTTCAATTGACAAAGTTGAAAAGACTTTTGCGTTGCTGCCTAAATAATCCCCATCTGAATTGACCTGCATTTTCGCCAAAAGCAAAGACATAAATATCAGATTATTATATCCAAGGCCATTGTGCGTGGCGGGTATTTTTATCCCGGTTTCATATTCAACAATTAGTCTAAGTGCGGAGAACATTTCGACATCTGAAAGACTTCCTTCAAAATTAGGCGTTGCTTTATCAAATGATGCTCCCGTATCCTTTGCATAGGATAGTATCTGTTTCTTACCTTCTTCCATACGTTTTTGAAGGTCTGAAAGAAGACCATCTGCTTTGTCAGAAAAGTCTTGCTTTATCTGCTTTATTTCAGCAGTTTTGGCTTCTTTTGATTTATCTATTTCCGGCAATGCTTTTATCTCATAGTCCATAAAAAAGTCTAAGACGTCGCGCAGAAGCGTATTGCGACCCGAAAGCATATCTCTTTCGACATCGCGAATTGCGCTTAGAAACTGAAAATCGAATCTTTGTAATGATTCGGCGTCTGCTATGGTCTGATTTTCAGTTTTTCCTCCCCAGATTTTGTAAGTGAAAAGCCTAATGAAATCATTTCTGATGATTTTCCAGACTGTGTCCACAGCTCTTGGGTCTGCGTCTGTAACCCCGGCAATAGCCTTCAAATAGTTGTCTTTCTCCTTCTCAGGCAGAAAGAACTCATATGTTAGCAATGCTTCGTAGGAATCATCTAATCTGGTCAACCAATTGCCAACAGTCACCAAATCGTCGAGTTCTTCATTCTGACCTTGCTTTATGGTAATAGCAATACTGATTTTGGGTGGGCTGACCTTGAGTTCTTCTAAAGAGATGTGCTTATTGAAGTCATCTATTTCTAATCGCTTGGATCCTTGATAGTCAATTGGCAGTGAGAGTGCTTTGATTAAGTTTGTTTTTCCAGTATTGTTGGGCCCTATGAAGACGTTAACACCATCATTGAACTCAATCTCAGTCTTCTTGAAGTTGCGAAAATTCTCTATGGCAATTTTGGCAATATGCATAGTCTTGCCTCCAAAAGTGCTTGGGTTCCGCGTGCGGCTATTGCATTATGGCACTATTCCTGTTTCTGAAAATAAAACACATAACGTTACGCCTCACCTTCTCGGAACCCGCGAAGCGGGTTTCGAGTAAGTATGAAGGTGGTGGTTCGCAGTCACTTCATTCTGAGTTCTCTTATCTTGAAGTGCTTCCATGGTTTCCGCTTCTTCGATTTATGTTGCGTGTTAAATGGGGGTTTCTTGAGAAATATCAGGTGCGCCTCAATGTCGTCAGTCACTTTCTTGGCTTGGTCAATGGGGAGATGCTCCAGAGCGCAATGGTGATACTTCGACCCTGTGGAGTAGATAATGTCAAAACGAGAACACAATCGATAGTGTACGGAAACATTGGGATCATTGACGTATTTGCAGAGCAATCTCACCAGTTTGGCGTGTCCCTCGAATCTCTTCTGCAGGCGCATATCTATTGTCTGCCCGATATACGCGCACTCGACATTGCCGCGACAATTGGTCTCCCACCAGTACAGAGGGGAGCCATAGGGTATTCGCTCGTATTGTTTGCGGAGTTTTGCGGCTGTGTGTGTGAGTGAGTTGGCTTCGATTTCCAAGGCAACGCTAACCAGCGGAATCTTTCCGCTTGCGACTGCGCCTGGATCCATAAGAGCCGTGAACTCCAACTGGACTTCGTATTCGTGCACTTTGGACAAATCGGCAAGATGCTTTGTCATTTTCCTTTTCTGCGAACGCCTCGCGCATCAGCGGCACGCGGAGCGTGTCCGTCTGTATGCGCTGGTTCGCAGCTTTCTTATGATTGCATTCGTTGTCTTCATTGCGCGGGGACTTTGAAGGACTCGATCAGCCTCAGGATGGTGCCGACGAGACCGATGATCCAGCCGATAGGGTAGGGCAGAACGACGAGTAACCACCAATTCGAACGTCCGGTGCTGCCCCCAACGCCTCCGAGCATACTCAACCCGAACATCACTCCAACACCGATTGCTATCAGAATAAAGGCGCAGTAAAGGAGTAAGCGGTGTCGACTCTTGCCGAGAAACGCGCCGAGCGCGACCATACCGCTGCCGGGGAGTATGATGAGCGAGCCCTCGAGCGGGTCGATGGCTCCGATCAGCATGGCGATGAGACCAACGATGACCAGAATATTCGACCAGAGTAAACGTGTTTTCATAAGATATCCTCTCTGCGAACAGGCTGCGGATAAGGTGCGAAGGGTGGAAACACCGAAGGCGTTTCTGCCCTGAGTCAGCTTCAGCCGCTGGTTGGCTGGTGCGAAGCGCCGGACAACCAGTGGATGGTAATCCGCAGCCTGTTGGCACGGCGCGAAGCGTCCGTGCCAACGCTTGCCTTCACTTTCGGCGCGGTACGTGCCGTAAAGTGCAAGGCGTTGTTAGCCTTTCTTCTCCTCTATCATTGGTAAATCACTCTTGCCTATGTTGCATTGCTCGCACAGGGTTTGTAGGTTGTCTATTTTGGTGTCTCCGCCCTTGCTCCAAGGGTGGACATGGTCAACGTGTAGAACCAAACCCGGTGACAGAGCTGGGCTGTTCCCGCAACATTGGCACTTGAAATCATCCTTTCGCATCACAAGGAAGCGCAGACGCCACGAAAGAGCGCGCGACCGTTCCTCCTGCAAAGCAGGAGCGGTCACAGCGTCTTGTTCCTTTGGAACAGGGACGGGAGATGATAACTCACTTTGATCATCAGGTTCTTGATTCATGAACACAACAAAAGACTCTAATGCTTTGCGCCAAGAACCGAAACGTCTTTCGTATGCCCCTGAACAGTACCTAGAGAATGGCTTCTGCACCTCGCCATAGTGAGGCTGCCTGCCAAGATATACCCACATTCGCTCCAGATTCTCGAAGTATTCTTCGTCAGTTACGTTGTAGGTTCGAGTCCGTTCAAGTCCGGCAGCATCGAGGGCCGCGAGCCAAGACCCGAAATGGTTTGCGACTGTTGAGGATGCAAAACGACCATGTTCCCGATAGTCAGCGGTGGTAACCGATGACTTCCCAAGGATTTTGGCTACTCGCCTAAGGTCTGGAATGAATTCATCGGGTGATGCTTTCGCATTCTGACGATTGACCGAAAGACCTGCTTCGGCAACAGCCTCCAACCACGACCCACATCGCTGGCGAGCCAAACTAGGGCCGTACTGCCCATACTCTCGATACTGAGTGATAGTCAAGGTTGTCACGCCAAGTTTCTTCGCAACGACCGCAATGTCAGCAAGTATTTCGGCTTTTGTGACACCTCGATTGTATGGCTCAAGTTCGAATTTCATTATTCCTCAAGGCTAACAGTTGAACTGTGCCGCCCGGCTTTTTGGGTCGGCACAAGTGAATGGTTATCTGCGTTTTCATTTTACCAGCCCCATCCAGAATCGTTCTTCATCGATCGCATTTTCAATGCCCCGCAAGTTTTCGGTTAGGTCATAAATGAATTTTGTCGTGGTGCTACTGCCAACACGATAACATACGAACGCCAACGCACTTATAAACGCGAATCTGGCTGAGCATGCTAAAGCAGTCAAAAATTCATCTCTATTTAGAATTTCCCGCGCTCCATATGTAATAAAAATCGCATCTCGATAATTTGCTTTCCCTCTGTACCGAAATGCGCAAGTTAGAAAGTTAGTTTGCAATTGCTTGAATGCCTCATCCCTGATTTGGCGAGCGTCCTTTGTCTGGAAGCCGGTTAATTTATGTTTTGATTTTAGTCGTTCCTTTATTATTCCAGCCTCTCTATCCGTGGTTCCTGACAAGTAAGCAAGAAGCATCTCTTGAGCGCATTTCCGTGTGCCATCGAAGTTCGATATAGGGTTGCGACTTTGCAACCCTTGGTCTGCATAAGAAGGTAGCTTTTTGTCAAACTCTTCATTGCGGACCCACGCCGCTTGCATATTAAATGGATGGGGTAGTTTGTTCGTAAAGCTGTTGTTGAGCGTTTTTATTACCCCTGCATGAGTATCCGGAGTGCTAATATTGTTAGCAGCCAGAATCGCTCTAATTGATGTGTAGACCGCATAATACCAGCTAACGATTAACCCAGGGAGCACCCATGGACGCGAGTCGATCTTCGAAGGCTCATGCGCGAGCGTGATTATTGTAAGGGTATTATTTAGCGCGGAAAATAAAGGCTCGAATATGGCTGAATTTCCAAGTGTGGCTCCGTTTCCCTGAGTATTTGAACAATATACTTTCATGCACGATTCGTATTGTTCTATTGGAGTTTCCCCATGCTCTTGGGTAATCTCAAACGATAGAGCTCTTGCCCAATTTAATGTGCTTTGAAGGGCTAACCTTGGTTTCCGGTCTGAATTTTCAGAAACTATCTGTTGGTAAAGCCAGTATTCCATATTCGTGTTCTCACGGCTCGCTAAGCAGATAACGTCCGCGGCATCAGCGGCAAGCGTAGCTGTCCGTCTGCATGCCGTTGTTATGCTTTAATTCATCAGTGAGGAAAATGTTTTTCATCCAACTCATCTAATCTCTTAGGCAAATTCAACAGTGTATCATGAAGACGCCAGCCGAGTTCAGAATTACAGAATCTTGCCCAATCAACCCAAATGACTAAAGCAGTTCTAACAATTGTTGCGACATCATTTAAGACAATATCGGAATCATAGTGTGCTCTGCTGCAAGAAAGTTGTCTCCTCAGAGACCAGGCAGAACCGTGTATGTAGGAGCTCATTTGCCTATATACAAGTTCATACAGCCTTTTGAAAGCTGGCCCACATTCAGAAGCTTGACTCGCAATATCTTTATTGCACCAGTTTTTGAATGGTCGTGTTCGACCATTTCTATCGACGAATGAATAGGTTTGATTTGCACTTTCGTATTTTTGCTCAAGTGTTTCGATAAGAGCTGCCAGCCTTTTTACATGTACTTCTTCTGCCTGGTCCTTTTCCAAGTCAAGAATTGCCTGTGTTATTCTGTAAGCTTCTATATCTGAGTAGCCCCAGAAAAGGTCCGATCTTTCATCTGGATCAAGCGATACATATTTCAATGTAATCAAACTTTCGCAAAAAAGGCGGACATGTGAAGCCGCCTGATGGATCAATTCGCAGCGGAGAATAAGATAGATTGTATTTAATGTTGATATGTCTTTGTTGATATTGCAGAGAAGGAACTTTTTGTAAGGAGTATCTGCAATAAAGCTCTCATCTTGACGGCTTGCTTCAGATTGAGTTGCTGCAACGATATCTCCAAATAAATCGAGCCACTCCCAAATCTCGTCTGGGAAATCAATCATGTTTATTGTCTCCACGATATCTATTCGAGGCATTTGCAACCTATCAGGATCGTATTAGGATAACGCCGCGCATGTAGGAGCCGCGTCGACTGCGCACGGCGAAGCGCAGTGACTCTGTAAAGCGGCCTCTCGATGCGCTGGTTATGTCTCACTTCTTCCAGGTGCTCTTGATCAGGACCTCCACTGCTTCCGTGGCGCAAGCCAGGGGATCCTTCCAGATGTCTGAGCCTGTGTATCGAAAGACCTCGTATCCAAGCTTCTTCAATTCTCGATCGCGCTCGCGATCCCGGCTAGCTTGCTCCCTAGATCGATCGTGATAGTCGTGACCGTTGCACTCGACAATCAGATGCACGGTGACATCCTTTGTTCCAGGGATTTCTGTTCCGTCTCTAAATCTCTCTTTGTGGTCAAAGTCAGGAATGCATTCCTGATAGGTGAGAAGGAAATCAACTCGGTACTCGCCAAGCTGTGCCTGAGGTTCAATCACTAATACATCCGGCATATCCTCAAGGTCACCAAAGAGATGGCTATCCTTCTTGTACCGAACGTTCGACGCCGCATCATGCGCTGCCACGCATAGTGCGAATAGCATCGCCATTTCGATCGGTGACTCCGCAGTGGCAATCAAATCCTCCAAGTGACGTAACGCTTTGTTCATATATACGTGGGCGAGCGTGTTCCACCCGACAAAGAATAGAGCATCTTCTTCGGTTTGAGGTGTCTCGCCCCATTCGACAACTTGGCGCAATAGGTACTGTGTATCTTCGCCTTTCGACACTAGTCCGTTTTTGAACTGATCAGCCCAAGTTGGCTTTGGCACAGTACCTCCTTGTGGAGCATAACAATGATTATACAGTTCCGTATAACAACCCAAACGCAGCTAATTCTGCATCATAACACACTTCCGCACTTTTCGCGGCAAACATCTTTGCCGCACTATATCGAACATGTTTCATCATCCTCATCCACTTACGGAAGCGTCTTATGCGGATCAGCATAAACATCTGCATCTGTTTCTTTTTCACGCTATTGTGTTGCTTTCCGAATCGTATTATTTGTTCAGGTGTTTGTCCAGGAAATAACTGGCAAGCGGGGGGCTCCAAAATCTTATGGTTGCCCGAATTGGCAACTGAGAATCCGACACGTTATTTCGCATTTTGCGATAAAATAGAGCGCAATCTCAGAATAGAAGAAAAACAACTAAATAATCTCAGCATTTGAAAGGGCTTCCTGATATGTTTCCCCATCCGCCATACATCCAGGCAATTCAGGCACCTCAGCGATAAATGCTTTGTCTTCCTCGCTCCAATAGATGATTATCTCATACTTACTCATTTTTCCTCTCCGCTTCTAACTTCGACTTGTATTGGAGGAGTCAAACCGATGGAAGGATGCATTGCAGAAGGTCAAAGTGAAGGCGACATCATAACACCACTTGTCTTTTGATCGACGACCAAACCAAGAAATTGTTTTAGACATAACATATGACGAGGTTTACCGCCCCTGTGACCGCTAGGAGGAACTTTCGGCGGAGGGAACAATAAAAGTAATGTGGTCATCTCTTACTTCAACAAAACCGCCGGTGACTTCGACTTTGAAAACTTGACCGTTCTTGTGATACCTGACAGGCGAGTCAGGAATCCGCACAAGCATCGGCGCATGCTGTGGAAAAATAGCTATTTCGCTTCCTTTTTCAAACCTGCTCTCGCGGCGGCGAACGACCAACTCATCGATCTCATCATCCTGCATAAATACTCCTTGAGCTGTGATGATCTCTAAACTCAACTTATTCATAGCTAGCTCCCCTTCTTCTTCGCAGCCACGCTGTCGCTTGCCTGCAAACCCGTCAGAGTCTTGGCCTTTTCCAGCGCTTCATCAATGGTTCCGACCATGTAGAAAGCCTGCTCCGGAACATTGTCATGCTCCCCGTCAATAATTTCCTTGAAAGCGCGAAGGGTCTCTTCCAACGAAACGTATCTGCCAGGCATGCCGGTGTACTGCTCGCCGACAAAGAACGGCTGAGAAAGAAACTTTTGAAGCCGCCTGGCGCGTATGACAACTATTTTATCCTCTTCTGAAAGTTCTTCAACCCCCAGAATAGCTATCAAATCCTGAAGCGCTCCGTATCTTTGGAGATATCCCTTTGTCTTTCTGGCGATTTCGGTATGCTCCTCTCCGACAGCCCATGGCTCCAGGATTTGCGACGTCGACTGGAGGGGGTCGATTGCCGGATAGAGCCCCTGCTCCGCAACCCGGCGCGACAGGACAACGGTTGCATCCAGATGAGCAAAGACCGATGCCGGACCCGGATCAGCCAGATCATCCGCAGGCACATAAACCGCCTGCACCGAGGTGATTGCTCCATCCTCCGTTGAGGCAATTCGCTCCTGCAAGACTCCCATTTCAGTAAAGAGAGTCGGTTGGTAACCTACTTCGGATGGAATTCTTGCCCTCAGCAAGGAAACTTCAAGACCGGCCTGAACATACCGGTAGATATTGTCGAAAAAGAGCAGAACGTCTTGTTTTCTCTCGTCGCGGAAGTACTCGGCCATAGTAAGTGCGCTGTAGGCAACTCGAAACCGGGCGCCCGGCGGCTCGTTCATCTGCCCGTAGACCAGAATCGCCCGGTCAAGCACGCCGGTTTCCTGCATTTCCAGCCACAGCTCGTTTCCTTCACGGGTCCTCTCTCCGATACCGCCGAAGATAGAAACACCTTTGTGCTCAATGCCCACGTTTCGGATGAGCTCCATAATAATTACGGTCTTTCCCACACCAGCGCCACCAAAGAGAGCTATCTTCCCGCCACGCGGAAACGGTGTTAGAAGGTCTATGGCTTTTAGTCCGGTCTCAAATACCTGGGGGAAAGTCTGAATCTTGGCGTATTGCATCGGCGGCTTATGGATTGACTCGTGCTTGACCGCATTTACAATTCCTCTTTCATCTATTGCCTCACCTAAGACGTTAAAGGTCCTTCCTAGGATGCCGGGCCCAACAGGCACCGAGATGGGCCGGCCAAGATCAAAAACCTTGCTTCCTCTGCTCAAACCGTCTGTTGAGTCCATGGAAATGGTTCTAATCGTGCCCTCTCCCAAAAGCTGTACCGTCTCTAACGGAAGACCTTTTTCTCTATCTTCAACCCGCAGCAAATTGCCGATAGCCGGTAGTTCACCCGCAAAACCCACATCCACAACCGGCCCCGTGACCTGGACAACAGTACCTTCACCTTCTTCTTTTTCCAGCTCCCTGACAATCTTGGAAAAAGCCTCAGCGATTATGTCTTTCTTGCTCATAAAATCACCCCACTTGGCTTAAGCATACTCAACACTGCGGTTCCCGGATGGTCAATGCAAAAGTCAAATTGCAAAATGCAAATTGAAAACCTGTTAAGACCTTAAACCATTTTGCATTTTTCATTTTGCACTTTGCATTTTTCATTCAAACAGAGCGTGCATATCAAGCAAGCCTCTTAGATCAAACATGCAGACTCTTACTTCGCTCCGTTATCCGGTTCGAGTCGTGCCCTCTTCCTCTTCCCTAACGCGGGAGGCAAAGAGGACTCCGAGAAGATCGGTTGTGATGACTTCGCGACGAAGCCGGTTAAAGAGCACTCTGCATTCCTGAAGGGTCTTGTCGGCGCGTTCGGTTGCTTCTTCCATGGTTATCATCCGTGCTCCCTGTTCGCTCGCGTATGATTCCAAGAGAACGTCTTCAACCTGAATTCGCAAGAAGATTGAGATCATTTCATCCATAATGCTTTGGAATGTTGGTTCATAGACCCATTTTTCCGGCCTTTCGCCTGCAACCAGGCTTATTGCCTCGCCGCTAATATCCGGTTTCACCGGCAGCATTCTTACGATTCGAGGAAAACGCCGGATCGGTGAATAAAATTGAGTATAAAGACAATAGACCTCATCAGCTTGGCCCGACAGGAAAATATTCGTGATCTTCTCGTAGATGCGATCGACATCTTCCGGCAAGACTCCGGCTCGCTTCCATCCTTCACTATGAAGAATGGTATTCTTAGTTTTCTTGCGAAAAAAGCGCTCTCCCTTCTCGCCTTTAATTACCAGTTCAACCTTTCTTCCTTCCGCCTCCTGAGCCGTGATGAAGTCCAGAGACATTCGGTTCGCCGCAAGATTATAGCTGCCGCACATTCCCCTATCGCCGGCCAAATGAAGAAGGACTATATTCTCGATTTTCGGCCGGGCGGCTATGAATGAAGAAAAATCCTCGATCTTCAGCCCTTGATTCTCTAAATATTGCTGTTGGTGATGGAGAGTTTGGCGCATTTTCTCAGTATATTGACGCATTCCCGCCGCCTTGTGACGGGTGCGGGAGAGCTTGGCCGACGAAACAGTTGCCAGAGTGCGGGTGATAGTTTGAATATTCTGGACTGTTTTCATCCGTTGCTTTAGCTCGATGAGCTTTTGCATCTTAGACCGCCAATCCCTTTTCTTGTTCTTTTACCAACAAAACCAGTGTAGTTGCTCCATTTGTGGAGCTGTTCGCCCAATGAATTGGGCAACTACATTTGACCGATACCATAGGACCGCTTCGAAACCGATACCGGAACGAGTGTAGTTGCTCCATTTATGGAGCATCAAATGCCTGATACCGTAAAACGGCACAAGTAAATCAGGCAACTACAGACTTCCTGCCAGACGACTACCCTCTTCTGAATCCTCTTTTGCGACACGACGCTTAAAAGCTTCTTTAAAGCTGAGAATTGCCGACTTAAGGTCCTCTTCGGTGGCCGGATGAAGTTCCTTTGTCTGGTCTATGCTCTCCAAAACCGGCGCGTGATTCTGATCCATATATTTAAAAAACGCTTCTTCAAAATCCGCCGTTTGCTCCAGCGGGATATCATCCATGTAACCGTTGATGACAGCGTAGAGAATAACTATCTCTTGCTCCATTGAGAGAGGCAAATGCTGGGCTTGCTTAAGAAGTTCCCTGCCCCGCTCACCTCGAGTTAGCTGATCAAGCGTGGTCTGATCCACTTCCGCCCCGAACTTAACAAACTGAGCCATCTCTTGATACTGCGCCAGGTCGATTCGGAGCCTTCCGGCTACTTTTTTCATAGCCTTCGTTTGGGCCGATCCACCGACGCGAGAAACCGAAAGACCCACATCCATGGCGGGCCTGAATCCCTCATTGAAGAGGTTTGTATCAAGAAATATCTGACCATCGCAGATAGATATGACATTCGTTGGAATAAATGCCGAGATATCGCCAGCCAGAGTCTCGACAATCGGCAAGGCGGTCAATGATCCGCCGCCGAGCTCTATGGCGAGCCTCGCCGCTCTTTCCAAAAGCCGCGAGTGTATATAAAAGATGTCCCCCGGATAAGCTTCCCGGCCGATCGGTCTCTTCAAAAGAGCCGACATCTCTCTATAGGTAACCGCATGCTTTGAGAGGTCATCATAGACGACCAAAGCATTCCGGCCTTTTTCCATAAAGTATTCCCCGATAGCACATGCCGTGTAAGGCGCAATATAGCGAAAAGCCGGCTGCTCATTTGGTAGAGCAACGACGATTGTCGTATATTCGAGAGCTCCGTATTCTTCAAGGATATTAACCACTCTGGCCACCGACGATGCTTTTTGCCCGATGGAAGCGTAGATGCAGAAGACATCGGTATTCTTCTGACTTAGGATTGTGTCAATAGCCATGGTAGTTTTGCCGATCTTCCGGTCGCCGATTATAAGTTCGCGCTGGCCTCGTCCCAAAGGCACCAGTGCATCAAGCACTTTGATGCCCGCATGAAGAGGTTCGACCACGGGATGCCTCTCGATTATTCCGGGAGCCTTTTTCTCAACCGGGTTATACAGATCAACTTCAATCGGCCCCTTGCCGTCAATAGGTTGTCCCAAGGCATTGATAATCCGCCCGACCAGAGCCTCGCCTACCGGTACTTTCAGAAGATGACCCGTTCTTACGACTTCGCTTCCTTCTCTTATCTGCTCCTCGGGGCCCAGGAGAATGCAACCAACCTTCTCACTAAGCAAATTGAAGGCTATGCCGTAAACATTGCCCTCCAATTCAACCAACTCCTGAGAGCCGACACTTTTGAGACCCGAAACCACCGCGACGCCGTCTCCGACTTCGAGAACACTGCCCGTCTCCTGGACTTCTTCCAATTGAAGCTTCGGCTCGGTCTCCTCGATCATGGTACGGATAAACGAGGAGGCTTCCTCCTCTTTAATAAAACCTGTTTCTTTCCTCGCCGCGACACTACGCTCCAAGTCGGCCAACCATTTGTAGCGAGTGTCCAAGATAACTCTCTTGTCGTCTCCCACATAAAGAACAGCTCCGGCTTCCATGCGAGGATTGACTTTTACATCAATAAACAATTCCCGCCCCGCAGCCGCCGAGAGTTTCTCTTTCATTTTTTCCAATACCGAATCATCGAGATGAACTTTTGAATGAAGCATAAGGTGAGAGCCCTTAAAATCCTCAAAGGCTTTTTTAAGATTGGTTTCACTGATTTTGATCCCGGTCACAGGCTGATAGCTCTCAATGATCTTTATGGTTCGCTTCGCCTTGTCCTCGATCAATTCGCCATCCATCGGCAGCGCGGCCAGTTTTTTCTCCAGCTCCTTCATTGGCTCGGCCAGATCCAGAGCAAACTGGCGTTGTTCATCCAGATAAACAACCATACCTTTGACCTTGCGATCGATTCTCGGATTCAATTTAACGTCTACGCCGAGAGCCGCGGAGAGCTTCTCCCTTATCCTTTCCAAAACGTCGGCATGGAGGGAAACAGAGGTCTTGAGAATAACTTCAGCCGTCCCTTCTTTATCGCTCTTCTTCAATCACCTTCACCTCGCTAGGAAAGAGAAATACCTTCCAAATCATCCAAGCTGGAGAGAATGGCCTTTTGGACCAGAGCCCTTTGCTCCGAAGGAGAAAAACCCTCATCAAGCACCTGACGAGTCCCAAGGGTAACGAGATCAACAAGTTGATCATGCACTCCACTCATCGCTTCAGCCCTTTCCTTCTCAAGACCTTCCTCTGCTTGCTCTTTAATGGTGGCGGCCTCTTCATCGATAGCCGCTAAATGCGCAGCTTCCTCTTCCTCGGCAGCCTGTTTGGCCGCTCTGATCGTCTGCTCCGCTTCGGTCTTCGCCTCATTCAATATGAACCGGGCTTTTTCTTCAGCCAAGACGAGTTCTTTTTCAGCCTCTTCCACCGCTTGAAGTTGACCGACTATCTTCTCCCGGCGCTCGGTCAGCATATTCGTAATCATTCCCTTTTTCTCACCGAAGCCAAATCCTATTGCCTTGATAATAAGTACGAGAAGGCCGAATTGGATAATCTCAAGCAAGAATTTTAATGGCTCTCCGGTAATCTCATGCACTATTTCTTCAAACAGTTCAACCATATCGCTCATCCTCCTCAGTGCATTCTCTTAGCCATTAACTTGTCGATGACCGACTCAACCGTGTTTGTTTCCACTTTTCCCAAAAGCTTGTCGCAAGCAAGACCAACACATTCCACAGCTTCTTTTCGAAGCTTCGCTTGTTCCGCTTCTTTGCTCATAAGAATTCCCTTTCGGCCGTCCTCCAGGAATCTGTCCGCCCCGTCTTTTGCTGTATCTATCCCGGCTTTTCTGATCTCTTCAATTCTTTCCCGCATGTCGCGCGAGATTGAATCCGCCTCTTCTCTCGCTTTGGCCACAATTTCCGATGCTTCCTTTTCCGCCTGGCCCACTATCCTCTGAGCTTCAGTGAGCTGTAATTGACTATTCTGAATCCGTTCATGTCGCTTTTCCATCACCTCTATCAGAGGTAGAAAAAACACCTTGCGCAAGACGTAGTATGTGCACGTAAAAATAACAATCACAGATGCAACCACCACAGGGTTGATTTGCTTCAGGGGATTTAATTCCATCTACCCCACCTCCCGATGCGCCCGGTTGAAAGCGGGCGCTCATAGTTGAATTCTTCGCTCATTCACAAATCACATTTTGATATTCCCGGCCAACATGAGCGCCACAACCAAAGAATAGATACACAACGCCTCGATCAGAGCCATACCAATCAACATGGCGGTAAATAGCTGGGCGGCGATCTCCGGTTGCCTGGTCATGCCCTCAATAGCTGAAACCGAGATGCGTCTCATTGAAAGAGCTGAAACGGTAGCCCCAATCCCGATAGGTATGGTTGTAATCAACGCCAGCAGTACTCCGTTCATCTTTTCTACCTCCTTCTTCCAAAATCACTGTTTGTCTACAAGCTGACTGAGAATTCAAAACTGTTGGACCATTACCCCGGACTTGCTTGCCCCGCACTTTGGATTCCTGTCGCCGGTTCCCCCTCGAAGACAGGTGGTCTCTCAATCTCGCTCTTTGCCGCTTCCTTGTCTTCAGCAAGCCTCTCATGATGCTCTTCCTCTTCTTCATGCTCGTGATGGACCGCTCCGGCAATAAAGCTCGTTGTCAGCAGAGTAAAAACCAGTGCCTGCACAAAGGCGGGAATCAGCCCTAAGACATGAAGTATCAGCGGGATACCAATGGGAACAGCCGTCATGACCAATACCAATGTCATGTGCTCTCCTCCGATATTTCCAAAGAGACGCAAAGACAAAGACAGCACGTCGGTTATTTCCGCAATGAATTGAAGAGGATTCGGCCAAACCAAGTGCTTGATAGCCCCAGCAAGCCCGTTAAAAACGCCGCTGATAATCATTGTCCCGGCAACCGCGCAGAGCGCGAGCCCGAGTGGAACACTGTAGAAAGCGGTCGGAGGATTGTTGAGGACAGGCAAAGGCAGCATGCCCAGAAGATTAGAGAACAAAATAAAAAGAAAGCAGGTGGCAAGGAACGGCGCCACAACCGTGACGGCTTTCACATCGCCGATCTCCCTTGCTTTCCCTACGAAGAAATCAAGTACAAATTCACCGACATTCTGGCGACTGCCCGGCACTCCCGACGTAAGTTCTCTACTGGTCGTGATCTTGCCAAAAACAACCAGCAGAGCGGCAACGACAACAAAGTTGAAGATGACTATATAGGGCATGTAATGAATAACTGCGTTCTCTTCCATGCACTTCCCTCCTTTCCAAGATGTCTTACGGGAGACAATCTCTACCTCCAGACCTCCAAAGCCGTCTTAACACTTCCCGCAGCCAATATGGTCGTATCCACAATGAGTACCCCCAGAACCATACCCCAAAGGTTAAAGGCTTGAGGGATGAAAGCCGCCGCCGACAGCAGTATAGCCTTAACACCCAAACGCAGGGCAATCAACGAAACAACCGCGCTGCCACCTTTCTTTAAATCAGCAGCCAGCAGCTTTTTCCCTTTTGCTATGATGCCTATCAAGGTGAGTATGTCAAAGGTCGCACCGACACCGAAAGCGATCAGAAATTTGTAGTCTCCGGTTAGATAAAAACCGCCCAGAGCGACGGCTACGGCAAAATATTTAGCCCAGCCGACCATCCCATTTAAGAATTCCCATGAATAAATTTCATTCTCATCCAACATCTCAGGAGCCCGTGCTCATCGCCACATGATTTCCCTTAGCCTCAACATATCTCTAACCGCCATCAAAAGCGCAAGTATCAAGCCGACACCCGTTAAATAAGGAAACAACTTGAGCCAGCGATCGAGCACATACCCGATAAACCCTCCGGCCACGAGATAACCCGGGATAAGCGACCAAACAGCCAAAACCTTTAGGAATTCCTTTGGGATGAGTTCTTTCGGGATGAGTCTCTTGCTTGGGGTGGATGCTCCTTTTTCCGCAGCCCTCTTGTCCATGTGTAAAAACCCCCTCCTTATCTGCGCCTGTCCCTTGTCAAAGAAACCTTATCTAAACTTTTTCCGTCTCCGGCGGTGAAAATTGAAACTCCCGGCTAAATATCTTGAGTATTGCCAGCTCGCTGACAAAACTAACCGTTGCGTAAGTCAAAAAAACATAAAGATGCCTGGAGTAGATACTCAGACTACCGGCTTTCGTTGCTCCCAGCCCGGCAAGCGAGAAAGCAAGCAAAGCGGCGATCAGAGAAATCATCAAGAGCCCGACTTGAAAGGTGATTCTTTCTCTGATTGCGCCGAGAGACAGACCGGCTATTAATCCCAAGAAGATCAAAATGGATGTTTTCCACCAATGAAGAAAGACAGTGAGTAGAATAAGGAGAGTCAAGGCGGCGATAAAAATGAGGACCGTCCATAGAACATTCAAGAAAACAAAGACAGCATGGGCCTTCTTTTTGTCTTCCATTCCCCCCACCCTCAATTCAAGGATTGATATCGGGTGCGTTGCTATTCAGCGTATGGAGTTCTTGAAAACTATAGAGTTTTCGAAAGCACTACTTGGGAATATATTCACAATATAACACAAAAAAACAACACATAGCTTCCTCAGCATAACAAACCGGAAGTTTTTTGTCTATGGAAATCTTACAAATCGGTTCTTCTCCGGAATAGTGAGCAGAAAGTCACTCTGGGGAAGAACTTTGGTTTCAGGATTCAAGGATCCTAGGGGTCAAGGGGTCAAGCAGAATACTAAGAAACCACAAGAGCGTACGAGAGGTTGAAAGGATGATGAAGGTGATTATTAAGCCTTTACGAACTAAACACTCGAATCCTTGAATCCTTGAATCCTTGAATCCTCCCATTAGCAACTTTTGTCGGAGAAGAAGAGATGAATGAGTCTACCCACCAGAAATGAGCTGAAAAGAACTAAAAAGTTTTTGGCTGTTCCGAGGCTAACTGTCCGAAGAGATGGGCGCTAAATAGCCCCATGATGGACGTGACAAGTATCATCAATAACCACGATGCAATTGAACCGATAAAAGGCATGAGCATGAAAGGAAAAGCCAAAATCAGCATGAAAAAGGGCAAAATCAGACTTAATCCCGTCACCACCAGTAAAGCAAGAAGATATGTTCCGAGTCTTTCCCTGATAAAACCGAACAACTTCTCGATCTCGAAAAACGAGTGCCAGTCTCCTGTTCGTGCATACCGTATCATCCAAGCCGGGTAGAGCAGAAACCGCAGAAGGATCAAGACCAAGAAAAGGATAAAGATAACCGCGCCGACAACCAGTACGAAAAACATAATCCAGCTTCCGAATTCGATTCCCGCCGAAGATCGATGCGCGGCAAGCATTATCAAATAAAAAGCTACACCCCAAACTACAAAGACCAGGGTAAATATCGAAATGCCCATAAAAAGACCTAATACCAGATTTAGTACGCCAAGGGGCAGGCCAAACAAAAACTTGTCCTTAAGATCGTCCCAAGTCGGCAGCGGACGGTCTTTGCCCTCCGAAACGTTGCGCAAGATTTCCAGCTGGTAGCCGAGAAAAGCAAAATTGAGCACCGGAACCATGCCGATAACCGCAGCCAGCAGCACCTTCGTCGGCCACTCCTCATCTTCAAATATATATTTAAAAGCTCTCCCGAAATCCAAAGTCATTTCTCATACCTGCCTATCTGTCAAGGAATTCAATGCAAAATGCAGATTTCAAAGTGCAAACTGCAAAACTAGGGGAAAATAAGGGATTTTAACCCTTTATCATCCTCAATATCCCTTCATGCTCCTTGATCTTCTTAGCATGATTACATTTTGCATTTTTCATTTTGCACTTTGCATTTTTCATCCCGTATACTATCCCAGCCTTCTCTCACAATCAAGACTGCGCTGAACCTCTACCTCTAACTGGCCTTCTCCTCCTTTGTAGATTCCTGTTACTTATTGTAGTATTATTAGACTTGTTTCTTAGTACTGAATCTACTGATATGTTCGAAGCAATCACCGCGAATTGAGACTTAGCATCGGCGGCCGCTTTAAAAAGCTAACCTCGCTGGCAAACATGGGGACTAGTTATGAGAAAAGCAAGGCATGAAGCAGGTCAGGCAGAAAGGAATCCAGGGACTGCGGCAATTATCGCGAACATGACCGGTTCTGATGAAACACAAAGCCGGGTCAACGCAACCAACGCCCTCCTTGAAATCTTCATCAAAAAAACCTCCCGCCAGGAATATTTAGATGCAGTCGTTGAGTTAATCCGCAGATGGAGCGGCTGTCGCTGTGCCGGCGTCCGAATACTTAACGAAGAAGACCGCATACCCCACCAATCATTTGCCGGCTTCAGCCGGGAGTTCTGGAAATCGGAAAACTGGCTCTCAGTAGAAAACAGCCAATGCGCATGCACACGGGTTGTATCCCACAATGATAGTCTCCAAGATCGTACATGGACAACACCTTTCGGCTCTTTCTACTGTGAAAACCTGTGCGACCCTCTCTTGAAATTCTCATCCGAAGAGCGTTCCCGATTCCAAGACATCTGTGTTAAGAGTGGGCTCGCGTCTGCTGCGGTTGTTCCGATTCGATATCGCAAGAAGATGCTTGGGACGATTCACCTTGCGGATGAAAAAGGAGGGGCGGCATCTCTCAAGATCATTAATTTTATCGAATCAATGGTGCCCCTGATCGGGGAAGCAATCTACCGGTTCAACGTTGAGGAAGAACTCAAAAGAGTATATGATACCCAAACAATGGTCTACGCTCTGCTCCATCTCTCGATACATGATATCTCCCTGGAAGAACTTCTGGACAATGCACTTGAGCTGATGATTTCATCTCCATGGTTCGATTTCGATCAGATGGGCTGCATATTTCTGGTCGAAGACCGACCCGATCTCTTAATGTTGAAAGCCCACAAGAACATTTCAAAGAGGATACAGAAAAAGTGCACGCAGGTGCCCTTCGCTAAGTGTCTCTGCGGAAAAGCGGCGCTGATACCCCGAACACAATTCGTCGATGGCAGCGACGGTGTCCCCGAACCTCATATTGAACTCGCCTGCCTCAAACCGCATTACCTGGTGCCAATCCTCTCAGATAACAAGAAGCTGGGGATGATAAACATTTGCCTCAAACACGGGCATCGCCGCAGCGAGAAAGAAGTCAGTTTCTTGACTACGATCGCAAACACGCTGGCCGGCATTATCACGCGGAGACGCACGGAAGAAGCACTGCGGGAATCCGAAAGACAGCTAAAATACCTCTCCTCCCAACTTCTTTTAGCTCACGAGCAAGAAAGAAAACAAGTCGCCCGGGAGATCCATGACAGCATCGGACAATCCCTGGCTGCGATAAAGTTCAGGATTGAGAATGCGCTCAAAGAAAAAGCGGACAGCGACACCGGGATGGCACCCAAGTCGTTGGAGGACATGATTCCTCTTATTCAAGAAAGCGTTGAAGAGGCGCGCAGAATACAGATGGATTTGCGGCCTCCTTCCCTTGATGATCTTGGTGTGGTAGCAACAATTAATTGGT
>Ga0214473_10002696_pt1 | contig 21754 bp, 14 predicted proteins | sample RVTome_7_FD_203509 | JGI IMG/M metagenome (GOLD analysis project Ga0214473, IMG submission 203509) | Soil microbial communities from uranium-contaminated site in the Upper Colorado River Basin, Wyoming, United States - RVT98D197 | ecosystem: Environmental > Terrestrial > Soil > Contaminated >... | reverse complement strand
CCCGTGACGGCGATTTCGCGGCCGACGATGACGACAGCCATCCAAGCCGGAACAGTGCCGGTTTCGACGAGACAAATGAAGGCCGAAACGACCAGGAGCTTATCGGCGATGGGGTCGAGGAGCTGGCCGAGCGCCGTGACCTTATTCGTCCGGCGCGCCCAAAAGCCGTCGACCGTGTCGGTGAAGGAGGCGAGCAGAAAAATCCCCAGGGCGATGAACTCATGACCTTCGAACGGAAGGCGGATGGAGACGATCAGGAATGGAATCAGAACGATACGGAGCAAGGTCAGGACGGTCGGTGCGTTCATGCGGGCGGATGTTCTCCGGCCAGATTACTATAGCTTCCCGAGGGAGTCAACTTGGAGGGGAAGCCCAAAATTGCCGATAGAATTTTTTTGCCCCGGGCTCGCTATATGTTTCAAGTGAAGAACAAAGTTCCTGGCGTTCATCCCGAAATGTGAGCTTGGCTCGGCGCGGGAATTACCCACGGCCCCCCGGAACCAGTCCCGGCGGTTCCCCCCGTCTACAAGCCGACGGGGCCCCCCTCCGCTATGGGGCCTTAGGGAAATTCCCGCGCCGAGCCTGAAATTCCGTCTATATTCTATCGGCTATTTTGGGGGAAGATCCCTTCCCTCGGGCGCCGGCGACGCGTCTTGAATAAAATTCTTTTATGAATATGATGAGCTTATGTTCCGGCCGAAGGTCTTGAGAGCAGAGTTCGGCACCAAGGAGGTATGGTCATGAGATCTTTTCGGAAAACGGTCGGTTCGCGGGCCGCGTTTTTTGTCCTCGGCACGCTGACCCTGGCGCTCCTTATCTTCCCCCAACAAGCGAAAAAGCCGCAGCGGATCATGAACACCGATCCGCAGGAACGCTTAAAAGGGTTCGATGAGTTCAGCCGGATGAAAGGCATTTCCAAGTTCAAAGACCTCAAGTGGCAGCATCTGGGCCCGACGAACGTCAGCGGCCGCTCGACGGACGTCGCCGTGGTGACGCCGAAAGGAAAGAGCTATACGATCTATGTCGCGACCGCCTCCGGCGGCGTGTGGAAAACGGAAAACGAAGCCCTGACCTGGGAACCGATTTTCGAAAACGCGGCCTCGACCTCGATCGGCGATATCGCCCTCGACCCGTCCAATCCCAAGACGATCTGGGTCGGAACGGGCGAAGCCAATATTTTCCGCTCCAGCCAGGTCGGCGCCGGCATATACAAATCGACCGACGGCGGCATCAGTTGGACCCACATGGGGCTGGCCGGGACGCTGACGATCGCCAGGGTCATTGTCCATCCCAAGAACGCGAACGCCGTCTACGTCGCCGCGTCCGGCCACGAATGGACGTTGAATCCCGAGCGGGGCGTGTTCAGGACGCTTGACGGCGGCAAGACGTGGGAGAAAATTCTCTACGTCAACGAGGAGACGGGCGCGATCGACTTGGTCATGGATCCTCAGAACAACGAGACGCTCTATGCTGCCACCTGGCAGAGGACGCGGAAGAAATGGAACGACCCGCGCAATGACGCGAACTCCACGGGGAGCGGAATCTGGAAGACGACGGACGGGGGGAAAACCTGGAAACAAATAAACTCCGGCCTCCCCGAGGCCAGGTTCCGCGGACGGATCGGCATCGACCTCTGTCTCGCCAAACCCAAGGTCCTCTACGCCCTAATCGATAATTACGAGAAAGCCCGCGAAGCGACCGAGGCCGAGCTCGCGGATTCCTACGGCATCCCTTCGAGCGGATTCATCAAAGGCGCCCACCTCTACCGATCGGACGACAGCGGCGAATCGTGGAAGCTCGTCTGTCCGACGACGCCGGAGATGAAAACCGCTATGGAACGCCATTCCGGGACCTACGGCTGGGTCTTCGGCCAGGTGCGCGTCGACCCGAACGACGAAAACACGGTCTATACGATGGGCCTCGGGCTCAACCAATCGACCGACGGGGGAAAGACCTTCCGCGGTCTCCGCGGCATGCACAGCGACCACCACGGGCTCTGGATCGACCCCGACAATTCCAATTACCTGGTCAACGTCAACGACGGCGGCATCGTCATTTCATATGATAAAGGCCGGACGTGGAGGCAGAACCGGGACAACCTGCCGGTCTGCCAGTTCTTCAACGTCAATTACGACATGGCCACGCCTTTCAAGGCCTATGGCTCGATGCAGGATCACGGAAGCTTCCGGGGTGGTGTCGATTTGAGCCGCGGCCGCGATCGAATCCCGGCCGTCGTCTGGGAAGGAGCGCCCGGGGGCGAAGGTTCGAACCAGGCGATCGACCCGAACAACCCCAATATCGTCTATTCGGCGGGATTCTACGGCACGCTCTCGCGGACGGAATACCAGGCCGACGGCACGCGCAAGAACTACGACCTGATGCTCAAAGCCTCGATCGAGGAGGGGCGGCTCCGCGGCGAATGGCTGGCGCCGTTCATCCTCTCGCCCCACAATCCCAATGTTCTTTACCATGGGATGCAGTTTCTTTTCCGTTCGTTCGACCGCGGCGATACGCTCGAGCGGATCAGCCCCGACCTGACCTACAATACGACCGCGGAGATGGGGGACATCCCCTATCACACGGCCTTTTCCATTTCCGAGTCGCCCTTGAAGTTCGGATTGATCTATGTCGGCACGGACGACGGCAAGATCCAAGTAACTCGGGACGGCGGAAAAACCTGGAACGAGATCACGGCCGGGCTGCCCTATCAGAAGTGGGTCTCCCGGGTCTGCGCTTCGCAGTTTGACTTAGGCACGGTCTACGTGACCCAAAACGGAAAGCGCGACGACGACTTCACCCCCTATCTTTGGAAGTCGACGGACTATGGCAAGACCTGGGTCGATATGGCAAAGGGTATTCCCCTGGGACCGCTGAACGTCGTCCGCGAAGATCCCGTCGACCGCAACATTCTCTACGTCGGAACGGACGGCGGCGTGTTCGTCACGCTGGACGGAGGAAAGACATGGCAGATCCTGGGGGCGAATCTCCCCATGACCTACGTCCATGACCTGATCATTCATCCGCGCGACAACATCATCGTCATCGCGACACACGGCCGGGGGATGTATGCGCTGGACGCCAATCCGGTCAACAGCAAGGACAAGCGTCCCCAACGACGCATGTTCTAATCCGGCTTTTTTTGGAGAGGGAGGATTTGCGACCGTCCCTCTCCTTTTTTCGAGGAGGAATGATGACTTCATTCAAACGATCCCTGGCCTTTGTCCTCGCCCTCGGCGTTTTGTTGACGATCGCGGCCGGCGCGGCTCAAAAAACCGTTCCGCCGGCAAAAGCTCAGAAAAAAATCGAAAACACGGACCCCGCCCTGCGCCTCAAATGGGCCGAGCAGCACGCGGCCCTGAAAGGCGCGACGCCGCTCAAAGATCTCAAGTGGCGTTTCATCGGGCCGGATATCATTGGCGGCCGCTGCACGGACATCGCCGTCCCCAAAGGAAAAAGGCACACGATTTATATCGGCTCGGCGACGGGCGGCCTGTGGAAGACCGAAAATTCGGGAATCAGCTGGACGCCGCTGTTCGACGAAATGCCCACCCCCTCGATCGGCGATATCGCCATTTCGGAGTCCCACCCGGATGTCGTCTATGTCGGCACCGGAGAAGCCAATATCTTCAGGGCGTCGATCGCCGGGACGGGCGTCTATAAGTCCACCGACGGGGGAAAGACCTGGCGGCATCTCGGCCTGGCCGGGACGCAGACGATCGGCCGGATCGTCGTTCATCCGGCGAATCCGGACGTGGTCTATGTCGCCGCCTCGGGCCACGAATGGACCTCCAATCCGGAGCGGGGGGTGTTCAAATCGACGGATGGCGGTAAAACCTGGCAGAAATCCCTCTTCATCAACGATAGAGTCGGAGCGATCGACCTGGTCATGGACCCCCAGCATCCCGACGTTCTTATCGCCTCGATGTGGAACCGGATCCGCCTCCGCTGGAGCGACCCGACCCCGGGAGGAGAAGACGGATTGTTCAAAACGATCGACGGCGGCAAGACGTGGAAGGAACTGACCGCGGGCCTGCCCGATACAAAGCTCACCGGACGGATCGGAATCGATCTTTGCCGGACCAAGCCCCACGTCGTCTATGCCTATGTCGACAATCATAATCCGGGGCGGATGCCGAACGAGGGCGAGCGCGACGCCTACGGCCGGCTCAAGGTCGGGGCGAAGATCGTCGGGGCCGAAGTCTATCGCTCCGACGACCAGGGTGAAACCTGGCGGAAAGTGAGCCCGGCGGACGACATGATGGAAGGGTTCGGCGGGACATACGGCTGGGTCTTCGGCCAGATCCGCGTCGACCCGAGTAACGAGAACACGATTTATATCATGGGCCTCGGCCTGGCCAAATCGAGCGACGGCGGCAAGTCCTTCGCAAGGATTTCCTACAACGGTCTCCACGGAGACCATCATGGCCTGTGGATCGACCCGGACGATTCGAACATCCTCATCAACGTCAACGACGGCGGGGCCAACATCTCCTACGACGGCGGCAAGGCGTGGCGCGATTTCCACAGAGGAATCCCGACGATCCAGTTCTACAACGTCGCCTTCGACATGGAGAAGCCGTTCAACGTCTATGGCTCGGTCCAGGACCACAGCACCCACAGGGGCAACATCGCCCACTTCCTGCCCCGAACGCGGCGCGAACGCCGGCCCGAAACGCGATGGGAGGGCGCACCGGGCGGCGAGGGCTCCCATATCGCCGTAGACCCGGGCAATTCCGCTCTCGAATATTCCTCGACGTTTTACGGCCGGCTGCAGCGCTCGGAGTTTAAGAACGGCATGTGGGAAAGCAAGGACATCTATCCCCAGCCGGCGCAGGGCGAACCCGAGCATCGGGGACAGTGGCTCGCGCCGACGATCCTCTCTCCCCACAATCCGTCGGTCATTTATCACGGTTTCCAATACCTTTATCGCTCGATGAACAAAGGAGAGACGTGGGAGAGGATCAGCCCGGACCTGACCGCTTTCGATCCTCAGAAACAGGGCAGGCTTCCGTACGCGATTCCGTTCGCGACGCTGACGGCCATTTCGGAATCGCCGTTCAAATTCGGGTTGATCTATGTCGGGAGCGATGATGGCCGCGTCCATATCACTAAGGACGGAGGCGCGAACTGGGCCGAAATCAGCGCCGGTCTACCGTATAACAAGCATGTCTGGAGCATCACCGCCTCGAAATACGACCCGGCGACGGTCTATGTCGCGCTCATCGGCCGGCACGACGATGATTTTGCCCCGTATCTTTTCAAATCCGTCGATTTCGGTAAAACCTGGATCTCGGTCGTTGCCAATCTTCCGGGCGGGCCGACGAACGTCGTCCGCGAAGACCCGAAGAAAAGCGGCGTCCTCTATGTCGGGACCGACCTCGGCGTCTTCGTCACGACGGACGGAGCGAAAACCTGGAATTATCTGGGGAGCGGGCTGCCGAACACTCCGGTCTGGGACCTTCAAATTCATCCCCGGGAGAGCGCGATCGTCATCGCCACGAACGGCCGGGGAATGTGGGTGATCGACGATATCTCCCGCCTCCAAAAATAAAACCGCTGAGGGGCGACCGGCGGGGATTGAGCTTGTCCGCCGATTTGAGGGCATAGGAAGAAACGGCCCGGCCGGACCCGCCCCAAAAAGATAGAGCGGCCGGGCGAGAACCACCGGTCCCATCCCTAGTTTTTTCCCCAGGGGAGTCTTTTCCTTGCCCGGCCTCAAGGTCCCGGGGCGAGACACGGGCGAAATTGTCAATAGACGGGGTTTTTCATATAATTCGGCCGTGCCCGAACCCGCCTCCCTCACCCCGATGATGGACCAGTATTTCCGGATCAAGAAGAAATATCGGAACGCCCTCCTCTTCTTCAGGCTCGGGGATTTCTACGAAATGTTTTATGAAGACGCCAAAATCGGGTCGCAGGTCCTGGAGATCGCGCTCACCTCAAGACAGAAGGTCCCGATGTGCGGCGTTCCCTATCACGCCGTCGATTCTTATTTGGCCAAACTCCTCAGGCGCGGATTCAAGGTTGCGATCTGCGAGCAAGTCGAGGACCCCAAGGCGGCCCGGGGCGTCGTGAGACGGGAAGTGATCAAGGTCCTGACTCCCGGAACCGCGGTCGAGGTGGACCTCGAGACACCCAAGGAAAGCGTCACGATTATGGCTTTGTCGCCGGGCGAAAAAGGTTGGGGATTGGCTCTCATGGATCTCGCCTCCGGCGAGATGAAGGTCGCGGAGGGGGACGCTGGCGCCGAAAAATCTCTCACGGACGAGCTCTTCAGGATTTCTCCGAAAGAAATCGTTTATCCCGAGGGCGACGAAGAAGCGATCGCCCGGCTCATGGCCGGAAGCGATCTGAAGGGCGTGTTGCGCAGCCCGACCGAGGCTTGGGCGTTCGATCCCGCCCATGCCGCGAATTATTTAATGGAGCATTTCCGGGTGACATCTCTGGCCGGGTTCGGACTCGAGAAGAAAAATCGGGCGGTCTCGGCCGGAGGGGCGTTGCTCTATTACTTGAAGACCATGCGCAAGGATGCCCTCGCTCTTGTCCATAAGATCTCCTATCTTCAGGCCGCCGACCATATGGCTCTCGACGCTTCGACCGTCCGCAACCTCGAGCTCACGAAAAATTTGAGGGACGGGCGGGTCGAAGGCTCGCTTCTCGGCGTCGTGGACGAGACCATCACCCCCATGGGCGGACGCCTCTTGCGGAATTGGATCGTGCGTCCGCTTCTCGACTGCGGCGAGATCAACCTCCGCCTGGACGCGGTAGAGGCCTGGCTTAAGGACGCCATCGCCCGGCAGGAACTTCGGGATACGCTCAAGGGCATCCTCGATTTGGAGCGCCTCGCCGGGAGAATCAGTCTGGCCGCCGCCCATCCCCGCGACTTGGTCGCCCTTAAAAAATCTCTGCTGCCGCTGCCCCGCATCCGGTCGATCCTGGCCGCTTTTTCCACGCGGATCCTGGCCGATGTGGCCGGGAACTGGGACAGCGCTGAAGATATCGCCGGCCTGATAGAAAGGGCCGTTCTCGAGGAGCCGGCCTTCCTCCTCACCGAAGGCGGGATCATCAAGGACGGCTATCGCTCCGATCTCGATGAACTCCGGACGGTCAGCCGCTCGGGGAAATCGTTCTTGTCCATGCTCGAGAAGAAAGAGCGGGAGCGGACCGGAATCTCCTCTCTCAAGGTCCGCTACAACAAGGTCTTCGGCTACTATATCGAGGTCACCAAGTCCAATCTTCCCCAGGTTCCGCCCGACTACATCCGCAAGCAGACGCTCGTCGGCTCGGAGCGGTTCCTGACGCCCGAGCTCAAGGAATATGAAGAGAAAATCCTCCACGCCGAGGAGCAGATCGGGGAGCTCGAACACAAGCTTTTCAACGAAGTCAGGGAAACGATCGCGCGGGAGACGCCGCGGCTGCAGAAAATCGCAGCCGCCCTCGCGCTTCTCGACGTTCTGGCCGGACTGGCCGAGCTGGCGTCCCGGCGCAATTATTTCCGCCCCGAGGTGACCGAGGGCGATGAGGTCAAAATCCGCGAGGGCCGGCATCCGGTCATCGAAGCGACTCATGACGAGGCCTTCATCCCCAACGACACCTTCCTCGACCGGACCGAGCATCAGATCCTGATCATCACCGGCCCGAACATGGGAGGAAAATCGACCTATCTCCGCCAAGTCGCGCTTCTGGCCATCCTGGCCCAGATCGGATCGTTCGTTCCGGCGCGCGAGGCATCGCTCGGCGTCCTTGACCGGATCTTCACCCGGATCGGAGCCATGGATTTTTTGAGCGTCGGCCAATCCACGTTCATGGTCGAAATGCTCGAAACGGCCAATATCTTGAATAACGTTACGCCGCGGAGCCTCATCCTGCTCGACGAGATCGGGCGGGGGACGAGCACCTTCGACGGACTGAGCATCGCCTGGGCCGTCGCCGAATACCTCCACGGCCAGGACGATGTCCGGGCCAAGACGCTCTTCGCCACCCACTACCACGAGCTGACCGAGCTCGCCCTGACCCTCCCTCGAGTCAAAAACTATCATCTCGCCGTGAAGGAATGGAAGGACGACATCGTTTTCCTGAGAAAAATCATCCCCGGCCCATCGGACCAGAGCTACGGCATCCACGTGGCCAAGCTCGCCGGCATTCCCGGAGACGTGGTCGTGCGGGCGCGGGAGATCCTGTTCAACCTTGAAAAACAGGAGCTGGATGATGCCGGACAGCCGGTCCTCGCTTCGAAGACGCCCCAGACGCGACAGCGGAATCAGATGTGGCTGTTCGCCGAAGACCGGGATCTCGCTTTATGGGCCGAGGTGGTGGAAGAGCTCAAGAGCTGCGCCACGGCCTCCCTCACCCCCCTCAATGCCCTCCGCGTTCTCCGCCGTTTGGCGGAGAAGCTCCGTCAATAGTTATCCGGTTCGTCCCCGGCTTCGATTTCCTCGTCCTCGCTTTCTTCTTCCTCGGAATCTTCTTCGAATTCGTGATCTTCGTCGTAGGGAGCTTCGCCGCCTTCTTCCTTGCGCTCTTCGAGCGCGGCCTCGAATTCGTCTTTGTCGTCATAGCGCCGCAGGGTGTTGGCCGCGGCGTCGCTGTAGACCAGCTCGAGATAATCCTCCTCGATCTGGCAGAAGACGGACATGCTGTGGCCGGTTTGGAGGTTCCCGACGGTTTCGACGATCTCCGCTTTCTTCTTGATCGCGTCCAGCGTGACCCAGCTCGTGATTTCGATTTCTTCCATGCCAAGCTCCCAAGACAGAAAATAACGATTTTTTTTGAATTGTCAAGAGAAAAAACAGGTGAAACGCGGGCCCTCGTCCCGCTCCTTCGACGAGAGTCCCGATCCGCGGGTCGGACCGGCCGACGCCCGGAAAAAAACGGGGGGCCGTCGGCTTGACAAAGACAACGGCCCAACATATTTAATACTTGTTTTGATGAAGGAGGATGTTCATGAAATGGGATAAATTCACCGTCATGTCCCAGGAGGCGGTTCAATCCGCCCAGACCAAGGCCGAGGAGATGGGCCAGCAGGAAGTCCGGCCGGAGCACCTCCTCTGGAGTTTCTTGACCCAGGAGGAGAACATCGTCCTCGCGGTCCTGACCAAGATCGGAGCGAACCGGGCGAAGATTCAAGCGGACGCGGAGACCGCGATCCGGAGGATTCCCCAAGTCCAGGGCGGCGAAGTCTATCTTTCCTCGGCCGTCCGCGAGGTCATGAACAGCGCCCAAAAAGAAGCCGACGCCCTCAAGGATGAATACATTTCGACGGAACACCTTTTTCTGGCGATGATCAAAGACCGCGGCTCGGAAGCGGCCCGGATTCTTCGGGACAATGGCGTCTCCGAAGAGGCCGTCCTTCAGGCCTTGATGTCCATCCGGGGAACGCAGAGGATTACCGACCCTCAGCCCGAAGGCAAGCTCCAGGCGCTCCAAAAATACGCGCGCGATTTCACCGAGCTCGCCCGGCAGGGCAAGCTCGACCCGGTCATCGGGCGGGAAGACGAGATCCGGCGTGTCATCCAGGTTTTGTCCAGACGGACGAAAAACAACCCCGTCCTCATCGGGGAAGCCGGCGTGGGGAAGACGGCGATCGTCGAAGGCCTCGCCCAGCGCATCGCCAACGGCGATGTTCCCCAGCCCTTGAAGAACAAACGTCTCCTGGCCCTGGATATCGGAGCCCTCATCGCCGGAACGAAGTACCGGGGAGAATTCGAGGACCGGCTGAAAGCCATTCTCAAGGAGATCAAGGAATCCGAGGGCGAAGTCGTTCTCTTCATAGACGAGCTCCAGACCATCATCGGCGCCGGCGCGGCGGAGGGGGCGATGGACGCTTCGAATATGCTCAAGCCGGCGCTGGCCCGGGGCGAGTTGCACTGCGTGGGCGCGACGACCCTCAGCGAATATCAAAAGCACATCGAGAAGGACGCCGCGCTGGAACGGCGTTTCCAACAGGTTTATGTCGGCGAGCCTTCGGTCGGGGACACGATCTCGATCCTCCGCGGCCTGAAGGAGAAGTACGAGATCCACCATGGCGTAAGGATCAAGGATGCGGCCCTCGTCGCCGCCGCGACGCTCTCCAGCCGGTATATCTCCGGCCGCTTTCTCCCTGACAAGGCCATCGACCTGATCGACGAAGCGGCCTCGCGCATCCGGATCGAGATCGACAGCATGCCCGAGGAGATTGACGAGCTCGAACGGCGGATCCTCCAGATCGAGATCGAGCGCCAAGCTCTCAAAAAGGAGAATGACCCAGGATCCAAGGACCGGCTCGAAAAACTCAATCAGGAGCTGGCCGGGCTGCGCGAACGGAACGGCGTTCTGAAGGGGCAATGGCAGAGAGAAAAGGAGCTGATCGATGCGGCTAAAAAGCTCAAAGAGCGGCAGGATGCCTTGAAGATCGAGGAGCAGAGCGCCGAGCGCCGGGGCGACTTGGAAAAGGTCGCGGAAATCCGATACGGCAAGCTGATCGCCGTCTCCAAGGAGCTCGAAAACCTGGCCTCAAACTTGGCCGGGGTCCAGAAGAAGACGAAGATGCTTAAGGAAGAGGTGGACGAGGAGGATGTGGCCCAAGTCGTGTCGAAATGGACGGGAATTCCCGTCTCGAAAATGCTCGAAGGCGATCTCGAGCGCCTCATCCGGATGGAGTCCGTCCTCGCCCGCCGGGTCGTCGGTCAGGACCATGCCCTGCGGGCCGTTTCCGACACGATCCGGAGGGCGAGGGCAGGGATCCAGGAGGCGTCCCGGCCTCTTGGATCGTTCATATTCCTCGGGCCGACCGGAGTCGGAAAAACCGAGACGGCCCGGGCCCTGGCTGATTTTTTATTCGACTCCGAAAAGGCCATGATCCGGCTCGATATGTCCGAATACATGGAGAAGCACGCCGTGGCCCGTCTCATCGGGGCGCCGCCCGGATATGTCGGCTACGAAGAAGGCGGGCAGCTCACCGAGGCCGTCAAGCGCCGTCCATATTCGATCGTTCTTCTCGACGAGATCGAGAAAGCTCATCCCGATGTTTTTAATATCCTCCTCCAGATTCTCGATGAAGGCCGTCTGACCGACGGCAAGGGTCGGACGATCGATTTTAAAAACACGCTGATCATCATGACCTCGAACCTGGGAAGCCATCTGATCAAGGAGTTCAGCTTGGACTTCGAAACCATGGAGCGGGAGGTCAAAAAGCTCCTGGAAAGTCAATTCCGGCCGGAGTTCCTGAATCGCATCGACGACGCGATCATTTTCAAATCGTTGTCCAAGGAGACGATCCTTGCGGTCGTCGACCTCCAAATCGAGCTTCTCCGGAAACGGCTCGAAGCGCGGAACATCGGGATCGAGCTTACGGCGAAAGGGCGTAAAATCCTGGCCGAAAAAGGATACGATCCCGTCTACGGAGCCAGGCCGCTGAAGAGGGTCATCCAAAAGGAAGTCCAGAATCCGCTTGCCCTGAAGATTCTCGGAGGCGAGATCAAAGAGGGGGATACGGTCAAAGTCGATGCGGATGCTAAAGGGGAATTCACGTTCACGAAAAAATAGCGATATATCGATTCAATTTCATTTGACAAATCCATCAAAATCTTGTAAACCTTTGGCACATTTATCTAAGACAGAAAAGGAGGTCTCAGTGAAGAAGACAGGTTTTATCCTCGCTCTAGCTGCCCTCATCGGCATCGCCCCTCTTGCGTTCGCCAACGGCTTGAACCTCAACAGCCTTGGAACTCGGGCGTTGACGATGGGAGGCGCCTTCGTCGCCCTGGCGGACGATTTCAGCGCGGTCTACTGGAATCCCGCCGGGCTGGCCAAATTTACGTCCAAAGCTTTCGGCCTCTACGGCACGGACATTCTGCCGAGCGGGACGTATAAACTCACTATCCCCTCGAGCTGGCCTTATTTACCGCTCGTCTCTCCAGGCGGCCCGACGCCGGTTGACACCAAGACCCAGAAGAAGAATTATTTCGGCGGCATGGGCACCTACATCCACCCGATCAACGAGAAGCTCGTCGCGGCGATCAGCGTTTACACGCCTTCCGGATTAGGCGCCAGTTGGGACGGCTCCCAGCTCGCCTTCGTCTCCGGCGGCAATCCCGGCATCGACTGGATGAGCAAGATCGGACTTCTGACGATCGCTCCCGCGCTGGCGTACAAGGTCAACGACAGGCTGTCCCTGGGCGCGGCTTTGAACGTCAACTACGGTATGTTCGACATCAAGATGCACGCGGGCAAAGCCGATATTTCCCCGGCTCTCCTCCAGTTCGACCTCGGGCAGTACGAAGAAAGCGACACGGGATGGGGCGTAGGCGCGACCTTCGGCATAATCTACAAGGCCACCGATACGACCAGCTTCGGTTTGACGGTCCGCACACCCAGCACGGTGAGCTTCAGCGGTACGGCGAAGATCGCCAACCTCCCCACGCTCAACCTCCCCGGAAGTTCGAGCGTGGACCGGAAAGTCACCTGGCCTCTCTGGATCGCCTTAGGCATGTCCGTGCATCCCAGCGACAAGTTCACGTTCAACATCGACGCCCAGTATACGAAATGGTCGACGATCGACAAGCTCGAGGCCGACTATCAGGACACGGTTTGGGCGACTTTGATGGCCACCCGCGCGACTCCTTACAGCGAGCCGAAAAGCGTGGTGCCCATGCGCTGGGGTGATGGCTTGCAGCTCCGCTTCGGCGCCGAGTACATGTTGACCAAAGCTCTGGCCATCCGGGCCGGCTATTATTCCGATCCTTCGCCCGCCCCAGACGGCACCTTGAACATTCTCCTCCCCAGCTTCGATTTCAGCGTGGTCACCTTCGGGCTCGGATATTCCTTCGGCTCGCTCAAAATCGACGCCGGTATCGAGTACTTGAGCGGCGCGGAGAGAGATATCCTCTTTTTAAGGACATTCCGGCATCCTCAGATTCCCAACCCCTTGTTCGATTACAATTATGAAAGAGCCATGCCTGGAACATACAACATGAAGATCGTCGTTCCCAATATTTCCATAAGCTATAAGTTTTAAAAGCCGGGCTTCAATCGAGGATTGAACTTCTTCGGCCCCCGGGCCGCGGAGGGATGGGCTTATCCCTCCCGGGCCGGGGGCTTTTTTTTGCCCTCCGTTTCTGATAGATTCCATCCGAGATGGCTGATCGTGACATCCGCAAAGCCGTGATTCCCGCGGCCGGGTTCGGGACGCGCTTTCTCCCGGCCGCAAAATCCGTCCCAAAAGAAATGTTGGCCGTCGTGGACAAGCCGATGATCCAGTATGCTGTCGAGGAGGCCGCCTCCTCCGGAATCCGAAGAATCGGGATTGTCACGAACCGCCGGAAACAGGTTCTCCAAGACCATTTCGGCCCGGGCCGCGAGCTCGTCACTTTCCTCGAAGCGAAAGGAAGGGGAGACCTCATCGCTGAGCTGGCCGAAATCCGCCGCCTGGCGAGAATAACCTATATCTCTCAGCCCTCCCCCCGCGGACTCGGGCATGCCGTTCTGATGGGGGAGTCGTTCGTCGGGGGAGAGCCGTTCGCCGTCCTCAATCCGGATACGATCTATGACGGCTCGCAGCCTTGTCTCCGCCGGCTTTTGGATGTCTTCGCTGAAAAACGAAGGAGCGTTGTCGTTCTGGGAAGGATCGGAAACGAAGGCAAGGATAAATACGGGGTCGTCAGAGCCACGTTCCTCACGAAACGCGTTTATAGGATCCTGGACCTGGCCGAAAAACCCGGGCGCGGCGCGGCCTTTTCCAATCTCGCCGTCCTGGGCCGCTATGTTTTCACCCCGCGAATTTTCGACTCGATCCGGACTGCGGCGCCGGGGAAAGGCGGTGAGATCCAGATCACGGATGCGATTCGGGATCTCTTGGGCCGCGAGCCCGTTTACGGCGTCCTTTATGAAGGCAAACATTTCGACGCGGGAGATAAATTCGGTTTCCTCGAAGCGACCCTCCATTTCGGGCTCAAGCGGCCGGAGTTCCGGGAGCGCTTGAGGAAAACGCTGAAAGCCCTCTTGGGCGAAGCAGATGGGGATTGAAGAATGAAATGGCGAGGGACGGATTTGAACCGCCGACGCAGGGATTTTCAGTCCCTCGCTCTACCGACTGAGCTACCTCGCCACGCGATAGACCGGAAAGCGCCGGAAGGGAAACATAGTATATTTTTCCCTTTCCGGCTTGTCAAATAGGAGCCGGATTTCGGTGAAGCTATGAACATCGCGGCCCTGCTTCCCCATGTCGAGGTCTTTGGCGGCGTCAGGCGGTATATCGAGCTCGGAAACGCGCTCGTCCGCCGCGGCCACTCCTACACTCTCTTTCATCCGGAGGGCGGCGCGCCGGATTGGCTCGCCTTCCTGGGGCAAACCAAGTCGTTCAATGCCTTGAGAGAAGAATCTTACGATATCGGTCTGTGCAGCGAATACTCGATTCTCCCCCGATTCGAAGAATTGAGAGCCCGAGAAAAATATTTTTATTTCGTTATGGAGGGGCATAAGCTGGAAAAAGAAGTCGCCCGGCGAAAGTATCGCTTCCTCGGCAACTCCGAGGGGATCTGCCGCCGCATCGAACGGAAATACGGAGTCGAATGCTCCCGCGCTCCAGGCGCGATTAATCCCGATATTTTTCATCCCCTCCAAGATCATCCCCCTAAAGACAGGCTCAACATTTTATGCTACGGCCGGATTTACAGGAGGTGCAAGGGAGTTCAGTACGTGATTCGCGCCGTTGAAGGCCTCTATCGAAGATATCCTCAACTCCGTCTTGTCTTTTTCGACACTCCCGTCGGGGCGGACCGACGCGATCCTCGGCCCCTGATCCAAACCGCCGTCCCCCGCGAATTTCATCTCAATCTGGAGCAAGACAGGATGGCCTGGCTTTTTGGCCAGGCCGACATTTTTGTCTCAGGCGAGATCCGGGCGGGCTGGTCGAACACTTCGGCTGAAGCCATGGCCTGCCGCCTGCCGGTCGTCTGCACAAAGGCCGGGACCCGCGACTTCGCCTTCCATAACCGGACTGCCCTGGTCGTCCCGCTGCCTCTTCCCTTGCTCCTCCGCCTCCAGATCCGTAGACTCATCGAAGACACGGAGTTGCGGAACCGACTGGCAGAAGCCGGATATAAAAAAATTATGGAATTTACCTGGGATTCTTTGGCCGACCGTCTTCTCGAAATTTTCGGTCGACAGAGATCGTAGCGGCATCTGTAGAAGCATATCGGGATCCCAAGGCGGCGACGGAGTCGGTCTCTAGGCCCCTATAACGGAGGGGGGCCGAAGCAGGGAACCGACGGGACTGGTTCCCCCGGGAGCCGGGGATGATTCCTAAACGTGAAGAGGCGACTACGTATTTATTTAAATCGGACGGCACTGGGGTCGGACCCAAGGCGCCATAGCGGAGGAGGGACCCGTCGTTTTCGACGGGGGGAACCGACGGGACTGGTTCCCCAGGGGCCGGGGGCTGACCCCAGTGCCGTCCATCGTTCATTGCATCAACTTATTCATTATGATATTCTTAGCCGCTGGAGACGCGTCTCATGGACGAAAATACCCTGAAGGAACGCCTGCTCGAGCAGAATGCCGAATTCCGCAGGCTCCATGAGGAGCATCAGCGGCACGAAACTCGCCTAGCCGTCCTTGCCGGGAAATCCTTTTTATCGGACGAAGAGCGGCTTGAGGAGAAAGACCTGAAAAAGAAAAAACTCGCCCTCAAAGACCGCATGTACCGGATTATGATAGAAGCCCAAGCTTTCCCCGGAAAAAGTGCGCAATGAAGGCGAAAAAGCATTTCAAGCTCGCCCTGGTCGGGACCGATTCTCTTCGCGGCCGGGAAATGAAAAATATTCTCGAGCGGAAAAAGCTCGGCAGCTTCGACCTGGAATTCTTTGACCCCGAAGTCCGCGAGGAATTCAGCAAACTCACGGAGTTCAAGGAAGAGCCTAAAATCATCCACGGGCTGGCCTCCGGCTCCCTGGATGGGAAGGATCTCATTTTCCTGGCCGCGGACCGCAAAACCAGCCGGGCGATCGGCCTTCGGGCCCGGGAGCTCGGGCAAAAGGCTATCGACCTTGGCGAATCTTTCTCCGACAGGGACGACGTCCCGTTGGTAGTCGCCGGAGTCAATGATCAGGCGCTTGACCTCGAAAAAACTTCGCTCGCCGCCAATCCTCATCCCGCCTCGATCGTCTTATCCCATCTTTTTCATGCCCTCCGCCCGAGCTTCGGCGTGCGGAAGGCGGTCGCCGTCCTTCTCCAGCCGGCTTCGGCTTTCGACGATCCCGGCATTCAGGAGTTGGCCAGCCAGAGCGTCGCGCTCCTGAACGGCGCCAAGCCCAAGAAAAAAGTGTTCAAGGAGCAGGTCGCCTTCAATATCCTGTCCCCCCCCACGCCGGCCGACGCGAACGGCTTCTGCCCGGACGAGAGCCGGGTGCCGGCCGAAATCCGGCGCGTCCTCGGTCCGCCCTTGTTTCCCCTTTTTTTATCGATCGTCCAGGCCCCGGTTTTTCACACGTATTCCATCATGGTCTATCTCGAACTCGACAGGGAAACCGATATCGCCGCGATCGAATCCCTGTTCAAAGAACGTCCGCTTTTCCGGCTGACTCCCTTCCGCGAAACCTGCGCTGCCTCGCCCATCTCGGTTTCGGGCAAGGACGAGATCTTCATCGGGCGGATCAAAAAAGAAGACGACGATCCCCGTGCTTTCTGGATCTGGCTAGTCGCCGATAACCTCACCCGGGGCTCGGCCGTCAACGCCTTCGACATCGCAAAGATCATGCTGCCGATCAACTCGGGGCGGGAGGCCGGAGTCGAGCGGCGCCCCAGGGACTCGGCCGCCGCGCCCCCCGAGGGTCAAACGCGGAGTGCTGCTCTTCGGCGCCGGACGAAATAGAAATGTTTCCCCTCCTCAAACTGACGCTTCGAGAGAAGAAACTGGTGACTCTGGCCTTCCTCTCGACGCTCTTCGTCGCCGCATTCACGTACCTCTTCGTCGACCTTGTCCAGCCGATCATCGATGAGATGTTCATGGCCGCAGACGCGGTCAGAGTCACTTCCGGAAAAACTCGCGTGCTCGATTTTCTCTGGCGCCTCCTCCATGTCGGCAAGGAGGACATCCGCCGCGTCTTGCCCTACATCGTCGTCGTCGTGATCTTCGGCAAAGGCGTGTTCACCTTTCTTTCGTCCTTTTTCATGAAAGCCGTCGGGAACAAGATCGTCAAGACGATGCGAGATGACCTCTATAAGCATACGCTCTACCAATCGGCGGCCTATTTCGACCGGGCTCAGACCGGCGATCTGATGTCGCGCATGACCAATGATGTCGACCGCATTCAGCAGGCCGTGTCGACGGCCATGAGCGACCTCATCGAGGAAGCGTTCATCCTGGCGGCGCTCCTCACGGGGATGTTCGTCAAGGACTGGCACCTCGCCCTGCTGTCCTTTGTCGTCACTCCGCTGGCCATCATCCCCCTGGCCGCTTTCAGCCGGCAACTCAAAAAGCGGGGCCGGCAGAGTCAGGCGAAAATGGCCGAGATCTACAACCTCATCCATGAGACGATCACCGGCAATAAAATCGTCAAAGCCTTCACCATGGAGCCATTTGAGTTCCGCAAATTTCTCAATGCCAGCTGGCGCTATTTCCGGATCAATCTCAAGCTGGCCTGGATTTCGTCGCTCTCATCGCCGTTCATGGAGTTTATCGGCGGGGCCGTCGGCGCGGTTATCCTGGCCGTCGGGGCCGAGAGGATCGCTCGCAACCAGATCAGCCCCGGGGACTTCGGCTCCTTCGCTATGGCCATCTTCATGATGTTCACGCCGATTAAAAGACTGAGCCGGGCGAACAACGTCGTTCAACAGGCTACGGCCTGCTATGACCGGATCCAGGAAGTCCTCAGCGCGGTTCCCCAGATCCAGGACCGGCCGAATGCCTATCCGCTTCCCCCGGTGAGCGGCCTGGTCCGGTTTGAGAAAGTCGGCTTTTCTTATGACGAATTCCGCTCCGTGCTGTTCGACGTCGATTTCGAAGTCAGGCCGCGCGAAAACGTGGCCCTTGTGGGATTGAGCGGAGCCGGGAAAACGACCATCGCCAGCCTCCTCGCCCGCTTCTATGAACCGACCCTGGGGCGGATCACGATCGACGGTATCGATATCCGCGAGGTGACGCTCTTCTCCCTCCGCTCCCAGATCGGCCTCGTCACCCAGGACATCATCCTCTTCAACGACACCGTCCGGAACAATATCGCCTACGGCCTGGATCAGGTTTCCGATGAGAGCGTTATCGCCGCGGCCAGAGCGGCCGAGTGCCATGGGTTCATTATGGAGCTTCCCCAAGGCTACGGCTCGTTTATCGGAGAAAAAGGCGGCTTGCTCTCGGTCGGGCAGAGACAGCGTCTGGCGATCGCCCGGGCTCTCCTTAAAAATCCGCCCATCCTGATTCTCGATGAAGCCACCTCGTCTCTCGATTCGGAATCGGAGCGGCTGATCCAGACCGCCCTGGCTAATATCATGAAGGACCGGACGACGTTCGTCATCGCCCACCGCCTGTCGACGATTCGCAGCGCGGACAAGATCCTCGTCATCGATAAAGGCCGAATTGTCGAGTCCGGGGCCCACGAGGAATTGCTGCGGAAGGAAGGCATTTACCGAAAATTGCACGACCTCCAGTTTCCCGAAGACGAGGAAATCCTATGACGATTCAGAGCATGACCGGTTTTGGCGAAAAGAGCTTCGATTCCCGGACGATGTGGGTCAAGGTAAGCATCAAGAGCCTCAACCACCGCTTTTTCGACTGGAGCTACAAGGGAGCGGCGCTCGGTGAGCTGGAGAACAGGCTCCGCGCCTCCTGCCAGGCGAGAATCAGCCGGGGTCGAATCGAGGTCGTTTTCGACATCGGTTTCCATGACCCCTCTAGCTGGGATATTCGGGTCAACGAGGGACTCCTTGAAAAGATTCTTCTTTCGCTCAACCGGATCTCGTCCCGGCTTAGGAAGGAAACGGTTTTTTCGGTGGATAATCTTTTCCGCATTCCCCAGCTCGTCGAGCTCCAGCGCAAAGCCCTGACCCGGTCGGATAAGGGCTTTTTGGAACGCTGTTTCTTGACGACGCTGGCCGAGGTTGTCCGCTCGCGCCTGATCGAAGGCCGTAAAACCGTGGCCCAGCTCAAGAAGCATCTCCAGAAGGTGAAGGCGTCAGTTCACCGCGTCGAGATTTTGGCCAGGACCCAGCCCCAGGCCGTGGAGCGGAGGCTGTGGAAAAAATTGAAGGAGGCCAATGGCAATGGGACGATTTCCCAAGGACGGCTCTCCGAGGAAGTCTCATACCTGAGCCAGCGGTACGACGTCTCCGAGGAAATTCAGCGGCTGCGGAGCCATCTCGAGGCCGCCTCGAAGCTCCTGGCCTCGCCCCGGGGCGAACCGGCGGGCAAGATGCTCGATTTCATCGCCCAGGAGCTGTCCCGCGAAGCGAACACCCTGAACTCGAAATCGCAAAACATCGCCATGACCAAAGAAGGTCTCCGGATCAAGAACGAGGTGGAGAGCATCCGCCAGCAGGTTCAAAATCTGGAGTGAAGGAGGATCGCCGTGCTGTTCGTCGTCAGCGGGCCTTCGGGATGTGGAAAATCGACGATCATCCATCACTTGGTGAGGGACCTGCGGCGCGCTCGCTTTTCGGTCTCTCACACAACCCGTCCGAAGCGGCCCTCCGAAGAAGAGGGCCGGGATTACTATTTCGTGACCCGGCCGGAGTTTCAGCGGATGATCGCCCGCCAGCAGTTCCTCGAATGGGCCGTCGTCCACGGCCAATATTACGGAACGTCGAAAAAAGAGGCTTCGGAGAAAGGGAAAACCGTGGACCTCATCCTCGATATCGATGTCCAGGGAGCGCGGCAGATCCGGTCGAGCGGCCGGAGGGCGATCTTCATTTTCATCTTGCCCCCGGTTTATAACGAGCTGCGCCGCCGCCTCAAGGAGAGGGGAGAGGACTCAGCCGAAGTCATCGAACGGCGCCTCAAAAACGCGAGGAAGGAAATCCTGGAATATGTTCATTTTGATCACCTTGTGGTCAACGACACGTTGGACCGGGCCGTTTTGGAGCTGGAGTCCATCATCCTCTGCGTGCGCAGCCGGATCGATGTCCGCAGGCCGGCCATCCAGCCTATTTTGAAAAGCTTCGGAACATAGATTCTTCCGCTCCGCCCGTCGCGGGAGAGTCGGGCCGCGGAAGGGAGCGTCTCGGAGAAGAGTGAAGACCATGACGAAAATCGCCTTGGGTGTCGCATCCTCGATCAGCCTTTACAAGTCCGGTGAGGTCCTCCGCGGCTTTCAACGGGCCGGTCACGATATCCAGGTCATTATGACCCGGAACGCGGCGAAGCTCATTTCCCCCCTTCTCTTCAACTCCCTCTCCGGCCATAAGACGATCATCGACATGTTTGACGAGGATCATCCCTGGTCGATCGCCCACGTAGCGTTGGCTAAAGAAATCGGTCTTTTTGTCGTCGCCCCGGCGACGGCTAATATCATCGCCAAGTTCGCCTGGGGCGTGGCCGATGATTTTCTCTCGACGTTCTATCTGGCCGTCGAAACTCCCATCCTGATCGCGCCGGCCATGAACGAAACGATGCTCCTCCATCCCCAGACACAGGCGAACATCCGGACCCTCCGCGCCCGGGGGATAGAATTCGTCGAGCCGGAATCCGGGTATCTCGCCTGCGGCGACGAGGGGATCGGGCGTCTGGCCTCTCCCGAAGAGATCGTCCGCCGCGGTCTTGCCTTGCTTCGGAAGAGAGGGAGCCTGCGCGGACGAACCGTGCTCGTGACCGCGGGTCCGACCAGGGAATTCCTGGACCCAGTCCGGTTTATCTCGAACAGGTCTTCGGGGAAAATGGGAGTCGAGATGGCCCGGGAAGCCCTCGACCGCGGAGCGCGCGTCATCCTCATCGCCGGGCCGCTGGCGATTGAACCGCCGGCCAAGGCGGAGGTTGTCCGGGTCGAGACCGCCGCGGAGATGGAGGGCGAGGTCCTGGCCCGCTTTCCCGGAGCCGATGTCGTGGTTATGGCCGCGGCCGTGGCCGATGTCACCGTGGAGCGAGCGGCAGGCCAGAAAATCAAAAAAGAGAAGCTTCCCGATACCCTGAATCTTGTCCGAACGAAGGATATCCTCAAGGAACTCGGCGCCCGGAAAAAAAATCAGGTCCTCGTCGGGTTCGCCGCGGAGACCGAAGACCTCCGCGCCCATGCCCGAAAGAAAATGAGGGAGAAGCGCTTGGACCTCATCGTGGCAAATGATGTTTCCCGGCCGGGGATCGGCTTTGACGCCGACGATAACCAGGTTGTTCTCCTGGATGCCTTCGGCGGCGCGAACAAGACGGAGAAAATGAGCAAGCGTAAGCTGAGCGGCGTGATTTGGGATCGGATCGAGGCGAATCTTGGGAAAAAATAACGGCAAGTCTCTGGCCGACCTCGAGGACCGCCTGGAATTTTTCAATGAGATCGGGGCCGGTTTTTTCATCAAGGATGTCCGGGCCGAGAAAGGGAAAGGGGTTCCGTCGGCCGAACGCGGCGCATCCGGCTTGACCCTTCCGCCCCCCTCTTCGGATATCGGGACCATCCATCAGGAGATCCTCTCCTGCCGGAAATGCCCCTTGGCCGAGGGCCGAACGACCGCCGTCCCCGGAGAGGGAAACGTCAAAGCCGAGTTGATGTTCGTCGGAGAAGGCCCCGGACATGACGAAGACATTCAGGGCCGTCCTTTTATCGGCAAGGCCGGGCAGCTGCTGACAAAAATCATCCAGGCGATG
>Ga0214473_10002695_pt1 | contig 21754 bp, 9 predicted proteins | sample RVTome_7_FD_203509 | JGI IMG/M metagenome (GOLD analysis project Ga0214473, IMG submission 203509) | Soil microbial communities from uranium-contaminated site in the Upper Colorado River Basin, Wyoming, United States - RVT98D197 | ecosystem: Environmental > Terrestrial > Soil > Contaminated >... | reverse complement strand
TGAACCACCAACTGGAGAGCCGGATGCGGGAGAACCGCCTGTCCGGTTCGGAGGGAGGGGGAACGAATCCAATCGTCTCTCCCTACCCCTATTCAGTTTCCGCCTAACCCGTTCCCGCTATTGTACCCCCTCAGCCTCGGGGAAACTCTAGTTCGGGATTGAGAGTTAGGCGGAAGTTGAAGCTCCACGACGCTAAAGCGTGTGGTGTCTCGAGTGGTTTTCGGGATCGCTGAGTTAGGCGGAAGTTGAAGCTCCACGACGCTAAAGCGTGTGGTGTCTTGAGGGATATATGGGGCGGCGGTGTTAGGCGGAAGTTGACACTCCACGACGCTAAAGCGTGTGGTGTCTTGAGGGTGCAACAAGGCGAGGTGTTAGGCTGAAGGTGACACTCCACAACGCTAAAGCGCGTGGTTTCTAAACGCCCAGGATACCATCGGAACCTTACCTGCCTGGATCCGTAATGTGATGTAAACTTGTTGCTTGAAATCTGATCTATAACATTGTGTACTCCGGGGACTGACACGCGGTCGCCCCTCTTAGCCGAACCAGCGACGCAAGACCAACTGATGACCCTGACCGCTGGCACAAAACTCGGTCGCTACGAAATCCGCTCGCAAATCGGCGCGGGCGGCATGGGCGAAGTGTATCTGGCTCAAGACACCAAACTCGGCCGCAAAGTCGCGCTAAAAATTCTGCTACCGGAACTTGCTGAGGATAAGGACAGGATGAGCCGCTTTGTCCGTGAAGCCAAGTCAGCTTCAGCGCTCAATCATCCGAACATCATTACGATTCACGAGATCGGTGAGATTGACGGCACGCATTTTATCGCTACCGAATACATCGAAGGGGAAACTCTCCAAACGCGACTAAGAGCGGAATCGCTCAGTCTTAAGTCCACACTTGAGATTGCTCGGCAAGTAGCATCTGCGTTGGACGCGGCGCATCGGGCGGGCATCGTTCACCGCGACATCAAGCCCGACAATGTGATGGTTCGCCACGACGGTATTGTTAAAGTCCTTGATTTTGGACTCGTGAAACTGAGCGCGACTGATAGTTCAGAAGTTGATAGAGAGGGCGAGACCAAACTGCAGGTCAAGACCAGAGTGGGCCTGATCATGGGAACGGTTGCCTATATGTCGCCCGAACAAGCACGTGGCCAGGAGACCGATGCGCGAACGGACATTTGGAGTCTTGGTTGTGTGCTTTATGAAATGCTGACAGGCCAACAGCCGTTTCAGGGCGAGACAATGACCGATGTGTTGGCAAACATCATTTATCGAGAGCCTGCTTCGATTCTCTTACATCGCACAGACACGCCCGCCGAACTGGAGCGCATAGTCACGAAGGCAGTGTGGAAAAAAAAGGACGAGCGTTACCAGTCGGCGAAAGAATTGTTCAACGACCTGCAGCAGTTGCAAACTCGATTGTTGGTTGAAGCCGAACTCATTCGCAGCGGAGAAGGGAGGAGCATTTCACAAATTCAACCGTCTCCTTTTGTTAACTCAATAGCAGTCTTGCCGTTTGCCAATCTCAGCGCTGAGAAGGATAACGAGTATTTCAGCGAGGGCTTGACGGAAGAGATCATAATGAATCTTTCCAAACTGCCAATGCTCAAAGTGATTGCCCGCGGCTCAACTACGCGCTACGTGAAAGAAGGGAAGAGCCACAAGCAAACTGCGAGCGAACTTGGCGTGCAATATTTGTTGGAGGGAAGTGTCAGGAGACAGGGTAAAAATCTGAGAATCACAGCGCAACTCATTGACGCGTTGCGCGACCTCTATTTATGGGCGGAAACCTATCGCGGCACGATGGAAGACATTTTTGACATTCAAGAGAAGGTGGCGGCGGAAATTGTTCAAGCACTTCAACTCCGACTGACTCCTGACGAAAAGCAAATTCTCAAGCAACGCTTCACGGAAAACACCGTGGCATATCAACTTTATCTCCAGGGTCGTTTCTTCTGGAACAAGAGAAGTGAAGAAGGACTGAAGACTGCAATCAAGTATTTCGGACAAGCAATCGAAAAGGACCCGCAGTATGCGCTTGCGTGGGCTGGCATCGCCGATTCATACAGTCTGTTAGGCGAATACGGAAAGATTCCGCGTCGGGAATTATATCCAAGGGCAGAGGCAGCAGTTTACAAAGCCTTGGAAATTGACAACCGGCTGGCGGAAGTCCACACCTCGCTTGCGAGTCTACTCATGTTGAGTAAGTGGGACTGGGAGAATTCGGAGAAGGAATTCAAGCTTGCCCTCGAATTGAATCCGAACTATGCCACGGCGCACCACTGGTATTCCCAATGGTTTCTCAACATGGGCAGATTTAAGGAATCGCTACGAATGATTTCACGAGCGGCCGAGTTGGATCCGGTGTCACCGGCTATATTGAAGGACAAAGGATTAGCCTTGTACTACAACCGGCAATACGACGACGCTATTGAGATAGCCAGAAAAGCATTGGAGTTGGAGCCAAATTACGCTGCTGCGCGTCGCCTTCTCTCGCTCGCGTATCAGGGCAAGGAACTGTTCGCGCAAGCTATTGCGGAAAACCAGAACTGGGGAACGCTCACCGGTAACAAAGTCGAAACTACGGTTTCACTTGCCCAACTCTATGCGGCTTCAGGACAAAGAGAAGACGCAAAGAAACTCATTGAGGCCGTGGAGCAAGACAAGCTGGTCATCGATCAAGTCTATCGTGGAGTGGCCTTGGTCTATGCGGCGCTTGGCGATAATGATAATGCGTTCAAATGGCTTGAGAAGAGTTACGAGCGGCGCGAAGAGGCATTATTGAGTCTCAAGGTTGATCCCAAAGCAGACCCGCTTCGTTCCGATCCGAGATTCATTGCGCTACTAAAGAAAATAGGCGTTGAGAAATGAATCGAGGTTCAAAGGGCTTGCCGGCAAAAGGGTAATCTCTCAGGCTGAAAATCTCTCAGGTGGGGAAGGGGGCAAGGCAGGCTTCTGGATTGGAATGGGTCAAGTTTCAGTCTGCCGCCGCCCCCGCTCAAGATTCATTGCCATCAACACTGAGTAAATCTTCAACTGCACTAAGCCTCAGATTATTAGCAGGCTGAATAAGGTCAATGGGGCCAGACTTAACTTGAATGGCTGAATCAAAGTTGCCTTGCAATGAATCTTGAGCGGGGGCGGCGGCAGACTGAAACTACCCTCTTTCCTGTCCAGAAGCCTGCCTTGCCCCCTTCCCGACCTGAGAGATTTCTACCTTGTGTCACTTGCCGTATTCTTAATCTGCGTAATCTGCGAAATCTGTGGATAGCCTCGTGCCACCCCCCAGCCAGGGCCCATCAAAGTCCAAGCGATCATATGCGTTTCCGAATCCAATCGGTTAGCTGCTCTTCCGCAAGAGTCGCCTCGGCCAGTTGCAGGAAGGTCAGGTATTTCTCATCTTGACTAGCTTCAAGGTTGTGGCCATTCAGTAAGAGAAACGTGCGGGCCGCTACCAGTGCGGTGCGCTTGTTGCCATCCACGAACGGATGGTCCCGAGCAATTCCATAGGCGTAGGCCGCAGCTAAGGCTGCCAAGTCAGGCCGAGGCTGAGCATAGGCCAAGAGGTTTTGTGGACGGGCCAGCGCAGACGCAAGCAATCCCTCATCTCTCAAGCCTTCGCTTCCGCCATGCTCTGATATTTGGCGGTGATGGATCGCTATCACGGTCTCTTCAAGAAGCCAGACGATCTGAGCCATGACGACTATTCTGCCAGCTTTTTCAACGCATCTCGATCCTCTCGCATCACCCGCTCGGCAGCCTCCACTTGTTGAGCAAACGCGGGGTCATAAGCGGTAAGCTGGATCCCGTTCTTCGTTTCGACAACGTACAGGCTGTCTCCTTTTCCCACCCGCAGTCGTTCCAGGATCTCCTTGGGCAAAATCACCCCAACGGAGTTTCCAACAGTTGTGACCTTCAAAATGTTCATCCTTTACCTCCGTACCGCCCTAAGACCGCCATTTTCAAGCGAGGCAGGGGCATTATAACGTATGTTATAACTTAAGGCGACACATACTGACTAGGTCTAACCTTCGCGACGCTCTAGGCCGCGATTGAGGCCCGATCGCTATCGCTCCCGGTACTAACCTCATTACAATCATCGAATTTTGCGTTTTAACGAGAATCAGCTAATGCTTAGATTCCGTCTGGGTTCGATCCAGGAATTCACACGAAACAACGCGAACCAGATTTGATAGGGAGAGGTTAAACTCCAACGCGCCTTCCGCGCTAACAAAAAGGTCGTAAAGAGCCCAGTGTAAAGAAGGCTCGTTTTGGCGGATTCTGAGCTATGAAATGCGTGGCGCGTGGTTTCCCACAATACTGCGTAGGTTTTCGCAGCGATGAAGCACATTGCTACTCTCAAACTGTAGAATCCCGGGAAATTTGGTCGTCATTCAGCCGGAACACTTATTGCGAAAGCCTTAGTAGTCCGTGATTCATCGAGGAGTTTGTTTGTTGTGTTTATCCATGAGATGAGCGAGTTTCAGTGCCGCAAGGTCTTGGAGCAGGCTAGCTTCGGCAGACTGGCATGCGCGCGCGATAATCAGCCTTATGTTGTGCCGATCTATTTCACGTTTGATGGAGAGCACCTCTACGGATTCACCACGCTCGGACAGAAAATCGAGTGGATGCGCATCAATCCACAAGTGTGCGTGGAAATCGACGATCGAACGAGTCACGAGCAGTGGGTGAGCATTGTCGTGTTCGGACGCTATGAGGAGCTACCTGACCTGCCCGAGTTTGCCGCTGCGAGGGCAGAAGCTCACGAGCTACTTCAGCGACGAGCAATGTGGTGGGAGCCGGCTTATGTGGCCAGCGAGGATCGCGACATTCCGCATTCCCTCACACCGATCTTTTATCGTGTTCACATAGACCGAATAACAGGACACAGAGCGACCCCAGAGGTAGATCAGACAATCCCCGAAGCTCTTGAGCCCACGCCTGAGAAGCAAACCTGGTGGGACAAAATTCTGAAACGTCTGGACCCGTAGAAAGTAAAACCTGTCACGTCTGCGGTCGTTCGTTGGCCGTACTCACTACCTCATCTGGTACAGCAACCGGCTCCTCTCCTAAAATTAGATGGATCTCGTGTAATCCTCCATCATCAATAAGTGGTATTTGGTTTCCCGGCAGTGGTACACCATCCAGCTTGCCGCTGATAATCCTGCGGCTTATGCCGTCAGGGTTTTCAACTCTAATGTGATATTGAGTTGTCCCTTTCCGGTATGTGATTTCATATTCGGGCCAAGCGCGCAGAATGCAGGGTTCTACGGTCAACAAGTTGCCATTCAGCTTGAAGCCGAGAATAAACTCGAGTCCCGCACGGTACATCCAGGCGGCCGCTCCCGTATACCACGTCCACCCGCCGCGGCCACCATGAGGCGCGACAGCGTAAACGTCGGCAGCAGCCACATAGGGCTCGACTTTGTAGCGATGCAAACCGGCGCGCGTATTCGCGTGGTTGATGGGGTTAAGAAGCGCGAACAGTTCGCCCGCGCGATCGCCATCGCCTAACATCGCATAGGCGATGATTGTCCAGAGCGCAGCATGCGTATATTGTCCACCGTTTTCGCGAACTCCTGGAACGTAGCCTTTGATATAGCCGGGATCGAGCGCGCTTTTGTCAAAAGGTGGAGACAGTAACAGTATAAGTCCCTCTTCTCGACGCACCAGGTGCTGTTCCACTGCAACCATCGCATGTCGAGCGCGTTCAGGATCGGCGGCGCCGGATATTACGCCCCATGACTGAGCGATTGAGTCAATAATGCACTCCTCGTTGCGCGCCGAACCGAGTGGCGTGCCATCGTCAAAAAAAGCCCGGGCATACCAATCGCCATCCCAGGCTTCTTGCTCCAGCGCCGATTTTAGTTCGACCATATGCTCTCGATATCTTTGGGCTCGATTGGACTCATCACGGATGTCACAGAATTCGGTGAACTGCTCCAGCGTCTTATAAAGAAACCAGCCGACCCATACACTCTCGCCTTTACCCTTGTACCCAACGCGATTCATTCCATCGTTCCAATCACCAGTTCCCATCAGCGGCAGCCCGTGAGCGCCCACGGCGAGACTTCGATCCAGAGCTCGCGCACAATGTTCAAATAATGTGGCAGACTCCGCCGAGGTAACAGGCTGGGTGTAGGATTCAGCCTGCTCGGGTTCGAGCGTGGGTGCTTCCACGAAAGCAATGGTTTGATCGAGCACCGAACGATCGCCTGTTACCTTGATGTAGCAAGCTGTTACGTAAGGCAGCCAGAGCAGATCATCAGAGAAGCGTGTGCGAACCCCACGTCCAGTGGTTGGATGCCACCAATGTTGCACGTCGCCCGGGCTAAACTGACGGCCGGCCGCGCGCACGATGTGGGTACGTGCGATGGCAGGTTCTGTATAGAGGAGAGCCAGCACATCCTGTAGTTGATCGCGAAAACCGTAAGCTCCGCTCGATTGATAGAATGCAGTACGCGCCCACAATCGGCATGACAGTGTTTGGTACAACAACCAACGATTCATGACGATGTCGAAGGAAGGATCCGGAGTACGGATCTGGATCGTGTTGAGTACTCCATCCCAGTGGCGGATGGTCTCCTCAAATGCTCTTTTGACAGCACTGGCTCCCCGATAGTGGCTGACGACGAGGCGCGCTTCCTCCACAGTTTCCGTCTGACCCAGCAAGATAATGATCTCTCGGGTTTCATAGGGTTCAAGCTCAAAGCTGGTTTGTATCGCGACGCAGGGGTCTAAGCCAGCACCCATAGTGCCTGAGAGTCGATGCCGGCGTAGCGCGGCAGGACGGGCTGTTGAGCCATTACGTCCGAGAAACTCTTTACGATCACAGGTTACCGTCCGCTTGCTCTCGCTCATATCCACGAAGGCTACGCGATTGGCAAAATCGTTGTTGTAGGGATTCCGGACAAGAATCGCCCCTGTGGTCTGATCTAACTCTGTGATAATAAAAGGGGAGGAAGAGCTCGAGTTGATTCCTAATACCAGATCGTCATAACTCGTAACGGATAGTCGTCGCTGTCGATTCGTTTGGTTATGCAGGCGGAGCCGCGAGATCTTTACCGGCGCATCAGTCGGGACAAACAGCAATAGCTCTTGCCCAATGCCGTGGCTTGTGTGCTCAAATATCGTGTAGCCCTGACCATGCTTGATCACATACGAACTCACTTCGCGAATTGGTAACGGTGTGGGGGTCCACGTCACACCCGTATCTTCATCTCGCACATAGATCACTTCACCCGGCGGATCTGAAACGGCATCGTTGGACCAGGGGGTCAACCGGTTCTCGCGACTGTTCACCGACCACGTGTAACCGCCGCCATTCTCAGATATTTGAAATCCGAAGTCCCTGGCATTAGCGATGATGTTTAGCCACGGCGCCGGCGTCCACTGCCCTTCTCCGAGAATAGTGATGTATTCGCGCCCGTCCTCACTAAAACCGCCCAGTCCATTAAAGAACTTTAGCTCAGGCAGAGGCGCTGTAGGCGCCGCATCGTGCCGTGGGGGCTGGCTGGGAATAAACGGTTCGGGGAGCTTGGATTCAACCACTGGGCGTGCTAACTGATCTTCCAACGAACCTCGTTCTGTCACAATGCAAACGCGTGCGACGGTGTGTAGTAGTATCCTGTCCTCTTCCGGCATGATATCCGTCCGCCGCAAGAAAACGCCGCCGCGTCTATCCAGCAAATTCTGCGCCCCGCTTTTCCGAACAAGCTCGATAAGTTCATCCTGCAAAGATTGCGCGTAACTCGCGGGGTGATCGTTCAAGATCACCAGGTCTATTGCCAGACCTTTCAAACGTAGGTATTCATGGCCGCGCAGGATTTGCCGGACAATTCTCAAGTCACGTGCATCACTGATCCTCACCACGATTATGGGCAGATCGCCGCTTATACCGTACCGCCACAGACCCCCTTGCGTTTTACTGTTGAGCGCGAGGACATGTGGACGCGGGCGTAAAATCGGCTGCGAGTACAATACATGACTTGCGAGCTGCTGGAAGAAGTGTGCTTCCTCCAAATCAACGTCGAGATGTCGCAGCTGCACTTGAGATTTGGTCCATGCTAACTGTGTTTCGCGCTCAAAAGCTCCGCGGTCGTGATACTTGTCAGCAAGCCGTTTCGCTTCCTCACGTGAACGAGCCACTGCGGTGGCGAAACAGAGGCGCGCTGTGCTGCCAGGCTGCAGTTGTACGCGCTGGCGTAAACTAAAAATTGGGTCGAGCACCGCGCCGATAGAGTTTGAGAGAGGTCTGTCTTCCACAATTGCAATCGGATCCGCTGTGCTGTGACCGCGACCAAGAAAACGACTGCGGTCGGTCTCGTACTGCAGAGTTCCAATCACTTCGCCCTCGGTGCTTACGGTGTGAACTCCCCAAACGGGGTCATCTTCCTCAGAACGTGGTCGCCGCCGCGCTAGCAGCGCATTGTCTTCCGGAATAAACTCTGTCTCGACAAACAAGTTGCTGAACGCGGGGTGCGCGGCATCCGAGGCTGCCGAAGCGAGCACCACCTCCGCGTAACTTGTCACTTCGATCTCCCGCGGGCGCGACGACTGGTTTGTGATTGAAACGCGTCGCACCTCGGCATTGTCTTCTGGTGAGACGACAACTTCCGTGCGTGTGCGCAGACCTACATCGTCCCTCGAAATCTCGACCTTGTGCTCGGCGAAGCTGACGTCGTAGAACTGGGGAGTGCGCACAGTCGGTTGGTAACCCGCCGACCAAACAGCGCCGCTTTGAACGTCACGGAGGTAACAGAAGCTCCCCCAACTGTCTCGCGTAGTGTCTTCCCGCCAGCGCGTAACGGCAACGGGTCCGCACATTGAGAAGCCCGCTCCGGCATGCGTGACCATAACGCAATATGTTCCGTTTGAAAGCAGTTGTGTGCGCGGCGTTGCCAGGTCAACAGCGCCGTAATGCCTTGCGTATGTCGCTCTCAGCAATTTGTGGCTTAGGGTGCTCGAGAGGACTTCTTCGGCACGAGGATGCGTAGCAGGCACACCACGCGGAATACGTTCCTGAAGCAATAGCTCGTGCGCCTGGACCAGCGTGTCGGAATGAAACCGATCTTGCATTACATTGCCGTGAAGCACATTGTCGAGCGCCACAAGGTTCATACCCTGGTGATGCGTCATGAAGGCACGGATCACCGCGCTGTTTTGATCTGGAGGTAACCGTTCAGGAGTGTAGTCAATTGCCTCGTAAAAACCGAAACGACCAAGCGCACCTTCCCGCTTAAGATAGTCAAGGTTCCGTGCTCCGGGACGGGGCTCAAGCATGGTTGCCAACAATGTGGCGTACGGCGCCACCACAACGTTCTCACTCAAACCGCGCTTTAAGCCCATGCCCGGCACTCCGAAAGGCCCATACTGATAGGTAAGATGAAGATCGCGCGCGTTGTAAGCCGACTCTGAAACACCCCAGGGAACGCCGTGCTCTTTTCCATATTTAATTTGTTCGGCAATTACAGTGTGGTAAGTTTCACCGAGAAGCGTCTCACCGTAGTTGCGCATGACGAGAAGTGGCATTAAGTACTCAAACATTGTCGCAGACCATGAAATCAGTCCGCGCTTTCCATTAACCGCAGCGAGTTGACGACCCAGGCGAAACCAATGTTCCTGGGGGACGTCGCCGGACGCGATGGCTACAAAACTCGCAAGCCTTGCCTCGGAAGCCAGTAAGTCATAGAACGACTCATCCCGCCGGCCCGCACTCACGTTGTACCCAATGGTCAGCACTTTGAGTCTTTCGTCGAATAAAAATCCGAATTCCATCTCGTCCATAAAACGCTCACACAGACGCGCAAGACTGCTGGTCCGCGCCATTAAGGTCCTGCAGGGCTGTGCCGCTTGTTCGAGCGACTTGGTCAATAGAAGGAGATCTGCGAGAACTTTCTCTGGGTTCGATCTGCTTGTGAACGATTGCTCCAATTGGGGACGAAGCGCTGAGAGCTGAACCAGTACCTGGTCGCACAGTTCCGTAATTCGTGACGGAGCAGGCACGTGATTCAATGCATGCTTAACCGTCTCAAAGCCCAGGGCAATTTCCTGGTTATAGGAATCCGTCTGGACGGCATTTATTCGCAGCAGGATCGAACTCCAGGGGAGAAGTGTCTGTAGATCTCTTGTGAGAGCCTGCGTCTGGTGAACCAACGCCCCGATCCAAAAGCGCGCATCTTCGAAACCGTGTGGACCATGCTCATGCACCAGAGCGTTTACTATGTCCTGGATCGTAGCAGCGTGTTTTGAGAGTTTGGCTAAGAATTCCGACCAGTCAGTTAGAGTTTCCGGCGGCCTTTTCACGAGCTGCGTGCATGCATCGATCTCGTTTTGAAGTTGTTTTACCGAAACTGCGAGGGTGCTCTGCCTGCTCTTACCGAGTATCGCCATTTCGTCGCTCATCAGTTTTATTACATCGGCCAGACCGGCAGTGGTTTGGGTATCGAAAATCGGTCGTTCCAGATCGTTGCAGGCTTGTTTGATTACTATCAGGTGTCCAGCAAGATTGCCGCTGTCAACAGTGGAGACATATTGAGGCATTAATGGTTCCAACGTGTGTGTGTTGTACCAGTTAAAAAAGTGGCCGCGGAATCTTGGCAGCTTCTCTAAAGTAGTAAAAGTTAGCTCGAGACGTTCGACCAGTTCGAGTAGGCCTGTGTAGCCAAAATCGTGCGCGGCAACTGTCGATAGCAGAAGCAATCCGACATTAGTCGGCGAGGTGCGATGCGCAATCACGGGAACCGGATCTTCCTGATAATTGTCGGGCGGCAGCCAGTGATCTTCTTCACCGACAAATGTTTCGAAAAATCGCCATGTGCGACGAGCCAGGAGTCGCGCATTGCCTACCTCATTAGCGCTCAATGGTTTTGGACCAGTGGTTATGCGCTTACCTGTGACGTATGCAATGTATGGAGAAAGAAGCCACAGCAGTAAAAAAGGCGAAGCTGCAAAAATCGAGTGAGTGTTTACCAGAACGAGAAGCCCTGTCACAACAATTGCAATAGCGCTGGCGGGCCACATGAAGCGAAGCAGGGAACTCCAATCACCGGTTGAACGCCCGGCCCGTGCTGCGGTTACCCACTCCAGCAAATGCCGTCCGGAGATCAGCTTGCGATACAAAGTGCGAACAATAGCGTCAGTCATCAAGTAAGCCTGATGTGCAATAAAAGTGATATTGAGCAGCAGTTGTGAGGTGTTAACCAGCAGATCACCCCAAACGTTCGACAAATGAGTTTTCCAGGAAGTTCCGTGTAGAGGCATCCACAGCGCTCTGGCGAAGTTTGCATAAACGGGAAACGCAAGAGTGAGCAAAACTAAGAGTGTCCAGACTAGCGATGAGCCTGACGCGAGAGTCAACGCCGTTAGGAACCACAGCAGGACGGTGGGAGCGACAAGGCTTCGTCTTAGATTATCTAAAATCTTCCAACGCGAAATAAGAGGCAGCGCGGTCCTGACTTTTTGCCCCTTACGGTCCTTTGCGCGCGGCAAGATCCACGAAGCCACCTGCCAGTCGCCGCGCGTCCATCGATGTTGTCTTTTTGCATATGTGTCATAGCGAGCGGGATAATCATCGAATAACTCAATATCGGTAACCAGCGCTGTCCGGGCAAATAGTCCTTCAAACAGATCATGGCTCAGCAACGAATTTTCGGGAACGCGCCCAGCCAGGGCGCGTTGAAACGCGTCTACGTCATATAACCCTTTTCCTGTATAGCTCCCTTCGCCGAACAAATCCTGATAGACATCCGAGACCGCGGTGGTATATGGGTCAACCCCGATATTTCCGGAGAACGTCCGGGCAAAGTAAGAACTCGAGGCGCTAACCAGTGAGATGCTTATCCGCGGCTGCAGAATGCCGTAGCCGCGAGTCACACGGCCAAGATCCGCGTCGAAGTATGGACGGTTAAGAGGATGAGAGATTGTGCCGATCAGACGACGAGCAGTGTTATGCGGTAGGTCGGTGTCCGAATCCAGAGTTATAACATAACGAATCTGCGCAAGCGATTCCGAGTCAGCCGTCGTGACGACGAAGCTCGTGTCATTGGCGCCCCTAAGTAGCCGATTAAACTCGCTGAGCTTGCCCCGTTTCCTTTCCCAGCCAATCCATTTGCTCTCACTCTCATTCCACTGTCGGCGGCGGTGAAACAGATGAAAGCGTGTTAACTGACTATCACCAGGATAACGGGCGTTTAGTTCCGCGATCCCACCACGCGCCAGTTCAAGCAACATTTGATCATTGGCAGAATGTGCCGTCGGCGCATCAATGAAATCTGTTAGCAGCGCGAAAAATATGTGTTCGTCCTGATTGGAGAGATGACGTACCTCTAAGGCTTCCAGCAGTTCCCGCACAAATGCCTCATCGCTGAGCATGGTGGGAATAACCACCAATGTGCGCTCATTTTCTGAGATGCCTGACGTAGTGTTCATCTTCGGCAGCGGATGAGGTTTGATTATGAGAGTGACTATCCAGTTAACAAGGCTTGTCGCCAGATCGCTCACCGGAACCAGAGACAGAATGGCGACGGCTGTCAATCCCGGGACACTGGCTCCAGAAACAATTGCATAGTACGCAAGTGACGTTACCAGGATCACCGTCATTGCCCCGATTGCTCCCAGATATGAGATTGTCGGATGGCGAAGTACAAAGCGCAGAGCACGCTCACCAATGCGCGGTCGATACGCCAGGACCACTTCGAGTTGCGCGAGCCCATCGCCAATCAGGTAATAACCAACGTGCCGTTTTGCATCGTCCTCGTGATCGGTTTGCGGAGCTTGTTGGGCCAGTTCCAACACCTTTCTAGCAACATCGAGTTCAGCGACTCCGCTACGTCTGCCAAGGCGCTCGATCACGTGTCGATAACGATCGCGGGTGCCAAAGTCCATATACCCATAAGCGCCGACCGGATCTGATGAAAGTAGTGGATCAATCAGGCTGACGCTCTCGAAAAACTCTCGCCAGTCAAGCGTCGAAAGCAAACGCATGCTAGTGATGATGTTTGCTACTGTAACCTGCGTGGCGGCCTGCCGTTGATGCTCAATCTGGATTACCTGTTCGGTGCTCTGGCCGGTCAGTGCGAGCTGACGATCCAGCCAGTCCAGAGCAACGGAAAGAGACGGATCCTGATCGTGAAGACGTTTTGTAAACTGAGCAACAAAGGCTGGGTCGGGCGCTTTTCGAATTGTTCTCGTGAGCAGGGAGATTAGTTCGTGAGATTGCAAGCCGGGATCAGTCAGCAGGTAATCCGCTACTGCATTTGCTTCGTCTCTCGTTTGGCGTGCGGCAATTGTGCGTTCCGCCAGCCGCCGCAGATTCTCTACTAGAGCCAGGCGTAATGTGATGGCCACAGCCCATAATTCACCTATGGAAAGAGCTGTTTCTTCTTGATAGGCACGTATGAAACGTTTTAGCACCTCTAGCTCCAGGCGGCAGTCCGTATGACGGATGAGAGCCAGTGCAACCGCATAAATGCGGGGATAGCCTGCCAGTTCGCCCTCACTGAGTTTTGGCAGTTCACGGTAGTAACTCTCCGGCAGATCTTCTCTGATCTCTCTTAACTGCTCTTCGACTATGTGAAAGTTATCCACCAGCCATTCGGCAGCAGGCGAGACGGTGCGTTCGCGACGGATCGCGTCCGCCAACGTTTGATACGCGTTGATCAGAACACGTTCATTGTCCTCGAGACGTGATAGCAGATTTTGTCCGCGAGCTAAGCCCGCAGAAATGTGCTGGGAGGCCAGTTGCCGCGCATATTCCTCAAGGTACTCAACACTATATAGCTCTTCACCAAAAGGAAGTTCATCGCGAACGGTACGCCGATGCCGTCTTCCGAACATTCGTGCCAAAAGTTCCGGCATATTCATTTCCTCTCAGACAAAAGGGACGACTGCTCATCTGTTGCGCAGTCATCCCCGTTTGCATCGGGATCATAACCAACCGCGCTACCCCTCAGCAATAGCGTGGCATCAAGCAATAAGGTCCGCGCGGTCTCGCACAACTTCCACCGAACAATGTGCGCGTGACACTACGGCTGTAGCAACACTGCCAAGCAGCAGTTGTTCAAAAGGCTGGCGCCTGCATGACGCACCGATAAAGATGCACTCCGCCCCCCACTCTTCAGCATTGGCCACAATCAGTTGCTTGGGATCGCCCTCCTCAATCTTTGAGGAAACAACCAGTTCCGCCGCACGCAACTTTTTCGTTGCCGCTTCAACGAACTCCTGCACCCACACGGGTACTCCTGCAACGGAGGCTGAGATGTCTTTTCTTACCAAGCCATGCATTGGAGAACCGACACCAGCGGTCGGGGGGTCTACTACGGTGATGAGACGTACCTCGCTTGCGGGCGGCCACATGCGCATTGAAATAGAATGAACGGCGGCGGATGAAGCCCATGAGCCATCTAACCCCACGAGGATGCGGACGGGCGATCCATCTTTCCATGCAGTGCCGCGAGCCACTCGGACTGAGCAATGCGCCTCGTTCACGATTTTCTGGGAAACGCTGCCGAGCAGAAACCTGCCCAATCTTGAGTGGCCCTGTGAGCCAAGACCTATCAAATCTGGCGCCCAATCTTCAGCCTTCTTCAAGATCTCGTGCGCGGGCGAGCCTGACGATTCCTCAGCCTTTATCTTCCAGCCAGGAAAATGTGCCTGCAAAAGTCTCTTCGCTTCCAGGGCGAGAGCGCGAGCCTCCGTGATTGCTTGCGCGCTCGACGCCGCTGACCGTGGTGTCTGGCTTAAGCCCGTAGGCGCGAGTTTAGAAGTAATGTGGGCAATGCTATCTTCCGAAGCAGGGGGGAGCCAGAATTCCGAAACAGTAAGAACGACGGCTTCAGCCTTGCGTGGCAAGCCGGCGCGCCGCAGATCATCAAGAGCAGCGTTCGCACACACAGAACCATCATAGCCAATCAGTAGTTTCATCAGTTCTTTCATGATGTCTCTCCCAGCATGTATCTCAATAGATAATACATCAACCGACCTGGTGGCGACGACGCAACAACGCGGAACGATTTCTGCTTTACCAGCCCGCGTAATGGTTTTAGGAGCAACGCTATTTTAGCCACACCACCCTCTAACCACCGAGTGGTGAGTCCTGAGACATCGCTTATGGAAAAATTCTCGCTGTCAGAAACTGCATGGCATGTGCCATCTGTTTCCCCTTAGTTTCCGCGTTTTAAGACCGTTATAACGGGTTAACTGCGGAGTTTCACCCAAGGTTGTGGTTTTTGACTAAAGGAGGCTCGGCGAATCGGCTTACAGTCTCTATTCATTAGGTATCTTGGCAGGTAAAAACCTGCGCCAATAGGCATAAATGTTGCCCTATATTACAAGAACATAATTTCTTGTTTTTGGCGCAAGTTCTTTTGAAGTTCTAACATCGCCGAGCCAAATCATGTGGCTCAGGTTTTCCCCGTAGGGGTGAAATGTTTATAGGCCCGGAGTGCACCTAAACCCTGTGGCGCCGTTCGGAGGAGCGGTACTCAAGTTAACAGACACACATCTAGAAACGTTTCCGCTCCTCCGAACGGCGCGGGCCTTTTGTTGTCCTCGAGTCTATAAACATTTCACTCGAGCGGAGTTAGGATTTAAAAATCAAAGTCTGGCCTATCCAGATATTTGTCTTATTTCTATCCAATCAATCTAGGCGCATTTGGTTGCGGCTTCAGCGGCGCTGTGAGACTAACTCAGGAGGTGGAGAAAAAGTGCAAGAAAAGTTGGTTTATACATTGGATCTGGCTCAGATCAGTATGAAGGATCTGTCGCTCGTCGGCGGTAAGAACGCTTCGCTTGGTGAACTGTTTAATGCTCTAAAGCCTAAGGGCGTTGGCGTGCTTGATGGCTTTGCGACAACGGCGGATGCGTATCGCGCGCTGCTGGCGCAAGGTGATCTTGAACACAAGCTGCGCTCATTACTCTCCGACTTTGATCACGAAGACGTAAATGACCTTTCCATTCGTGGACACGCCGCACGGGCCGCTGTGCTCGATACAGCTTTGCCTGAGGAGTTACGCGTAGCTATAGGAGCGGCGTATGAGAGACTCTGCGCGCGCCTGGGACGCGAAGCCGAACTGGCGGTGCGATCCTCCGCTACTGCTGAAGACTTGCCTGAAGCCTCCTTCGCAGGCGCCGCCGAAACATTCCTCAACGTTCGCGGGCATGAAGCACTATTGCGCGCTGTGCATCAGTGTTTCGCGTCGTTGTTTACGGATCGTGCAATTAGCTATCGCGCCCGGCTGGGATACGATCAGTTGAAAGTGGCCATTTCTGTCGGCGTCCAACCGATGGTGCGGTCTGACAAAGGTAGCTCCGGAGTGATCTTCACGCTCGACACCGAGTCAGGCTTTCGTGACGTTGTGTTGGTCAACAGTTCGTATGGATTGGGTGAGTTTGTAGTTCAAGGAGTTGTCACACCCGACGAGTGGACCATATTCAAACCCACGTTAAAAAGTGGCTATCGCTCAATCATCGGAAGACAGCTCGGTACCAAAGAAGTGCGCCTCGTGTACGGGGACGGCAGCCGTACCACTCGCAGTGAGGCAACACCGGTTGCGGAGCGTGTCAAGTTTTCCTTAAGCGATGACGAAGTTCTCAAACTATCTCTATGGGCCTGTGTGATCGAAGACCATTACTCGGAACTGGTCAAGCATCCACAGCCAATGGACATCGAGTGGGCGAAAGATGGTTTGACCGGGGAGCTGTTTATTGTTCAAGCACGTCCGGAGACGGTCCATTCAGCCAGGCCCCGAACGGCCGTCGCGAAAGTCTATCGCCTGAAAGGTGAGCATGGACCTCCGTGGGTCACAGGTCAGGCGGTAGGCGAGAAGATCGGTGCTGGACGTGTCCGGGTTGTACATGATACGGGCGAATTACAGAAAGTCGAATCGGGCGACATACTCGTTGCCAGGCTCACTGATCCGGATTGGGAACCCGTAATGCGGCGCGTTGCCGGCATCGTGACAGACCAGGGAGGACGCACGGCCCATGCGGCGATCGTCTCACGCGAGTTTGGCATTCCTTGTATCGTCGGCACGGGAAACGCGACGCAGGTGCTCCGGGAGGCCGAAGACGTAACAGTTACGTGCTCTGAAGGACCGGAGGGTCATGTCTATGCCGGCCGTATAAGCTTCGAAGTTGAGGAGATCGACGCTGCCTCCGTTCCGCAAACAAATACGCAAGTGATGCTAACCGTCGGAGATCCCGCCCGCGCGTTTCAATTCTCCTTCATTCCCAATGCAGGTGTTGGGCTCGCGCGCACGGAGTTCATCGTCACAAACCATATTGGTGTTCATCCGATGGCCCTGGCCCACTTTCCGAAACTGAAGGATCAGCAGGCAATAGGACTGATTGCAGCTCGCCTCGGCGATGAAGACCCGCGCGAATATTTTGTTCGACGCTTCAGTGAAGGCGTCGGACGCATTGCTGCTGCGTTTTATCCGAAGCCCGTGATTGTTCGCACCAGCGATTTCAAAACGAATGAGTATGCCAGCCTGCTGGGCGGCGAAGAGTTCGAACCGTCAGAGGAAAATCCGATGCTTGGTTTCCGCGGAGCGTCGCGCTACTACGACGACCGCTATGCGGAAGGCTTCGCGCTCGAGTGCGCGGCTTTGTTACGAGTGCGGCGGGATATGGGTCTGACAAACGTCAAGATAATGATCCCCTTCTGTCGCACAGTGGAAGAAGCGAGACGAGTGATTACAGTCATGGCCGAACACGGACTGAAACAAGGTGACCAGGGGTTGGAGATCTACGGAATGTGCGAACTACCTTCGAACGTGGTGAGAGCTGAGGAGTTTCTGAGGGTGTTTGATGGCTATTCCATTGGATCGAACGATCTGACGCAACTGGTGCTGGGACTCGACAGAGATTCTGGTACCGTTTCACATCTTTTTGACGAGCGTGATCGGGCCGTTGTGGGCCTAATCGCGCAGGTAATCAACGAAGCCCGCCGAGCTGGCAAGCCGATCGGTATATGTGGCCAGGCGCCATCCGACTTTCCGGATTTTGCTCGTTGGCTAGTCGAACAAGGCATCACCTCGATTTCGCTTAACCCCGATGTTGCAATTAAGACGCAGTTAGTCATCGCGGCTGCCGAACAAGGTTCTGTGGCAGAACAAACTTCGAATGGCGAAGGGACATTACGTGAGTTGGAAGCCCACGCTACCGTTGCGCTGAAAAGCGCATGACTGCTTCTGATTTCGCCATCCCCTCTCAAGAAACCACCATGAAGCGCCAAGCTAGATTCATTACGGCTGTGCCGCCTGATGTGCCGCGATGGCTTGCCTCGCGGCTCCAATCCGTAACGCGACGAAATAGTGCGCTCACAGGCACCTGCAAGACGCTGTGCTCGTTCCACGGGCTTGACGGCTAGGTGCGTTAGTTATTTCCCGAGGTTGAAGCTTCGGCTGCAGCGGTTCACGGCTCGCGGCCTTTGTGTTAGGCGCCGATTGATAAATATGGGCCATTCCTATAACCCCGGGTTCTTGTCTCTCTACTTTTGTCCTGGGAAACTCGCCCTTATACAAACCTGGGTCTGCAAGGTGTATACCCGCCTCCAGGGCTCATTAATTGAGCTGCCAAAGCCCCCCCTTTTTTTGAGATCAGCGCGAAAGGCGTGTGTTTACTCGCATTGGATGGGGAACTTCTCGCACCTCCGCTCGGAAAACTACTCTGTTCATGAGACGAATCTGATAGTGAATATCGGCACGTCCGTTGCACTCACAACGTCGTAATATCCACAGAGTGCCGCCAGCCAAACAACGGCCCCGTCGCGTGCCTTTGCGTGGCTGGCTTGTTCTGATAGGTGTATCGCGGTACTAAACAGCCGAGTCTTAATATGTCCAATTCTGGAGAGCTGGCGCACTTTTGGAGTCTGCCTGCTGACGATCTCCTCGAACAATTAGGCAGCAGCGCTGGCGGTCTCACTAACATAGAGGCGAAACGCAGGCTCAGGATTCATGGTCCAAACCGGTTGCGAGCCACGAGGAAGACGGATGCTGTAACCCTGCTCCTGGCGCAGTTCAAAAGTCCGCTGATTCTCATCCTTTTGGGCGCGGCTGTCCTCTCATTTTTCCTAAGTGAACCTGTCGATGCCTTGATCATCATCGCTATAGTTCTCTTGAGTAGCGTGCTCGGATTCATTCAGGAGAAACGTGCAGCAGATGCGGTGAAATCACTACTGGCCATTGTGAGGATTGAGGCCCGGGTCGTACGCGATGGCGTGGAGATAGATGTGCCCGCCGATGCGGTAGTGCCGGGGGACCTTTGTGTCCTCAATGCGGGTGACATTATTCCCGGTGACGCAGCGATTCTTGAATCGAAGGATCTGTTTGTACAGGAGGCAGCTCTGACTGGCGAAAGTTTTCCCGCAGAAAAGGAAGCTGGAACAATCGCCAAAGAGACTCCTCTGATGAAAAGGACGAATAGTCTATTCATGGGCACTCACGTGGTTAGCGGCAGTGCCCGGGCACTCGTCATCTTCACCGGAGCGGCAACTGAATTTGGCAAAGTATCCGAGCGTTTGCGCCTACGACCTCCGGAGACTGAGTTTGAACATGGCGTGCGACGCTTTGGTTATCTTCTCACTGAGGTGACCCTAATACTTGTTATAGTGATCTTTGGTATTACGGTCTATCTAAACCGGCCTGTCGTCGAATCATTCCTTTTCGCGCTGGCTATTGCCGTCGGCATCATTCCCGAATTACTCCCGGCCATAATCAGTATCAACCTGGCGGTTGGGGCAGTGCACATGGCGGGTCGGAAAGTAATCGTGAAACAGCTCGAGTCGATCGAAAACCTGGGAAGCATGAATATTTTATGTGCTGATAAAACGGGAACACTGACGGAAGGAACCGTGAAACTACAGGACGCACGAGATGCAGATGGCAATAGCAGCGAGAAAGGACTTTTCTTTGCTTATTTGAATTCATTTTACGAAACGGGCTTTACCAACCCTATTGATGAAGCTATCCGCACCCACGGGAAGTTTGATCTTACAGGGTATCAAAAGGTCGATGAAGTACCTTACGACTTTGTGCGCAAGCGACTGAGCATCCTGGTTGCGAAAGACGGCGCCCACCTGATGATTACCAAGGGTGCAGTTAGCAATGTGCTCAATCTTTGTTCATCAGTTGAGTTGCCGAGCGGCTCCCAGAACATCACCGGGATACGCGATCGGATAGAGCAGCAATTCCAAATGCTGGGCAACGAAGGTTTTCGCACACTTGGGCTTGCCTATAAACCACTAGGCGATATCTCCCGCATTGACAAAGGGCATGAAGTTGGAATGACCTTCCTTGCTCTCCTTGTTTTTTTCGATCCACCCAAAGCAGGGGTCGTTGCAGCTCTAAATGACCTGAGGAGGCTCGGCATTAAGCTGAAGGTGATCACAGGCGATAACACACCTGTGGCCGCAAGTGTGACGCGAAGCGTGCTGGGTTACGAGCCGAACGTTTTAACGGGTAAGGAGCTAAACCAATTAAGTAACGATGCGCTGCGCTCACGTGCTAACGTGATTGACGTCTTCGCTGAAATTGAGCCTAGCCAGAAAGAGCGCATCATTCTCGCTCTCAGAAAATCTGGAAATACTGTTGGGTTTCTCGGCGACGGGATCAACGACGCTTCGGCGCTCCATTCAGCCGACATCGGCATATCGGTCAATAGCGCGGTTGATGTGGCCAAAGAGGCTGCAACTGTAGTCTTGCTTGAAAAAGACCTAAGGGTGTTGTCTGCCGGAGTTCAGGAAGGCAGAAAGACGTTTGCCAATACGCTAAAGTATATCTACATGACTACAAGCGCCAACTTTGGCAACATGTTCAGCATGGCCGGCGCGGCGCTGTTTCTTCCCTTTCTGCCGTTGCTTCCGAAGCAGATCCTCCTGAATAATTTTCTTACTGACTTTCCAGCGATGGCGATCTCAACGGATGTAGTTGATCCAGAGCTATCGGAGAGTCCGAGGCGTTGGGACATCGCTTTCATCCGCAATTTCATGATCGTATTTGGGATTGTAAGTTCCTTATTCGATTTTCTGACTTTTGCGGTCTTGCTCTTCATTCTCAGGGCTGGGCGGGAGGAGTTTAGAACCGGTTGGTTCGTCGAGTCGGTAATGACCGAGGTACTGATCATAGTGGTCATGCGCACCTGGAAACCTTTCTATAAAAGCATGCCAAGTCGTCCACTGACCCTGGCTATGATCGCGGTGCTCCTCATCACACTAGCGCTGCCTTACAGTCCGTTGAAGGGAATATTGGGATTTACTCCCTTGCCAATCTATTCACTAATGCTGCTGGCATTTATAACTTTGCTCTACGCCGGCGTTTCCGAACTCATTAAGAATTACTTCTATGCCAGGGCCTTTGGTAATGAGACGATCGCAGCTCCTGCTAAATGACACTGTCAGCGATAACGAGCGAAGTGCTTCACGCTTAATACATTAGCAATCAATGGGACACTTCTTCGTACTCCGCTTCGCAGTCGTCGCAGCAAAAGGGATTATCCGCTCCCTCTTCCATGGCGGCCATTGCCTGGTGAAAGGTCACCTCATCAACGTAGTAGGTCGCACCGCAGATTCCACAGATTAGTTCTGATTGGTTTGGGCCTTTTCTAAATCTGGTCGGCCCCTCAACCAGGTTGGGCTGTTCTTCCGGGTTTAGTGTTGATCTCAATCTCATCACAGCACTCCTTTTTCTTACCGTCACCAAGCTTGAACAATGAAAATTTCTTAAGTTCATCCAACTGCTCTAACCGTGCTA
>Ga0214473_10002694_pt1 | contig 21770 bp, 19 predicted proteins | sample RVTome_7_FD_203509 | JGI IMG/M metagenome (GOLD analysis project Ga0214473, IMG submission 203509) | Soil microbial communities from uranium-contaminated site in the Upper Colorado River Basin, Wyoming, United States - RVT98D197 | ecosystem: Environmental > Terrestrial > Soil > Contaminated >... | reverse complement strand
CGGGCCTACCAGGCCAGGATCACGCTGGCCCCGCCCTCCAACTTCCGTTCCAAGGCGGCGTATTTCGTGGAATACATCCGGGCCTACATCCAGGAGAAGTACGGCGCGGATGCCCTCTACAAGAACGAGATGCAGATCTACTCGACGATCGACGGCCCTCTCCAGGAATCTGCCCACAACGCCCTGATCGAGGGCGTCCGCAAGACGGAAGAGAGGAACAAGTACAAGGGACTGCAGGGGGCCATCCTGGCGATCGACCCGCACACCGGCGGGGTTCTCGCGATGGTCGGCGGGGTGGACTTCGCGGAGTCCCAGTTCAACCGGGCGATCCAGGCAAGAAGACAGCCGGGGTCTGCCTTCAAGCCGATCATCTATACCGCTGCACTGGATAAAGGAAAGACCATCGTCTCGACGGTGGACGACTCCCCCATCGAGTTCGATCGGAACGAGAACGAGCTGTGGAAGCCCAAGAACTACGACGGCACGTTCCTCGGCCCCATCCCCATGCTGGAGGCATTGGCCAAGTCCCGCAACCTGGCCACCGTCCGGCTCCTCAACGAGATCGGCGTCGACACGGCGATCCAGACGGCCAGGGCCCTGGGGATCGAATCGCCGATCGAGCGGAATCTCTCCATAGCACTCGGCTCCTCGGGGATCACACCGCTGGAGATGTGCGCGGCTTACGCCGCCTTCGCCAACGGGGGGGAACGTCCCACGCCCTACTTCATCCGGGAAGTCCGGGACGGCTCGGGAAAGATCCTGGAGAGCACCGGGCCCCAGACGCAGCGGGCGATCCCCCCGGAGACCGCCTACCTGACCGTTCGGCTGATGCAGGAGGTGATCCGGAGCGGAACGGGGACGGCGGCGCGCGGGCTCGGGAAGTACCTTGCCGGAAAAACGGGGACCACCAACGAAAACACCGACGCGTGGTTCATCGGGTTCTCCCCCGACCTGCTGGCGGGAGTCTGGATCGGCTTCGACACGCCCAAACCGCTGGGCGACCGCCAGTCGGCCGCCGCGGTGGCGCTGCCGATCTGGATCCAGTTCATGGGCCGGGCGCTGCCGCAGTATCCCGAGCGAGACTTCCCGGTTCCGCCGGGGGTCACCTTCGCCCGCATCGACCCAGCCACTGGAAAGGTTCTTCCCCCGGGAGCAACCGAGGGGATCTCCCTGCCCTTCCGGCTGGGGACCGTCCCCGAGGCGGGTCCCGCAGGGAAGCAGCGCTTCCCTCGCCGGCAGACGTCCGACGACCTGCTCTAGGGCGCAGTCACACAACCGGGGTGGATGGACCGAGAGTGGATGACAGGACCGCCCCGGTTTCAGCCTGACGCCCTGACGGCAAGGGTCACCAAACGGGTGGATTCGTCCGAGAACGGTGCGCCCGAGAGGGAACCGTAGAAATCCCTCACCTCCATCCCCGCCCTCCGGAGCATCTCCCCGAGTTCTTCCATCGAGTAGACCCGCACGTCGAAAGCGGAGGAGATCCGGATTCCGTCGGGCCGAGTGAGCGTGTGCTCCGCCTTGGCGCGCATCGTGCGCCGGTCGAACCGCACCGACATCCGGAGGCTCCCCGAGGGTACCTTCGTGGTCTTGTCCAGGTCTTCCAGGCGCAAGAGCCCCTTGCCGGCGTTGCGCAGATCGAGGAGGAGCGCCCCTCCCTCCTTGAGGCTCTTTCCGATGTTGTCCAGAACCGCCTGGTTCTCCACATCACTGAAATATCCGAAGGACGTGAACAGGCTTAAGGCAAGGTCGAACGCATCCTGCCGGCAGAACGTTCGCATGTCCTCCTTCACCCACTCGACCTGGACCCCTTCCCGCTCGGCGCGGCTGCGCGCCAAGCGGAGCATGTTCTCCGAGATGTCCACTCCGGCGACCCTGTATCCCCTGCGGGCAAGCGGGATGGCGTGCCTCCCGCGCCCGCACCCCAGATCCTCCACGGCGGCCCCGGCGGGGAGACGGAGGAAACCGAGGATTTCCTCGACCTCCTCCTCGGCGTTCCCCTCGATCGGCCCGAACAGCTCCGGGTACCGTTCGTCGAAGATCGTCTCGAACCAGGGTCGCTGCTGCAACCTCTTCCCCCCATCAGCCCTTCACGACCGCAATGGGCTTGAGCCTGGCCACCTTCCGCGCGATCCCCGCCTCGTGCACGACGTCCACTACGGCGGACACGTCCTTGTACGCCTCGGGGATCTCCTCGGCGAGGGTCTTCATGGAGGCGCAGGCGACCAGCACCCCCCGCTTTTCCATCTCCCGGACGATCGATTTCCCGCGGACGCTCGCCTTGGCCTGGGTCCTGCTCATCCGGCGGCCCGCCCCGTGGCAGGTGGAGCCGAACGACAGCCGCATCGCTCCGGCGGCCCCCGCGAGGACATAGGAAGCATTGCCCATGTCGCCGGGGATGAACACCGGCTGGCCGACCTTCCGGTACTCCCCCGGGATCTCGGGGTGCCCCGGCGGGAACGCCCGGGTCGCGCCCTTCCGGTGGACCAGCACCTTCTTCTTTCGCCCGTCGACCTCGTGCTCCTCGAACTTGGCGTTGTTGTGGCCGACGTCGTACACCTGCCGCATCCCGAGGTCGCGCGGTCCTATCTTAAGCACCTTGAGGAAAATCTCCCTGGCCTGGTGCGCCAGGAGCTGCCGGTTGGCAAAGGCGAAGTTCGCCGCTGCCGCCAGGGCGGAGAGGTACCGTTCCCCCTCGGAGGAACGGATGTGTGCACAGGCCAGCTGGCGGTCCGGCAGTTCGATGCGGTTCCGTCGCATGTACTCCGCCATGGTCACCAGGTAGTCGTCGCACACCTGGTAGCCGAGCCCCCTCGATCCGGAGTGGATGAGGACCACCGCCTGTCCGATGAAGAGCCCGTACGCCGCCGCCGCCTCGTCGTCGTGGATTTCCAGGACTTCGTCCACCTCGAGGAAGTGGTTCCCCGATCCGAGAGTCCCCAGCTGTTCCCTGCCTCGCTTCTTCGCCACCATCGAGACGGCGTCCGGGTCGGCGCCCGGGTACTTCCCCCCGCTCTCGGTGAACGCGACGTCCTCGTCCGTACCGAACCCCGCCGACGACGCCCAGCGGGATCCTTCGCTCAACACCGTCTCCACGTCGGGTCCCGAAAGGCGGACGAAGCCCGTGGAGCCGACCCCTGAGGGAACCCCGTGATGCAGGGCGCCCAACAGCTCCGGGAGCCTCGGACGCAGCGCCTCGACGGTGAGGTTGGATCGCAGGAGGCGCACGCCGCAGTTGATGTCGTACCCCACGCCCCCGGGAGAGATCACCCCCTCGTCGATGTCCATCGCCGCCACTCCCCCGATGGGGAAGCCGTATCCCCAGTGGATATCGGGCATCCCGATGCTGTACCGGAGGATCCCCGGCAGGTAGGCCACGTTCATCACCTGCCGCACGGCCTCGTCTTTCAGGATGTCGCCCATCATCGCCTCGGAGGCGAAGATCAGGCCCGGGACCCGCATCCCGCCGATCTGAGGAATTTCCCACAGGATGTCGGACAATTGATTCAAAGAGACGTCGCGGTATTGCATGGCCGGCCCTCCTCTTTCTCGAGGCCGCCGAAGGGGCTAGACGTCGACCACGTAACGGGCGGCAAACCCGCCCGGGATCTTTTCCACGACCATCCCGTGGGCGGTCACCGCCTTGATCTCGCGGAATGCGAGGTGCCGGGAGGCGTCGAACGCCTCGCCCCGAACCTCTACCCGCACTCCCGATCTATTCATCCTACCACGCGCGCTCCGGACGAGAAAACGGTCCGCCGTGAAAAGCAGTAGCGCCTCGCGAAGCAGCAGGAAAAGCCGGTCCTCGAGGTCTTTCCCGGAGACCTCGAGGGTCCTCGTTTCCGCTGCGCGGACGCGGCGGCGGTCGGTGAGGAGGGAGAAGAGGGCTGTGACGCTCGTCGCGAAAAGCCCGGCCAGGCTCTGTTCGCGGACCTCCAGGCGGAGGTCCGCGGTGTGGGGCAGGAGGCGAACGCCCCGCGGTTTCAAGTCCCTTCCGATAGCCGCGTGGCGAAGAAGCGGGGCAGGGCCGCGTCCAGCACCTTCCGCTGGCACGCCGGGATGTCGTACGGCGTTCGGACCCAGGAGGCTGCGCGGATCCGGGTGTCGAAGAGGAGGAAGGAAGACTCCGGATTCCGGTCGCGGGGCTGGCCGACGCTGCCGGGGTTGAGCAGGGCGGTCTCCCCTTCCTTCAGACGGTATTCGCCGGTAGAAACGGAGACGGTGCTTCCGTCCCGCCGGCGGATGACCGCCGCGGGGACATGGGTGTGGCCGAAAAACACGACCTTCACGCCCGGGTCCTCCGTCAAGGCGTCCAGCTCCTCCACCGCGTCGTCCAGAGTGAAGAGGTAGCGGTCGGGGTCGGAGGGGGCCCCGTGCACCATCAGGAGCTCCTTCTCCACGACCAGCCGATCGGGGAGGGATTTCAGATATTCCCGGGACCGGGCGGAGAGATGCTCCGCCGACCATCGCGCCGCAACCAACGCCGGCGCATTGAAGAACTCCCCGTCCGCCTTCCCGCAGGCGACGGCGTCATGGTTGCCCAGGATGCCCCCCGCGGTGTGCCCGATGGCCCACTGCACGCATTTTTCGGGCTCGGCGTTGTACCCGACCAGGTCCCCCAGATGGTAGACAAGGTCAACGCGGCGCGCGGCGAGCTCCCGCGCCACGGCATCCAGCGCATCGCCGTTGGAATGAAGGTCCGAAAGGATGGCGATGTTCAACCGGCATCCGCGCGCGGGACAGCAACCCCCACGCCTTCCGGGAGGCGGCGCAGCGTTTTTTTCCTCGCCGAATAGGCGCGCACCAGGTCCATGAAGATCTCCAGCTCGTACCTTCGGTCCACCCGCGTCCCGTCGAAATAGAGTACCCGGACCGGCAGCCCGTCGCAATCGCGGGAAACGCGGGGATAGACCGCCTCCGATACGATTCCATTCATGCAGGAAAAGGGGTTGATGTCCAGGATTCCGTCGGCCCCTTTCCGGTGCAGGTAGACCGTCTTCCCGACAGAAAGCATCATCTCGCCCAAGGCTCCCTCCGGCGGCAGGTAGGGGCGCGCCAGGTCGTAGATGACCCGGATGTGGTGCGGCTCCTCGTAGCCCCGGAAATCCCCCTGGAACACGTCGAGAAGGGCATGCTCGTCCTTTCGCTGGAAGTGCCATTTCAGCCGGGCGCCGAACATTTCCACGGTGAGATGCTTGCGGAAGCGCTTGAGCAAGCGGATCTGCTCGGCGTTGGTCGCCCACACCCACTCGCTCACGTCGGAGATCCAGCACTCCCCGCCGGCCTCCTCCACCTTCCGAAGCGCATCGTCGTTACTGAACGTGTTCAGCCGACAGAAGATCTCCCCGACCACGCCGATGAGCGGCCGGAGGACCGAGAAATCGGCAGGGACCTGATTCAGGAGGGTCCTCCCCTGTCGCAGGCTCTCCACGATCCGCGCGAGCCTTTGCTTGTGGGTCTCCCCCAGGACCTCGACCGCCCGGCAGACCAGATCGATCGCCTCCTCGAACGCCGCGTCCGCGGCCCCTTCAACCTTTTCGTACGGCCGTACCCGGAGCAAAAGCTTCTGGAGCAGGTCGCCTGCCACCAGCGCGCGCCATGCGGTGCGCAGCAGTTCGTCCGCATGCTCTCCCACGCCGGAGTACCCGTCCTCGCAGGTGGGCGACAGCAGGAGCACGTCGCCGAACCCCATCTCACGGAAGACCACTTTCATGAACGAGCCGTACTGTCCGAAGCGGCAGGGACCATCGGAAGTCGGCATGAAAATGGCCATCCTCTCGGGGGGAATCTTGCTGTGTACCAGCAGCTTCAGGGCATCCCCGAGAGTCACTTTCAGCGGGAGGCATTCCTCGCCGGAGGAGTGGCGCCCCCCCAGGACCAGGGTCTCTTCGTCGGAAGGCGGCATGGTCCGGGCCTCGATTCCGACCGACCGGAACGCCGCCGCGATGACCCTGGATCCCGCGTCGGTCATCGTTGGGAAAAAAACCGTTCGTCCCTCGAGGGAAGAGCCGCTCACGTTTCCGCCCACCAGCGCAATACCCCCTTGCTGTCGAGATACGCCTCGCACCGGGTCATGTATCCCGCGTCGTTGCCGTGCCCGTCGAACTGCAACGAGAGGTACGGCGACTCCGAGGCGCGGGTGATGAAATGACGGATGAACGAATCCGGCCCGCACTTGAAGTTCGTGATGTAGATCAAGTGGAACTTCGGGCGGGGCCGGCACCACCTCGCCGCGGCGATGATCTTCCTCCCGTAGTTCCAGAACATGTTGCCGTGGATGTCCCGGATGTCGATGTCGTCCACGGGAAGGAAATCGATCGGGAGGACGTTGGCCCCGTACAGATCGCGCAGCTTGGAGGGGATGTTCAGGTTGATGTCGCGGTCGTACAGGTTGTACGGGCGGCCCAGCAGGACGATGGCGTTGGCCCCCGCCTTCTCCACTTCGGATACCGCGACGGCCCCCGCGCTCATCAGGAAGTCGTGGAACTTCCGCTGCTCGCGGTATCCGGCGCGGATTCCTTCCCGGATCTCGCGGCGGGAGACGCCCAGGGGACCCAAGCACTCGAACAGGTCCTCGACGATGTACTTCTCGCCGTCCCGGAAGCGCACCGTGGGAGACAGCATCTTCTGGCGCAACTCCTTCTCCCACTTGGGAACGGCGCCCAACACGAACGGCAGCGTCTGCCCCCAGGGGCAGAAGTGGGATTCGGTGTGCGTGTGCTCCGTCTCCGAGTTGATGACGTTGGGGACGAACAGAAAGTCGATCCCGTCCCGGAGCAGCGCCGCCACGTGTCCGTGGGCGACCTGGATCGGGTAGCACGGCTCTGCGACCGTAAGCTCGAATCCCTCGCGGGCGATCGCCTTGTCGGTCCGAGGGCTGACCTTCACCCCGAACCCGATGGTCGAAAGGAATCCCTTCCAGAACGGGAACCGCTCGAAGTAGTACATGGCGCGGGGATATCCCGCAATCCCCCGCGGCCCGCTCTCGGCTCCCTCGGCCAATCGGTCGAGGTACTCGGCCCGGCGCGCCGGCAGGTCGTCGATCACCGGCCGCGTCTCGGTGCGGGCTGCCTTCCGGTACTTTTCGGAGCACTTGTCGCCCCAGTAGGTGCGCGTCCCCTCGACCTGGATCTCCTGCATGTCGCAGAAGTTGCTGCACCCCTTGCAGACGAACTCCCGGCGCCGGTAGTCCACCTGCCGGAGGTCGAACCCGCGGAACCGCGTGGACCATCCGAGCGCTTTCACCTTGTCTCGCGCGAGCAGCGCCATGCCGATGGCGCCGATGACACCGTTGTGCGGCGGGACGATGATCTTCTTACCCAGGACGTGCGCGAAGGCCGCCGCCACGGCGTCGTTGTAGGCGGTTCCTCCCTGGAAGTAGATGGTGTCGCCGATCCTGCGCCCGCGGACCACCCGGTTGAGGTAGTTGAGGACCACGGAATAGGCCAGCCCCGCCACGAGGTCGATCTTTTCCGCGCCCAGGTGGAGGAAATTGTTCAGGTCCTGCTCCATGAACACCGTGCACCGCTCGCCCATCCGGATCGGCGCCTTGGAGGAGAGCGCGAGCGTGGCGAACTCTCCCTTGATCTGGATGCCCAGCCGCTCCGCCTGCTCCTCGAGGAACGATCCCGTCCCCGCCGCGCAGGCGTCGTTCATCGCGAAGTCCACCACGACCCCGTTTTCGAGGCCGATGAACTTGGAGTCCTGCCCTCCGATCTCGAAGATCGTGTCGACCGGCTGGTCAAAGAAGCGGCGGCTGATGAAGGTGGAGCCGGTCTTGTGGGCCGTGATCTCGTCCTGGACCGTGTCCGCGCCCACCAACTCCCCGATGAGCTCCCGGCCCGAACCGGTGGTCCCCACCCCGCGGATCGTCACCGTGTCGCCAAACTCCTCCCACAGGTCCCGCAGGCCGTCGGTGACCACCTGGACGGGGCGCCCCTGCGTGCCGACGTAAATCTCCTTCAGGAGATTTCCCTCCCAGTCGGTGAGGACGAAATTGGTGCTCACCGAACCGATGTCGATTCCGAGGAAGACTTCCGGCTTCCCCTCGATCCGGGGAGGAGGAGCCACCCGGTCCCTGAGGAACACGACGTTTTCCGTGGACAGCTTCGGCCAGGCGGGGAAGGATTTATGGAACTCCTTCCCGACGTCCGAAACGGAGATCTCCGCGGTAACGACTTTCCTCTCCGCCGCCGGGATCTCCGCCGCCGCCAGCGCGGCTCCGATGGCGCTCAGGTGCGCGAAGCCGGGGGAATGGACGATGTCCCCGGAAGCGAACCCGAATGCGTCGCAGACCGCCCGGACCACCCCCTGGTTTGCGAACAATCCGCCGGTCAGCGCCACCTTCGGTACCGGGTCCTTCCCCTTGTTGATGCTGCTCTTGAAGTTGCGGGCCACCGCCTCGCAAAGACCTTTCAGGATTTCCTCGGGGGAAAACCCCTTCTGCTGGGCATGGATCATGTCGGACTTGGCGAACACGGAACAGCGCCCGGCGATCCTGGCCGAATTCGCGGCCCGGACGACCATCTCCCCGATCTCCTCCACGGCAAACTGCATCCGGTTGGCCTGCTGGTCGATAAAGGAGCCCGTGCCGGCGGCGCAGTCCCCGTTGGTGTCGTAGTCCTTGATCCGGACCGCCTCGCCCGGGCGCCCGGGATCGAGGCGAATCACCTTGGAGTTTTCCCCGCCCATCTCGAAGATCGTGCGGACGTCCGGGTAGATCGCGGTCACCGACTTCACCAGGCAGCGAAAATCGTTTTCGTAAGGGGCGGAAAGTTTCTCCGAGAGGTGCTTGCCGGCCTTCCCCGTAACGGCCCAGGACGGCACTCGGGAGGCTCCCAGTGCGCCCAGCCAGTACCGCAATCGCTCCGGAACTTTCCGGTTCGGATCCCCGAGGAGCCGATCGTAGGACAGCAGATACGCCTTCCCCCTTCCCGGAATCCCGATCGGCTCCGGATACTGAAACATCCCGAGAACCTCCTCGCTTATCGGCCCGCCTCCCGGCGGCACGAAAAGGGCGAATTTCACGCTGATCGATCCGATGTCGACACCCAGGAACACGCGGTTTCCCCCTGCGATCGGTGGTGGATAAGATCTCGAGTATTCTTCTTATCAAATGCCGTGCCTTTCTAAAAATCCGTGTAAAACGGCGATTTTTGCATTCGGGCGAAGGTTTGCGATCCGTTCCTTCCATCCGATCGGATAGCGGGTTTATCCTATTGGATAACATGGATTTGGAACAGAACCCTGGGGTATAGTAGTAAGAGAAGATCGTCGCGGGGGTGCAAATGTTCGGGATCGGCTTCCAGGAGATGCTCCTCATCTTGGTCGTGGTCCTGATCTTCTTCGGGCCGAAGCGGCTGCCGGACCTGGCCAAGAGTCTGGGCAAGGGGCTTGCCGAGTTCAAGAAGGCCTCGGAGGAGGTCAAAAAGGGCATTGACGAGGCCATGAAGGAGGAAGCCCCGAAGGAGGAGGCCGCGAAGGAAGAGACCGCAAAGGAGGAGGCCGCGCCCCGCCCGCCGGACTCCAAGGGATGAACCCGGAAGGTTCCCCCGCCGCATGAATGAGGAAGTCCGGCTTCCTCTTTCCGAGCACCTGGAGGAGCTGCGAAAGCGCCTGATCCGCTCCCTTCTTGCGCTCGGGGTCGGGGCGGGACTCTGTTACAACTGGGCGGAGGAAATCTACAAGTGGCTGCTACGGCCGCTACTCATCCACCTCCCCGGCAATTCCCGCCTCATCTTCACCGAACTCACCGAGGCGTTTCTCACCTATTTCAAGGTAGCCCTCTGGGGCGGATTCGTCCTCGCCAGCCCGGTGATCATCTACCAGCTCTGGCGCTTCGTCTCCCCGGGCCTCTATCGAAAGGAGCGGACGGTCGTCCTGATCTGCGCCGCGTGGTCGACGGTCGGGCTTCTCGCCGGCATGGCATTCGGATATTTCGTGGCCATCCCGCAGGTCCTCTCCTTCTTCCTGGGATTCGGCCGCTCCGTCATCGTCCCCATGCCGTCGATGAAGGAATCCCTGTCCTTGATCCTTCGGCTGCTCCTCACCTTCGGCATCCTGTTCGAGCTCCCGCTGCTGATGTACCTCCTCGGGCGGGCCGGGATCCTTACCCCGGATCTGTTGCGCAGGGGGAGAAAGGTGGCCGTGCTGGGGGTGCTCCTCCTGGCTGCCGTCCTGACGCCTCCGGACGTGGCCTCCCAGATCCTGATCGCAATCCCGCTCTATATCCTCTACGAAACCGGCATCCTGCTCTGCGCCCTGGGAGCGCGCCGGCACAAGGCGAGGCTGCAGGCTTGAGCCGGCGGCTGAAATTCACTATAGTCGGAAGAAGGCCGCGGTTCACCGCAGCGCAGATCCGGAGGAAGGTCGCCTCGCTCGCCCGCCGGATCGAGAAGTCCTACGCCGGAGCGGACCTTGTCCTTGTGGGCATTTTAAAGGGCGGCTTTCTGTTCCTTGGCGACCTTGTCCGGGAGCTTGCGATCCCGGCCCGGATCGATTTCCTGCGGGTACGCAGCTACGGGAACGGGGAGGCTCCGGGGAAATGCATCGAGGTCACGAAGGACGTGGAGATCGACGTCTCCGGCAAGGACGTCCTGATCGTGGAGGACATCGTCGACACGGGGAATACCTTGGCGTTCCTGAGACGGCACCTGGAAGGGAAGAACGCCCGATCGGTCCGCACCTGCTCCCTCGTGGACAAGCGCGAGCGGAGGGCGACCGGCGCGGACATCGAATTCCCGGGGTTCCGCCTGAAAAGGGGCTTCCTCGTGGGATATGGAATGGATTACGGGGAGGCGTACCGGCAGCTCCCTCAGATCTACATCTTGCCGCTTTACGGCGGTCGAAAGGTTCCTGACGGAGGACGCAGATGATCATCGAATGCCCCGCATGCCGAACGCGATTCAGGCTGGACGAGGTCAAGATCAAGGGGAGAGGGGCGCGGGTCCGCTGCCGCCGTTGCGGAGAGTCCATCATGGTCTTGAAACCCGAGGAACCCCAGGCGGCGGCAGCGAAGGATGCCGGCGGAGGTCTTCTCGACCTTCGTTCCGTGATCCGGGAGTCGATGGAGGAAAAGCCGGAAGAGACGCCGCCGGAACCCTCTCTCCCGGCCGGACTCTCCGGGGGAAAAGACGAGGTCGATGTCCCCTCCGGTGAAGATCTCGCCACCAGCGGGACGGAGAAATCCCCGCCGGCGGGAGAGGAAAAGGAGACGACCGCCCTCCCGGATCTCGCCGTCGATTTTCGGCCGGAGGAAAGGTTCGACTTCGATCTTCCCGTCGAGTCGCCGAAGGAGACGGCCGTGCCCGATTTCCTCATCGGCAGCGGAGAGGCCCTCGACTTTCTGAAGGAGGAGCGCAGGAGAGAAGAGAAGGGAGAGAGGCTCGATATCTCCACCCGTCTCCGGCAGGAGTCTGCGGAAGAGACGCCCTCCGCCGCCGCCCCGGAATCCATGACCGCTCCGGCGGAAAGCGTACCGGACGCTCCTGTTTCGCCGGGATTGCAGGAGCCCAGGGAAGCCCTCCCCACGAAACCGCCCGAGGCGCGGAAGGCGGCATCCCCGCTCTTGCGGCCCTCCCTGATCGCCCTTGTCCTCCTGTTCGTTGCGCTTGCGGGAGGCGGCGCCTACCTCGGGTTCACCAGGAACGGGCAGGACCTTCTGCGGGGGCTGGTTCCCGGAATGGAGTCGCTGTGGCTGCCCCGTGCCGGCAAGCCGGGCCCACAATTCGACGTCAGGAACCTGATCGGCTACTACGAACCCAACACGAGGGCGGGGAACCTGTTTGTCATCAAGGGCCAGGTGGCGAACATGGGAAGGACCCGCAAGAGCGGCATCCGGGTTCGCGCAGCGCTGCTGGACATCAAGGATCAGCCGTTAGCGGAGAGAACCACCTACGCGGGAACCGTCCTCTCCGGGGAAACCCTGCGCACGGCCACCCGTGAAAAGATCGAAGAATCCCTCTCCAACCGGTTCGGCGAAAGGCTGGTCAACATGGACGTCGCGCCGGGGAAATCCGTGCCGTTCATGGTGGTGTTTATCAACGCTCCCGAAGGGATCAGCGCCTACCGCCTGGAAGCGAAGGACAGCGACTGAAGGGACGCAATGGAGGCGCCGCCGCAAGGGCGCCTATTTTTTCTGGTCGTCGGTCTTGGCAGGGGTGACGTCGACCTCGTCTTTTTGCTTCATCGATTTCTTGAAATTGCGGATCCCCTCCCCCAGGCCCTGTCCGATCTGCGGCAGCTTTCCCGCGCCGAACAGCAGGACGACGATGACCAGAAGAACCAGTAACTCCGGCAATCCGAGTCCGAACATGCACCCTCCTTCAAACGACGACCTGCAATGGAATCATTATACCTTCATGGCGTGCGGGAAATTCCTCAATTTTCGCGGATCGTCTCCTCGACCGCAACGCCGAAGTGCCGGCCCGCCGCTTCCTCCGCGAGAAGAACGGCGTCCCCCTCGCGAAGCTTCGACACGGAAACAGTCGCACCCCCCGGACCTACCAGGCGGATCGTTTCCGCGTTCTGCAGGACGACGGAGTGGACCGCCCCGGAAGGAGCCTTTGCACGGACCTGGAGAAGGGGTCTCCGCTCCACCTTGACCCGCCCGACCGTGGCGGTTTCTCCCTCGCCCGCCTCGTTCACCAGGAGAACTTCGGACCCGGACGCAAGTTCGGAAAGATAGGCGGTGCGCCCGCCGGGGAGCCGGCAGTACAAATGAACCCCACCGGCGTTGACGCGGAAGGGGCGTGGAAGGACATAGGGGTTGGGAACATTCTCCGCGCAGACCAGGAACAGTCCAGCGCTCGAGTTGCCCACCAGCATCCCCCGGCTCCCCTCGATCAGCGTGCAGGTATCCACGCAGACCCGGTCGCCGATGCCGAGCGGGGAAATCCCGGTAACTCCGGCCTCGACCAGCCGGGTCGCCTCGGTCTCTCTCCGGGCTGCGGAGGCCAGGGCGCGCATCCTGCCGGGGTCGTCCGCAAGAAGAACGATCCCGTGCACACCCTTTTCGAGGATCCCGCGGTAGAGCGCCACCTCCTCGGGGGTCCGGGCGGCGGCCAGGATCTTCCGGCGCCAGGCTACCAGATTCTCGAGGGGGATCACCTCCCGCTCGCAGGGAAAGACGACCCAAATCGTTTCCGGCGGAGAGGAAAGGATCGCTCCCTCGTCCGACTTCCCCTTCATCTCGATGACGCGGTAATCCCGTCCCTCGCGAAAATCGCCCTCCGCGCACGCGGTCCGGACCCGCCCCAGTTCCCGCGCCCTTTCCAGGCAGCCATCGGGGATCCACAGCGTGTCGACGCCGGATTCCAGGGCGGCGACCGCGATCTCCTTGTTCCACGGGATGACCCGCGCCCAAAGCACGGGAATCATCCCTTCCCCTTGGCCTTGATCAACCCCATCGCTTCCTGAAGGGTCGCCCCGCCGTGGACGATCGCCACGATGGCCCGGACCATCGTGGCCGGAAACGGGTGCTGGAAGACGTTCCTCCCGATGGACGCCCCGGCTCCTCCCGCCGCGACGGCGTCCCGGACCATCCGCAGGACTTGCTCGTCGCTTTCCATCTTCTCTCCGCCGGCGATGACCACCGGGCTCGCGCACCCTTCCACCACCTCCCGGAACGTCTCGGGGCTGCCGGTGTAGGGGACCTTCACGATGTCCGCGCCCATTTCCGCCCCCACCCGGGCGGCATGGCGCACGTAGCGGAGGTCATACTCGTTCTTGATCTTGGGGCCGCGGGTGTAGATCATCGCGAGAAGCGGCATCCCCCACCGCTGGCAGGCGCTGGACACCCCGCCGAAATCCCGGAGCATCCGTGCCTCGTCGTCGGCCCCCAGGTTCACGTGGATGGAGACCGCGTCGGCGCCCATCTGCAGGGCATCTTCGACCGTCGCCACCAGGACTTTCCGGTTGGAGTCAGGGGAAAGGTTCGTGCTGGCGGAGAGGTGGAGGATGAGCCCCAGGTCCTTCCCGTACCCCCGGTGCCCGAACATCGCCGCCCCCCGGTGCACGACGGCGGCGTTGGCCCCTCCCTCCGCAATGAAGTTGGCGGCTGGGGGGATCTGGATGAGCCCGGGGATGGGGCCGACCGTCATCCCGTGGTCCATGGGGACGATCACCGTCTTCCGGTTGTTCCGGTCCATGATCCGCTCCAGGCGGATCTTCTTCCCGATCATCGGTCAACCTCCCCCGGCCGTGACGAAGACTCTTTCGGCCCGGCCCCTATTTGTAGACTCCCCGCACCTTGAGCTGGTCGTTCAGATACGTGATATTGTCGGCGTACTTGCACGCCTCCTCGTACTTCACCTTGCCGGAGGCGACCAGCTCCGCCAGGGTCCAGTCGATGCTGACCAGCTCCTCGACGTTCGCCTGCATCATTCCGCGCAGCTGGTTGACCTTCCCCTCCCGGATCGCGTTCCGCACGCGCAGGGATGTGCTCATCTTCTCCCATGCGAGGACCCTGCCGGTTCCGGAGGCGCGCCGGAGGAGACGCTGGGAGAAGGCAAGCAGGAGGGATTCGGCCAGCTGGGCACGGATCTGGGACTGCTGGCCTCCCGGGAAGATATCGACGATCCGGTCCACCGCCGCCGTGGCGCTGTTCGAATGGAGCGTTCCCATGACCAGATGGCCGGTTTCCGCGGCCGACAGGGCGATGGAGACGCTCTCGTAGTCGCGAAGCTCTCCGATGACGATCACGTCGGGGTTCTGGCGGAAGATGTGCCGCAGGCCGTCGGAGAAGGACAGCGTGTCGGTCCCCACCTCGCGCTGATTGATGTTGGAGCTCTTGTGCCGGTGCGTGAACTCGATCGGGTCCTCGATCGTAATGACGTTGGCCTTCCGCTCCCGGTTAATGATTTCCACGAGGCTGGCCAGCGTGGTGGATTTGCCGTGCCCGTTGGGGCCGGTGACCAGGATGAGCCCCTGCGTCTTGAGCACATAGTCTCTAAGGAAATCCGGGAGGCCGAGCTCGGCGGGGGTGGGGATGATGTCCGCTACGTGCCGGGCGGTGAAAGCGATGGAGTTGCGCTGCCGATAGACGTTGCACCGGAAGCGCGCCAGCCCATGGAGCGAATAGGCGAAGTCGAGCTCCTTGTTCTCCTCGAACGCCCGCTTCTGTTCCGGTGTCAGGATGGCGATGATCATCTGCTCGATCTCGGCCGGCTTCAGCACAGGAAGGGCCAATCGGCGGATCTCGTTGTCGACGCGGATCGACGGGATCGCCCCCGCGGACAGGTGCAGATCCTGCCCTTTCCAGGACACCAGCGCCTCGAGGAGGCTCGCCATGCTCTTCTCGAGCTTGACGACCGTTTTCTTGGCTTCCTTCTCGTCCTGGAGGTTCAGCGCGATGGTGCCGTAGCCGTGGGCCTGGAAGAAGACCAGTGCCCGCTCGAAATGCATCGCCGACAGGATCACCGGCTTGATGCTGTGGCCCGACTGGAACTCCACGTCGGACAGGGCCGTAAGGTCGGTGGGGTCCACCATCCCGATCACCAGCCGCTTCCCTTCGAGCCCGATGGGGAGAAGTCGCCGCAGCCGGACGGTCTCCAGCTGGACGAGCCGCTGGATGGCGGAGGGAACTTCCACCTTCTCCAGGTTGATGTGCTGCATCCCCATTTGCTCGGACAAGCCGTTCAGGAGCGCATCCTCGCTGAGGAATCCCAAACGAATGAGATTTTCCCCGAGCGTCCCTCCCAACTGGTTCTGGGTCTTGAGCGCCTGCTGAAGCTGTTCCTCCTGGATCAGGCCCGCCGCAACGAGTATTTCCCCGATCTTCAATCTTTTATCGGACATCATCCCCCCCGGACGAAGAAATGTGGGATCGTCCTTCCAAATCTATCGCAGAGGGGGAAAGAACGGCAATATCAAATTCTTCTCGGGATTTTCCGCCTGGCGCACGCCCTTGCCACGGCGCAGAAATCACAAGCGCCCGAACGCCGCAAGGTGCATTTTCCGAGGATCCCGATGCGGGTCAAGGCGAAGTCGAATTTCACCGGATCCTCGGGGCAGACGGCGCGGAAAGCGCCGGTGATTTCCTCGGCCATCCGAAAGGATGGCGTTCGGCTGTGGGTCAATCCCATCCACCGGCCCATCCGGGCCATGTGGGTATCCAGAGGGACGATCAGTTCCCGCGGGGAGAGGACGGTCCAGATCCCGAGGTCGATTCCGTCTTTTCCACGGACCATCCAGCGCAGGAACAGGTTGTGACGCTTGCAGGCGGACCCCTTCCGCGGGTCGGGGAAGAGGAAATTCCTCTGACGGAGAAGGCCGGGGCCCCACTTCGCGCGAAATCCATCGAGGAAACGGGCGAGCCGCTCGCGCGTCCCGGGACCGGAGGCCTCCATCCCCCGTAGGTACAGGGTTTCCAGGCTTCCGTGCTCGAGGTACGCCGCTCGAACACATCCGAGAAACCGGTGAATTCCCGCGGAGGAAATGAACCGGTGGCGCAGCCCGGAGAACCGTTTCCTGGGGAGACCCCTTGGCCCGGTGAGCGCTTCATGCGGGGATGGGACCAGCGCCGAGAACAGCCGCTCGAGAAACGCCCGGATCTGGGTGACATTTCCGAAAGCGAACGATGCGGCGATGAACGCCGCGGCCTCGATGTCCTCCGGAGTGCGATATCGATGGGCGAACTCGACAGGGTCGGAGGAGAGCGGCGCCCCCCCGTGTGCGGCGAGCGCCGCCGAGAGTGCCTTCCCGAGAAGATCGGATGGGACTACGGGATCACCTTGTTGAGGGGGTACTCGACGATCCCCGACGCGCCCGTCTTCTTCAGCACGGGGATGAGATCCCGGACGGTTTTTTCGTCGACGATCACCTCGAGGCTGAACCACCCCGCCTCGCTCAGGGACGAAATCGTCGGGTTCTGCAGGGCCGGCAGCACCTTGAGCACCCGATCCAGGTGGATGCGCGCGACATTCATTTTCAACCCGACCTTCTCCTGGGCCCGGAGAGCGCCCGTGAGGAGCAGGGCGATGGTTTCCATCTTTTGCCGTTTCCACGGGTCCTTCCATGCGTCGCGGTTGGCGATCAGGACGGTGGTCGACTCCAGGATCGTCTCGACGATCCGGAGGTTGTTGGCCTGGAGGGAGCTCCCCGTCTCGGTCAGCTCCACGATGGCATCCGCCAGCCGCGGCGCCTTCACTTCCGTCGCCCCCCAGGAAAACTCGACCCGGGCGTCGATATCCCGCTCTTTCAGAAACCTCCGCGTGAACTGCACGAGCTCGGTGGCGACGCGCTTGCCCCTCAGGTCTTCGATGCGCCGGATCGGCGAATCGTTGGGTACGGCCACCACCCACCGGACCGGCCGCAACCCCCCCTTGGCGTATTGGAGAGTGCATACCTCCTTCACCTTGGCGTTCTGCTCCATGACCCAGTCCCGGCCGGTCAACCCCAGGTCGAGGATGCCGTCCTGGACGTAACGCGCCATCTCCTGCGCGCGGATCAGGAGTCCCGAGAGCTCCTCGTCGTCAATGGAGGGAATGTAGCTGCGGGATCCCACCGTGATGGTGAACCCGGCCTTGCGGAACAGGGCCAGCGTGGACTCCTGCAGACTCCCCTTGGGTAGTCCGATGTTCAGCACCTTGATCGCTTTCTCCTTCATGGCCTTCCTCTTGGGGAAAAAACCTGAAAAGTCATTCTACTTGCAGGAGTGGAGCAAGGCAATCGGGAATCGGAATCGCTTCCTCTTCCTCACCGCGTGTAGAATGGACGCCGGATGGGAGCGCCACTTCGGGGAGGAGGAAATGCGCGGCGATGACGCCCTGATCCTGATGGCGAAAACCCCGCTGCCGGGGAAGGTGAAGACCCGGATGTGCCCGCCCCTATCGCCCCGCCGGGCCGTGGAATTCTACGCCTGCCTGCTGGAGGACATCGCATGCGAAACGACCCTCCTGCGCGGGGTTCGGCGTTACCTCTTCCACACGCCGCCGGGAGGGAAGGCGTATTTCCTTGCGGCGTCCTTCTCTCGCTTCCTGCTGAGGAAACAGGCGGGAAACGATCTCGGGGAGCGGATGGCGCGGGCGGTGGGGGAGGCATTCGCGGGCGGGGCGCGCAGGGTGGTGGTCATCGGAGCCGACTGCCCTGCTCTTTCGGCGGCGAGGATCCGGTCCGCATTCCGTGAGCTTGCCGACGCCGCGGACGCGGTCTTCGGACCCGCCGGGGACGGGGGGTTCTACCTGGTCGGCCTGAATGCGCACGCCCCGTCCCTGTTCCACGGGATCGAGTGGAGCGCCCCGACGGTTCTGACGGCGGTCCTTTCGCGCTGCCGACAAGCGGGGATGCCCTACGCCCTCCTGCCCGTGGAGTCCGACGTGGATACTGCGGACGACCTCGCGGCACTGCGCCTGTGGGCCCGCACGCACTCGCGCCCTCCCTGCCCCCGGACGCGGAGATGGCTCCGGGTCGGCCCTCCCTGACTCACCTCTTCTCCGGTACGTATCTCCACGTGCCGCCGGGAGGGACGAGCCTCCTTCCCGCCCCCAGGTCCACGATCTCGCTCCGGAGAACGACCTCCTTCAATCCCGCCGCGGATGCCTCGATCTCGAAGCTGCCGGTTTCCCCGTGGAGCAGCGATCCTTCGCCGCGGAACTCGGCCTTCGGGAACGCCGTCTTCTTTTCCCGCCTGCCGTCCCGGTAAATGAACTCCGTCACGACGCCGATCGATTTCAGGGAAAGATCGGGAACATCCTCCCCATCGTTCGTCACGAACACCCGGAGAAGGACCGTCTGGCCCTTCTTCTCATGCTGCACCTTCATCGTAAGCGCCGGGTTCGGCACGACGTGCACCTTGTAGCCCACCCAGACTACATAGACGATGAAGAGGAGAAGGATCGCGACCAGTACCGGCCCCGCGACCTTGATCCACTTGCCGTGCCGGGTCCACAGGTCGGACAGGAGCGTAAGACGCTTCTCCCCCAGGAGACGAAGCAGGAAGTCGGATTCCTTTCGGGCCGAGGGAGGGCGGTCCAGCTTCTTGGAGAGCATCAGGACCTGCTGGCAATGCGGGCAGACCTTTGCCTCGGCCGGAATCTGGATGGTGCAATAAGGGCAACCGATGAACCGCTGGTCATCCGGTGAAAGCGGCGGGGTCTTCGCCATCGATGCCTCCGGGGGCCAGGGAGCGTTACCCCTTCCCCTCTTTCGACAGGAATTCAATCAACAGCCGGACCGGGGCGCCCGTCGGCCCGGCCGCATATCCCATTCTATCCTTTTCGCGCCACGCCACGCCGGCGATGTCCAGGTGGACCCATGGGGTGCCGTCGGCGAACTCCTTCAGGAAATATCCGGCGGTGATCGTCCCCGCCTCCGGCCCGCCGATATTCTTCAGATCCCCGATGTCGCTCTTGATCTGCTCGAAGTACTCCTCGTACAGCGGAAGCTCCCACGCCCTCTCCCCGGACAAGGCGGAGGCCTCCTTCATCCGGGCGAGGAGCGTTTCGTCGTTCCCCATCATCCCCATCGTCACGCTCCCCAGCGCCACGACGCACGCCCCGGTCAGCGTGGCGGCGTCGACCATCGCGGCCGGCCGGTAACGCTTCTTCGCGTAGGCGATGGCGTCCGCCAGGATCAGCCGCCCTTCGGCGTCGGTGGAGAGCACCTCGACGGTTTTCCCCGACATCATCCGGATCACATCCCCGGGCCGGTAGGCCGTCCCGGACGGCATGTTCTCCACCGCGGGGACCACCGCGACGATATTTTTCGGAATCCCGAGCGCGGCCGCGGCACGGATCGTGGCCAGCATCCCCGCTCCGCCGGCCATGTCGGTTTTCATCTTTTCCATCCCTTCCCACTTCTTGAGCGAGATCCCGCCCGTGTCGAAGGTCACCCCTTTCCCGATGAGCGCCGTCCAGGGGCGGCCGGGGCGCCCGCCGCGGTACTCCACGATGATCAGCCGCGGGGGAACCTCGCTCCCCTTCCCGACGGCCAGGATCCCTCCCATCTTCCAGCCCTCGATCTCCTTCCTTCCGTACACCCGGACGCGGAGCTTTCTTCCTGCCGCCGGCCCGAGCCCGCTCGGCAAAGCCCTTGCCGCACGCGCCAGTCCGTCCGGACGCAAGTCCGCCGGCGGGGAGGCCACGAGATCCCGCCCCCAGTTGATCGCCTCTCCGATCCTGGCGCCTTCGCCGAGGCCCGCCTTGACCCGCCCGGCCAGCGCCCGGTTGCGCTCGATCCACTGGAACCGCTCCACGCGATTCGCCTTCTCCGATTTGTAGCGGTCGTATTCGTAGCCGGAGAGCGCGACGCCCAGCGCGGCGAACCGCGCCGCCGTCCGCGGGTCCAGATGCCCTGCGCCAGCACCGTGCAGCACCGACGCAACCGTCTTCAGCTTGAGCTTTCCGGCAACGCGCATCACGGGGAGCGACGACTGCCGCACGAGATCCGGCGTGAACTTCTCCTTTTTCCCGAGCCCCAGGACCAGCACGCGGGGAGAGGCGACTCCCTTGCCGGGCCGCAGGAGGAGCGTTTCCCCCCATTTCCCTTGGAAGTCGCCGTCCCTTATCGCCGCGGTGATCGCGCCCCCGATCGCCGCGTCGACCGCGCCGGTGGCTCCGCCGGGGGTTTTCACGCCCTCGAAAAGGTTGACCACCAGCATGTCGGCCTTGTGGAGGAGGATCTCTCCGACGACGAGTTCGATCTTCATGGGAGCCTCCCTGTTCGAATCCACCCGCTTCTTAGCACGTTATTGGGGCAGAAGGGGGTTGTCAAGAAATCCGGTCCCTTTGTCCCCACGTGCTAAACTTGTGACCATGCATTCCGCCGGAAGGAGACCGCCTGCAATGTCCCGTCCCTTTTACACCACCACGGATCTCACCGCTTTTCCCGATCTCAAGGAATACGCTCCGGATGCCTTCGAAGCCTACAACGCCTGGTCCGCCGCGGCGTTTGCCGAAGGATCCCTGAGCAAGAGGACCAAGGAGCTCATCGCTTTCGCGGTCGCTCATGCCATCCAGTGCCCGTACTGCATCGACGTCCATGCCAAGGGGGCCTCGTCGGCCGGCGCGTCCCGGGAGGAGATGGCGGAAGCCATTCACGTCGCCGCCGTCATCCGCGGGGGAGCCTCCCTGGTGCACGGCGTGCAGGCCCTCCAGTCCCTGGACGAGGAGTAAATCCTCCGATGTCGCTTCCCCTCGATCCCGCGGGGCGCTTTCACGTTCCCGAGTTCATCGTCCGAGAGAAGGACGGGACCTTCATCGCCATCGACCTGACGCGCGCGAATTGGGTGTGTCTGAACCGGTCCGGGATCGATCTTTTACGGAACCTGGCGGGGAAGACAATCTCCGAAGCCGTGCAGATGGCCGGGGCGGGTGCCGGACTTCCCGCCGGGGAAGCGGAAAAGGCCCTGCGGAAATTCACCGCGGACCTGTCGCGCAAGGAGTTCCTCTCCACCCGCCCGATCGCCGACGAACTCGTGGAGCGCTCGCGCCTCATCCGCCCGGAAAAACTTCACGAGGTCTGGATCGTCACCAACTACGAATGCAACCAGGCCTGCCGGCACTGCTACACCTACGACCGCGTGCTCAACGATCGCCGGCGGGTGCGGACGGAGGCCCTCCTGGAGATGATGGACGAATGCCGATCCCTCGGGGCGGAGGTCTTCTACCTGACCGGCGGGGAGCCGTTCCTGCGAGAAGACCTCCTCGAGCTGGTCGCCGGCGCGACCAGGCGCTCGAAGGCGATCCTGTTCACCAACGGAACGCTGGTCACGCCCGGGAACGCCGCCCGGCTGTCCGCGCACCGGGAGCGGCTCGTGGTTCAGATCAGCCTGG
>Ga0214473_10002693_pt1 | contig 21774 bp, 15 predicted proteins | sample RVTome_7_FD_203509 | JGI IMG/M metagenome (GOLD analysis project Ga0214473, IMG submission 203509) | Soil microbial communities from uranium-contaminated site in the Upper Colorado River Basin, Wyoming, United States - RVT98D197 | ecosystem: Environmental > Terrestrial > Soil > Contaminated >... | reverse complement strand
GAGCTGAAGCGCGGCTGGAGCAACGTCTTCATGCCGCTCGGCGACAAGCGCGAGGACGCGTGAGCTTCGGACCCGCGGGCGAGGCCTTGCGGCGGCGGGTGCTGCGCGGCCTACCCATGACGCTGTGGATGTGGAGGATGCTGCCGCTCGCGGCCTTCGCCGGCCTGCGCATCACGCGGCTCGACGAGCACGCGTGCAGCGTCCGGCTGCCGGGCGGCTGGCGCACGCGCAACCCCTTCGGCTCCACCTACTTCGCCGCCCAGGCCATGGCGGCCGAGATGTCCACGGGCGCGCCCGCGCTGGCGCTGCGGGAAGACGCGCCCCGGTCGGTCTCGATGCTGCCCGTGGGCGTGCGCGCGAGCTACCTGAAACGGCTCATCGGGCCCGGGAGCTTCACCTGCGAGGACGTGGCCGCCATCGCGGGGGCGATCGCGCGCGCCGCGGCCACGGACGAGGCGCAGCTGCTGCTCGCCCGCTCAACCGGCCGCAACGCCGCAGGCGAGGTGGTCGCGGAGTTCGAGGTCACCTGGTCGTTCAAGCGAAGGCCATCAACCTCGCCCTCCCGGGACGAGTCCTAGTCGGGCCGTCTGGACTCGTCCCGGGAGTTTTGAGCCGGTCGTCCCCCCGTTGTTGTTGCTGTTGTTCGTTCCCGTTGGCCGTTCCCGTTGGCCGTTCCTCTTGGCCCGTCCTCTGCCCCGTTGACCCCTTCCGGCTGACCCCTTCCGTCTGCTCATCGCGACAGCCTCAGCCCCGCGCGCAGCTGGCGAGGCGCCGCGAGGCTCGGGACCGGGGTCCGCGCCGCGACGATCTCCGCGTCGAACACGTTCTCGGCGGCCGCGAACAGCAGGACGCCCCCGCGCAGCGCGTAACCGGCGAGGAGGTCCACCTGCAGGGCGGGATCGAGCTCCAGCTCGTTGCGGTCGTCCTCGTAGGCGGTGCTCGAGACACGCGCCTGCAGCCCGAGGCGCAAGCGGCCCTCGTAGCGGGCCTGCAGCGTCGCCTGCTGCCGCGGCACCTGGGGCAGGCGCCGTCCCTCGAGCGCGGGGTCGGCCGGGAAGCTTGCCACGCGCGCGTCGGTGAGCGCGTACCCGGCCGTGAGCAGCGTGCGGCTGCCGAGGCGCAGGTCGAGCTCCGCCTCGAGGCCGCGCGAGCGCGTGCGGCCGACGTTCTGCCGCTCTCGGGTGACGAGGCCGGGGGCGGTCGCGACGGTCACGTTGGCGACCGCGTCCCGCACCTCGGCCGAGAATGCCGTGAGCCGCAGCGTGTGCCGGCCGCGCATGACGAGCGCTCCGGCTTCGCCTCCCCAGAGCCGCTCGGGCACGAGCCCCGGATTGGCGAGCGTGAGCGTGTCGCCGACCCGGAACGACCGGTAGAGCTCGTTGAGCGTGGGCGCACGGAAGGCGCCGTAACCGGAGGCGGTGAGCGAGAGCCCCGGCCGCGCGCGAAACAGGACGCCGAGGCGTGGGCTCCGCGCCGACTCGTCGCGGTCCGGATGGGTGGTGGTGACGGCCGCGCCGGTGGCGAGCGGGGTAAGCGTCGAGCGCCCGCCGCGCTGGGCCCACGCGTCGAGGCGAAGCGAAGCCGAGACGAGAAGCCTCGAGTGGGCCTGGATCAGGTCCTGCAGGAAGACGGCGCCTCCCGTCTCGTCACCCCCCGCTTCGAGCGTGCTCGTGGCGGCGCCCCGCACGAAGACGACCTCTTCGGTGGTGCCCTCGGCGCGACGGGCCTCCGCTCCCAGCAGCAGGCGCTGGCGAGAGCCGAGGGCCCTTGTCCACTGCGCGGAGAACCCGAGCGCGTCCGCGGGCACGCGCTGCTGGCGCGTGAGGTCTTCGCGCGAGCGGTCGGCGGCCACCGCGCTGAACGTCTGGTGGAAGAGCTGCGTCTCCGCCCACGCGCGCAGCGACGTACGCCCGCGCTCGGCGCTGCCCCAGTCGAGGCCGAGCGCGCCGAGCGCGATGCGCGTGTCGTTCGTCTGCAGCGGCGTGCCGTTGTCGCGGTCCTCGTCGTAGGCCTGGGCCCGGACGAAGGCGCGGCCGTCGCGGAAGCTGCGCCGCTCGACGAGCGCGTCCAGCGCGAGGTGGCGCGACGCAGCCTCGCTGTCCACGGCACCGCGGCTCGCTTCCTCCACCGGAACGTAGCCGTCCGTCGTGTAGCCCTCGGCCGAGAGCCGCCCCGCCCAGTCGCCGCGCGCGGCACGTGCCGTGAGCGTTCCCTCGAAGGTCGAGTCCCCGCCGCCCGAGAGCTCGGCCTCGAGCGCGCGGCCCTGGCGCGCGTCGCGCGACACGAGCTGGACGACCCCGCCTATGGCACCGCTGCCGTAGAGGTCGGCTGCGCCTCCGCGCAGCACTTCGAGCCGCTCCACGCCCATGCGGGGCTGGCGCGCCCAGTAGACCCAGCCGCCGAACGGGTCGTTGAGCGGGATGCCGTCGGCCAGCACCAGCGCCCGGCTCGCGCCGCTCGCGCCCAGGCCGCGCAGCGACACGCCCTGGGCGGTCGGGTTGGCGGTGCGGCTCCCGGTCCTGCGGAAGAGCGAGAAGCCCACCACCTGGCGCAGCGCGTCGTCGAGGAAGCCCGACGCGGTCACGCCCAGCGCGGCCTGCGGCACGATCGCGATGCTCGCTGGCGTGTCGGCGATCCGCGTCGGCTCGCGGGCGGCCGTCACCGTGAGCTCCTCGGCGAGCCGCGGCGGCTCTTTCGCGGCGTCCTGGGTCGAGGCGTCCTGGGCCGAGAGCGATGCGGCGCGCGCGAGAAAGGCGGCGAGCGCCACGACGCGAGAGCCGCGCGTGATCAGCGCACCGTGACGGGGATCAGGACGTCCACGCTTCCGCGCCGGCACCAGGCCTCGCGCGTCGAGCAGTAGAAGTAGACGACGTTCGCCTTCACCTCGTGCTGGCCCCTGGGCGCGCTCCCGGAGAGCGCCACCCGGAAGCGCACGGGCTTGCTGGTGTCGAGGTAGCGGGCCGTCAGCGGATCGAAGTCGGGTACCTGCGCTGGGGCCGGCGGCTGGCGGTCCTCCAGCAGCGTCTGCGTGAGGTCGAGCTTGAGCCGGGGAGCTGGCGTCTCGTTGACCTTGACGTCCGGGTCGAGCGCCCGGAACGTGACCGCGACCGCCCCCTCACGCCCGGGCTTGTTTGCAGGCTCGAACGCGGCCATCACGTCGAAATGCCGCGCCGCAGCCGACAACCCGACCGACTGAGCCAACAAGGCCAACAACAGCCCGTGACGCACCATGCCTCATGATACCAATCGCTACGACGCGCTGCTCGCGGCCCGGATGTGCTCGAGCACGCGCGTGTGGAACCCGCTCGCCGCATAGGCCCGCCGCGACACCGGCGTTCGGAGGCCGAACCAGAGTGAGATCAGGCGCATCGGGAGATCACTTTTTTGAGCGCGGGTCAAAAGACGTGAAGGCGGGTAAGGCCCCGAGCCCGCACGGTAAGATGAGTGGCTGTGATCCTGGATCTCCAACAGCGCCTTTCGGGGGCGGTAAAGCAGGCCGCACGCGCGGCGTTCGACGTCGATCCCGGCGCCCTCTCGTTCCAGTACCCGCCGCGGGTCGAGCTCGGCGATCTGGCCCTGACGGCTCCTTTCGACCTGGCAAAGACGCTGCGGCGCAAGCCGCGCGAGATCGCCGAGCGGCTCGCCGGGGAGCTCGCGACCTCGAGCGACGTCGTGCGCGCCGAGGTCGCCGGCGGGGGCTACCTGAACCTGTTCCTGGACCGCGGCAGCTTCGCCGCCATCCTGCACCGCTCGCTCGCCGAGCCGCCTTTGGCGCCGCGGCGGCCCGGCCACGTGATCGTCGAGCACACGAGCATCAACCCGAACAAGGCCGCGCACATCGGTCACCTGCGCAACGCCTGCCTCGGCGACAGCTTCGTGCGGCTGCTGCGCCACCGCGGCTTCGACGTAGGGGTCCAGAACTACATCGACGACACCGGCGTCCAGGTGGCCGACGTGGTGGTGGGCTTGCTGCACCTCGAGCAGAAGACGCTCGCCGAGGTGGAGCGCATCCCGGGCCGTTTCGACTACTACTGCTGGGACCTTTACGCGCGGGTGGGCGAGTTCTACGCCGCGCGGCCCGAGAACAAGGCGCTGCAGGCCGAGGCTCTGCACGCGATCGAGGCGGGCGGGAACGACACCGCGCGGCTCGCCGAGTACGTGGCGCGCCGGATCGTGGACTGCCACCTCGCGACGATGGCGCGGCTCGGGATCCGCTACCAGCTGCTCGCGCACGAGAGCGACATCCTGAGGCTCCACTTCTGGAACCGCGCATTCGAGCTCATGCGTGAGAAGGGTGCCGTCCGCCTGGAGACCACGGGCAAGAACCAGGGCTGCTGGGTGCTGCCGATGGCCGAGGGCGAGAGCGAGGCGATCGACGAGGACAAGATCATCGTCCGCTCGAACGGCACTGTGACCTACACGGGCAAGGACATCGCGTACCAGCTCTGGAAGCTCGGCAAGCTGGACCGCGACTTCCGCTACCGCGTGCTGAGCGTGGCGCCCGACGGCCAGCGGCTGTGGACCACCACCAGCGGCGAAGGCGAGCCCGGCGCGCCCCACTTCGGCCGTGCGACCGCGGCCTACAACGTGATCGACGTCGGCCAGTCGTACCCGCAGCGCGTGGTGCGGGCAGGCGTCAAGGCGCTCGGCTACGAGCAGGGGGCGGAGGGCTCGCACCATCTCGCCTACGAGAAGGTCGTGCTCTCCCCCGCCACGGCCAGGGCACTCGGCTACGACGTCAAGCAGGAGGACACGTCCGTCAAGGTGTCGGGGCGCAAGGGGCTCGGGGTGAAGGCCGACGACCTGCTGGACGCGCTCGTGGCCAAGGCCCGCTCCGAGGTCGACACGCGCGACCCTGAGCGGGACGCGGGGGAACGCGAAGCCACGGCCCTGGCGGTCGCGGTGGGTGCGCTGCGCTATTTCATGCTGCGCTTCTCGCGCACGCGCATCATCACCTTCGACATGGAGGAGGCGCTCGCCTTCACCGGCGAGACCGGCCCCTATCTCCAGAACGCCGTGGTGCGCGCCCGCAACATCTTCGGCAAGCTCGCTGCAGAGGGGCACGACCCGAAGTCACTCGTCGCCCGCGCGCGCTCGCTCGACCAGGGCGCGTTCCTGACCGGCGAAGAGGGCGACCTCGCCTGGTCGCTGCTGTTGCTGATGGCGCGCAGCGAAGAAGTGGCGGAGCAGGCGATCGCGGCCTGTGACGTGGCGCTCGTCGCCAAGCACGCCTTCGCCGTGGCGCAGGCGTTCCACTCCTACTACCAGAAGCCCCAGCACTCGCTGCTGCACGCCGCGAGCGAGGACTTGCGCGCCAGCCGCGCGCTCGTGGTCGACGCGTTCGTGCGCCAGATGGAAGTCCTGCTCGACCTCCTCGGGATTCCGATACCGGAGCGGATGTGACGCGCGCGGTCATCGGCATCACGCTCGGGGACGGCGACCGGCCGGGCTACACTTCGATGCGCGCCGACTACGTCCGCTCGGTGGAGCGCTCGGGCGCCTTGCCCCTGGTGCAGCCGACGCTCGCGCCCGAGCACGCGGAGGCCCTGCTCGACCGCCTCGACGGCCTGCTGCTCTCGGGGGGCGTCGACGTCGATCCCGCGCTCTACGGGCGGCCGCGCCATCCGAAGCTCGGACGCGTCGACCGCGAGCGGGACGATTTCGAGCTGGCGCTCACGCGCCACGCTCTGCGGCGCGACCTGCCGCTGCTCGCTATCTGCCGGGGACAGCAGGTGTTAAACGTTGCGACCGGGGGAACGCTGATCCAGGACATCCCGTCAGAATTAGAGGGAGCAGTGACGCACGCGGCACCAGGTCGGCGGACGCGTCGGTCACACCCGGTCGAGCTGACCTTCGGGTCGAAGCTCCGCGAGATCTTCGGTGCGGGTCCGCTTTCCGTGAACAGCTTTCACCACCAGGCGATCGATCGGCTGGGCGAGGGCCTCACGGTTTCGGGCCGATGCCCCGAAGACGGCGTGATCGAGGCCGTGGAGATGAAGGACCGCCGCTTCGTCCTGGCCGTGCAGTGGCACCCCGAGTCGTTCTGGAAGGAGCCCGTTTCGTTCCAGGCGCTCTTCGACGCCCACAGCGCGGCCGCTCACGTTTCCTGCATGGTGAGGTCGCGGTAGCGCAATGGCCTCCCCGCTCGCCCTCGCGCTGCTCCTGGCCACCGCCCCGGGCGAGTCGCCGGCGCCGCCGCTTTTGGCGATCAAGTGGGAAAAGAAATTCGACGAGGCGATCAAGAAGGCCAGGCGCTCGGGAAAGCCGCTGGTCGTGGACTTCTGGGCCGAGTGGTGCGGCTGGTGCCGCCGTCTCGACCACACCACCTACGCCGATCCTGCGGTGGTCCGGCGCGCGCAGGAGTTCGTCGCGGTCAAGGTCAACACCGAGGGCTCGCGGCGCGAGCTCGAGGTGAGCACGAAGTACGGCGTGCGGTCGCTGCCGACGATCCTGTTCCTGTCTCCCCAGGGGCGCCAGCTGTTCCGCGTGAACGGCTACCAGGGCCCGGGCCAGTTCCCGCGCACGCTCGACGCGGCGCAACACGTGGCCGGCCGTGTGATCGCCTGGGAGGCGGCGCTCGAAGCCGACCCCGAGGACGCCGCCGCCGCGCTGGGGCTGGGCCGGCACCTCTACGAACAGGAGTACTTCGAGGAGGCGCAGGGCCTGCTGCGCACGGCCGTGGCCCACGACTCGGGAACGGGCGTCGGCGAGCGGCGCGAGGCCCGCATGCTGCTGGCCATCCTCGCGCACGTGACGCGCGACTTCGGCGAGGCGGAGCGCCTGGTGAAGGAAGCGCTGTCGCTCGGACCCGACCCGGACGAGCAGCCGCGGCTGCTGTTCGTGCTGGGCCGCACCTACGTCTCGGCGGGCCGGCAGGAGGAAGGCGTCCAGACCTTCGAGGTGATCATCCGGCAGTTCCCGCAGAGCCCGATCGCGCAGAAGGCCAGGGAGACGCTCACCAGCCTGCGGCGACCTCGTTAGGGGGGACGCTGCGGCGCGTCCCCCCTCTCACCCCCCCGCTACGCTCGCTGGAGTCAATCCAGCTCGCTCCGCAGCCCGTGGCTCTCTTTGCGCAGCAGGCCGATCTGGCCGCTGTGATACACGGTGTGGCGGATCGCGGCCCGCACCTGGAAGTACCCGTCGAACGGCCGCCCGGGAATTTGTCCGGCGAGCTCTGCGGAGGAGAGACGGGCGACGCGCGACGCGAGCGCGCCGAGAGCGGTGCTGCGCCGGGCGCTGGAATTCCGAGAGGCGCTCTACCGCACGCTGCGGGTGCTGATGCTCGATCGGGTTCCGGCGCCCGCCGACCTGGCTGTGCTCAACGCCGAGCTCGCGGCCTGCCGCAGCCGCGAGCTGCTGGCCGCCCGGCCCGACGGACTGCGCTTTGAATGGCGCGACGCGGCGCAGCGGCTCGAGTCACCCTTGTGGCCGGTCGTCCGCGCCGCGGCGGCGCTGCTGACGTCGCCGGCGCTGGCGCGGCTGCGACAGTGCGGCGGCGACGACTGCGGCTGGCTGTTCCTCGACGGGAGCCGCAACCGCAGCCGCCAGTGGTGCACGATGGAGGACTGCGGCAACCTCTCGAAGGTGCGGCGCTTCCGCGAGCGCCACGCCCGCGCGCGCCCCTAGGCGTCTGCTCCTGACCACAACCAGCCTCCGGCGTGAGCCGGCTCAGGGAGCGATGAGGCGCCGCAGCTCGGGAAGCCCAGCGACCAGCGCTTCCTCCCCGGCCGCCGCGAAGGACGGGATGCGCGTCGGCCGCATCCAACCGGACTCGCCGATCGCCGGCGAGATCACGAGGTCGGCGCCGACGAGCTCCGAGCGCGTCCGCCCGCGCACGAGCGTGAGCCCGGCCCGCAAGGCGATCGCGATGAACGAGTCGGCCGCGGGCCAGCGCCCGCCGGCGTTGCAGTCGATCGCCACTACGACGCCCTCGTCTCCCGCCAGCTCGCGCGCAAGACGCACGGGCACCACCTCGGTCACGCCGCCGTCCACGAGCCGCCGACCGTTCCACACGAAAGGCGGAAACACCCCGGGGAAGCTGCACGACGCGCGCACCGCGTCGCGCACGCTGCCCTCGCGGAATACGACGCCCTCGCCCGAGTCGACGTCCGTCGCCAGCACCACCAGCGGCACCCGCAGGCCCTCGAAGCTCGCCACGGGAACGAACTCGTCGATCAGCGCTCCGAGCCGGCTGCCGGAGAGGAGCCCGCCGCCCCAGCCGCGCACCCACATCCAGGGGTGCAGGCGCGAAGCCTGGTCCACCAGCCGGTCGAGATCGGCCCCGCCCGCCCAGGCCGCGGCCACCAGCGCGCCGCCGCTCACGCCCGCGACACCGGCCACCGGTACTCCCGCGCGATCGAGCCCGCGCAGCACTCCGGCGTGGGCCGCGGCATGCGCGCCGCCCCCGGAGAGCGCGAGGTAGAGGGGTTTCAAGAATTCATTTCACCGCAGCGAGCGGGGGTCTGGGGAGTGCGGCACAGCACCCCCCAGAAGAGAGGAAGCCGCGTGGATCTCCTGCAGCGACAGCACATCGATGGTTTTCTCGCGCAGCGCGCGGATCGCCTGCACCGTGGCCGCGGTAGCCGTGAGCGTAGTGACCACCAGGACGTTGTGCAGCGTCGCGCTCTTGCGGATGGCGCTGTCGTCGTAGAACGACTCGCGCCCGAGCGGCGTGTTGAAGACGATGCGGATCCGGCCATCCTTGATCTGGTCGACGATGTTGGGACGGCCCTCCAGCACCTTGTAGACCATCTCCGCCTTGACGCCGTGGGCGTTCAGGTACTCGGCCGTGCCGCGGGTGGCCACAATCTGCAGTCCCATCTCGTCGAGCGCCTTGGCGTGCGGCAGCACGCCGGGCTTGTCGAAGTCGTTCACCGAGATGAATACCGTGCCCGAGGTCGGGATGTGGTAGCCGGCGGCCTGCTGCGACTTGGCGAAGGCGAGCCCGAAATCGTTGGAGATCCCCATCACCTCGCCGGTGGACTTCATCTCCGGGCCGAGCAGGATGTCGGCGCCCGGGAACTTCAGGAACGGGAACACCGACTCCTTGACGAAGATGCGCTCGACCGTCAGGTCCTCGACCAGGCCCTGGGCCGCGAGCGAGCGGCCGGCCATGATGCGGGCGGCCGCCTTCGCGAGCGGCACCCCGGTCGCCTTGCTCACGAACGGCGTCGTGCGCGAGGCGCGCGGGTTGACCTCGAGCACGTACACGACGTCGTCCTTGATCGCGTATTGGACGTTCATCAGGCCGCGCACCGAAAGCGCCAGGCCGAGCTGCCGGGTGTAGCGTCGGATCGTGTCGAGGTGCTCCGGCGCGACCTTGTACGTCGGTAGCACCATCGCGGAGTCGCCCGAGTGGATCCCGGCTTCCTCGATGTGCTGCAGGATGCCGCCGATCACCACGCGCTCGCCGTCGCCGAGCGCGTCGACGTCCACCTCGAAGGCGTCCTCCAGGAAGCGGTCGACCAGGATCGGGTGCTCGGGCGAAGCCTTGACCGCCTCGCGCACGTACTCCTCGAGCCGGCTCGCGTCGTAGACGATCGCCATCGCGCGCCCGCCCAGCACGTACGAGGGCCGCACCAGCACCGGATAGCCGATGCGCGCGGCCACCTGCTTCGCCTCCTCGAGCGAGACAGCCGTGCCGCTCTCGGGCTGGCGAATCCCGAGCTGGTCGATGAGAGCGCTGAAGCGCTTCCTGTCCTCGGCGATGTCGGTCGCGTCCGGGCTGGTGCCGAGGATCTTCACCCCGGCCTCGTGCAGCGGCACCGACAGCCGCAGCGGCGTCTGCCCGCCGAACTGCACCACCACCCCCTCCGGGCGCTCCTTCTCGATCACGTTCATCACGTCCTCGAACGCGAGCGGCTCGAAGTACAACCGGTCGGAGGTGTCGTAGTCGGTCGAGACCGTCTCGGGGTTGCAGTTGACCATGATGGTCTCCCACCCCTCCTCCTTGAAGGCGAAGGAGGCGTGGCAGCAGCAGTAGTCGAATTCGATTCCCTGCCCGATCCGGTTCGGGCCGCTGCCGAGGATAACGACCTTTCGGCGGTCGCTCGGCGCGGCCTCGCACTCGCGCTCGTAGGTCGAGTAGAGGTAGGGCGTGAACGACTCGAACTCCGCCGCGCAGGTGTCGACGCGCTTGTAGACCGGCACGATGCCGGCCGCCTGGCGCGCGGCCCGCACCTGCTTCTCGGTCTTGCCGGCGATTAGCCCGATCCGCGCATCCGAGAAGCCCATGCGCTTGGCCTGCTCGAGCAGCGGGGCCTGCACAGCCGTGGCCTTCGTCTCCGCGGGGGACCGGGATCCCGTGACGGGTCCTTCGGCCTGACTGGCGACCCGTCCCGGGAGCCTTCCGGCTCCCCCGCTACCCGTGGCTTCCGGTTGTGGGCTCAGCTGCCGGGCGTCGGCTGAAGTCGAGATCCCCTCGAGCTCCCTCCGGATCCCCATCACCAGCTTCTTTTCCAGGTCGACGATCTGCTGGATCTGGTCGAGGAACCAGGGGTCGATCCCGGTCATGCGGAAGACCTCGTCGTGGGCCCAGCCGAGGTCGAGCGCGCGCTTGACGTAGAAGATCCGATCGGGGTCCGGGGTGAGCAGCTTCTCCTTGATGCGCGCGTCGTCGAGGTCCGTGCGGGCGAAGCCGGAGACGCCGGTCTCGAGGCCGCGCAGCCCCTTGTGCAGCGCCTCCTTGAAGGTGCGGCCGATCGCCATCACCTCGCCCACCGACTTCATCTGGGTGCCGAGCGCGGGACTCGCGTCCTTGAACTTCTCGAACGCCCAGCGCGGGATCTTCACCACCACGTAGTCGATCACCGGCTCGAACGAGGCCGGCGTCACGCGTGTGATGTCGTTCTGGATCTCGTCGAGGTGGTAGCCGATCGCGAGCAGCGCCGCGATCTTCGCGATCGGGAAGCCGGTCGCCTTGCTCGCGAGCGCGGACGAGCGCGAGACGCGCGGGTTCATCTCGATCACGGTCATGCGGCCGCTCTTGGGGTCCACCGCGAACTGGATGTTCGAGCCGCCGGTTTCGACTCCGACCTCGCGGATGATCGCGCGCGCGGCGTTGCGCATCACCTGGTACTCGCGGTCGGTCAGCGTCTGGGCGGGAGCTACCGTGACCGAGTCGCCGGTGTGGATGCCCATCGGGTCGAAGTTCTCGATCGAGCAGATCACCACGAAGTTGTCGGCCTTGTCCCGCATCACCTCGAGCTCGTACTCCTTCCAGCCGAGCACGGACTCCTCGATCAGCACCTGATGGACAGGTGAGAGGTCGATGCCGCGCTCGGCGAGCTCCGCGAACTCCTCGCGGTTGTAGGCGATCCCGCCGCCGGTGCCACCGAGCGTGAAGGAGGGCCGGATCACGGCGGGCAGCTTCGTGAGCTTTAGAACCTGCTTCGCCTCCGCGAGCGTCGTCGCGAAGCCGCTCCTGGGCACGTCGAGCCCGATCCGCGCCATCGCCTGCTTGAACAGCTGCCGGTCCTCGCCCACCTCGACCGCCCGCCGCGAGGCGCCGATCAGGCGCACACCGAGCCGATCGAGCACCCCGCGCTTCGACAGCTCGACCGCGAGGTTGAGCGCGGTCTGCCCGCCGACCGTCGGCAGGAGCGCGTCGGGCCGCTCGCGTTCCAGGATTGCCTCGACCGCCTCAGGTGTGAGCGGCTCGATGTAGGTGCGGTCAGCGTACTCCGGGTCCGTCATGATCGTGGCGGGGTTGGAGTTGACGAGCGAGACGCGCAGGCCTTGCTGCTTGAGCACCTTGATCGCCTGGGTGCCGGAGTAGTCGAACTCGCAGGCCTGGCCGATCACGATCGGCCCCGAGCCGATCACCAGCACCGAGCGGATGGAAGCGTCCCTGGGCATCGCTCTTCAGGCCTCGCGGCGAGCGCGCATCATCGCGACGAACTCCTCGAACAGGTAGTGGCTGTCGTGGGGGCCGGGGCTCGCCTCCGGGTGGTACTGGACCGAGATCACCGGACGGTCCTCGAGGCGGAAGCCCTCGACGGTGCCGTCGTTCAGGTTCTTGTGCGTCAGCACGAAGCCGGGCTTCTCGAAGAGCTCCGGATCGACGCAGAAGCCGTGGTTCTGCGAGGTGATCTCGACTTGGCCGGTCTCGAGGTTCTTCACCGGGTGGTTGGCCCCGCGGTGGCCGAACTTGAGCTTGTAGGTCTTGCCGCCGCACGCGAGGCCGAGAATCTGGTGGCCCAGGCAGATGCCGAAGGTGGGCAGCCGGTCGACGAACACCTTGGCCGCCTCGATCGCGTAGTCGCACGGCTCCGGGTCCCCCGGCCCGTTCGAGAGAAAGACGCCGTCGGGACCGAGCGCGAGCGCCTCCGTCGCCGAGGTGGTCGCCGGCACCACGGTCACGTCGCAGCCGGCCGCCGCCAGGTTGCGCAGGATGTTGTGCTTCATCCCGAAGTCGTAGGCCACCACGCGGAAGCGGGTCTCGCCCGTGCGGGGACGATGCGCGTCGGTGCCCTTCAACACCGGGACCAGGTGCCCGGCCCCGCTCTTCGCCTCGACTCGCGGATCGAAGGCCCACGGCTTCGCGCAGGTGACCTCGCGTGCGAGGTCGAGACCGACCATCGAGCGCGAGCCCAGCGCCTTGCGCACCAGCGAGTCGCGGTCCGGGTCGAGCGCCGAGACGACGCCGCGCTTCGCCCCGTGCGTGCGCAGATGCCGCGTGAGTGCGCGCGTGTCGATCTCGCTGATCCCCACGATGCGGTGCTCGTCGAGGTAGCCGCCGAGCGTGCCGGAGGCGCGCCAGGACGAGACCACGCCCGAGGCTTCGCGCACGATGAAGCCCGCGACCTGCGGCCGTGCCGACTCGACGTCCTCGCGGTTGACGCCGTAATTGCCGATGTGCGGGTAGGTCATGGTGACGATCTGGCCCGCGTACGAGGGATCCGTCAGCACTTCCTGGTAGCCGCTGAGCGCCGTGTTGAAGACCACCTCGCCGGTCGTCTCCCCGGCGTGTCCGAACGCGATCCCCTCGAACACGGTCCCGTCCTCGAGAGCGAGGAGAGCGCGCGGGCGCGCGCCCACCAGTCGCAGGTCCGACGTTCGCCCTGTCATTGTCGAGCCCTAGAGCTTATCCGAAGACCCGCTCAGCCGGCGAGCCGGCCGACGGCGTCGAGGTCGACGTCGCGGCCGACGAGCACCAGCACGTCGCCCTGCTGCAGCCGCTCGTCGCCGCCCGTCGCGAGCAGCAGGCTCTCGTCGCGCTTGATCGCCACCACCAGCACCTGGAAGCGCTTGCGGATCTCGAGCTCGGCGAGCGTCCGGCCCACGAACTCGGCCGGCAGCTTCAGCTCGACGAGGCTCGAGTCGCTCGCGAGCGGCAGGTACTCCACGATCGAGCGCAGGCCCAGGCCGCGCGCGACGCGCCGTGCGGTGTCGCGCTCGGGATGCACGATCTCCGTGGCGCCGGTCAAGTGCAGCACCTTGCCGTGGTCCTCCGAGATCGCCTTCACCACGATCTCCTTCAAGCCCAGGTCGCGCAGGTACAGCGTCACCAGGATGCTCGCGTCCATGCGCTCGCCGAGCGAGACGACGACTGCGTCGGCGTCGTGAATCCCCAGCGCGCGCAGCGTGTCCTGGTCGGTGCAGTCGGCCTCGATCGCCTGCGTCGAGAAGTCGCGCAGGTCCTGCACGCGCTCCCGGTCCTGATCGATCGCGATCACCTGGTGCCCGCGCGCGTGCAGCGTGCGGACGACCGTGGCTCCGAACTTCCCGAGTCCGATCACGGCGTAGCGTCCCATGGGCTTCGAGCTCCTATCCCACCATGACGTTTTCTTCCGCGTAGCGGAAACGGCCACGCTGCTGGCGCGGGCCGATCGCCAGGACCAGGGTGAGCGGGCCCACGCGTCCCACGAACATGAGGGCGACCAGCACCAGCTTGCCGGCGGCCCCGAGGCCGGGCGTGATCCCGGTCGAGAGGCCGACGGTGCCGAAGGCCGAGACCGCCTCGAACATGAGCGCGACGAAGCGCGGGTCCGCGCCCTGGTAGGGCACCCCGGCCGACTCCGCGAAAACGAGCAGGCCGATGGCGAGCGAGACGAGCGCCCAGGCCAGCAGGGCGACGAGCAGCGCGCGGTCCATCACCGCGTGCGGGATCGTGCGCTGAAAGACGCTGGCGCGCCCGCGGCCGCGCCAGCGAGCGACCACGAGCGCCACCAGCAGGCCGAAGGTGGTGGTCTTGATGCCGCCGCCGGTCGACCCGGGCGAGGCGCCCACGAACATCAGGAAGATCGTGAAGAAGAGCGTCTCCGACGAGGCCTGGCCGTAGTCGACGGTGTTGAAGCCCGCCGTGCGCGGGGTGACGGACAGGAACCAAGCCGCGAGCAGGCGCTCGCCCGGCGGCAGGCCGCGTAGCAGGTTGTTCCACTCGAGCCCTAGGTAGACGAGCGTCCCGCCCACCAGGAACACCACGGTCACGAGCAGCACCAGGCGCGTGTGCAGCGTCGCCCGCGGCGGCCGGACGCGCCGCAGCCGCGCCGTCAACTGCTCGCGCAGCTCCATGCTGGAAGTGAAGCCGAGCCCACCCAGGATGATGAGCCCGGTGATCCCGAGGTTCACTACGGGGTCGCCGCGATAGCGCATCAGGCTGTCCGGGAACAGCGAGAAGCCGGCGTTGCAGAACGCCGACACCGAGTGGAACGCCGCCGACCAGAGCGACGCGCCCAAAGGCAGCGTCTCGCGCAGGCGCAGCCACAGCCAGAGCGCCCCAAAGGCCTCGCTCATGAGCGTGAAGGCGAGCACGTAGCGGACCAGGCGACGCACGCCCGCGCTCGGCGTGTGGTGCATCGTCTCCTGGATCACGACGCGGCCCGTGAAAGGGACGCGGCCGCCGAGGGCGATCCCCGCGAAGACCGCGAAGGTCATCAGCCCGAGCCCGCCCACCTGGATCAGCCCCAGGACCACCGCCTGGCCGAACGCCGAGAAGCGCGTGCCCGTCTCGACCACCGTCAGCCCCGTGACACACACGGCCGATGTCGCGGTGAAGAGCGCGTCCAGCGCCGACACCGGCTCCGCCGCGTGGGCCAGCGGCAGCGACAGCAGCAGCGTCCCGACCAGGATCACGAGCGCGAAGCTCGCGACCAGCAGCAGGGCCGGAGGCAGGCGGAGCAGGCGGCTCAGCGAATCGGCCCCATCCGTGCCAGGGGCCAGAAGCGGAACACCGCGCGGCCGTAGATGTACTTCTCCGGCACCTCGCCCCAGCTGCGCGAGTCGTTGCTGCTGCGGCGGTGGTCGCCGAGCACGAAGTAGTAGCCCTTTCGAATCTCGGTCGGCGCGTGGCTGTCGTCGTCGCGGAAGCTCGCCGGCAGGTAAGGCTCCTTGACCGCGAGCCCGTTCACGACCAGCTCGCCACCCCGGATCTCGACGAGGTCGCCCGGCAGCGCCACCACGCGCTTCACGAACGAGACCGAGGGGTCGCGCGGGTACCAGAACACCACCACGTCGCCGCGCTCGATCGGGCGGAATCGGTACACGAACTTGTTGACGACGATGCGCTCGCCGTCGAGCAGCAGCGGCTCCATGCTCGTGCCCTGCACGCGGAAGGCCTGCGCGACGAAGGCGATCAGGAAGAAGCAGAACAGCACCGCCACCGACAGGTCGTGGAGGAACTCCCAGCCCGCGCGCAGGAAGCGCTGCCGCACGCCCGACTGCGGCTGCGCTACCGGGACCTCGGCCGGCGCGAGCGCCAGCTCGGCCCCCGGCTCGCCCGGCCCGAGACCCCGGCCGTCGAGGCTCACCGGCGCGATCCCTTCACGACCCGCGTGCCCGCGATGCGGTCGTGCAGCCCGCGCCCGCCGAAGACCACCATCAGGAAGCCGAGGCCCAGGCTGGCGGCCGAAAGCAGGTAGCCGAGCGCGCGCCGCAGCGCGCTCGCGAGCGCAATCGGGGAGCTGCCGTCGTCCGCCACCACCCGCAGGTCGAGCAGCTCCTTGCCCGGCGTCGCGCCCTTCACGCTCCAGAAGTAGACGTGGTACAGCACGCCCAGCAGCAGCGCGAGCGGCAGCAGCGTTACCGAGGCGACCACCGGCAGGAGCGCCACGTCCGACGGCGTGCGCGGGATCTCGCGCGCCCACCAGTACCACACGACCGGTGCGAGCAGGACCGCCTGTCCGGAGGCGACGAAGACGGTGTCGACCAGGAAAGCCGCCAGCCGGCTGCCGGGCGCGGCGAGCTCTGGCTCACGGAGCGGGCCGGGGCGGACGCCCCGGCGCTCCCGCTCTCGCGCTATCGGCCGCTCGAGGCGCGGCTCGACGTCGCTCATGGATTGGGGAACAGGCGTGGGCTGGGCGGCGGGCGCGATGGCCAAAGGTCCGCTCGCAAGGGGCGCCTGCTCCTGGGACGTTCCCGCGGGCTTCGTGTCGCTGCGCTCCGGGGCTTCGCGCGAGGCGGACGGCTCCTCGAGCCGCTGCCCGTCGGGCGCGAGCGTCTCGCCGCACGAATTGCAGAAGCGCGCGGGCAGCGGAACCGAGGCCCCGCACGCAGCGCACACGGCCTTGGGCGGACCGCTCGGCTGCGCCACCTGAGAGCCGCACTCACGGCAGAACAGGTCGCCCCGCCGGTAGAGCGCCTTGCACGCGGGACACTCGAGCGGCGCCGCCGAGGGGTGCGCGAGCACCTTGCCTCCGGCAGCGTCGATCACCTCTTCGCGGAACAACAGTCGCATGCTGCCGATCGCCACCAGGTCGCCGTCGCGCAGCGGGCGTTCGGCTACGCGGTCGCCGTTCACCACGGAGCCGTTCGCGGAGTTGCAGTCGCGTAGGACGAACTGCCGCCCGCGGTACTCGACCACGGCGTGGCGGCGCGAGACCATCGCGTCGGGCAGCACCAGGTCATTCGAAGGATCGCGGCCGATCGTGAGGATCGTCGTGCGCGAGAGCAGGATCTCACGCCGGTTGGAGGACGTCGGGTTGACGATCAGCTTGGACACTGCGGCTAGGCCCCGAGGAACGTCTGGCGGAAGCTCGCCTCGACCTTGACGCGGACGCCGCCCTTCGTCGCGGGCTCGAATTTCCAGCCTCGCACCGCCGCGACCACGATGTCGTCCACCAGCGTGCCGGCCGACTCGACGACCACCACGTCGCTGACGGCCCCCGCGTCGCTGACGACGAAGCGGACCAGCACCGACACGCGCTGCCCCGAGCGCAGGCGCGGCGCCCGACCGGACGGATAGGAGGGCGAGGCACCGGACAGCTTGCGCGCGAGCGTGTCCACCTGCCCCGGCTGGTTCGGGTACACGCGCGACACGTCGACGGGCTCGGGCGTGGGCGGGGCCGCCGGCCGGGGACGCAGCCGCACCTCGACGCGTCCCGTCTCGCCGGCCGTGACGTCGAGCGTGCTCGACCAGGTCTCGTGACCGTCGAGCACGAGCTCGACCTGGCGCCGGCCGGGCTGGAGCTTGAAGCCGCGAAGCGGCGTCTGGCCCGCCGGCTTGCCGTCGACGCTGACGGCCGCGCCCGCAGGGGTCGAGACGAAATCGGCCGCGCCGGTGGTGACGGCGACGCGCTGCTTGAGCGCGAGCCGCAGCTCGGCCGAGGCCGCCTCGGCGCTGAGCGTCACGCGCCGCCGCTCGGGCTCGTAGCCCGGCTGCTCGACCCGAACCTCGTAGCTGCCAAAAGCCAGTTCGGCGAGCTCCAGCGGAGAGCGCCCGCGGGCTCGGCCGTCGACGAGCACCCGCGCGCCGACGGGCGCGCTCACCACGCGCAGCGTACCGGACGTGGCCACAGCCGCCGTCGCGACGGGCGGGACGACGGTCGGAGGCACCTCCGCGAGCGCGGGCGGCGCCGTGGCAACGACGCCCGGAGCGACCGGCGGAGCCGGCCGCAGCACCCAGGCGCCGAGCACGACGAGAGCCACCAACGCGGCAGCGCCGGCGCCGAGGACGAGAGGCAGCGGGATGCCGGGACGCGGGAGGCGGGGCGCGGGCGGAACCTGCGGAAAGCCCGATTGCGAGCCCAGCGTGGGATCGGGAGGCTGCGTCTGCGAGGCCAAGAGCGGCGTCAGCGCCGTCACCTCGGCCGCGGCGATCAGGGTGGGTGGCGGCAGGGCCTCGCTCGCCTCTCGAGCCGACGCGTCGAGAACCAGCGTCGCGGCGCCTAGGCTATCCGCGCCGGTCGCCTCCGGCTGCGGCGCTTTCGGGATCAGGATCGTCTCGATCTCGTCGCGATCGAGGAGAGGGGCCGCCGCGCCGCGTGACGTGGCAGGCAGGGGCAGCGGCGCTGGTTGCTTGATCTCGACCGTGACGACGTCCCCCACGGCCCCGAGGCTGACGGTCTCTTCGTTGCCGAGACCGCTGAACCAGGACCCGAGGCAGAGCTCGAGGTCCTGCACGAAAGCACCCGCCGTCTGATAGCGCCGCTCGGCCTTCTTGGCGAGCACCTTGTTGAAGACCTCGTGCCACTTCTGGGGCAGGAGGCCGTTCAGCTCCAGGTCCCCCGGCTCGATCGGGTCGGCGTGGACGAGCTTGTACAGGATCGAGGTCACGTTGGGACCCGGGAAAGGCTGCTGACCCGAGAGCATCTCGAAGGCCACGACGCCGAGCGAGAAGATGTCGCTACGGCCGTCGAGCTTCTCACCCATCGCCTGCTCGGGCGACATGTAGGACGGCGTCCCGAGCAGCGCACCGGCATGGGTGATGTCGGTGTGGGCCAGCTTGGCGATGCCGAAGTCCGTGATCTTGATCTTGTCGGCGTCGTACAGGATCAGGTTGGCCGGCTTGATGTCGCGGTGGACGACGCCGCGCGAGTGCGCGTAGTCGAGCGCCGCGGCTATCTGGCTGACGAGGCCGATCACCTTCTCTGGCTTGAAGCGCTCACCCTCGGCAATCAGCTCGGCGACGGTGCGGCCGTCGACGAACTCCATGGCGAAAAACGGCAGCCCACCATCCTCGCCCAGGTCGAAGAGCGTGACGATGCCCGGGTGCGAGAGCGTCCCGGAGATCTGCGCCTCGTGCTGGAAGCGGTCGATGAAGGAGCGGTACTGGGGGCTCGAGCGCGGGATGTCGAGCCGGACCGTCTTGATAGCGAGGGGCCGCTTGATGAGGGGGTCGAAGGCCTTGTAGACGGCCCCCATGGACCCGTAGCCCAGGCTGCCCGTGATCTGGTAGCGACCGATCTGGGCGGGGATCTGGTCCACCACGTTGTTCCTGCCGTCGCTCATCGACCCGCCAGCCGCACGATCGGTGCCGACACCTCTCCCGCTCGTGACTTTAGCACCGCTCCGCGAGCCGCGTCAACGCGCAGAGCGCCCAAGTCGCGGCCTCAGAAGGGCTTGCGGCTATGTTATCCTGCCGGCATCTGGGTCCGGCCCCGACGCAGTGGGCCAAAGGTCTGAGATGCGGCAGCCGGTCGGGATCATCCCCTACGAAGCGCTCCAGCAGCCCGTCAGCCCCCTCTTCCTGGACTACCTGGCCGGGCGGGAGCGGGCAGGCCCGTTCCTCCCCAGGGACGGCTTCGAGCTCGCCGCGATCGCGTCGGCCGCCGAGCGGACGCAGGGCCTCGCGCGACCGATGGCGGCCGTGGCAGACGCCCTGGCGCGCCAGCAGGAGGCCCGCGGAGCGCAGGCCGCCGCGAAGCGGGCGCGGGCACTTCTCGCCCCGGGGGCGGCGGCGCTCGTCACGGGCCAGCAGGCCGGCCTCTTCGGGGGGCCGCTGTTCGTCCTCTGGAAGGCGCTCGCGACGGTGGCCGTCGCCCGGAGCCTCGAGGCGCAGCGGGGCACGCCCGTGGTGCCGGTCTTCTGGGTGGCGTCGGACGACCACGACTTCGCGGAGGTGCGGGCGACCACGATCGTCGACGCCTCGGGCTCGCTGCAGACCTTGCGTTACGACCCACGCCAGGAGCCGCTCGGGCGCCCGGCCTGGGACATCGTGCTCGACGACAGCGTGGGCGGGCTGGTCGACGAGCTGGCGCGGACGCTGCCCGGGGCACTCGGCCGCGACGAGACCGTGGAGCTCGCGGGCTCCTGCTACCGCGCGGGCGAGACGCTCGCGTCGGCCTTCGCGCGGCTCGTCTCGCGGCTGCTGCCCGAGCTCGTCGTGCTCGACCCGGCGGACGAGGCGCTCAAGCGGCTGGCGGCCCCGGTGTTGGCGCGCGAGCTTCGCGAGGACTCACCGAGCTCAAGGCTCGCTCTCGAAGCCGGCCGCACGCTGCTCGCGGCCGGCTACCACCAGCAGGTGCCGGTGCGACCCGGCTTCCTGAACCTGTTCGCGATCGTGGACGGTCATCGCCGCGCGCTCGCCAGCTCCGGTGGCACGATCGAGGTGCGCGGCACGCGCGCGCGCTGGCCGCTGGCGGAGGCCCTCGAGCGCCTCGAGCGCGAGCCGCGGCTGTGGAGCCCGAGCGCCCTGCTGCGGCCGTTGGTGCAGGACGCGCTCTTGCCGACGGCGGCCTACGTCGCCGGCCCCGCCGAGATCGCGTACCACGCCCAGATCGGGCCCGCGTACGCGCATTTCGGCATCCCGCGCCCGGTGCTGCTGCCGCGGCCGAGCCTGACGCTCGTCGAGCCACCGCAGGCGCGCGCGCTCGAGGCGGAGCAGCTGACGCTCGGCGACCTGGCGGGCGATCCCGAGCAGCTCGTCTCGCGCTGGGCGCGCGAGGACTACCCCGACGTGGAGGCGGCGTTCGCGCGAGCGCGCGAGGCGATCGAGCGCGAGCTGGGCGCCGTGGAGGCGGTGCTGGGCGCGCACGACCCGACCTTGCGCTCCGCAACGGCCGCGGCTCGCGGGCGGGCGCTGCACCCGGTCGAGGGCCTCCACGAGAAGGCCCTGCGCGCGCTCAAGAAGCGCGACCAGGGTCGCGGGGAGCGTCTGCGCCGCACGCGCGACGTGCTGCTGCCGGGCGGCTCGCTGCAGGAGCGGGGGCTCGGCCTGATCGGCGTCGTGGGGCGGCACGGCGCCGCGATCGTGCCCGCGCTCGAGGAGCTTTTGCTCCCGTTCGCGCGCGGGCACCAGGTGGTGTTCCTATGAGGCTCGGGATCGTGTGCTATCCGACGGTGGGCGGCTCCGGAGCCGTGGCGGCCGAGCTCGGCAAGCAGCTCGCGCGCCGCGGCCACGAGATCCACGTCATCTCCTACCGGCTGCCGTTCCGGCTCGGCAACTTCCAGCAGAACGTCTGCTTCCACGAGGTCGACGTCTCGAGCTATCCGCTGTTCGAGTATCCGCCACACGACCTGGCGCTTGCCGTGAAGATGGCCGAGGCGGCCCGCGAGCACGACCTGCAGCTGTTCCACGTGCACTATGCGATCCCGCACGCGATCGCCGGCTTCCTGGCGCAGCAGATGCTCGGGGACAAAGCGCCGCGCATGGTGACGACGCTCCACGGCACCGACATCACGATCGTCGGCCAGGACCGCTCGTTCTTCGAGATCACGCGCTTCGGCATCGAGCGCTCGGACGCCGTGACGGCCGTGTCGGAGTTCCTGAAGCGGATGACGGCGGCCGAGTTCCAGGTAACCAAGCCGATCGACGTGATTCCGAACTTCGTCGACCTCGAGCTTTACTCGCTCGAGCGCGAGGACCGCTCGGCTTTCGCCGCGCCGGGCCAGAAGGTGCTGCTGCACGTGTCGAACTTCCGCCCGGTCAAGCGCGTGCTGGACGTGGTCCGCATCTTCGAGCGCGTGGTGCGCGAGGTCGACGCGGTGCTACTGATGGTCGGCGAGGGAGCCGAGCGATCCTCGGCCCAGGCCCTCGCGCGTCGGCTGGGACTCAGCGACAGGCTGCGCTTCCTCGGCGTGCAGCACGCGATCGAGGACATCGTGGGGCTCGCCGAC
>Ga0214473_10002692_pt1 | contig 21784 bp, 19 predicted proteins | sample RVTome_7_FD_203509 | JGI IMG/M metagenome (GOLD analysis project Ga0214473, IMG submission 203509) | Soil microbial communities from uranium-contaminated site in the Upper Colorado River Basin, Wyoming, United States - RVT98D197 | ecosystem: Environmental > Terrestrial > Soil > Contaminated >... | reverse complement strand
CACGATTGGCTCTCACTTCTTGTTGGTAGTTGGAACTGATCAGCTCTGCTACCGGGTATCGATAATTTCAGCACGCAAGCTCCACTCGATAAAGGAACAATCGTGGTAACCACACAGGTGGGGGACTTCCCGGTAATGGGTAGAGTAGCGCTTCGGCGTTTGGATGCGCAGCAGCCTGTCGTACTGGGCACAGACTAACCAGCTCTCAGCAGATTATCTCGCACCGTCTTCATGATGGTCTTCACCGTCACACGACGGCTGGAGCACACTACCTTGCTTGAGATGCTGCTTCACACGGCCGACAAAGCGTTTCAGGAAACGGATGAGGGCTTTGACCATGCTGCCAACTCCAAATCGGTTTCAGGATTGACCAGCATGATACCCGATTTTCAAGCTCATAGCACCGCCATAGCCAGAAATTCGAACGGATGAGCAAAGTAGCCAGCACAACGCTCGGTTCGTGAAGAGTGTCTCGACCATATCCTGGTTTTGAATGAAAACCACCTTCACAGCGTTCTTAGGGAGTATGGAGAATACTACAACCACGCCAGGCCGCACCAGGGCTTAGGTCAACACTTTCCTGTATCTGGGTCAGTAACTAACATAGCAGGACCGATTTGTAGACGAGATATCCTGGGAGTTGTCATCCACGATTATTACGGACAGCCTTCCGCTTCGGTTTCTGGCTATGGATAGAATTGTTGCACCATACAGGCTACCACCAACTCTGTGGACTGTTCCCATCTGAAAGCAGATTTGCTCTCCGACGGAAGGATACTTGAACTCTAACTAACCACGTTCCTTTACGCCTTATTTAATGGTCGTCAAAGAAAATTCCCGTTCGTTAATAATGATGGATGTCGTATACTATTTTCCGTGTATTTTCTACTAGCTGTCCACGTAGCAAGGGCCTGGTCTTTTAAGCCCATCGGAGCCTCGGCTATTTCATTACGTTCCAACGGGTCCAGTTCGTTCACCGGGAAGTTATATTCCTCGAGGATGCGCACCATGGTGAAACCTACTAGGTCAAGTGTACCAACAACCGAAACATTAATCTTTTTAAATTTACTCTTCGTACGCGTATGGGTGTCCTTGCTCAATCAATACGTTGCCGATATTCACATTCGGGCTGGTGCGTATGACCGTGACAATACCATCTATTATTGCTTTGATCGACATGACGTCCTGTCCAAAATAATCTCTGATAACGCCCACTACATCGCCTTTTTTGACCTCTTCGTTCAGTTTAACGGATGGATACCACATTCCACGTACTTCACTACGTACCGCAGTGTAATTTTCCAGATATGTGCGTTTGACCGTGTTGATAATCTTACCTTCCATCATCCCAAGGTGAATAAGAATATTACGCAAACCAGTCAGGTGGGTTTCCGCTTCTTCCATCTTAAGAATACCTTGCTGGCCTGATTCGCACAGGAGAGCTGGCTTACCACGTTTTGCGCATACACCAGAAGGCCCATATGGCTCCATATTTGGTTCTTGTATATCCATAATCACGTAAGGAAGATTATAGGCCTCCGCCATTGATTTGCTCTTTGCATCAACTGGTAAATCGCCGGTAACTTCATGAAATACGGAAGGGGTAAGCGACTCAGGGATATCACCGCCGTGCAGCTCGATGAAATAATCACATTTTGAGAGGACTTCCTGGTCGAAGTAATAAGCCATCGCCTCGCTATACGTTCCTATCGGTGTGCCCGGGAAGCTGGTCATCGGATTTTTACCATCATGAGGCACGATAAATCCCAGGTTATTTACAAACGCTGGCAGGTTATATATCATTCCGACCTTCAGCGTACCCCTCAATCGGCGTGGATCCACCTCGTTAAATAAGCGGATGGCTGCCTCAATGCCAGCATACTCACTTCCATGCATTCCACCCACCACAAGCAAAGTGGGGCCATCAGCTGTTCCATGAATGGTACCAACCGGGAAGCGAATAGGCTCACCCGTAGCACGGTACTTGAATTCTAACCAGCCCTTTTCTTTCTCTCCTGCAGTCGTCATAATTGCCTCCGATTTTTATAAGCTTATTCCCGGGCATATTGCCAGGGTTAATTAGTTTTTCGGTGAAACAAAATGGTTTGCGAGCAACTTATGCATTGGGAATGCTAGTGACTTTGCTCTAGCCTTTATCCAAGAATTCCTCCGGTTCAAACATAAAAAGATGGGGTAGGTATGAAAGATCAGCGCGTTAATTTCTACTTGTTATAAGATGACAGGCAACAAAATATCCATTGGCAATTTTGGTTAATTTAGGCTCCTCTCGCGCACAAATTTCGAATGCATAAGGGCAGCGAGGATGAAAAGAGCAGCCTGCAGGAATATTGATCGGACTAGATGGCTCTCCTTGGATAGCTGGCGCTGCTGACCTGTTCCTGGGATCCAAATGTGGTAAAGCTGCTAGTAAGGCCATCGTATACGGGTGCAGTGGTTTGGCGAATAAACTTTCATTAGGACCTAGCTCAACAATTTTCCCCATGTACATCACAGCCACCCGATGACTTATATAATGCACCAGTCGCAGATCGTGGGTGATGAATAACATAGCCAAGTGCAATTTCTCCTGCAGTTCTACCAATAAATTGATAACCTGCGCTTGAATAGACACGTCTAAAGCAGAAACTGGTTCATCCGCAACAATAAAATCAGGCTCAACTGCTAAAGCTCTGGCGAGGCCTACACGCTGCCTCTGACCCCCACTTAGCTGGTGCGGATAGCGATCAATGATATCTGTCCCTAAACCAACCATATTGAGTAGATACTCCACGCGGGAATTTACTTCCGCTTGCGTGCAGATCCCATGAACCAAAGAGACTTCACCAAGGATCTGCCCCACCTTTTGGCGCGGGTTCAAGGATGAGTAAGGATCTTGGAAAACAATCTGCATTTTTCTGCGCGCCTGGCGTAGTGCAGCGTTATTGAGGCAAATGATATCTATACCATGGATAAAAACATGACCTTCATCTGGCTCGTATAAGCGTAGTATGCAGCGCCCGAGGGTTGTTTTCCCGCACCCACTCTCGCCTACAAGACCCAAGGTTTCACCTCGTTCAAGATCAAGGTTTACTCTCTGGACTGCTTTAAGGAATCTGGGTTTTTTCCCCAGCATGCGCTGCACTAGAGAATTGTCTAAGACAAAGGTCTTTGAAAGATCTTTTACTTCAACAAGTGGCTTATCAGAATTCATGATCTCTGTATTCTGCTTGGTACTCAATTCCAAAGCTGATCAATTCGTATACATGCAGAAAAGTGACCCGGCGAAACTAGTTTTAATGATATTTTCCCTTTACTGCAATCATTCACAGAGAATCGGCAGCGCGGCTCGAAAGGACATCCCTCTGGTAGGGTTAATAGGTTGGGTGTTTGACCAGGTATAGAGATGAGCTTTCCTTCTCGGGCACTGCCATTGGGAATAGATTCGATCAATCCACAGGTGTATGGATGGCGGCTGTTCTCGAATAGATCGATCACATTCGTAATTTCCATGATTTGTCCGGCATACATCACGACGACCTGGTCACAGATCTGCGCTACTACCCCTAAATCATGGGTCACCCACAATACACTCAGGCCAAATTCCACCTGTAGATCTAAGATCAACCGGATGATTTGATCTTGTATAGTCACATCTAGTGCAGTAGTGGGTTCATCCGCTAAAAGAACTTTCGGTTTACAGGCTAGTGCAATACCGATCATAGCTCTTTGGCGCATGCCTCCGCTGAACTGGTGAGGATATTCATCCAGGCGCGACTCAGGAGAGGGGATACCTACAAGCTTAAGCAGCTCCGCGGATCTCTTGCGGGCTTCTACTTTGGTCGTATTCTCGTGGCCGATAATTGTCTCAACAATTTGCTCACCGATGCTTAATACAGGGTTCAAGGCTGTCATTGGTTCCTGCATGATCATCGAAATCTCACGTCCTCTAATCTGCCTCATATGGTTTTCGGGCCAGGCTAAAAGGTTTTCTCCTTGATAATAGATTTTACCATCGACAATCTTCCCCGGTGCAGGGACTAAACGTATGATTGATCTGCAAGTCATACTTTTACCGCTGCCGCTTTCTCCTACCAATCCGAGAACCTGGCCTGCGCCTAAGGAAAAGCTAATCCCATCCACAGCTTTGACAATGCCATCTTGAGTAATAAAGTGTGTGCTTAAGTTTTCAACAGTTAATAGTTCAGTCATCTGTTTGCCAATCTTACAAAACCCTTCCGGGTCATCTCGATCGTATCAACGATCAGTTGATCTCAGGAGACTGGATAATCCATCGCCAAGAAGGCTGAAGGAAATACCAACAAATGCGATCGCCAGACCGGGGAAAGCAGGCATCCAAGGCGCAATCGATATATACTCACGAGCATCCGCAATCATCACGCCCCATTCAGGAGTGGGAGGTGAAACACCAAGCCCCAAGAAGCCCAAAGAAGAACCTGCAAGGATGCACATGACAATATCGGACATTGCATAAATAATTGTCGGGTTAATAACATTGGGTAATAAATGCTGTGTAATAATACGCAAGTCGCTATAACCCAATGCTTTTGCTGCCAGCACGTATTCCATGTTCTTTGCGACTAAGACTTCAGCACGCGCTATTTTCGCATATGATATCCATCCGACCATGATTAATGCAATGTACATATTCTTGATTCCTGGTCCTAGGATGGCTAGGATTGAGATCACCAGGACATAAAAAGGAAAGGCAGTGGTCAGATCGACTACTCGCATGAGTAACTGGTCAACAATGCCTCCGTAATAACCTGAAATACATCCGATCATAATTCCGATGATAAAAGGAAAAAACACACAAATCAGGCCAATCTTCAAATCGACTTGAGTTCCATAGAGTACGCGCGAAAAGATATCACGGCCAAATTTATCTGTACCCAGTAGATGGGATTGTCCAGGTGGTTGCAATGTTTCTGAGTAATTTTGTTCAATGGGGTTGTATGGAGCGATGGAAGGTCCGATCACCGCAATGAGGAAAATAATGGAAACAAGAATCGCTCCGGAAACGAGAGCGGGGTTCCTTTTCGTTACTTGATAAAGGCGGCCTATCTTTATATAATTAATCGTCATTCGATTCATTACATACTTACTCTAGGATCCAAAAGCATATAGATCCCATCGATGGTCAAGTATACGATAGAGACAAGAATGCCGTAGGTTAGCGTGAGTCCTTGAACGACCGGGTAATCGCGGCCCATAATAGCCTGCACCATCGTCCAGCCTACACCCGGCAGAGCAAACACACTTTCTACAATGACCGACCCACCAACGAGCCAACTCATTTCTACCCCCAATACTGTTAGGGTAGAGAGCATCGAATTGCGCAGGACATGTTTGATTAAAACGAGGCCTTCCCGCAAACCTTTAGCCCGGGCAAAAGCTACATGTTCAGCGCTAAGAGTTGTGATAATGCCATCTCGCAGATTGCGTGTGAGTACTGCCGCCATGTTTAGCGCCATGGTTAGGGCAGGCAAAAATAGATAATACAATCCCTCGGTAAAGTTTTTTCCCACACCGCCAATCGGAAAAATGGGGAGCTTGATGCCTAGCAAAATCAGAAGAATAATTCCGATCCAGAAACTGGGCGTCGACAGAAAGAACATCATGATTGCTCGGATAATCGTGTCGACCAAGGTATCCCTTTTTAGCGCTGCCAGTAAGGAAAGGGGTACAGCCATGACAATGGCTAGCACCGCCGCGTAGCCGGACAGAAAAAGAGTCACGGGCAAGCGATGGGTGATCAGCTCCAGGATTGGCACACGATAGACAAGTGATTCCCCAAGATTGCCTGATGCTAAATTCTTTAAAAATATCCAGAATTGCGCCCATAACGGTTTATCCAGACCCATTCGTTTCGTCATCGCAGCAAGTGATTCGGGTGTTGCCTTTATTCCTAAAATCACCTGGGCTGGATTGCCAGGAATAAGGTGGATGATTAGAAAAGTCAATATTGTGATCCCGACCACTACCGGGATCATCTGTATTATCCTTCCAATAATATAGCTGCTTTTATCCACGTTTCCTCATGCAATTACCTGCAGCTGGATATTCCAAGAGTAATTATGGCACTGAGCGAAGTGAACGGTCACATTATTGTATTTACAAAGGTTCCCTTCGCTCAGTATGATAAATTGTATTGCATCAAACAGCATTCGTCTGTATCGTTACTATTCTGTTTTTATCGCAACAATTCATTGAGATGAAAGCAATGCGAAAGTTGCTTTCATCGGTTCACCCATGTCTCTCTCAAGATAAACCAACCCAACGAAATCTGATTAAATCCCTGGACATCTTTGCGCAGTAAGTCTCTGAAGGGAGTGGAGAAAAGCAGAATCTCTACCGCCTCATCGTTGAAGATCTTTTGTATCTCTTCATACATTGCGCAACGCTTGGTGATATCAAGCTCAATTGCAGCTGATTCAGCCAGCGAGTGAACCCGATCATTGACCCATCCTGTTCGACCAGCCGGGCTTACTGCCATGTATTCTGATTGCTGCTGCGCGTCGAGGATGTCGTCAGTCCACCCACCAAGCTGCATGCTGAATTGATCCTCATCATACTCGGCATACCACGCTCCGGTTTCCATTTCTTGGAGCTGAATATCGATTCCAATTTTCGCCCACATTTCTTTCAATACAGTGCCAACATCCCTTGTTAACGTGTCGCCAGATGCAATCGTGACAAGCACATTTTTATATCCATCGGGATATTTCGATTCAGCTATAAGCTGCTTGGCTTTTTCTAGGTTGTACGGGAATCCTTCCAAGGATGCATTAAAACAGACCCCAGACATAGGCCTGAAAGAAGTTGCTGGCTGGCCGTTACCGAAAAGTACGGTTTTTACCAATGCATTCCGGTCAATAGCATAGTTCATTGCTAGTCTGACATTCACATCGTCGAATGGAGGATTATTGTGGTTGATCCACCCATAATAACTCTGCGTGGAGATGATTAAGTTCATAGACAGGTTGGGATCTTTATTCAAATCTTCAATCCTAGAGAAGGGAATCTCGTCTGTGACATCAACATCGCCAGACTGGACTTGCAATAACCGGGTGGACCCTTCGGGCACTTGCTTAACTAACACTGAGTCCAGGTAAGGGAGCGGTTTTCCATCCTTCCCTAAGTCCCAATAGTTAGAATTTTTTTCGTACAGGATATGGTCGGCGACCACATATTCAGCTACTTTAAAAGGACCCGTACCAATGGGCAGCATGAAGAATTCTTTTTCTCCCTTCTGCTCGACGAGCTTTTGAGGCAGGATGCTGGCATTAAACATTGCTAAAAGGCTCATAAAATCTGCCTGAGGAGCTTTAAGCGTTATGGCCACCGTCGATACGTCTACCGCCTCTGCTTTTTCCATGATTTCCAGGGTCCAGTTCCAAACGCCGGAATCGGGGTTGGCTGCGCGCATAAGTGACCATACTACGTCGGAGGCTGTGAGAGTAGAACCGTCATGAAATTTCACATTAGGTCTCAGGTGGAAAGTGTACACTTTTCCGTCTTCCGAAATATCCCAGCTAACCGCTAAAGCAGGTTCGATGCCGGTCCCATTTATATTCACGCGCACCAATGGTTCATAAATGTTCTGCATGAGCCAGATATCGTAGTTAGAGTCAGTCCATACCGGATCAAGGTTGATAGGAATGGACTGCCGGGCGAAAACAAGCCTGCCACCTCTTTTGATTTCGGATTGCGCCGGTGCCGTTGTCTGGGTTACTGTTCCTTGCACTGATGTCCCACAGGCTGTTAAGACAAGACCAAGGATTATTAAAACAACCAATAGCCTATATAACTTCTTGCTGAGCATTTCTCCTCCTCACATTTTTATTCAAATTGATTATGCCATCCCTATAGAATTTGCGGGTACGGTAACCCGTGATGAGGATGGTCTTTATACTTTTTCGATCGATCAATCCGCGTTTCGCACCTCCTTTTTAAATTATTCTACCAATTTCATGCCGTGGGAATATATAGCTGAATAATTGGGACCAGAACCTCGTAATTATTGACGAGGATTCATTAATTATTGGGGACTTTGAAAAGCTATTATGAAGGAACCATATTGTGATAACGCTAATCCGCTGTATTATTAATAATAGATAGGTGTATGAGATAAAAGAAAGAATGGCGTTGGGTCTGTGATAATGTCTCAAAAATGATGTAAAAGTAGATTGACAAATAGTCATTGTGCGCTTTCTATTAGGTAATAATACAAAACCAAGAAAGGGATTACATTATAACCATACCAACTATTGCATTTTCAGAATATTTATTGGGCTTGTCTTGGATGAATAAAGGGATTTTCTTCAAGAGAGTATACACAAAAAACTTGTGCTTGTTCGTTGAGGTCAAGTCCACACTGTCAAACTGCATTTGAGGAAATTACAAGGTTGACAAAGACACTAACGAATCGACTTTTAAAAAGGGGTTGATTAAATTATATCATATATGAAAAATACATTAATCCCTTCTGTGACATTGTTGAGAACCATGTTCTTAATTGACTCACTAAGCGACTTTTATATAATCAGTCCAATATAGCTTAAGGCGCCTAACAACGAAAACGTTTGATTTGCAGAAACGGGCAGGAGTTCATTCATTGGTGATTTTTTACATGATCAAATAGTGCCCGAGGCACATTTCTTGTCTAAATTAAAGCACCACGATCTTTGGGAACGGTTCACCAAATCCTTGTTTCGTCTAAGAGATTATGAGACGGATCCAGTTTAAAAGGTAAGATATACTTCTCGGCCAAGATATGTAATATCATACAATAAAAAGGAGCTGAAATAGGCAAGCAGAAGAAGACAGTGTAATCGACTGTGCGGATTGTTCACCGGAAGACGCAGAAGAAGTACAATGCTGAAGAGAAGATACGGAATGTTCTGGAAGGGGTTGTTCTGCAGTGGATCGGTCTACAATTATGGAAAACGTTCCCGAATCAGTGCAGTTCAGTCGCAAAGAAGCATATGGACCTGTTGTAGCGCTGTACCAAATAATAAGCCTAGACGATGCTATAGAAAAAATTACAATGTGAAGTATGGATCGCGTGCAGCCATCTTTGCACAAAATCTTAGGGATGCCTTCCATGCGTGGAAAGGCTGCAAGTGGGTGGCGTGATTGTAAATGATTCCACTGATTTTCGCTTGAATATCATGCCCTTTGGAGGGGTCAAATACAACGGAATAGGACGGGAGGGTATAGAATTTGCTTTTAACGATATGACGGAGACCAAAGTGGTATGTCTCAATCTGTAATTCATTGAAAATACGGGCTTTATAATCCCCCCGTTCTTTTTCTAGCTGCCCTCTACTTTCCGTTCGTAGAAAGGAGATCGAAATGTAATTATCAGACATATCAGGTATCGGGTGCATCCACGAATTATGCCAAGCTCAGCATAGCTGTCAACCAATCGGGATTTTTTCGATGTGTTCTTCAAACGAGCATTTCCTTAGGTCAGCATTTAAATCGGCTTCCCAAACAGGTACACACCTGTTGATCGAATCCACATGTAACCAAGTAAATCAATTCGGTGGATATTCAGGGATGACGCCTTACTAAAGGATGCCGATGAACGCAAGTATCTGTATTGGCAGTTTCCAAGGGCTTACTATCGATAAAGATTTCAAATGCAATTTTGGAAAAGTTGAGGAAATCCTAAACCAAACCAGGGACACGTGGCTGGACTTCCTCGGTTTACCAGAGATCTTTCTATTTATTCTTACGTGATATGAGGATAGGTGCAAATTTGTGGAAGGTCGTTGACTCGATAATTCAACCTGATCACTTCCGTTGAAGAACTCTCAGGTTTTAATATTTATGAGCCAATTTTGGCGAAAGAAATACTTGTCTGTTAAATGCTCCCACCGGAGCTTGGTACAAAGAAGCGTAATGTATCGCCATCTTGCACGTAGCGATTCATATCTATTTCGATTTGATCATTGATGGTACAAAGGCAACCCATCGGAAGGTCTATTTTAGTGATAATATCCCTTATCGTGCTCCCATCGGGCAAATCAATGTTGGCTCTACCATGTGCTTCAGGTGGAAGCTTATCTCGTAAAATCGCGTATAGAATTACTTTACAATTCAATCCAGTCTAATCCCAGTTCATTTAGTTTTTTTCTGGTTGGATTTCCGGTGCTAATATCGAAACCTCCTAATTCATAGTAGTAATTCTTATTGTGTTCCAATTGTCTTTCGTCCATAAACACACCGGCGGTAGGACCTGTACCTACCAACGGCGTAAAGAATTTCTTCGGTAGAGAATCATCAGTACGAGTAAAGCCTTCGCGCATATTGAAGGCGCGCATCATATTCAATCTTCGCTCACCAACTTTTAAAAATTCATCGACATCCACATCCCAACCTGTGGCAGCTTGTAATAACTCAGTAGTTTCATCTGCTGAATATAGGTTTCCGGCAGGTCCGAAAACCAGTTGACAAAGAGTATAACTGTCCAGGGCTGAATAGTAAAGTTCAGTTAAGTATGTGAAGCGTACCTTTTCGTCGTTCAGACTACCCGCCGGTTGAATTTTATCAAGACCAAGTTTTGCTAGACGATATTTTGCTAAGTCACTGGTGCCTTCTTCATAAGATCCATCATACTCATGTGCCTGGTGGTCAGCGCCATATGGATTCACAGCATACATGATGCTGAGCGTTTTCTTTGCCTGTGGCATATGAGCAGCCGCTTCAGTACCTTTGACGGTAGTTAGGTAATCGGTGGAGTTACCACCAATCCTTTGAGCTGCTCGATCTGAACCTTCCGCTAAAACGTTGCCAAATCCTTTACGCAACGCAATTCGCTCGATCATCTCAATCATGGCATCTGCATTCCCAAAACGTAGCTCTAAGCCATCTGTATCTTGGGTGGTTAGTAGTCCATTCTCAAAACATTCCATCGCAAAGGCAATAATTGCACCAGTACTAATGGTATCTAGACCATAATTACTGCATAGTTGGTTGCCAAGAGCTACTGCACTTAAGTCGCCAATACCACAGTAGCTACCCAAAGAGCTCACCGTCTCGTATTCTGGACCGCCATATACTGGTAGAACTTTACGACCCTTGTATTCTGTCTCAACCACACGCTTGCAGCGTAATATGCATGCGTAACAAGAATCGCGTCGCTTGAGGATTGTATCTGCCATATGCTCGCCGGTCAAGTTTTCGTATTCAGAAAATCGACCTTGACTATAATTATGAGTAGGAAAAGACCCAATAGCATTCTGGCTGCCTACTATGCTGGCTGTGCCATATACGGCGATTGTGTTCGTACGGATAAAATCTGGTAGAGCTTTATTAGCCCACTTAGCCCACTTGATAATCGTATCCATATTAATGGCACCGACCCTGTAATTTCCATGCGCAACGACCGCCTTAAGTCTCTTGAATCCCATGACCGCTCCCATACCAGTTCGCCCACACGCCCGGTTTGCCATGGTCATAATTGCTGCAAAACGTACCAGATTCTCTCCTGCTGGTCCACATTGTAAAACTTCAAGTTTATGATCACCAATTTCTTTCTTAAGTATTTCGTCGACATCAGCCGTTGGTTTCCCCCACAGATGGCTGGCATCACGCAACTCTGCCTTACCCTCATTAAGGTAAAGATAAACCGGCTTTGCCGCTCGTCCTTTGACTACAATGCCATCAAAACCCGCAAATTTCAAAGAAGCTGGAAAATAACCACCAACTTGACTGTCGCCAATAGCCCCTCCAGCAGGTGATTTGGCATTGGCGCACAGACGCGAATTGCCCGAGATATTTAATCCGGTAAGAGGACCAGTGAAAAGTGTAAGAATATTTTCGGGTGAGAAGGCATCTACCTTTGGTGACATTTCTTTCAGAATGTAGTAAATTCCCATCCCGCTGCCACCACCGTACTTACGATAAAACTCGGGGCTTGGATGTTCAATTTCCAATTGGTTTTGAGTAAGGTCAACCCGCAAAATTGAGCCTGTCCAACATGGCGCCATTTTCATAGTGATTTCCTCTATTTCAAACGGACTTCGTCTGTTTCTTGTGGAATACTTATTATTTCTTACCAATAGCATATGAAAAAGCTGCAGCTACGATGAATGTGATTGCATCTATCTTATAGGCAAATGCATCGAATGAAGAAAACGATCGAAGTAAACCAGACGACTTGTACGAGAATTGATCTACTTTACCTTTAGTCTGCCAAGGTGCTACTGGTGTTATATTTTCTGTAGCCATTTTACTCTTTCCATGGAATAAATTCTCACTTATTAATTATTTTGGTAAGATTTTTTTGTTGTTTATTACTTTCTGGAGCACATCCTTATTACTACTCTGTTGTAGATGATTTATTTCCAATACAAAGAATAATGATCTTTCTCTCTAAACCCCGAAATTAACTGCTCGTTACTCGAATGTTGATGGGTTTGGACAAATGGTCTTCTAATCTTTTCGACATTCCCTCTCCAAATTAAATAATAGTCTATTCAATCATCTCTCTTGCTCTACGGAAATCTCCTGAACGAATTTTCTCCAAATAAATTCTGTGAACACTATAAATGGCATCAGTATCTGAATATTCGAAATTCGTAATAACAAGAGACCGGAATGATTGTGCTGCTACAATAATCCAAGCGGAGATAAATATATCGTTTCCCGCCAAGGTGACCATTCGCTGATGAAATGTGAGATCCAACTCGACCAATCTTTCACAATCATTCTGGTGCGCCACCCCAGTCATATGCTTGTTGATATTTTCTAGCTCTGCTAGACCTGTATGGTGCAAATATTCCATCCAGTGCAGCCTGTAAGCCAATTCATCTAAAAGAATGCCAATGAATTAGAAAAACAGCTAAACTTCCCCGTGTGTGGTAAGCTCTCCTGAACTTGCATCAAGTTACGTTTTGATGATCTATGGGTCGCTAATACACATACTCACATTTTTCTTGGATTTTTTCACCGTGGGGTGCCATGAACATGGAAAAGGATCTGGAAATCATCATTCCTCGCCAACAGGTGCGCATCTTACAAAGCAAAGTGAAGACACCCCCGCGGATCACCGATCCTGAAAGAATGATATTAGGGATCCTGGAGGATAGGTACAAGTAATCCGCGGATGATGTACGCCATCGACTCTATCAGGTTATGTTGATCTTCAAGCCAGACACAGTCCTTGGCTTGCATCGAGAACTGGTGCGTCGCAAATGGACCTTCAGACGAAAAGGAAATCCATGCAGGCCTTGTATATCGTCTGAACTTCAAGCCTTGATTGTGCGTTTGGCGAAAGAGAACCCTCGCTGGTGTTATGACAAGATCCATGGGGAGCTGCTCAAACTTGGTCACAGGCTAGGTGTTACTTCAGTGCGCAATATCCTCAGGAGACGTAAAGTCACTCTGGTATCCCAGCGGTCGACAGGTTCCTGATGCAGCTTCCTGGGCCAGTAAGTAACACAACATGACCGATTCGTAGACGAGACATCCTGGGTGGTGTCATCCACGATTATTACAACTAGCCTTCCGCTTTGGTTTCTGGCTATGGATAGAATATTTGTTGTTTCAAGAAAGCCCGAGACATCGGGAAAGGAGAAAAAATCTTTGAGGGCGTTGAAAAAAGGTCATAAGTGAACACAGCCGGTTGGAAAATGCTCAATAGGCCGGTGAAATTCGCATGAAAAGCCCACAGATCATTATTAATCAGTCAAAATTCAGGACAATTTACCCTCCTTTCGGGCGATATCGACAAAACACCCTTGCCTAAGCAACCACTTGGGTTTTGAAACCGACCCCAGTCAGGAGCTTGACCATGCGTTTCAAGTTGAGCATGATCGCAGTGAAGAAGGCTTGCACTGCAAAGCCCATTCTACCCAGGTAACGACAGCGACCGAAGCCGTGGCCTTGTTTAGCTTCACCGAACTTACGCTCCACTTTGTAGCGTTCCTTCAGACCTTGCTGGTAATGTGGGGATTGGCGTAAGTCGAGCCAAACCTGCTTGTTATTGTCCTTCTTTCCTGTACGGGTTTTCTTCAAGCGAATGGCAGAATGTAGACCACGTACTTCCATGTTGTAATGGTTCTCGCCATCATCATAGGCCTTATCAGCGGTGTATATTTCTAGCGGTAATTCCAGTTCCAAATCATGATCAACCAACGAAGTAAAGTGATGACCGTCATAGGCTTCCCCGGAAGTGGTTTCCAGGCTGGTCATCAAACCATTTTCGGCATTCAAGCTGACATGGGCTTTGTAGCCGTAGAAATACTGGACTTGCTCTTCTTCCTTCCCTTCTTCGGTGTGGACTTTGCGCTTGTGCTTGACCCCCCAGCGAGCGTCTGGATCTCGAGGTCCTTTTCCTTTATTCTGGCGCTTTTGATCTTTGTCCGTGTTCACATTCGCTATACAGTGCACGCTGTCCACGATCTAGATCGAGCCAAACTGGATCCCGCTCTGCAGCGCAATTTTCACAATCTCTTCCAGCATCTCTCCGAACACCTTCAGCTTGCCGCGCTGTATCAACCGCTCCCGAAAGACCGTCAACGTAGAATGATCTGGCGCGCTTTGATCCGCCGCCAGTCCAACAAAATATTTGGCCGGTAGGTTCTCATTTAGGTACACTTCCACCTGTCGCTCGGTTAGATTGTATAAATAGGCGATCAGCTCCATCTTCAATACCAATGCTGGATCAAACGGCGGACGCCCGACTACTCCGCCACCTTTATACAGCCGGATTAGCTTCTGCGTGAACCGCTCCCATTGGATGATTTGCTTCAGTTGGCGCAGAAAGTGCTCAGCTGGTACCACCTGATCGTAAAGATATTCTCCAAAAAATGAACTGCTGCCAGTCTCTACAAATCGTTGCTTTTCCATGCCAGCCTCCTTTGGGTGATTGTCTCGATTGTATTAAATTTTCCCCAAAAAGTCAATTATTATCTTGTTTTTCAACAATCTCATAATATTAATTTGACAAATAATTTAATTTAACTATAATTATAAAATATATTCTATAATTTATATTCTTTGTAAAATAAAACACAAATGGATACAGTATCTTCTGATTATTCTGAAGTGATCGAGAAGAGTCGCTTGCGGGACAAGGTTTACTTGCGTCTCAGGCAAGAGATACTTACCAATGAGCTATGTCCGGGGGATTTAATAATTTCAAAAGATATAGAGAAACGTCTTAGAGTAAGCCAGACTAGCGTTCGAGAAGCTCTTATTTCCCTCGAAAGAGATGGTTTGGTTGAGTCGGTTCCATATAAGGGCTTCCGGATCCGTGAATTCGATGCAAAACTATTGCGCGAAATATACCCTGTCAGAGCAGCCTTGGAAGGACTTGCAATAGAATTAATCACAAAAGCAGGAGATCTTAGTTGCCTAGAAGAGCTTGAAAATATCACCAAGCAAATGACTGAGGCAGCCCACAATAATGATCGTAAAAAATTAGGAGAGTTGGATTTCGCATTTCATCAACGCATGATTATCTTGGCAGGAAACGATATACTTACCTCCGCCTGGAATACTGTGGCTGCACAGTCATTCCGATCCCTTGTTATTACAAATTTCGAATATCCAGATATTGATGCCATTTACGGTGTTCACAATATTTATTTGGACATAATTCGTTCAGGTGATTGGCGTAAGGCAAGAGAGGAGATTGAACAGACTATCATTCAATTTGGAGAGGAGATGTCACAAAGATTAGAAGACCAATTGTCCAACCCCGCTAATAATTGAGGTAACGCTTAATAGTGTTCGGGGTTTATAGGGAAAAGATTTTTATTCTTTGTCTGTTTAAATAAATCATCTACATCAAAATAATTCATGGAGGTGCTTTATTAAACAATAACCAATTGAAAGGCCTTACCCATAATAATATAAATAATAAGAATATATTCCATTGGAGGATTAAAATGGCAACAGAAGATATTACAGCAACGGTATCAGGGCATGCGATAGGTAAAGCTGGTCTCTTTTTGCGTAAGTCGTCGGGTTTAATTCGAGCATTTTCTCCATTTGATGCATTTGCATACAACATTTACGCAGTCTCAATCATTGTGGCTGCGGCTTTTTCATATGCAATTGCTTGGCAATGGCCTGATGCAAATATACCACTGGCGATCATATTCAACTGCGTTGGGCTTATCCCGATGTGTATCGTATATGCAATGAACGCCACAGTAATGCCGAGGGCGGGTGGGGATTATATCTGGCAAAGCCGTGTCTTAGGTGGACCCATTGGGTATGTCCTGGGTTTCATCATACCCGTATTTGGTACCACATTTTTCATCGCAGGTAATGTGGCGCCTGGACCCGGGATGGTTATGTCACCAACCTTCCTTGCGCTTGGGAAAATTATTAATAGTCAGGCGTTGATCACATTCGCATCATGGATAAGCACAACGGTTGGAACCTGGTGGTTTTATGTTTTCTATTGTAGTTTTGCAGCTGTTGTTCTAATTCTTGGTATGCGTTTCTACGCCAAGTTCCAAAAATGGTCCTTCATTATCGGATGTATTGCTATCCTGCTATGGGTCGGTATTTTGTTGGCTACTTCTAAAGAATCTTTTGCGAGTTCCTTTAGCAGCTTCATGCAATCAACTTTCAACTGGGGTGATGGCAATGCATATCAAAAAGTCCTTTCGATTGCTCAAACCAATGGTTTTACTGGAGTCCCTATAGGAAAAACATCTATTTTGAGTAGCTTCTTAATTGGTCCTGTCATCGCTTATGCTTTTATGGCTATCGTTTGGGCAGGAAACCTTTCAGGAGAGATTGGCGGTCTCAAAACATTCAAAAACTCGCTATTCATCTATGTAGGCGGTATCTTGTTCTGCCTTGTAGTCGGTGCAGGATTGACATGGCTTCTTATCTCAAAAATCGGTAACGAGTTTTTTACATCTGCAAATTTCATTTGGATGGGAGGTCATGCCAGTGAAATGCCAATTGCACCTTACTTCGGATTATTTATCATGGCGATGGTTAAAAGTCCGATAATCTGGTTACTGATTGTCATTGGATTTAATGCTTGGTTTTGGATCTGGCCAACCAATAATGCGGTTGGATCGACTCGTGTAGCTTTTGCAATGGCTTACGACCGCATGTTGCCGGGCTTTGTAGCCAAAGTCTCAACTCGATTTGGCGCACCTGTGATAGCCACTGCAATCTTCTATGGACTGGCATTAATCATGGGATGGTTGTATTTCTTCACAAAATTCGCCTCATTAACACTTGTCATGCCTTTAATGATCACAATATATTTCAGTGCAAGTGTTCTATCGGGTGTATTGCTTCCATACAAAAAAAGCACCCAAAAGATATATGAGGAATCACCAGTATCCAAATACAAGATTTTCGGGAAACCAGCCATAACAGTTATTGGGATCATCGCTCTGATCTACAATGGATTCTTGTTTGTTCTGTACCTAGTAGATCCCCGTTATGGAACGAATAGCCCCTTGTCTTACGCGTTCATGGGAGGGATTATCGTTCTCGCTCTAGTAATTTACTTTGTATACCGTGCCTATCGCCGCAGCATCGGAATCAACACAGATTTAACTTACAAAGAGATCCCATCCGAATGACAGTTTGACGATTATTAATTCTGGGAGTGACGAATATCGAACATTAAACGTCACTCCCGAAGTTTCCTTTTCATAGGAAAGGAGTTGATTTTGTTTATCCACAAAGAAAAACCAATAACATTCTTTTTTGCTACGGACATCCATGGTTCAGACCTATGCTGGCGAAAATTAGTAAACACTGGTGGCTTCTACGATGTGGATACAATCATCCTCGGTGGGGATATTACGGGAAAAGGAACTCAATTTATTCTGGAAGAAAAACCTGGAGTTTGGGTCACAGATTTTCTGGGCGTTGATGTCCGGGCAGAAAGTGAGGAAGCACTCTCCAAACTAGAAATGAGGGTTCGAAATGCAGGATTTTATCCATATCGGGCTAATCAAGAAGAATTTACTAAATTCAGTTCCTCAGCTACATATCGGGATCAAGTTTTCCAAGAAGTAGTTAAAAGAGCGGTAAATAATTGGATTGAGTATGCAGAAAATAAACTAAAAGGAACAGGACGGCGGATTATCGTAACCGCAGGCAACGATGATCCCGAATTCATCGATGATCTTTTTCAGCATTCAGATGTAATTCAATGGGCAGAAAGGAAGATCGTATATCTAGATGATGATCATGAGATTTTAAATGAGGGTTATTCCAACCACACACCCTGGAACACCCATCGTGAATACGACGAAGACCGATTACTAGAAGTACTTACAGCACAGGCTGAACAATTAAAGGATGTAAAAAACGCGATATTCAACATTCATGTTCCTCCGTATGGCTCGCAGATTGATAACGCTCCACTTATGGATGCGCAATTGCGCCCAGTCGATGGGGGGCAGACTCTGGTTCCTGTGGGAAGTACAGCCGTGCGTAAATTGATTGAGACTTATCAGCCAATGCTTGGCTTACATGGCCACATTCACGAAGCAAAAGGTTCAACAAAAATCGGAAGAACAATCTGCATAAACCCTGGCAGTACATATGGAGAAGGGTTTCTCAGTGGCGTTTTGATAAACCTCGATAAAAAAGGTGTTCGCTCCTTCCAGCCTGTCCAAGGATAGAATGGAATTAGCTATGATTATCGTTTGATCGAACAGGAGCAAAGATGGACGATAAAGATTTTATTCAATATGCCAATGCTATTGTTAGGGAAGGGAACGAGAGGGGAGTTCTTCCTCGCCTTTTAGGGTCAGTTGCCTTTTTTATTCATTGTCCAGTTTATGGTTATTTCCAAGAAAAAGCCCATCGCAACTTCACTGATCTTGATTTTGCAGCATATTACCCCCATACAAAAAAGATTCGAAACATACTCGAGGCAATGGGATTTGAAGAAGACAGGGAAGTCGCGGTGGTCTATGCGCGTACACGGTTAATTTATAATCATCCGAGTACTGGTGTGCATGTTGATGTTTTTATTGACAAGCTAGATTTCTGTCATCAGATCCCCTGGGCAGGTCGTCTCGAAATCGATGATCCAACAATTCCATTGGCAGAGTTGCTTCTGGAAAAAATGCAGATAGTAAAACTGAATGAAAAAGATATCATCGACACAATTATGCTCATCCGTGAACATTCTATTGGAAATAGTGATCAAGAAATAATCAATACAAAATTGATTTCCACCATGTGTTCAAAAGATTGGGGATTATGGCGAACGATATCCATGAATTTTAAGAAAGTAGATGAGAATTTAGCAGGTTATGATTGGCTTACACCTGAAGATCGTGAAGTTGTCCATTCCAGAATTATTGAAGTCCAAAGGATAATTGATGCAGCTCCTAAATCCCTGAAATGGAATATGCGGAGTAAGGTTGGTGATAAGGTTAAATGGTATAACGATAGCAGCGAGGCAATTGAATAAAGCTATTCCGATTAAAAGATTATCAACCACAATGAGGAGGATTTGAATGGAGCTATCTGACGCGGAACAGATTATTGCTTCATCAAGAGCAAAAGCGCTGGAAATGGGTCTGCATATGTGCATCGCAGTCATGGATAGCCACGCCTATCTGGTTGCCTTTGTGCGCACTGGAGATACAACTCTGGATTCGATCCAGATAGCCATAGACAAAGCCTACACCTCAGCCTTAATTCGTATGGATACTCGAACACTCGGGGAGCAATGTCAACCTGGGAAAGCTTTATACGGCTTTCAAAACAACCTCGGTGGGCGTCTGGTAATATTCCCGGGTGGAATCCCAATTTTCAAATCTAAAAATTTGTTAGGTTCGATCGGTGTCAGTGGCGGTGAAGTCGACGAAGATGAGACTGTAGCCAAAGCAGGGGTAGAGTCATTTTTAAAGAGTGATTGATCCATGCGGAACAGGTAAGGATCGCTCGAGATAAGGAGATTACTATGAAAATGGCGCCGTGCTGGACGGGGTCTATATTGCATGTTGACCTTACACGAAATCATGCGGAGATTGAACACCCAAGTCCTGAGTTTTACCGCAAGTATGGTGGAGGTAGTGGTATGGGAATGTACTACATCCTAAGGGAAATGCCTCCTAAGGTAGATGCTTTTTCCCCTGAAAATGTCCTCACCCTTTTCATTGGACCGCTAACTGGTTTGCCTATATCGGGTAATGCTCGTCTATCTGCAAATGCCAAATCACCTTCTGGCGGAGCTATCGGAGATAGCCAGGTTGGTGGTTATTTCCCTGCCTCCATGAAATTTGCGGGTTTCGACGGAGTCGTGGTTACAGGATGCGCTGACCATCCAGTTTATCTTTATCTCAATAAGGGCAAAGCAGAGTTACGTGATGCCAGCCACTTGTGGGGAAAACCAACGGCAGATGTCGAAAAACTGCTTAAGAAGGAAATTGGTGACCAGAACCTCGAAGTTTTACAGTGCGGACCAGCTGGGGAGAATTTAGTCCGTTTTGCAGCCATTATGACCATGGCTAACCGAGCTTGTGGGCGAACCGGTATGGGGGCGGTCATGGGCTATAAGCGACTCAAAGCTGTCGTGGCACATGGTGATCATAAGGTCGAGGCTGCTGATATGACCACGATAATCAAGTGGGCTAAGTGGGCTGTCAAAGCATTGCCAGATTTCGTCGACCTGAACACAATTGCTGTATATGGGTCTTCAGGCACTGTAGGTAGCCAAAACGCCACCGGCACTTTTCCCACTCATAATTTTAGCCAGGGCCAATTTGCTGAATTCGAAAACCTAACCGGCGAACGTATGACAGATACAATCCTCAAACGACGCGATACTTGTTATGCATGCATTTTGCGATGTAAACGGGTCGTCGAAACAGAATATATGAACCGTAAGGTTTTATCTGTTTATGGCGGTCCAGAATATGAGACAGTGAGTTCCCTCGGTTCCTACTGTGAGGTGGGTGACTTGAATGCAGTTGCACTGGGAAACCAGTTGTGTAATATGTATGGCCTGGATACCATCAGCACTGGGTCTAATATTGCCTTTGCGATGGAGTGTTTTGAGAATGGACTTCTGACGACACAGGATACAGACGGTATTGAGCTGCGATTTGGTAACGCAAATGCCATGCTCGAGATGATCGAGCGGATTGCATTGCGCAAAGGGTTTGGGAATGTGTTGGCTGAAGGTTCCAATCAAGCCGCTCAAAAAATTGGCGGTAATGCGAACGATTTTCTGACCACTGTTAAAGGTACTGAAGCTCCTGCTCATATGCCACAGGCCAAGAAAACCCTCAGTCTCATTTATGCCGTGAATCCATTTGGCGCTGATCACCAGTCGCACGAGATGGATCCGATTTTTGAGGAAGGCACAACTAGTGACATTGCGATAGTTCGCCTTGCCAAACATGGGTTTGATAAAATCCAACCGCCAGGCAGCTTAAATGATGAAAAGGTGCGTTTCACATATTTTACTGAGTTATATTATTCAGGCCTGGATAGTTACAACCTTTGTCAATATCCTTTTGGACCTTTCTGGAACTTGTATGCAGCTGACGAGACGACTAAGATACTGCAAGCGGCTACCGGCTGGGATATTACCATCGATGAATATTTGAAGGTTGGTGAACGACGGTTGAATATGATGCGGGCTTACAACATGCGCGAGGGATTCAATCGCTCTAATGATGTACTGCCGATAAAATTCTATAAACCATTGGTTGGCACAGGTCCTACTACGGGCGTGTCAATGGATGAAAAGCAACTCGAACATAACAAAGATTATTATTATGAGTTAGCGGGTTTCGAT
>Ga0214473_10002691_pt1 | contig 21788 bp, 18 predicted proteins | sample RVTome_7_FD_203509 | JGI IMG/M metagenome (GOLD analysis project Ga0214473, IMG submission 203509) | Soil microbial communities from uranium-contaminated site in the Upper Colorado River Basin, Wyoming, United States - RVT98D197 | ecosystem: Environmental > Terrestrial > Soil > Contaminated >... | reverse complement strand
GAGGTGAGCCCGTGGCTCTTCGCCAATCATCCCATGGGGAGCCCGGACGCGCCCGAGGGGTACGTCTGGAGCCTCGGGCTGCTCTACGCCGTGTGGGCGGGAGCCGTCGTGCTGCTCTCCTTCCCCTGCCGGTGGTTCTCCCACGTCAAAGCCCGGAGGAACGAATGGTGGCTCCGCTATCTCTGACGGCGGCCGTCGCCGCGCTGGCGATCGCCGCGCCGCTCTCGGCGCAGGCCGTTCCGCCCCGCGGTCCCGAACGGATCCGCGCCGACTTCGAGGCCCATCAGGGCGACTTCGACTACCTGCTGGGCGACTGGGAGTTCACCGCGACGAGCCTGGAGTTCGGACCGGGCCGGGGCTACTGGAGCGCGGTGCGCTTGGCCGAAGGGGCTCAGATCCTGGACGAGTACCGGGTGGTGGGCGACAGCGGCGAGACGTACTACGCGTCTTCGACGCTCCGCGGCTACAACGCCGTCCTCGATCAATGGGAGCTGGTGTCGGCCGAGGCCGGCACCGGCCTGCAGAACCAGGGCACGGGGCGCAAGGTGGGTGACGAAATGCACATCGAGCAGCGGTTCGGCGTAATGGGCGGGACGCCATCCATCTGGCGGATTCGTTACTATGATATCCGGCCGGACCGCTTTTCCTGGGCGGCCGACCGCTCCCTCGACGGCGGGAAGACGTGGGAGCGGAATCACCTGCAAATCGAGGCTCGCCGCATCGGGCCGGCGCGGTCGCTGGGGCCGCTCGCCCCCGCAAGGAAGTGAACGATGGGTCGTCCTCGCTCCTCGCGCCAGCGCTACAAGGGCTTCGTCCAGGACTACCGGCAGCGCCGGCTCGACGACGCCGAGGCGGCCGGAGAGGAGCGCAAGCCGGGCCCGGGGAAGCGGCGCGAATACCTCCGCGACTACTTGAAGTGGCTGGGTCCGTACCGGTACGCGGTCGCCGCCGTCTTCCTGCTCGCCCTGCTCGGCGCCGGCATGCAGATGATCGAGCCGCTGTTCATGCGGTTCATCATCGACCGGGTGCTGCTCAATACGGCGCTGGATGCCGCGTCGCGCCTCCCCCGCCTCCATCTAGCCGGCGCGCTGTTCCTGGCCCTGATCGTCGTATCGAACCTGGTCGGGGCGTTCAAGGACTATCGCCAGCGCCTGCTGAACACCCGGGTGATGCTCTCGCTGCGCCGGGCCCTGTTCGAGCGGCTGCTGCACCTTCCGCTGCCCAGGCTGTGGGACATGAAGACCGGCGGCATCCTGTCCCGGCTCACCGGGGACGTGGACACCACGACTGGCCTCCTGCAGATGGCCATCGTGTCGCCGGCCGTGTCGGTGGTCCGCCTGATCGTGGCGGTGGGCGTGCTGCTGGCGTTGAACTGGCGCCTGGCGCTGACCGCGCTGGCGATCATCCCTGGCGTCATGCTGATCAGCTTCATCTCGGCCAAGCGCATCCGCCCCATCTACCGCTCGATCCGCAAGGACGCGGAACTGATCGACGGGCGCGTGGGGGAGACCTTCTCGGGGATCCGCGTGGTCCGCGCGTTCGGTCGGGAAACGCTGGAGCTGCTCGACTACCTGCGGGGCCGGCATACCGTGCTCCGCAAGGAGCTGTTCGCCCAGCGCCGCGAGATGGTCATCTGGACCTCGTGGGGGCTGCTCCTGGGGATGGTCAACGTCGTGATCGTGTGGTACGGCGGGTACCTCAACACCGCCGGCCGGGCGTCCATCGGCGACATCATGGCCTTCCAGTGGTACACGTTCCTGCTGCTGAACCCGGTCTGGAGCATCGTCAACTCCTTTTCCGAGCTGCAGCGCTCGCTGGCCGCCATGGAGCGGGTGTTCGAAGTGCTGGCCATGGAAGACGACAAGCCCGACCGGCCGGACGCCCGCGACGCGCCGGCCGTGGTGCGCGAGCTCCGCTTCGAGAACGTCGAGTTCGAGTACCGGGAAGGCCGGCCGGTGGTCCGCGACTTCGACGTGGTGGTGCCGGGCGGATCCGTGGTGGCCCTGGTGGGGCGGAGCGGCGCCGGCAAGACGACCGTGACGGACCTGGTAGCGCGATTCCACGACCCCAACCGGGGGCGGTTGTTGCTCAACGGGACCGACATCCGGGACTTCAAGCTGCGTACCTATCGGGACCTGCTGGCCATCGTGCAGCAGGACGTCTTTCTGTTCGACGGATCGGTGCGGGACAACATCGCCTACGGCCGGCACGACGCCACCGATGCCGAAGTCGAGGATGCCGCCCGGCGGGCCAACGCCCACGAGTTCATCGAGCGGCTGCCGGAAACGTATGAGACTTTCATCGGCGAGCGCGGCGTGAAGCTGTCGGGCGGGCAGCAGCAGCGGCTGGCCATCGCCCGGGCGATCCTGGCGTCGCCCCAGATCCTGATTCTGGACGAGGCCACCAGCAACCTGGACACCGAGAGCGAACAACTGATCCAGGCGTCCATGGCGACGCTGCTCGCGGGTCGGACCACGTTCGTGATCGCCCATCGGCTGTCGACCATCCACCGCGCCGACCGCATCCTCCTGATGGAGGACGGCCGCATCATCGAGCGAGGGACCCACGACGCGCTGATGCACGCGGGCGGTACCTACGCCGACATGGTCCGCCGCCAGATGGAAGCCCACGCCCGGAACGGCGACGAGGTCCTGCGCGCGTGAGCCTCCCGAACGACCCGCGGGTGGCGTTCATCGAAGCCGCCATCTGGCACGGCCCGCTCGAGCCGGCCGAGGCGATCCTGGCCGCCCATCCCGGCATCGCGGGCAGCGACCTCCACACCGCGGCGATCCTGGGCGACGACGCCGCGGTCCGGCGGTTCCTCGAACGCGACCCCGGGTGCGTGACCGCGAAGAGCCCACCCTACGGGGGCGACGCCCTCAACTACCTGTGCCTGTCCAAGTACCTGCGGCTCGACTCCGCGCGCTCCGACGCGTTCCTGCGGGCCGCCACCGCGCTGCTGGACGCCGGGGCGGACGCCAACACCGGGTTCTGGCACAAGGACGAGCGCGAGACCGCGCTGTATGGCGCCGCCGGCGTGGCCCACCACCCGGAGATGACCCGCCTCCTGCTCGCGCGCGGGGCCGACCCGAACGACGAGGAGGTCGTGTACCACTCGCCGGAAACCCGTGACAACCGCGCGATGCGGCTGGTGGTGGAGACCGGCCGGGTGACGCCCGAGAACCTCTCGCTCATGCTGATTCGGAAGCACGACTGGCATGATCACGAGGGCGCGAAATACCTGCTGGAGCAGGGCGTGGACCCGAACCTCCAGCGGACCCGGGGCTGGCGTCCCCTGCATCACGCGCTGGCCCGGGACAACGCGCTCGAGACCATCGAGCTCCTGCTGGACCACGGGGCCGACCCGACGCTGCGCGAAGACGGGCTCACGGTCATCGCCCTGGCGGCGCGCGTTGGGCGCGGCGACGTCCTCGACGCGTTCGAGCGCCGCGCCATTCCCATCGAGCTCCACGGCGTGGATCGGTTGATCGCCGCCTGTGCCCGGGGTGACGCCGACTCGGTTCGCGCCATCTCGACGCATGAGCCGAAGCTCGTCGAAGAGGTCCGTGGCCTGGGCGGCTCGCTGCTGGGGCGGTTCGCCGCCACCGGCAACCTTTCCGGGGTGCGGCAGCTCCTGGACCTCGGGGTGGACGTCCGGACGCCGTGGGCCGAGGGCGACGGCTACTTCGGCATCCCGCCCAACACTCTGGCGATTCACGTGGCGGCGTGGTGCTGCTGCACCGACGTCGTCCGCCTGCTCATCGATCGGGGTTCGCCGGTGGACCTGCCCAATGCCCGCGGGGACACGCCGCTCGCGCTCGCGGTGCGGGCCTGCGTGGACTCGTACTGGACCGAGTACTGCTCTCCCGCGCTGATCGAGGCGTTGATTCTCGCGGGCGCCTCGGCGCACGGCGTGCCGTATCCCTCGGGGCACGCGACGGTGGACGCGGTGCTCGCGGCTCACCGAGGGTGACACTTTCTTCCCCTGAGCGAGGAGGAGCGATGAAACCGTCGTTGACGTGGCTGGCTCTCGCAATGGTGGCGGCCGGCCCGGCCGCCGCCCAGCAGGCCACACCCGCCGACGCCCCGGCGCTGCTGCGGGGCGGGTTCGCCGAAGTGAGCGACTGGGTCACCCGGGCGGCCGACCTGGTGCCCGCGGAGCAGTACGGCTACCGGCCGGTCGGGACCGTCCGCACGTTCGCGCAGCTCGTCGGGCACGTGGCCGATTCGTACAACTACTACTGCGGCCGCGGCGCGGGCCGGAACGTCGAGTGGGCCGATCCCGCGGAGAAGGGGAGCCAGGACAAGGCCGTCCTGCTCCGGCAGCTCAAGCAGGCGACCGATGCGTGCACCGCGGCGTACGCCGCCGAGAACGGGCAGATGCCTCCGTTGCTCGGCAATGTGGCCCACACCAGCCTGCACTACGGCAACATGGTCACCTATCTCCGCATGCTCGGGCTGGTGCCGCCCTCGAGCTGAGCGGAGTCGCCGCGGAACGATGATCGAAACCGAGACGCGTCCCCTCACCGAGGCGGAGCGCCGGCTCCTGCCGCAGACGCCCACTCTGCCGGTTCGCTGGACCGCCGGCATCGGGCCGGGGCTCGCGGTCGCCGTGATCGCCGTGCTCCTGGGTCTCCTCGCGGCGGGGATGGCAAACTGGACGTCGGCGGCGGCGGTGCGCGCCGTCGTGGCGGCCGCCGTCCTCGCCGGGCTGGCGATGTACGGATACGTCGCGGCCGGGACTCGCGGTCTGGGGAAAAGCCCCACGGGCTGGGACGACCTCCAGGAGGGCACGGCCCGCGTCACCCGGTTCGAGGCGACCGACGCGGTGGCGGTCGAGGAGTCCGAGGACGAAGGGCTCAGCTACTTCGTGTCGCTGGCCGACGGTCGCGTGCTGTTCCTGTCCGGGCAGTATCTCTATGAGCCGGTCGACCGAGGCGAGTTCCCGGCCCGGCGCTTCGAGGTGGTGCGGACCGCGCTCTCGGGAACCGTGTTGAGTGTGACTCCGCTGGGCCCCGCGATGGCGCCGGGCTTCACGCGGTCGCCGTTCACCGACACCGAGTACCAGGGCGGGAGCATGCCGGAAGACGGCGCCGTCCTTCCCGACCCGCTCCAGCGATATCGGGAACCGCTGGGTGCGTGAGCGCCCCGCGGTCCTAGGGCTGAGCCCAGCCTCGGATTAGGGCCAGGCCCATTTCGCCAATGCACTAAATTGGGGCATCCCGTGCGCCGACGACGATGCGGCTTGCCTCAACAACTCGCAGCGGGACAATGAGTTAGACCAGAGTCGTTGCTCCGGTTGATCGGGCGCAACTGATGCCCAAGGCCTCCGGCAGCTCATGTCCACCACTAACGGTCCGCCGCCGATCATTCTCGTCGCGATGGGGGAGGCAGCCTCGGTCACGGGGGTGCTGAACCGTGACCGGTACGCCCTGCTCGAGGCGCGTACCGGCGCCTTGGCGCTCGAATGGGCGCGCGACATCCAGCCGGATACGATCATCTTCGAGGCCGAGCTCCCCGACATGTCCGGGATCGAGGCGTGCCGACAGCTGCGCAGCGACCTGCACGTCGGCCATAACGTGCCGGTGCTGATTCTCGCACCGGACAAGCCGACCCCCGAGCAACGGGTGGCGGCGTTGCGCGCCGGCGCGTGGGATTTCCTGCGCTACCCCGGCGGACCGGAGGACCTCTCGCTCAAGGTCCAGGCGTACGTGCAGGCCAAGCGGAACATCGACATCGCCCTGGGAGACGGCCTGGCGGACCCGACGACCGGGCTTCACAACCGCTACGGCCTCGCCCGGCGCGCCCGGGAGCTGGGCGCGCTCATGGCCCGGCGCCACGGAGCGCTGGCGTGCCTGGTCTTCGCGCTCGAGGCCGATGCCCGGGACGCCCGGGTGGGGGCGGCACTGACCCGGAGCGCCCGCGTGTCCGACGTGGTGGGCACGCTCGGGCCGAACGAGCTGGCCGTGCTCGCGCCCGGCACGGCGCACTCCGGAGCCGTCCAGCTGGCCCTTCGGGCCGCCGCGCCGCTACGCGATGTCCTGGGCACGCCGGAAGCGGCGCCCGCCGGCTCCCGGCTTCAGGTCGGCTACGACGCGGTCGCGAATCTCGGGTATACGCCCATCGACGCCGTGGACCTGCTCGCGCGCGCCACGTATGCGGTACGCGCGGGCCGGCCCGAGCCCGGCTGTCCGTGGGTGCGTCGCTTCGACAACGGAATCAGCCCGAGCAAGGTGGAGGAGGCGCGACCGCGCGCCACGCCGCCCGGGTCCCCGTCCCCCGCGAGGAGCACCCCGTCATGACCCTCCCTCGTCCCCTGCGCTCGTTGCTGGCCGGCGCCGCCGGCGTGCTCCTGCTGAGTTGCGGCGATTCCCCGTTCACGGCACCGGCGCCCGAGGCCCAGACGCCGGAGTCCGGCCTCCTCGGATGGCCGGCGGAAGGGCTGGGTCTCCTGGAGTGCACCCCGCTGGCGTACGACTCGGTGACCCGGACGATTGGGCCCGCGGGCGGCACCGTGCAGGTGGGCCCGCACCGCCTCTCGATACCGGCGGACGCGTTGACCGCGCCCGTGACGATCACGGCCGTGTCGCCGTCGGAACCGGTGAACCGCGTTGGCTTCCAGCCTGAGGGGCTGGTTTTCGCGCGTCCGGCGCGCCTCACCATGAGCTACGCGAACTGCAACCTGCTCGGCCTGCTGCTGCCGAAGCGGATCGCCTACGTCACCGACGCGCTCGACATCCTGGAGTTCCTGCTGTCGGTGGACTACGTCCTCTCCCGGTCGGTCACGGGGCGTCTGGAGCACTTCTCGAGCTATGCCGTCGCGTGGTGAAGGTCCGGTGACGCCCTGGGCGCGTGGGGCCGACGCCGCGGGCGGGGCCTGGCTCGACGAGGCACGCGATCGGGAGCGGGCCGGGCGCATGTCCGACGCCATCGCCTGTTATGAATCGGCCATCGCGGTGGCGGAAAGCCGGGGCGAGGACGCCGTGCTGGCCCAGGCGCTGCGGCGACTGGGAATCGCCCGGCACCAGCGGGGAGAACAAGCCCGAGCCCGCGACATCTGCCGGCGGAGCTACGAGGTGGCGCGGCGAATGGGCAGTGACCAGCTGGCGGCCGAGGCCCTGAACACCATCGGCGTGCTCGATCTCACCACCGGGTCCCTCGGGGATGCCCGCCGCGCGTTCCTCGAGGCCTTGGCCCTCGGCGGATCGAGCCGGGGACTGCGCGCCCGGGTGGAGCAGAACCTGGGGATCCTCGCGAATATCCAGGGCGAGCTGGACGAGGCGCTGGCCCGCTACGGGCGGTCGCTGGACGCGTACCGGGAGGCCGGCGACGAGCACGGCTGTGCCATCGCCTACCACAACCTCGGGATGGTGAGCGCGGACCGGCGGCTGTGGGACCAGGCCGAGCGCTACTTCGGCGAGAGCCTGGCGCTGGCCGAGCGTCTGGGGGACGGGCAGCTCCAGGGTCTCTGCTTGGTCAATCAGGCCGAGGTGGACGTGGCGCGCCAGCGCTACGAAAACGCGCTCCAGAACGCCGAGGCCGCCCTGGCCCGCTTCGACCGGCTGGGCGCGCGCGGCCCCAAGGCCGACGCCTACCGGGTGATCGGCATGGTGTATCGGGAGAGCGGCCGTCCCGCCCTGGCCGAGGCGCGGCTGCGCGCGGCCATCGACCTGGCGGTGGCCGCGGGGTCGGTGCTGGGCGAAGCCGAGGCTTCCCGCGAGCTGGCCCTGCTGTACCAGGCGACCGGGCGCAACCAGGAGGCGCTCCGGCAGCTCAACGTCGCCTACCGCCTGTTCCGCCGGCTGGATGCCCGGGTGGATCTGGTGGACGTGGGCGGGCGGGTCGCGGAGCTCGAAGGCACGTACCTGGCGGTGGTGCGCGCCTGGGGCGAGTCGATCGAGGCGAGCGACCGCTACACGTTCGGCCACAGCGAGCGGGTGGCGCAGAACGCCGTCGCGATGGCGCGGGCGCTCGGCCTGGACGACCATGAAGAGACGACCATTCTCCTGGGCGCCTACCTGCACGACGTGGGCAAGCTGCGGGTCCCCCACGAGATCCTCAGCAAGCCCGGACCGCTCACCTGTGAGGAGCGCGAGGTGGTGGAGCGGCACGTCACCTGGGGCCTCGAGCTGCTGGCGGACCTGCAGTTCCCCTGGGACATCAAGGCGATCATCCGCTGGCACCACGAGCGATGCGACGGGAGTGGCTATCCCGACCGACTTCTGGCCGACGAAATCCCCCTGGGCGCGCAGATCGTCGGCATCATGGACGTCTACGACGCGCTGACCACCGAGCGCCCCAACCAGCGGGCGCTCCCGCCGGACCAGGCGATCGCGCGCATCACGGCGTGCCGAACCTGGTGGTCCGACCTGGTGTACCGGACGTTTCTGCGCGTCATCGGCGCGACCGCCGGGACCGAGGCCAGGACCAACCGGCCTCGGTAGACCCGCTCACTCGCGCGCCATCACCCCGCGCACCGCTCCCGCGATCATGCGGTTGAGCGCGGCGATCGAGAGCCCGCCCGGGTCGTCAGCTGGAATGGTGGCGAACCCGATGGCCGCGGCCGTGGGGTAGCGGCGGAAGATCTGCTCGAACAGGGTGGCCAGCTCCGCGCTCGACGGCCCGCCCGGCACCTTGTTCCCGTGTCCCTCCACCTCGCGCGGATCGAGGACGTCCATGTCGATGTGGACGTAGATCTTGTCCGTGATCCGGCTCAGGCGATCGAGCTGGGCGAACACCGCGGGCGTGGCGTGGCGTAGGTCGTCAACGCTCACCTGCTCGATGGCCGAGTGGTCCAGCAGGTCCTGCTCCAGCGGGTCGGTGAGCCGCACGCCGCCCATCACGACGTGCTGGTCGGCCAGCGGCGGCTCGAGCCTGGCGTCCCGCCGCAGAATCTGGAGCGCGCGACCGGTGGCCACTGCCACCGGCATGCCGCCCAGCGAGCCGCTGCGGGTGGTCTCCGGCGTATTGAAGTCGGGGTGGGCGTCGAGCCACAGCATCCCGATTCGGAGCGGCCGGTCGCCGGGGCCGGAGTGCTGGAGCCCGGCCACCAGTCCCGGCATGGACGGGCAGGTGGCGAGCAACCCTACCGTGAAGTAGCCGTCCCGCTCGTTCGCGGCCACGAGGTCGGCAAAGTGCCCCAGCGCCAGCCCCAAGCGTTTCCAACCGCCGTACTCGGTGTCTTCCACCGCGGTGAGCGCCGCCTCGTCCACCCGGATCACCGCGCCCAGGCGGGCGAGCGTGTCCTGGATGCCGCCGTTCACCATGGTGCGGGGACCGGCCGAGCGCCCGGTGGGAGAAAGCGGCTGCTGGGACAGTGCCACGCGCAGCTTGCCGTCGGGGCCCAGGTAGCGTTGCGCCGACGCTGGGCAGGGCGGCGTCACCGCCAGAAGCACGACGAACGCCCATCGAGCTCGCATCGATCCCCCGCGGAGTTGTCCGCCTGAGCCTGAATCTGGCGCGGGTGGGTCGGGTTGACGAGGGCCGGGCTCCGTGGGACTTGGCGGCGGCACCCTCCGCAGCGCAGCTTGGAGGCATGTTCTCCCCCATGAAGGTGACCCACCCGGGCGCGGTCGTCGTCGCGGCCCTGCTTGCCCCGGCGGCCGCGGCGGGGCAGGGCGCCCCGCACGATTCGGCCCTGGGCACGGTCGTGTTCCCCGTGTCCTGCTCGGAGCCCGCCCAGGTCGCGTTCAATCACGCCCTCGCCCTGCTCCACCACATGACCTACCCGCAGGCGCGCGCGGCCTTCGAGCAGGTGGCCCGCACCGACCCCCGATGCGCCATGGCCTGGTGGGGAGTGGCGATGACGCTGTTCCAACCGCTATGGCCCACCCGTCCGGGGCCGGCCGACCTGCGGCGCGGGTGGGAGGCCGTTGAGCGGGCCAGATCCCTGGCGGCGCCGACCGACCGGGAGCGCCGGATGATCGCGGCGGCCGGGGCGTTCTTCCTCGAGCCCGACTCGGCCGACTACTGGCGGCGGATTCGCCGGTGGGAAGCGGCGATGGAGGAGACGTACCGCGGGTTTCCGGACGACCCGGAAGTGGCGGCGTTCTACGCCCTGGCGCACCTGGCGGCCGCGCCGACGGCCGGGGGGCTCCAGGAGCGCGCCGCCCGGGCCGCGGACATCCTGGCCGAGGTCTACCGCCGAAATCCCGACCATCCCGGGGCCATGCACTACCTCGTCCACGCCAATGATGCGCCGGGCCGGGAGCGCGAGCTGCTCGACGTCACCCGCAAGTACGAGACGGTGGCGCCGGGCAATCCGCACGCCCTCCACATGCCCACCCACATCTACACCCGGCTGGGAGACTGGGACGCCGTCATCCGCGGGAACCTGCGGGCGGCCGACGCCGCGCTGGAGTACCCGGCGGGGGATTCGGGGACGCTGGTCTGGGACGAGTTCCCCCACGCGATCGAGTACCTGATCTACGCATACCTGCAGCAGGGCGCCGACGAGGCGGCGGCCGCGCAGCTGGAGCGGCTGTGGGGCACGCCCCGGCTGGAGCCCACGTCCAAGACGGCCTTTCATCTGGCCTCGACCCGGGCGCGCTACGCGCTCGAGCGCGGCGCCTGGGACGAGGCGGCGGCGTTGGCGCCGCGCGACCCGGCGTCCCTTCCCTGGGAGCGCCTCCCCTGGCCCGAGGCGGTGACCTGGTTCGCGCGGGGGCTCGGCGCCGCGCGCCTGGGACGGGCGGAGCCGGCCGACAGCGCGGTCGCCCGGCTGGCCGCGCTCGAGGACGTTGCCCAGGCGGCCGGCGAGGACCTGTTCACCCGCCAGATCCGGGTCCTGCGTCTCGGCGTTCGCGCGTGGCTGGCCCAGGTCCGCGGGCAGCCGGATTCCGGCGTCGCCTGGATGCGCCAGGCGGCGGAGCTCGAGGTGGCGACCCCCAAGCACGCCGTCACTCCCGGGCCCACGCTCCCGGGGTACGAGCTGCTGGGAGACCTGCTGCTGGCCCAGGGCAGGCCGGCCGATGCGCTGCTGGCCTACGCGCGCTCGCTGGAGCTCTACCCCCGGCGCTTCCGGAGCCTGCTGGGAGCGGCCCGGGCCGCGCGGGCTCGGGGCGACGAGCTGGCGGCGCGCGGGTTCTATCGCCAGCTGCTCGAGGTCGCCGGAAGCAGCGCGAGATCCGCCGTCACCGAGGAAGCCCGCGCCGCCGCAGGGTCGTGATGTCGCGCACCTCGCCCGCGCGCTGGCGGAGAATCGCTCCGATCCTGGATGAGGCGCTGGACCTCGCGGGGGCCGAGCGCCAGGCCTTTCTGGCCCGGGCCTGCGGCGATGACGCGGCGCTGCGGGCCGACGTCGAGGGCCTGCTCGACGCCGACGCCCGGGCCGCAGGATTCCTGACCGGCCCGGCCGAGGAGTACCTCGCGGGCGTCGTCCCGGCGGCGGAGGCCGAGAACGGCGCCCTCGCGGTGGGCGACCGGGTAGGACCGTTCCTGGTGGTGCGGGAGCTGGCCCGGGGCGGGATGGGGGCCGTGTACCTGGCCGAGCGGGCCGACGGGCACTTCGACCAGCGGGTCGCGCTCAAGATCATGCGGCCCGGTTTGGACTCCGCCGAGGTGCATCGGCGCTTCCTCGACGAGCGGCAGATCCTGGCCCGGCTCAATCACCCGCACATCGGGCGGCTGCTGGACGGCGGGCTGGGTCCGGGGGGCCGGCCGTGGTTCGCCATGGAGTACGTCGAGGGGGCGCCGCTGACGCGGTGGTGCGCCGAGCGGGGCGCCGGCATCCCCGAGCGGCTACGGTTGTACCTCGACGTGTGCGACGCGGTGCGCTACGCCCACGAGGAGCGCGTGGTCCACCGCGATCTCAAGCCGTCGAACATCTTCGTGACTCCCGACGGCCAGGTGAAGCTGCTCGACTTCGGCATCGCCAAGCTGCTCCTGCCGGCGGACGCGGGCCCCGCGGCGGCCACCCGGACCGAGCTGCGGGCGCTCACGCCGGAGTACGCCGCGCCCGAGCAGATCAGGGGCGAGCCCGTGACCGCGGCCACCGACGTCTACGCCCTGGGGGCGGTGCTCTACGAGCTCCTCACCGGCGTCCGGGTCCATCGGTTCACGCGGCACAGCGCGGTCGAGGTCGAGCGGGTGGTCTGCGAGACCGATCCCGAAGCGCCCAGCGACGCGGTCCGCCGCGGCGTGCCGGTGGCGGCGGGCCTGGGCGACGTGGCGCTGCTGCGCCGCCGCCTCCGGGGCGATCTCGATACCATCGCGCTCACGGCGCTCCGCAAGGAGCCCGCCCGGCGCTATCCCGACGCCGCGGCCCTGGCGGCGGACGTGCGGCGCCACCTCGCCGGGGAGCCGATCCGCGCTCGGCCGGCCGGCGTGGCGCACCGCGCCGCGAAGCTCCTGGGCCGGCACCGGGCCGTGGCCCTGGGGTTGGCGGCGGTGCTGGTTTCGACCACCGCGGTGCTGGCGGCCCTGCGGCCCGGCGCCGAGTCGGGGACGCGGACCCCGGATGCGCTGGTGGACGCGGGCCTCCACGCCTTCTGGGCCGACGACGTGGCCGGGGCCCAGCGGCTGTTCCGGGCCGCGCTGGAAGTCGACTCCACCGCCGCGATGGCGGCCTATCATCTGTCCCGAACGGAAGCCTCCCCGCAGCAGGACGCGACGCTGCGGCAGGCCCTCCGGCTCGCCCAGCGCCGTCCGGAATGGGAGCGCCGCTACATCGAGCAGCGGTGGGCCCGGTCGCACCGGCCCTGGCCGGTGACCCTGGCGCTGGCCGAGACCCTGGCCACCCGCTACCCGGACTCGCTCGAGGCGCTGGTGGCGTTGGGGGAGGCGCTGCACTATGCCGGACGCTTCGCGGAAGCCGTGCCGCCGCTCGAGCGGGTGGTGGCGCTCGACTCCACCGGCCTGGCTGCCGGATCCGGCTGCGTCGCCTGCGAGGCGTACACCCAGCTCATCGCCACCCACCTTGCGCAGGATTCGCTGGCGCTCGCCGAGCGCGCGGCCCGCCGGTGGGTGGCGGCGGCGCCGGCCACGGCCGCGGCGTGGTACAACCTCACGGTCGCGTCCGACCGCCAGTTCCGGACCGACGAGGCCCTGGACGCCGCCCGCCAGGCGAGCACGCTCCCCTCGTGGGCCAACCAGGTGTATTTCCCGGCGGTGATCCGGATCCGCGCCGGCCGGTTCGCCGAGGTGGACCGGTACCTGGCGGACCAGGTGCGCTTCGGCCCGCTGGCGGCGCGCGGCACCGTGTACGACCTCCTCACCACGAGCTATCGCTACCAGGGGCGCCTGGTCGAGGCGCTGGGGTCCGCCCGGCGGCTACGCGAGGCGCTCGGGGCCGACGGGCACCTGGCCGGCGGGCTCATCCAGGGGCAGGTGCTGTTCGAGCAGGGCAAGTTCCGGGAGGCCCGCGCCCTGTTCGATTCCGTGCTGGCCCGGTCCGCCGACGAGAATTCAGCGGCCGGCGCCCGGGCGCGCGCGGCCACGTGGAGCATGCTGCACGTCGCCGCCGCGACGACGGCCCTGGGGGACACCGTGCGCCTGGCGCGGCTGGCCGACGCGATGGAGGAGAGCGGCGCCCAGAGCAGCCTGGCCCGGGATTCCCGCCTCCATCACCACGCGCGTGGCCTGTTGCGGGTCATCCAGGGACGCCGCCTGGAAGCCATCGAGGAATTCCGGCTGGCGATGTTCTCGCCGACCGTAGGGTACACCCGCACCAACCTCGAGCTGGGCCGCCTGCTCCTGGCCGAAGCGCGGCCGGACGAGGCGATCGCGGTGGTGGCGCCGGCGCTCCGCGGCGCGCTCGACGCGTCCAACACCTACGTCACGCACACGGAGCTGCGCGAGCTGCTGGGCCGGGCCTACGATGCGGCCGGCGTCCACGACAGCGCGATCGCGCAGTACCGCCGGGTGGCCGAGGCGTGGCGCGGGGGCGACCCCGAGTTCCGCGCCCGGGCGGCGCGCGCGGCCGCCCGGGCCGCGAGGCTCGAACGACGGCGTCCCTAGAGGGGAGGCTTCGCCCCGCGCGTGGTGTCGGCGAGTCAACTCGCCGCTCGGCTCAGCCGCTGCAAGCGGCGGGCGGACGCCGGTTTACCGGCAAGAGCCGAGCTGCGACTTCAGTTGCGGATCTCGCGCCCCGCCTCGAAATCGTACAAGGTGGCCCGCCGCAGGTCGTAGTACGCCCGCCAGTAGCCCCGGAGCGCCAGCACGAACTGGGTGAGCGCCTGGTCCTTCTCGTTCTGCGCGAGGTACAGGTTGTCGATGGTGATCCGCCCGATCACGTAGCGGTTGTACGCCACCTCGAACCGCTTGCCGGCGACGGTGTCGGCCTTGGCCGAGATGATCACGTTACGCCGCGCCTGAGAGAGCTGCAACGCCGCGAAGTGGGCCTCGTGCGCCGTCTGCTCGATCGCCGCCTCGCCCAGGCTCCGGGCGCGGTCCCGCTCGGACTCGGCCGCCCGCACGCCTTCGCCGTGCGCTCCCCACTGCCACAGCGGCACCTGGACCGACACCGTGAGCTGCCGGGCTTCCAGCAGGTTCTGATAGGCCTGGCTGGCGTCGGGCGCGGTGGCGTTGTAGCCGAAGCTGGCCTGCACGGTCGCCCCGATCCCGGTCGCCAGCCTGGCCCGGGCGACCTCGCGCCGCGCCTGCACGTCCTGCAGGGCGACGTCGGTCACCGATGCCCGGTTTCCCAGCGCCTCGGCCACGGCGCGCGCGGTGTCGGCCTCGAAGTCCGGGACCATGGCGGTTGCCGCGACCTCGAGCGAAATGCCGGCCGGGATGGCGAGCGCCAGCCGGAGCGCGGCGGCGGACCGCTCGTGCACCAGCCGGGCGCCGTCCAGCGCGGTGCGGGCTCGGAGCAGGGCCAGCTCGCTCTGGAGCAGGTCGTTCTCGCCGATCTTGCCCACCTCGAACCGCCCCTTGTTCAGGGTATAGAGCGTGTCGTTGACCGCGGCGTTGGTGACCGCGTTGTCCAGCGCCACGCGGGCGGCGTAGGTGTCGAAAAACAGCTCGGTGGTGCGGAGCGCGATGCCCTCCAGCGCTTCGTGGTAGACCCGCTCGTCCAGCTCCGACTGCACGTTCTGCTGCCGGCGGTCCCAGGCGCTGAGATTGGGGCGCAGGATGTCCTGCCGCAGGCCCACCGACACCGGTGTCGAGTTCCACGACTGGAACGACTGCTGCCCGCTCACCGACAGCCGCGCCAGGGACGACGTCACGAAGAAGTCGCCGCCCGTCACCGGCAGCTTCTGGGTCAGCGTCATGGTGAGCGCGGCGTTGGTCTGCTGCTGGGGCCGAAAGAGCGTGCTGCCGTCGGGCTGGAGCACGGGAATGATGGACCGGTTGTAGGTCGGCACCTGGCCGCCCAGGGACAGCTGGGGCAGGAGGCGGGACGAGAACTGCCGGCCGCGGTACCAGGCGGCGTCGCGCGCCGCCCGAGCGGCCCTGGCCTCGTGCCCCCGCTCCAGCGCCAGCTGCACCGCCTCCGGCAGGGTGAGCGGCGCCTGCGCGGCCGCGGGCGAGGCGGCCGAGAGGGCCCCGGCGAGGGCCAGGACGGCGGACGAGCGCGCGTGGGGTCCGCGAATGAACTCGCGGCTCGGCCCTGCCGGTGAACCGGGAGAACGGCGCCGCTTGAGCGGCGTGAGCCGAGCGGCGAGTTCACTCGCCGATTCGCGCGGACGCGACAAGGCGTCCCCGAAGGGACCGGAAGATGGCATGCGCATTACTCGTAGCGAAGGCAGACGACGGGATCCTGGCGAGCGGCCCGGTAGGCCGGCACGATGCCGAACGCGAGCCCCACGGTGAACGACACGCCGAAGGCGACCGCGACCGAGAGGTACGACACGATGGTGGTGATGCCGGCGAACCGCTCGATGCCGACCGAGAGTCCCGCGCCCACGACGATCCCGGCCAGTCCGCCGGCCACGCTGATCAGCACGGCCTCACTCAGGAACTGGAACAGGACGTCCCGCTGGGTGGCCCCGACCGCGCGCCGCACGCCGATCTCCCGGATGCGCTCGAGGATCGAGGCCAGCATGATGTTCATGATCCCGATGCCGCCCACGATCAGCGAGATGGACGCGATGGCGCCCAGCACCACGTTGAAGATGGTCTTGGTGCGCTGCTCCTGTTTCAGCAGCAGCTCCGGCACGGTGATCTCGAAATCCACCACCGTGTTGTGGCGCCGGGTGAGCATCCGGCGAACCACCTCCGCCACCGACGGCACCAGCCGCGAGTCGGCTACGCGCACGATGATCCGGTCGAGCTGGTGGCGGTTGATGCGCTCCGCCCGCCGCTCGGCGCTCTCCTCGTCGTTGGTTTCGGTGAATTGGCGCCCGGCGGCCTCGACGTCCCGCTGGGTAAGCTGGGCCCGGTTCCGGAACCGGAGCAGCATGGTGTGGACCGGGACGTACACGTCCATGTTGACGTCGCGGATGCCGAGGCGGGACACGGTCTCGTCGGTCACCCGCCGGTCGGCCAGCACGCCCACCACGGTGAGCCAGGATTCGCCCACCTTGATCCGCTTGCCGATGGGGTCGTCGGTGGTGAAAAACCGGGTCCGGACGCCGTAGCCGATGACGGCGACCGGCAGGCCGCGCTCCACCTGGAGCGGTGTGAACCAGCGGCCGCCGGCCAGCCCCAGGTTGGTGAGCCGGAAGTAGGTGGTATCCACGCCTACCACCTTGCCCGACCGCCGCCGCCCCTCGCGGGTGATGCTGGTGTTAACGATGATCTCGGCGCTGGCGACCTCGACGCCGGGGATCACCCGGGCGATGGCCTGGGCATCGGCGAAGGTGAGCCCGGGCGAGAATCGCTTCACGTCCTTCTCGGACTCCTCCTCGGCCGGGCCCTCCTTCTGCTCCACCAGCGGCGTGATCATCAGGTTGTTGGAGCCCAGCAGCTTCATCTGCTCCAGGATCTCCTGCTCGGCTCCCTTGCCGATCGCGAGCATGGCGATCACGGACGCCACGCCGAACAGGATGCCGAGGGAGGTAAGTGAGGCGCGGAGCTTGTTGTGGCGGACGGCCTCGAGGGCCGTCCGGATGCCGAGGCCCGCGTGCGCGAGGACGACGCGGCGCAGCTCCTCGAGTGACTGGCGATCCCAGCGCATCGGGAACTAGCGGCGAGTCGTCGGTCCGCCGGTCCGCCGGTCCGCCGTATCGAGGGGCACCTGGAGCCCCGTATCCCCGCCCGCGACCGTCGTGTCGGCGGGAACGCCCGGGAGCCGGACCAGCTCCAGCTTGTCCGCGTTGGGCGGCGGCGCCAGCAGCACGCGGTCGTCCTCCACGAGCCCCAGGAGGACGATCACCTCGTCGTCGTTCATGGTGCCGGTGACGATCTGCTGCTTCACCACCCCGCCGCCGTTCTCCTTGTAGACGAAGGCCACGCCGTCGGACCCGTTCACCGCCTCGAGCGGGATGAAGAGCACGCTGTCGGCCGTGTAGGTCTCGATGGCGTTGCCGGTGGTCATGCCGGGACGGAGGGTGGTGTCGGACTCCGCCACCCGGACTTTCACCTCGAACACCTTGGCGTCCTGGTTGGGGCGCTGCTCGCCCACGTTGGCCACGGCCGTCACGGTGCCGCTGAGCTTCTTGGAGGGGTCGGAGTCGAGCGTGAGGGCCACCGGCTGACCCACCGCGATCTTCCGGATGTCGATCTCGTTCACGTAGGTGACCGACTCCATGGACGTGAGATCGGGCAAGGTGGCCACGGCGTTGTCCCAGGACGAGACCTGAGAACCGGTGGTGCGCTTCCGGCCGTTCCACTCCTTCACGTAGATCACCATCCCCGGGGCCGGCGCCCGGATGGAAAACCCCGCCATCACGTCCTGGACCACGGCCAACAGGTTCCGCTGCCGCTGCACGTCGGCGCCCACCTCGCGCATCTTGGCCTGGGCCTGCTCGGTCTTGGTCTTGTAGTCGGTCTTGGCCTGGGCCAGCGCCCGCTCGGCCTTCTCGTAGTCGATCTCGGCCTGGCGCTTCACGGTGGGCGCCTCGTACACCGCCTGCTCCTTGGCCAGCCGCCGCTCCTCCAGCCCCAGCTCCATGCTGCGGATGTTCTCCCGCGCGGTGGAGAGGTTGAGGGTCGAATCCAGCATGGCCTGCTCGAACTGGGCCTCGGCCTTCTGCAGGGCCAGGGCCACCTCGGTCGCCCGGGCCGCCACGGTCGACCGATCCAGCTCGGCCACGACGTCGCCGGCCTTGACCAGCGAGCCCTCCGGCACGATCGAGCTGATCTTCATCTGGTAGGCGCCGGCCTGCTGGGAGTTGGCCGGCACGGTGATCTGCACCGACTCCGTGGCCTTGAGCTCGCCGGAGGTGGTGACGATGACCTTGAACTGGCCCCGCCTGACCGCGGCCGCGATGGCCGGCCCGGCATCGTCGGCGTCCCCGGCCACCAGCCAGGCGCCGGGAATGGCGAGAATCAGAATCGCAAGCGCGATGGAAAGGCGGGGGTGGGAACGCAGGAAACGCATCGGAGGCCCTTTCATGGCGCCGACAACCACTATAAGACGCCCGGAACCGGCAATTCGTTGCATGCCGGTCGGATTGGCCCCCCCCCGGCCTCAAGTATGCCGGAGGGAGCCTAACGTGGCAACTGCACTCGGTTTTGGTGCCCTTGCCCTACCACTAGTGGTAGTAGCATCCCGGGGGCGCATATGGCAGGTTCCGCCGTGGTGATGGGCCCACCAGCCCGACGACGCAAAGGAGCCCTATGCATCGCGCGGTACCGCTGCTCGTGTTGGCTGCCTGGGTCTCCCCGGTGGCGGCCCAGGACCGTCCGTCCGCCGACAGCACCGGCCGCTGGTCCCTCTCGGTCGCCTTTCCCACCAGCGGCGGCACCTCCTTCGGGATCTGGCGGCTGCTGTCGCGCCGGATCAATGCCGGGATCGGGGTGAGCATCCGGGTGTCCAGCGGGGAATTGGAAGACCGGTCACCGGACGGGACGATTCGGATCAGCGGCGCCCGCGAGGTTGACGTGAGCCTCGAGCCGACGGCCCGCGTCTACCTGGTCACTCGCCGGCCGGTCAAGCCGTTTTTGCTGTTCGGCGCGAGCTACTCCCTGCGCGACCGGGATGACTATCCGGATATCACCTTCACCGAGTCCAGGAGCTATCAGTGGTTCGGGCGGGCGGCCGTCGGCGTCGAGTGGTTTCCAGTGTCACCGATGAGCTTCGCGGCGTGGACCGGCTTCCAGGTGTCGGGGTTTGTTCTGGACCAGACAAGTACGAATTCCGGCGTTTACCGCGCGTCGTACACCGAGCTGGCGTCCGTGACCGGTGCACTCACGGTGCAGTTCTACTTCTGAATGCGGTACCAAGCCGGGACGTCCGCGATCTCGCGAAGGCGCGCGTTCGTGCTGTCGGTTGCGGCCGCCGTGGGGTGCTCGCCGGTGGGCGACAAAGGTGTCCCCACGCTTTCGGACTCACTTGGCGTCGCGTTGATCGAGTACGCCCCGAGCTTTGCGGCGGTGCCCGGTCGCAGGTGGTCCACGGAGCCGGAGCCCGTTCTTACCACCGGTGAACCGGCCCCGGAGCTGTTCCGGGTTCGCGGGGCGCTGTTCCAGTCCGACGGCGGAGTGGTGGTCGCGAACGGCGGCTCGGAGGCGCTGCTGCTGTTCGACCCCGCGGGGCGGCCCCGCGGCCAAGCCGGGGGCGAGGGCGGGGGGCCGGGCGAGTTTCGCGAGCTCACGTTCCTGTCGGTGGGCCCCGGGGATTCGCTGTTCGTCTACGACGCCCGGGAGCGTCGCCTTTCCGTATTCGACGCGACCGGCACGTTCACCCGCGCCGTGACGTTGCGTGAGATCGATGCCATGGGGCGCGCCGATCATGTCGGCGTGCTGCGCAGCGGCGAGATCGTCGGCGCGTTTCACCGGCGGACCGAGGGGGTCGGGCTGGTACGCGATTCGCTGCTCGTGGCGCTGTTCGATCCGTCCGGCGGAGCGGCGGTGCTCCTCGGAGTGTTCCCCCACCAGCACACCCACTGGGGCCCGCATCCCATTCCCGGCGGGGAAGGAACGGCCTCCTTTCCGCTCCCGGTCGCGTTCTCGAGCCTGGCCGCGATGAGCGCGCACGACACGTCCATCTACGTCGGGTTGGCGGATCGCTTTGCGTTGATGCGCCTGGATCGGACTGGAACGCGACGCATCACCCGGCAGAGGGAGGCGTCGGACCCCGTTACCGAGGTGCATCGCGAGCGGCTCTTCGCGACGCTCACCGCGAGGGGCATGCCCGAGCGGGAGCTGGAGATCCTTCGCGGGCTGAGGGGCCCCACGACGCTGCCGGCGTTCGGCTACGAGCCGCTCAGCGCGAGCTATGACGAGCAGGCGATGCTCGTGACGGACCTGGACGGCCTCTGGCTCCAGCCGTTTCAGCTTCCCGATTCCGTCGGCGCGGCGTGGTCCCGATTCGACGCCCAGGGGTTGTACGAGGGGACCGTCGCGCTGCCGGCCCGATTTCGGCCGACGGCAGTTCGCGGAGACGTCGTGCTCGGCGTCTATCGCGACGCGGCGGACGTCGAGTCCGTTCGCGCGTATCGACTCATTGAAGACCACTGAGCGTCACCGCTCACCCGGCGACCTGATCCAGACGGCGGTCGGTCTCCCCTTCAGGCGGAATTGGCCGGCATCCGGCCACCGGCCTTGTCAATGCTGGCGTCGAGCTTGCCGCTCACCTTCAGGGCGAAGGTGAGAACGGTGGAGATGATGCCGAAGATCACGAACGCCGCGCTCCAACGCCCGGCATACACGTCCAGGACCGAGCCCCAGCCGATGTCGTATCCCTTGCGCGCCCGCTGGGCCCGCGCGCCGAGACGCTCCCATCCGGTGGAGACGAGCTGGACCAGCGTGCCGGTGCCCTCCGGGGTGAACGTCACCTCGACGTCCTGCGCTTCGCGCTCATCACGCGAGGGATGCCAGGTGAACCCGACCCGGCGCGGCGGGTCCCAGGCGGTCACCTTGCCCCATTGGAACCGGCGGCCGTCGGTGAGCTCCTCGTAGATCCGGCCACCCACGTGGCACTCGAACACGATGCGCTTGACCCGGCGGCCGCCGATGGAGTGGGTGCGGCTGGGCCACCAGACCGCGAAGTCCGCGGTGAAGCGCCGGAAGGCCGCTTCCGGGCTCCAGGACACCGCCAGCGACCGGCGGACGGCGGGAATCCCGGGGGCGACGTGGGTCATGAGCGAGTTCCTCTCGGGCGGCGCGAGCCGCGACTGGGGGGAGCGGGGTCCTGGGCGGCGTAGGCCGCCAGCACGTCATCCCACAGCGACTCGACGTACCGGCGGAGGTCGGCCAGGCCCTCGGAGCTGGCGCGGTAGTAGCGGCGGGTGCCGTCGCGCCGGTCGGTTACCAGCCGGGCCCGGCGCAGGACCCGCAGGTGCTGCGACACGCCCGGCTGGCTGACGCGCACCAGGCGGGCCAGCTCGCCCACGGTCTGCGGCCCGCGCCGGAGGCGCTCGTACACCGCCCGCCGGGTGGGATCCGCGAGGGCGAGCAGGCATTGTTCATAAGCCATGAACTATATTAGTGCAGGCGCATGCATTGGTCAAGCCGCGTATCGCCTGGTCGTGAGTCGCTCGCCCGTGATCGCATCCGCGATGTCCCGGGCTGAAGCCCGGTTACTCGCCCCGCAGCGCCACCACCGGATCCACCCGTGACGCACCCCGGGCAGGCAGGTAACTGGCCAGGATGGCGGCGGCGGCCAGCGCCGCCACCACGCCGCCAAAGGTCACGGGATCGAACGCGCTCACGCCGTGCAGGAACACCGACAGCCCGCGACTCGCGCCGAGCGCCAGCACCAGGCCGATCCCGCAGCCGATCGCGACCACGCGCGCCCCCTG
>Ga0214473_10002690_pt1 | contig 21793 bp, 20 predicted proteins | sample RVTome_7_FD_203509 | JGI IMG/M metagenome (GOLD analysis project Ga0214473, IMG submission 203509) | Soil microbial communities from uranium-contaminated site in the Upper Colorado River Basin, Wyoming, United States - RVT98D197 | ecosystem: Environmental > Terrestrial > Soil > Contaminated >... | reverse complement strand
ACACGGCAATACGCAGCCGATCCCACTCGCCCTGCTTTGTGGCTGGCTTCAATCATCCTAACCGCTATCGTCGTCGTGATTGTGATGAACGCCTACCCACAATTCATTGGGCGAGCTGACCGCTACGCGCCAAACGAAAACGAACCGCCGTTGCCCGTCGAGCGCTCAAAAGCGTCGGCAATTCCCTCGCAAGTATTCGCCAGAGAGAGAGCCGAAAAACCGACACAACCGGCGCCAACGGGAGTCACTCCGCCTCCGCCACCCCGCTACCCTATCTCAATGCTGCCCGCCGGCGGCGAGGAAGACAATACCGTGCCTCTCGCGTCCGACGGCCTGCCCGTCGATTCCGTGGTGGTAACGGGCATCGGTACCTTGACACGCGAGTTGAGCGAGAGCGAGCTGCGTCGGTTTTCCGACGAAACGCTTTGTCGCTTGCGCAACGAATACTACGTGCGTCATGGCTACACCTTCACGCGCAAGACCCACCGGCATCTCACGGACTTCTTTGAAGCCGAGCCGTGGTACGACACACGCCCCATCCAGTCGTACGACGCAGAAAATCCGCCGCCGTGGGGAAGCTTCCCGCCCAATGAACAAAAGACTATCAATACCATCAAGGTCATTGAGAGAAGACGAGGCAGCTGGCACACAACCCATACCGGTCCGGAGCCGCCGGAACAGCATCCGAGGGGAGACTGACAAGATGAAAAGGTACAATCCCGTTTCGACAATCACGGTCTGTGTCGTCATGCTCCTGACCGCTATTGTCATAGTGCTGACGATGAGCCTCTGTTACCACCCTTCGGCCGCCAGCGAATCGGACCCAAGCGGCTTCCGCCGACCAATCGTTTCTCCACCGGCTGCCGTCGAACCCTTAGCACCGACCGCCACGCCGACAACCGAAATACGAGAGCCAAAGGAATATAAGTACTTTCGGCTCGACTGCCAGCAAGCCGAAGGGCGCAACGACGGGAATATGACGGTAGCGCTGGAGCACGACGGCAAAAGCTACTTCTATCCCGGTCAAACCGCCGCGAATGAAGGCCAGCGCGCGGCCAGCGTCATCAAGCTCCAAGTCGTCGCCTGTTACCTCGACAGCAACAGAGTGCCAGATATAGGCCTTTGCCGGCGGGCCATAAAGCAGAGCGACAACGATGCCGCCAACGAGCTCATCGATGCCGTGGGCATCGAGACAGTCAACCAATGGTGTGAGATTCAAGGATACGCCGATACCAAACTGATGCGCCGCTTCAATATGCATTTTGAGGATGGGCAAGACCACGGCTATAACCAAACTTCCGTGGCTGACCAAGTGAAGTTCCTGCGCGCGCTTTGGGAGGGACGAATCCTAACGGCATCTGCCCGCGAGCAGATGCTCGGCTGGATGCTTGGGAACGAACGGCGTACCAAGATTCCCCGCCACTTCGGCAAGGAATACGATGTCTACAACAAGACCGGGGAGACGTGGGAGGTGCCGGTACAAAACGACGTCGCCATCGTGACAAAAGACGGCGACGTCTGGTTTCTGGCGATTCTCACGCACGGCTCTCCTCTACCCGATGCCGAAGTTAGCGCCGGCATTGCCGACCTCGCCAAGACACTTATCTCTTCATTCTAAGCATTAACCGAACCACGCATTCGGTTCCACCCAGCCCCTCCGGGGGCTGGTTTTTTTTATAAAAAGCGCCCCGACTATAAGTATAAGCCGGGGCAATAAGTAGCGTCGTGCGAGCTAACCTTGCGTTGCCTCTCCTCCTCGGTTCTCCATCAAACCGTGAAGCTTGCCAAGCGCGGCGAGCAGCTCTTTGGTCGCATTGGCCGTGCGGCGCGTGCTCTCGGCTGTATCGATCTGGGCCTTGATGGACTCGCCGACGAACAAGATGCATATGCCGAAGAAAACGTAAACTCCAGCATAGACGAAACCGGCGATCCCCACCGCAATTGAAACAGTAACTTCATCTTTCAGGAACATCATTGCAGCGACTCCGCAAGCTAGAAGTATCAACCCCGCGATTACGAAAAGGGTAATACCCAAGCCATAGGATACAGAGATGATGATGCGGCTTGCTGGGTACCGCGTTATGAAACGATCGGTTCGCTCGTAGCTGACGGGCTGCAGGACCTCGGGCAACGACGATAGTTGCGCCCTGCATACACCGCAGAACCTTGCCCCGTCAGTATTGACTGTGCCGCAAGATGGACACTCTTTCACCGCGCTCACACCCTTCATGTTCAGGTACCGCGTCCCCTACGGGACACTCGAATTGTACCCGTTTACTCCAGTTCTGTAAAGCGTCCGACCGAGAACTTCAGTAAGTCAGCCTTGACCCGCCCCAACCATCCCACCACCTACGAGGTGGAGGGAAACCGGTTGAACCTCCGGGGTGTAAACGGGTCGGATGAGGTGCGGAAATATCACATGGCGGAAACATGCTATAATGGGGTCAAATGCTTATAATTTCGGGGCGAGAAATAAGATGGGTTAAGCTTGGACTCTTGGTTTTGGCTTTGGGGCTCGTTTTGGGCGTGAAGTTTATCACCCGCGACAAGACTGCTACCCCGTCCCGCGAGGCCAGTGCCGCCGACCGTGTTTGGCAAAACACTACCGCCACCATTCCGCCGGAAGGCATCACCGTTGACGGCAATCTTACCATAAAAAATACGCAAGTTTTCTTTACCGCCCCAGATTCGAGCGGCAAGTATCCGCTCCTAAAAGTCAGCGGTGACTTAGGAATCGATGCCAGCTCCACCATTTACACCGGCGAAACAGCTCTTATTAGTGTTTATAATAATAACCGCAGCGGGAACCTCCAAAAATTCGTTGGAGGCACGACGATAAATATCGAAGTTGGCGGCAACGTCGTCCTCGCCGGCACCATCGACGCGAGGTTTGCCAATAACATCAATATTACATCTAATTCCGACCGCAACGGCGGCATGACTCTCCCCGCCGCCAAAGGCGGAAGCGGTGGGATGCCTCATGTAGTTGACCTTAATGATGCAGAGGCTAGCGGCGGAGCTGGTGGTGGAAATGGCGGTAGTGGTACGGAGGGCGTTTACTCTTGCTGGGTTGATGTGATAGCTAACGTCTGCGCAGGCGGCGCTGGAGGTGGTGGGGGTTTCCAAGGTTACGGTGGAAATGTAGGTCAAGATACAGAAAATGCTAATCTTGCCGAAGCTGGTACCCCAGGCTACGCAGCTAGTATCCGTTCCCGTCAAGCGACTATTGCCACCAGCCTAGCTGATTCCAATTTCGACCCAGTAAAAGCGTTAACCCTAGCTGGTGGCATCGGTGGTCGTGTTGACACAAACAACCTATATTCTGGCTACCAGGCGCAAAATAGTATCATTAGTTCTGGAGGAGGTACTGTAATAATTAGGGCTGGGGGAGAGGTTGACCTAAGCTCTGGGAAAATTCTTGCAAACGGGATAGCTGGTACAGATGCCGCTTCTGTAGATAGCGGAACTTGTCACTCAGCACTCGGTGGAGGCGGCGGAGGTAATGTTTATATTAAATCGAGTAAAATCAACAAGCCCACAATTGATGTTCGTGGAGCTCCCGGCGGCAATGGGGGGGATTTTTCAGGCCATGGCGGTTTATTTGGTCAACAACACTGTAGGGCTCAGCCTGGCGGAGGTGGCGGAGGTGGTGTCGTTGTTCTAGATACTCCAAGTATTTCAAATTGTAACGTGCGCGGAGTCCGCGAAGAAGGTTATTTCTCTAGCGATTGCACACGCCACGAAAGCGCAAATGTTGTGAGTGACACGATTTCGGAAGGCACAAACACTAATCCTTCCTACAAACCAGACAGTGGGGATATTCTGCTCCGAGGCGGCTATACGGTCGCCGTAGACAATAAACTCCTAGCAAGTGCCGGCGTCATTGTTTTTCCAGCTCTTGTGCCCAGTAGCGGCGGATTCGCGCAGATTGAAAAACATACATATCAAAATCCTTCCTGCACTGGCGATGAACTTGCAACCTTTAACTCCGGCGATACTGTTTGTGTCAAACTCATTATAAAGAATCCCGTAGGTCTTAGTAGCGCAACCGTCACCGACGAAGTGCCTAGCGGTGTTCTTGATATTGATAACGTCTCGGGACCAGAGGACGGTAGTTTGGGTTCAGGAGACAACGCTAACATCGTTACATGGTTGAGCATACCCTTGTCTAACCCAACCACTGAACTAAAATACAAGTTTAAGATGCCATAATGCAAAAACCATCCAAGCAGTCGGTTATTAATTATCTTATCGGTACCGTTATAGCTGTCCTTTTCCTCCCGCTCTGGGCAGTCTGGTATGCCATATGTTCAGAGTATTTTGATTCTATTATTTTTCCTCCCATAATTCGGGACTACATAAATATCGTGCCATTTTGGCTTTGGTTCTTTTTGGTAATAATGTTCTTTATTATATTGTTTATTTATTTGACAAATAGCGCGTTGCTCCAAAATATCACAACTTCCCTCGGCCTAACTTTATTGCTGCTGCTCTCCCATCCTTTATTGTTTGACACCCAAAATTTTGGAGAAGGTCCAGAAGGTTTTATTGTTGTAGTGTTCTTTATGTCTATTTTGGCAGATATCAGTATAATGCTAATTTATGCTCGAAAAGCCGGCTACCTCGTCTCATTTCTTTCTTTGATAACCGGCCTTGCGGTTTTATTACTTTTGATATCAGTCCCCACTATGTTAGCGAATTAGCTGTCTTGATGTAAAATTTGACATATTGGATACCGGAATATATTAGTTCTCGCCCCATTGGGGCTCGAACGATAACTGTTGCTCGAATGCTTACTGGTAAGAAGTAGTACATAAAATACAATCATGCACAAAGATATCAATCGTCTGGTAAAAAGATCTTTAGTGGGCAAGTCAAACCAGAACCATTCCTTTCCGACTTCCCATTTCACAGCCCATAATGAGTTTCTTTTTTTCTTGCCATTAAATAAATCGGGATCATCGCCAATGTCAAAAATGCTGCGATAATCCAAGATGTTTCGATTGAGTTGTTTTTAGCGATCCAACCAAAAAACACCAAACCAACTGCCGCTCCGAGACCGCTTACCATCGAATCAAAAGAAAGGATTGTTGCTCTTTTGTCCGATTCGGCATATTTGTTAAGAAATGCCTGATCTACCGGTTTAATAATTCCTCGAGCCAGTTGATGGATTAAGAACGGCGAAAAAGCCAAGAGAAAGGTTTTCTGTGTCGCCGATACGAGGATAGGAACAAATATACCCAAGGAGGCCAGAATCATTAAAAACGTATAATCCTTCCCCTTATTAAGAAAATGCTTGACCAAATACGCGCCTATTATCATAAAAATACTCATCAAAGCCCACAGCCAGCCCATTAGCCAGATATTATTGTCACCGAGCATATTATTAAAGCGAATGTTCCAAAACATATTGAGCGGTTGAGATGCTAGAGTACTGATAATGCCACCGAGCAGAAGCCAGAATATGACTTTATGACCCATAGAATACTTAATCGAATCGTATGCGATGCTATACATTTTATGAAAGTTTTTTCTTAATGAGAAGTCAATCTTATGGTTTTCGCCTTCCATAAAAAACAAGAGGAAAATAAAAGCAATCAAAGCGACAAGGGAGCCCATGTAAAACGGTAGCTCTAAAGCGACACTGGCAAGATAACCACCCGTCAAACCACCAAAAATTAGCGCGAACCTTGAGATAATATGAGATTGCGAAAAAACGTTATCAACTTTACCGGTAAAATTCTGATTATTAGATGTATCAACCATCCACGCATCCCATGCTCCGGAGATAAAAGTCGATGCAGCCGCAAGTAATATTTCGGCAAACATAAATACCCTAAACGATCTGTGGATAGGATAGATGGCTAGTCCAATCACCATTATAAATAATCCCAACAGAACAGAACGTCGTCTTCCCAAAGCATCGGCAAACGCGCCTGTTGGCACTTCGAGAAGAAATATCGAGATCATATAGGTGACGTTAATCAAGTTCACCTGTAACAGGTTCAAGCCGCTTTTATACAGAAACAATCCGTAGATAGCAAATTGCAGAGCCATGGCAAAATCGCTCAAAAAATTGCCGATATAATAGACGCTTATCGCTTCACGATTCTTAACTTTAGAATATAGATTCTTCATACCTCCCAACCTATCATATCTCACTTCAAAAACCAACTTGTTAGACATCTAGTGTCAGCACAAAGTAGCAGGTTCATATTGCACGCAAAGTAGAAGTGTCTTCTTTTTACCGACCGACATCGAATACTATTTCAAGATGCCGTGAAATTAAAAGGGGCGGATGCCATTGGCACCCACCCCGATAGTTGTGGCTCTCAGTTGGAGATCGTCCTACTATGAGCCTAGGGAGGTCACGGAATCCTGATTCCATGCAGCGGCTCCTCATGAAACTTAAGGAACCATAGACTTCGGTAGTTCTCCCAGACCAAGGGCCTCATCTTCATTCCATTTGTACGATTGTAGACCCTTTATATGGGAATAGCTCCGCAGAAGCGGAGCTAGAGTAGCGGTAGGTCGCCGAAACGGCGGTTTATTTCTATAGCAATACCAGCCGAGTCGAGGCGAAAGTGACTTAAGAGGTCCTCGAGTTTGCCGCTGGTGCCAAGATAAAAGCCGTGGCCCAGGATGATTTGTGGCTTAGGACCTGCGTTTTCCATGACAGCCTTGGCGACCGCCGATTGAAGAATATTCGGATTGCCGTTATAAACGGTCAATACCGGGATATTTTCAACTAGCTGTTCGGCGAAATCGTTGCCCAGGCCTTTCGGGTTGATAACACTTATTACCCTTATCCCGATGCCTTCTTGGTCCTTGATAGAGGCCAGCTTGACTGCCTCGCCGACCGGCAAACCTGAAGCAACTACCACTAGCTGGACTTGGTTTTGCGGCTCGAAGACGGGGTAAGAAACAAGACCTCGTTTTTCATTTAGGACAGGCAGCACATCTACCCTACTATTGTGAAGTCTTATATAGACCGGCCCGGGATATTCGCTTAATGCCCAGTTGAGACAGCTTTCTAGGTCGATTACATCGGCTGGCTCAAGAAAAGTAAGACCGGGCATATTGAGCATGGCTCCTGGTTGACCGGTTGTTTGGTGCGTAGGACCATTCCTTGCCTCGCATAGACCGCTATCACTACCAACAACAATCATTCCGGACCCCGCCTGGCTGATAGCGTTCAATTGATCGATAGCCCGGAAGAGGAAAGAGTCATTTTCTACGATTATTATTCGGGAACTTGGATCGCTGACTGCAATCCCGTGGGCCATGGCCAATAGGTGTTGCTCACGGATGCCGGGATCGATATACACGATATGTGGCTGATCGAAACCACAGGCATGGGCCAGTTTCTTTACTGTCACATCGGCAGTCATGATGTACAACCTAAAGTCACTGTCCCTAAAGTGGCTTGTCAATAAGCTGAAGTATTCAACCAACCCGTCTTCCGGGACGTTTGTCCTCTCCAGCCTGAACTCAATCCTAATCGAGTTTGTTGCGGAAGGCAATTCGGTTGGTCGCGTTATCCCGGTAAGACAATCTGTGATGATTTTGGACAAACTACCAGTGGTAAGTGGACAAATCCTGGCCTCTTCGTCATCTATAGCCTCCTGTACTATCTCTTTTGAACAGGTACTGATGGTATGGTAACCACTTGGGTGACCTTCCGAGTCACGTAGCCCTTTGCCCTTAACCGTATGGGCAATATACAGGGTTGGTCGATTGCTTGATCTTGGCTTTTCAAGCGCTGCCATGATCTGACAAATCGAATTGCCATCATCGATTTCATCGACCTGCCACCCATACCCTTCCCAGATCTTTCTCAAGTCGCTAGCACCATCCACATCTTTTGTGGGTTGCGAAAGCTGTTTACGATTGCAGTCGATAATGCAAACCAGGTTATCAAGACCAAGGTTGGCTGCATGTCTGGCTGCTTCACTGACGTTACCCTCCTGTTCTTCACCATCACCAAGGAATACCCACGTTGTCGCTGAAATACACTGCTTTTTGAACGATATTGCAGCACCTACGCCGTACGAAAGAACCATACCAAGCATACCACTTGGGGTAATATCGATACCGGGCAACATGTCCATTGACTCGTGGCCTTGAAGCCTTGAACCAAGGGAACGATAAGTCGCCAACTCGGCCTTGTCTACCCACCCCAGTAGGCTGAAAAGACTATAGCGTAGGGGACCAAGATGTCCCCTAACGACTACCCGATCACGTCCGGGATGGCGAGGGTTGAGAGGATCATACTCTAAGACACCACCAAAATACAGCGCGACCATTAGCTCGGTCGACGAGGAACAGCCACCTAGATGACCACTTCCGGCCATCAATATCGTACGGAATGATAACGAGCGTACTTTATGTGCTATCATCTCAAGCCTTGTGACCTTCTCTGTGTCCAATCGTGATCCTCCTATGTTGTCAAGGTTCGGTCTCGAGCTAGTATTAATCTATACAACGAATCTATTGTTGTCAATAGATTGGACTAATTAGCACAGCAAGGAAGGTAATTTTGTATTTAAAGATTTTACGTCAGTGATATCTACTAGAATAAAAATTGATTCGATCTCTTTGGTTTCGAGGGATCAATTATATTAATGTTAATAAATTTATATTCATTTATCGACCAAATCGATTAACTCTCGTGATAGGTAACCCAGACCGCCTGGAATCAATATATATTTCATGATTGATTAAAATATTTTGATATTTTATTAATAGTTTTTAAGAAATATGGATAATTACAATATCTAGTGTCTTTTTGGTCATCGAAAATGCTAAGTAATTTAGCATATACAGCTAGAATATCTGGTTTAATCTTTTTGAATGTCTTGGCATAATATTCTTGTTTTTTTCCGAGGAATAATTTTTCATCATTTTCAGACTTGAACATTGTTTTAGTTCCCTTGATATTTGGTAATGGCAGAAAACCAAGAAAGTTTGGTGGATCTAATTTATCAAATCTACTTGCAAATCGAGTACATTTATATTGTTCGATATCTTCAATAATTAGAAAGTTGGCTAGCTTCTTGTACAATTTGCTAATAGTATAAGTAGTGTTGCAAGCTATAATTCTGCAGTTAGAATTAATTCTTGGTGGCAGATGAGTAGGATTTAATCTCGGCTTAATAGATAAATTATAAAGATTGGAAGATTCCTCAACTGTTAGTTTAACATCCATTACTTTCCTAGTTATTTCAATCATAATATTGTTAGTCTCTGTTGAAGTATCAATAATTTTGACCTCGGGTATTTTTAGGTCTTTAGCAATTTTTTCGGTAGCTGACAATAAACAATTTTTTAACTCTATAAATTTCTTCATTAACTTTGGTTGCAATATAATTTCTTCCTGTATACCTAAGAATATAATAATAGGAATTTTATAGGTACTCGCTATCTTTAGGGGTAGAAATATCTGATAGAAAGTATTTAGAGATATATTTTTGATATCATTTCTAATACAAGGTGCTCCAACAATTACTTGTGTTTTTTTATAATTAAATTGACCAATAAAAAGTTCATTATCATAAACATTATTCTCGATAAATATTTTCTTAATCGCGGCAACATCTTGATAAGATAAAGAAAGCTCTTTTTTCAAGATACAAAAAGGATCAAAATTATTTATATAGGCATTTGAGCTAATAATATTATATATATATTTATGGCCTTTTACGTTAGGGTGAATGCCATCATCACCCAAAAAAGATTTTTGCCATTTTTCAAAAATAGGCATGTATTGTAAATTATTTTTTAAGCATATCTTTTTTATAATATTATTGGTTGCTCGAATGTTATTATTTGTGAATATCTTATTATCGGGAGGCAGTTTGTTTTCATCGACCCGTGTACATCCTAAAAAAATAATATTTTGAGTGTACTTTTGTGCCAGTCCAATTAGTTTTATTAGATTCTGCTCAAAATATACTTTTTTATTTTTGAAACTGTCTGATTGATTATTTTTAGCATCATTTAACCCTATGGCAATAATAATCGAAATCATATCAGTCTTATTGTGGTGATTAATTCTCGCCATACATTCATTGTCGAATCTTTTTAGGAGATCGCCCAAATTATCACCTGGAATTCCCAAATTGAATACTGTAGTATTGTTGTTGTCAGTTTGGTCAAACCGAGATTTTAAAAGAGATGGCCAGCTGTGGTTTTTATTAATATAGCGACCGGCAACTATGCTATCACCAAAAATGAGAATTCTGTTCATAATATTATAATCTGTAATTTATAATCGATGAGAGTTTGTTAATTATTTTAACTATTACTTTCTTCTTTTCATTTTCGACCGTGACCTGTCCTGTATTGCCTTCTTTTTTGTTAGCAATTGCTTTTCCAAGAGGGCTGTCGTAGGCAATCTTCCCGTCAGCTGGGCTACCTTCACCATGTCCTAACACCTCAATTTCGAGTTCTTGGTTCTCGAGTTCTACTTTTACTCTTGTGCCAATCCCAACCCCTATAGTTCTCCTGCCTTGTTTGATAACTTTGGCATTGGCAATTTTCGACTTTGCCTCGCGGATAGAAGCCAAAAACATCCGTTCTTTTTGTTCGGCTTCTTCGAAGGCGGCATTATCATGCCATTCATTGCCACCGGCTTCTGCCGCTTCGCCCTTACTTAATCTTAAATCCTGCAGCTTTTTTTCCAATGATGCAAGACGTGCCTTTAGTACCATAAAACCTGCTTCGGTAAGAATGATTTTTTCACGCATACATTATTATATGAATTCTGAATCGTTCTAATTGTATATCCATGGTTGACAATAATCAATGATTTTTGCTAAACATTTTTAAGGTTAAATGATTTAACTTTCTCCCATTTATTGCCTTGCCAATTGGCAATAGTAACGGTTTTGCAAGTAACTGCCTTCGGAAAATCAAAACCAAATTTATCTTTTTTAATTTTCGCTAAAATATCTTTCGGGTCTACTTTTATATTGCCGCCTTTGATTGAAATGTGCGCATAGAACTTGTCTGATTGCTCCCATTTCGTAGAGAGAAATGCTCGGGGTGATTTGGGATCTATATAGTTTTCTAAGGATTTGCTAATTTTTTTAGTCAATTTCCTTAAATCGTCAGACCGGGCTGGTAGATATATATTCCAGCCAGCCTCGCTTACTGCAATCGCGGGGCTTTTTATCTTCACGTTTAACAAAACATAGCTCTTGATTTGTTTATAAACGATTCTGCAAATTTCATCAGAGGGTATCAAATAATCTTCATCTTGTTTTAGGGTAATGTGTGCGGGATATTTTTTATAAGAACTCGAATACTTAGACCTAACTATGTCTATTTTTTCCGAAATATCTCGCGGAAGTTCTAGAAAGACAATATATGTTCTATCGGTGTATGAGGACATATGGGTTGTAAATATTATAGCTTATAAATATACTCCATAAAGATGATTTTAGCAAACACTGCGCTCTAATTGCGCAAAGTAGTAATGTCACCTTAGGCGCAAAGTAGAATTTTCTCTTTTTACCGACCGAGATTAAATTTTGTTTTAAGATAAAAAAGGTTAGTTCTCGACCCGTCTCGACTCGGCGTCGAGCCGAGGCGGGCAAGCTCGAACAGTATTTGACTCTATTTTAATTGCGCTTTGGCGGGTTGTGGGCGGTATATACGCGGAGCGCGTGAACCCTACTACGCTCTTACTGAAAAAGGGACTACGTCCTCTACTTTCAGTGCGAGCTACGCAGGGTTGTTTTCGATTTGTCGGGGAATTGCGCTATGACCCTCCGACGCTTAATCTCTTGCAATATCCTGGTTACAGGAATTTGCAAACAGATTGCGCTTTGGAGGGTTGTGTGCGTAAGGTAACCGAGCGCACACAAAACTGCCGAGTCCAGATGGAACTCGGCAGGAGGTAAATATCTCATTGAGGATACCGGCATACAAGTCATGCGAGGGACACACTAGTTGCACCGACGGGGATGTCATACTGGGTCGGTTCGCCTGTGTATTCCTCACCGTTCTCCAAACTTGTACCAACGATGATACGCATCCCGTAGGGGATATCGATGGTACACGACCATTCCTCTCGTGCATTGTCGTAGGTCAGGTTGCCGACGATCTCCTGTGTCACCACCGCATCTGTCATTACCGTAATGGTAAGCGGCGTGTTGCCCACTGGCCAGCCACTAGCCGGAATGTAGAACTTCACGGGGCCGTGGGTCGGGGTGCCGTTATCGTTGCCGCCGTTGCCGCCCACCGCGGGGGCGCAGGCGGTGGCGAGCAGGACGAGACCCGTGAGGGCCAGGAAAAGTACCAGAATGCCAATCGTTCCGCGCATCTGAATCGTCTCCCTCAAGAAGAGATGGAGTCCCGCAAGGCGGGACTTTTGAGATTGCTTCGTTCCTCGCAATGACAAGTGGAGCGACGGGGACTTTGTGGTTCAGACGTTGATCTCAATCGCTCGGGCTTCTGCTCGAGTCAAACGGCTCCCCTTCAACTCTTCGGGCGTGAGAGGTCTTTGGTCCTCGAGAGCTTTCTTAATGCACTCAAGAACCTCGTCCTTCACTGAACCACCGCGCTTCTTCCTCTTCATTCCTTTGCCTTCCTCACCTCCGGTTTGGAAACCCCATCAACGGAGATGAAGGATGAAGACCCCTCGGCCGGCTGAAGCTCGATGAGCTGGCCGACGGCGAGGTCGGCGCCGATCGTGCGAGTGAGGACATTGCCCTCACTCACGTAGATGCCGGAGATCTCCTGGTCTCCAACATCTTCAGGCGCGATGCTCTGCCACTCGCAGACGGTCTGGTAGACCGCCTGCCCAAAGATGTTGTAGCCGACGAATACGTCATAACAGACGTATTGTGGCTGGTAGTAACCGCCACCGTAGACGAGACACCCTGTCAAGCCCAGAAGGGCCAGGAGGAGAACCGTAAGAACCGTAACGCGACGTGTCATAAGACACGCCCCCTTTCGCCCTTTCGGGCTGGAGTGTTCTCCGCTAGGCGGAGACTGTATAGATCCTTCGACAAGCTCAGGATGACACCACTGTGTCAGATTGCTTCGCCCACGACCCCACTGGCGTCGGGGCTCGCAATGACACCATATGACACTATTTTGTAAATGCACCATCGTAAAAGAGCTCAATATCACTCCCCTACGCTTGCATAAGTTATAACATAATTTAGGGCTTTTGTCAAGCCCTGAACCAGAGTTCCGACATAACGGAACACGGTTCAGGGCGCCGACCCCGTGGTTACGCTCTGTTTTGATGCGAATATAATTCGAATAAAACAGGAAGTAATTTTACGGGGTCAAGCCCAAGCGTTAGTTATAAGGTTCACCCGCCTCGCGTCGACGAACGACAGCGAGTCGAGGCGGGTAAAGTTCATAAGGTTTATAAAGTAAGCGCGATTTTACTAAAGATGCTTTATCTGCGGGGTAGTGGAGTTTTTTAAGGGCAGTATCATAATCAAACCAGCGGGCGGCGATGATGCCTTCGGCTTTATCCGGCTCGAGTTTGCAGCGCTTTTTCAAAACAAAAAGGTAATAATGGACTTCTTTGTGGTGTTTGGCGCCATCTTCTCCCAAGTAGGAATAGCTAACTACCTGTATCTTATCTATGTAGCATAAGGGGTCATCGAGCCCCAGTTCTTCGCGTATCTCCCGCGCCGCCGCGTCCTCAAGCGACTCCCCTTTTTCCACGTGTCCCTTCGGCAAAACCCAGTCACCGTATTTGCTCTTTATTAAGGCGACCTGCATCCCTTTATTATCAAATACCACCGCCACCCCTCCCGCCGCCGTATGGTAATTCTTCGGTAGCATATTGTTAGCAAATACTTTTCTTTATTGTCTCAACATAATCTCGCACCGACAAACCGGGGGTTAATAGAATCGTCCCCAGTACTGGCTGATCGGCAGAATCTTTATTAGCTCTTGCCTTTCAATAATTGTCTAAACTCGTTAACCGTTAGACCCGCTCTTTTAATTTGAGAGCGCAAAAGACCCGGTGCCAGTTCCTTATGGTTAGGGAGAGAGGGTTGATCGTTTGTGTTCTTTGAGTACTTTAAGGTAACCCTTGATTGCTTCTTGTATATTACCCAATGCCTCTTTCTCGGATCTCCCCTGGCTCATACAGCCGGGCAACGATGGAACATCTGCAATAAAGCCCCCATATTCGGGGTCATATTCTAAATAAACTTTAAAATTTCGCGTATTCATATTCACACCATAGCAGGTATTGACAAAATGGTCAAAATGTGGTATATTAACCTCTTATGATGAAGAAGGGTAGCGGAAGGTGTCCTGATTGCGAGATGGGAAGGTTTCCCCTCCTTACTTTCCTCAACGCAATCAGGACACTCTCTACTACCCCCAACCACAGTCCATTAATTAAAATTTTATTAGGGGCTGTTCAACCTTCTCTAAAGAAGGGTTGGGTAAGGAGGTAGAGGGGCAAAGCAAAAAGCGCCGCAAGGCGCTTTTTGTTAAAGCTCCAAATAACAAGCATCAAAATTCAAATAAATCCGAAATCCCAAAGGTTCAAATTTAGCTACTTACAGCTTATTTGTGATTTGTTATTTGAGATTTGGAATTTATTGAACTATCTCGATGCCCATAGAGCGGGCGGTGCCTTCGACGACGCGCATGGCCTCGTCAACCGTACGTGCGTTTAAATCAACCATTTTCTTTGCGGCGATTTCCTTAATTTGCTCTTTAGTAACTTTGCCCACCTTGTCCTTGTTGGGCGTCCCCGACCCTTTTTCGATTTTAGCCGCTTTCTTGAGTAGGTCAGCCGCCGGCGGAGTTTTTAGCTTAAAAGTAAAAGTCCTATCCTCAAAGATAGTAACCTCCGCCGGAATGACATAGTTGCCCATATCTTTTGTCTGCTCGTTAAAAGCATTGACAAATTCCATAATATTGACGCCCTGCGGTCCCAAAGCGGTACCGATGGGCGGCGCGGGATTGGCTTTACCCGCCGGCGCTTGAATTTTAATAATCGTTTTTATCTTTTTTGCCACATTAGCTCCGGTGAATTACGAATTACGTGAATTAAATAACTCAACAGGTGTAATTAAATATTGTTGTGTCATTGCGAGGAGTCCTTCGACTTCGCTCAGGATAAATCCGCGGCGCGGCAATCCTTATACCTATGAGATTGCTTCGGGCCATTGGCCCCTCGCAATGACAATGTGAATATGCCACCCGTAGGCCACGATTTGTCGTGTACCCGACAAGCTCCCGCCAGAGGCGGGTCCGCCTTCGGCGGAAAAGCTTGTTCTACAATTTATGTTTTCTTAACTTGCAGTGAATCCAGGTTAACCGGGGTTTCGCGGCCGAACATATTAACCGTTACTTTAATCTTGCCTTTATCTTCATCTACTTCCGTCACCTTACCTTCGAAATTCTTGAGCGGGCCATCGGTGATTTTAACAAGGTCGTCAATTTTCAGCTCTATCTTATACTTCGGCTCATCGACACCCATCCGTTTCTTAATCCGTTCCACCTCATCGTGCCCCATGGGCGTCGGGCGTATGCCCAGCCCCACAAAACCGGTCACGTTCGGCGTGTTGCGCACAACATACCACGAGTCATCGGTTACGTTCATCTCGACCAATACATAACCCGGAAATACTTTGCGTTCCACCACTTTTCGCTTGCCGTTTTTAATCTCAATCTGCTTTTCGGTTGGGACTAAAACGTCAAAAATGAAGTCCTGCATCTTAAACGACTGGATGCGTTGGCGCAAACTCTCCGCCACCTGGTCCTCATAGCCGGAATAGGTGTGGATAACATACCAGCCGCGCCTCCCCTCCTGCTTTTGCGTCTTGGGCGTCTCCTCCGTCTGCTCTTTCAAAGCCGCCTCCGGCACTTCCTGATCTTTGTTTAGCTTTTGGATTTTGGATTTTGGATTTTGGATTTTAGCAGCCATATTATACTCCCAAAATAGCTCTTTTAACGAAATAAGCTAACACATAATCAATACCGGCCACGATAACCAGTGTTACCAAAAGCGCGCCAATTACGACTATGGAATGCTCCATCAATTGCTGGCGTGTCGGCCAAACAACCTTTTTCGCTTCGTCAATGACGTGCCCTATGTACCGTTTAGCTCTTTGAACTTGAGACATTTTTCTTCGGTTTTTTCTGGTTTACTGTTTGGGTCGTTACCTTGCGAGCCGGGGCATCTTTGCTCGCCGGCGCCGAGTCATCAAGAATTTCCAAAGTGGTCATTATTTGGCGGTGCCCCAAACGCTTCATATAGCGTGTTTTGGGTTTAAATTTTAGAATGCTCGTCTTCTTGCCCGCGGCGGTGGCCAATACCTTGGCTTTAACAATCTTACCAGCATGCAGCAAGTCATCAAGTTCGATAATATCGCCATCCTTGCGGTCGATTTTTTCGACTTTGATATTTTGTCCCACACCAACAACATATTGCTTACCACCGGTAGCAACTACATGGACCATATACATTTCTCTCCCATAATCTATCTCTAACTTATACTAAACTTCTATAAATGTCAATCCTTAGCCGCTTTGCTCAAATCCAAACGTCAAAAACCAAATGTCAATTCAAGCTCAAATGACTAAATGTCCAAAGCGAATTATTTGAAATTCGAATTTGGGATTTATTTGTTATTTGGGATTTGTGATTTGGAATTTCTACGAGATAGTGCTTCTACGGTATCGCAAGTATATGCTTTGCATAAGACCAATCATAATAAATGACACGAGCAGTGAGGTGCCGCCATAAGAGACAAAGGGCAACGGGATGCCCGTTACGGGCGCCAGACCGATGTTCATACCGATGTTAATGGCCGTTTGCGACAGGACCATGGTGCCGAAACCGATGGAAAGGTATTGTCCGAAGGTATCTTTCGCCACGGACAAAATTTTATATATTCGCCATGTTAGGAGCATCTCGAGCGCAATGAGAGCGAGGGACCCGATAAATCCGGTTGCTTCCGACCAGCCGGCAAAGATAAAGTCAGTGTGAGACACGGGTAAGAAATTAAGCTGGCTCTGCGGCCCATTGCCCAGTCCACGGCCGTAAATTCCGCCGGAACCAACCGCGATCATCGACTGGATAACATTGTAACCGGAACCTCGGGGGTCACGCTCTGGGTCGGCAAAAGTGCGCAACCTTTCTCTTTGATACTCGCGCATCGATATCCAACTCAAGGGCGCCAAGGCAATCAATAATATGACAAATACTATTTTAGTTTTGCGTCCCACCGCGCAAGAAAAAAATAAGCTCAAAACGATAATTGTTATGATTATGGCGGTGCCTAGGTCCGGTTGAGCAATAATAAATACTAACGGCAAAGCGGTGATGCTAACAAGCCAAATTATGGTTCTCGTCCAGTTTTTCGCGTGAGCCGTAAGCAAAGCCGAAGAGAGAAATAATACTCCCGCTTTGGCCAGCTCGGATGGCTGAAGTTGAAAAAAACCAAGGTCTATCCAGCGAGTCGCGCCTAATTTTTCTTTGCCCAAAACCGCCACCAATACAAGCAATAATACGGCCGTAATATATATTGAGCGAGTCAAGCCCAACAAGTTCCGGTAGTCGTAAAACGTCATTAGAAACATAAGGGCAATGCCAAGTCCCAAGAATATCAGCTGATTGTAGGTTAGATAAAAACGGTTTGTGCCAAGAGTGGTGGAATAAATCGTGGCAACGCCGACAAGGACCAAAATTATCGGCAAAGCGTATAATGACCAATCAAGAGAACTTATTTTACCGAGCTTCATGCCATATATAGTACCACTTCACCGTCTGAAAGCGTAACCTTTTTTTTAATATGATTTTGCGGAAGTTCTTTCCCTAGCTCCGATATGCTGGTATTGGTCTCCGTTCCGACACGAGTCCCCCATTCATCAGTTTTTGTCAACTCCCCACTCTTCACAACCTCGTACCAAACATCAACCTTATCTTCCGGCAATAAACCTTTTTCCTTGCGCATTGACTGAATGGCGCGCGCCACTTCCCGCTCATCCCCCATCGCCCGCAGCTCACTATTCAATTCAACATCCAGCGCCACCATCGCATCACCGCAGGAAAAATCATTATCGATTTTTAGGATATTTAATTCTTGCAAGAGAAGTACTTCATAAACTTTCGTTAGCCGACTATCTCCGGCTTTTTGATAATTCATTCGCCCCAGCGGTTGGCGCACCTTAATGCCTTTTTCGGCCCTTATGCGATGCCCCGTCTCCACTAGCTCTCTTACTCTAGCCATTGCGCTAAGGACTTGTTTGTGTTGGCCGCTAACAGTCGGCCATATCTCAAGATGGACACTTGTGGGGTCATCTTCGTTTCTGACGGCGGCATACACCGCCTCGGCAACGAAGGGCATAAATGGGGCAACCAGGATAGCTGTTAATTTTAATATGCGGCGTAATGTTTGGCTAAAGTTTTTGTCTTTTCTTTTGCGCGACAAACGCAGGTACCACTGCGATAAGTCGCTAATAAGCGTTTCCGCGGCTCTAGCCGCGCGCGTAATGTCGTAGTCGTCCAGATAAGCTACCGCTTGGGCAAATGTTTCATCAATCCTCGCCAGTATCCATCTGTCCAATATATCCCCCGAAGCGGATTCCGACCCCCGCATAGCGCCGGATAAATATTTCTGATAGAAAATTAAACTGTTCCAGAGAGGCAAAACCACCTTGCGGGATTCTTCGGCGACCAAGCGTTTGGAAAATCTATAATCCTCCCCTATCTGCGTCGCGCTAAAAAGATACTGGCGCAAAGCATCGGCGCCAAGCTCGTCAAATATCTCGCTTGGCTCGGGATAGTTGCGTAATTTTTTTGATAATTTTTGCCCGTCTTCCGCTTGGACTATGCCGTTGGCAACAACATTTCTATATGCCGGTTTGCCGAAAAGCGCCGTTGCTAAAACATGTAAGGTATAAAACCAGCCGCGGGTTTGGTCTATGCCTTCCGCGATGAAATCCGCCGGAAAATCCTCCTCGAATTCTTGTTTATTTTCAAATGGATAGTGCCATTGGGCGTACGGCATACTGCCGGATTCAAACCAGCAATCAAAGACCTCCGGCACGCGCTTCATAGTTCCGCCCCTGCACTGGCCGCAAGCGAAAGTTACCTCGTCTATTTGCGGCCTGTGGGGGTCGAAATCGCCACCCTTGCCCAGCTCGGAAATCTTATCGACAACCTTGACGGACTGGCAGTTGTCGCATTCCCAGATGGGCATTGGCGCTCCCCAATAGCGCAGGCGCCCGATGTTCCAGTCCCTTACGCCCTCAAGCCACTTGCCGAAGCGGCCGTCGCGCAGGTGTTTGGGCTGCCAAGTGGTTTTTTGATTGAGTTTAATGAGCTCGTCTTGCAGCGCCGTAACTTTTATAAACCACGCGCTCATAGCCATATAAATCAGCGGCGTGTCGCACCTCCAGCAGAACGGATAGGTGTGACGCGTAACACCGGCTTTGAATATTAGTTCACGCTTTTTTAAGTCGGCCGTGAGCTGGCGGTCGGCACTTTTTATAAACAATCCCTTGGCAATGACGGTTAGCATCCTTCCGCGCGCGTCGCACGAAAATATCACGGGCAACTGTTCGCGGCGCGCCAACTTCATATCGTCTTCGCCGTAAGCCGGCGCGATGTGAACTATGCCCGTGCCTTCATCGAGAGTCACAAAATCGGCGCTCAAAACTTTATGAGCGTTGGTCTTACTCCCCATTACCGCCGTTACCTGCTCAAAATACTCCGGAAAGATCGGCTGATATTTCATGCCGACCAAATCTTTACCCGTTTTCGTCTCAATCAATCGCGCTTCTCGTCCCAGCACATCATCGGACAGTTCTCGCGCCAGCCAATACTTTTCTCCTTTACTTTCATAAAGGCCGTACTTAAGTTTTGGATTAATAGCCAGGGCGACATTAGCCGGCAGAGTCCATGGTGTTGTCGTCCAAACCAAGAAATAATCCTTACCTTTACCCTCAACCGCGAACTTAACAAAAACGGACGGGTCGGGCGTATGGTCCTTATATCCTTGGTTTGTTTCGAAATTGGAGAGCGCAGTTTCGCACCTAGGACAATACGGCTGAACGGCAAAATCCTTACTCACAAGGTCTTTGTCCCAAAGTTTCTTAAAAACCCACCAGACGGACTCAATATACGATGGCTCGTATGTTTTGTAAGCATGTTCGTTGTCAACCCAGCGCCCCATCCGCTCAATGGTCGCGCGCCAAACATCGGCGTACTTCATAACCGAGCGCCGCGCCGCCTTGTTAAATTTTGCTATGCCGTACTCCTCAATCGCCTTCTTGCCGGAGATACCGAGCTCTTTTTCCAGCTGATACTCTACCGGCAAACCGTGCGTATCCCAGCCGTTGCGACGCGGCACATAATAGCCGCGCATAGTTTCATAGCGGACAAAGAGGTCTTTAATGCTCATGGCTAAAATATGTCCGTAGTGCGGCAGACCGTTGGCGAATGGCGGTCCGTCGTAAAAAGTATATTTCTCCCTACCCTTTCTTTCCTCAAGCGACTTTTTGAAAATATTATTTTCCTGCCAAAATTTCAGTACTGCCTGCTCCATCTCGGGCAACGTTCCACTCGTGTCAATTTTTAATTTTAAATTGTCATTTTGCATTTTGCGCCTTATATTCTCTCTTTTAGTAAAACCCACTAGTGTCATTGCGAGGAGTCCTTCGACTTCGCTCAGGATAAATCTGCGACGCGGCAATCTAAATAAAGCAAGGGATTGCTTCGCCCCAATGAGGCTCGCAATGACACAGATTTGTATTTCACTACATACTAAATACTAAATTATTTCGCATCTAGCGCTTTGTTTACCAGCTTATCGGCATCGGCATTCTTCGACCTCGCGACGTGGCTTAAACTAATGCATCGGTAGCTGTTGAATTTTGTTATAGCACGCGCGTACAACGGCTTTAGAGCTTCGTTTTTTACCCTATACTCCCCCTTCATTTGCCTTACCACCAGCTCGCTGTCCATAAATAATTTTACCTCTTCGTCTTGATTCGCGAGATGTTGTTCGGCTTCATCGAGCGCGGCAATGAGCGCGGAATACTCGGCAACATTATTAGTCGCCCGCCCTATGTTTCGGTTAACGAAAAAAAGGCGCTTGTCCGCGCGTCTTGCCACCACACCAATAGCTGCCGGTCCCGGGTTGCCCCGCGAGCCACCGTCAATAAACACCTCTATCATGATTACTCCTCGTAGATAGTATTATCGTATCAGAAAATTACTACTCGAGACAACCAATCAGAAAGCCATATAGCCATAAAAGCCGTAAAGCTATAATCAGATACATTGGAAGAGTAGTTTAACAATACAGCTTCTACGGCTTTATAGCTCTATAGCTATTTAACGTCCAGCTTTTCGCCGGCGTAGATAACGTAATCGAAAATCTCCAGCGCTTTACCCGACATATTACTAAGCTTGGCTTCAAGCACCTTTTGAACTTGGCGATACTTTCCCACCGAGCGGATAGTTGTGTATCCTTGGTCGATCGGTCTACCCGCCGCAGGTACACTCTCCCCTTGAATACTTAAATGGTAGAGGCATTTTTTATCAGGCGATAATTTTCTGTTGTCTGACAAGTAGGGGCCTAAGATAGCTCTCTGTACGTTTTGATTTGGGTCGAGGGGACTAACATTTAACTTTTCAGGCAGTTCATACTGCATGACGTATGGTCTTAGGCGCAAGGTTTTTGCCGCAGCATGCAGCGTAAGCGTGGCTCCCTGTTTCCAGCCGCCGCTGCAACGGTGAGTAATATCGCCAAGAAAATTATTTTGAGCTTTACCGAGCAAATCCTGTGAT
>Ga0214473_10002689_pt1 | contig 21793 bp, 23 predicted proteins | sample RVTome_7_FD_203509 | JGI IMG/M metagenome (GOLD analysis project Ga0214473, IMG submission 203509) | Soil microbial communities from uranium-contaminated site in the Upper Colorado River Basin, Wyoming, United States - RVT98D197 | ecosystem: Environmental > Terrestrial > Soil > Contaminated >... | reverse complement strand
GAGCTGGCCGGCATGATCGGTACGACGCGGGAAAGTGTGAACAAGGAGTTAAAGATCCTTCGCAGAAAGGGACTGGTCCAGACCTCGCGGAGCCGAATCACGGTTCGGGATCTGGAGCGCCTGAAGCGGCGCATCCGCTGAGATTCCGGAACCGGAAAATCCTCAGATCCGGAAGGAGAGGAAAAGTCCGGTCAGATAGGTCCCGAAGAAAAGGTAGAGAAGAGACGCGATGCATAGAAAAGGGCCAAAGGGAATCGCATACTTCAAGTCCTTCCCTTTGATCGCCATCGTGGCGAGACCGACCATCGCCCCGAGCAGCGAACTGCCAAGGAGGATAAACAGAAGCGATTTCCAGCCCAGAAACGCCCCCAGCATGCCGAACAGGTTGACATCCCCGCCCCCCATCCCCTCTCTTTCCGTCAACGCTTCGTAGTAAACAGCCACGAAATAGAGGGTTCCGGCGCCGATCATGATGCCTAAAAAGGAGTCCACAAAGGAGAGGCCCATGCAAAGGACGGCCAGGAGAGAGAAGAGCGGGATGCCGCTCAGCGTGATCACATGGGGAATGATCTGATGATCGAGATCGATGAAGGTGATGACGATGAGGGCGCAGCTGAAAACGAATACGGCGGCATAGGCCGGGGTCAGGCCGTATTTCCGGAAGAGAAGCCAGGCGACCAGAGCCGTCAGCAGTTCGACCAGCGGATAGCGGAGGGAGATCCTCCCCCGGCAGTCCCGGCATTTCCCCCCGAGAAGGAGATAGCTGACGACCGGGATATTGTCATAGAAGCGGATCGGCCGGCCGCAGTGCGGGCAGCGGGAGGGCGGGGAAACGATGGAAAGGCCCTCGGGAATCCGGAAGATGCAGACATTGAGGAAACTCCCCACGGCGGCGCCCGCCAGGGTGAAGATCATTGTCAACCAGACCGTCGAAAACATGGTGCCCTCTCACGGGACGGCCCTCAGCCGTCCTTTCGCCCCCAGTCGTAGGGGATATCGTTCTCATGGGGATGAACCCGGAATTCATCCGGCTCCCCATAGTTGTAAGGTTCGGTCGGGGTGTTCACGACGATAGCCTCCTCCGGGGAGACGCACTTGAAGCCGTGAAAGACAAGCGGGGGGACATGGACGAGGATGGGGTTGTGAACGCCCGCAAAGAACTCATTGATCTCGCCGAAGGTCGGAAAACCATCCCGGCCGTCGTACAGAACGATCTTCATCATCCCGCAGACAACCGCCATATTGTCTGATTGTCGCTTGTGATAGTGCCATCCCTTGACAACCCCCGGATAGGCGGTCGTCATATAGACCTGTCCGAAGCCCCGGAACATCGCGTCATCGGCGCGCAGGATCTCCATCAGCCTGCCCCGCTCGTCGGAAATGACCCGCAGCTTCTTGACCATCACGCCGTTTATCATTTCGCCACCTCTCCCCCTTCCGGATCAGAGTTTGTTCGCCCCCGTCTTCGCCACCATGTTGCAGGCATACTGCAGGGAATCGAAGGTCCCCGCGTCGGTCCACCAACCATCGAGGATATCCCAGGCGATCTTCCCCTCCCGGATATAGAAGTTGTTGACATCGGTGATCTCCAGCTCTCCGCGCTCCGAGGGCTTCAGTGTCTTGATGAAGTCGAACACCCGGTGGTCGTACATGTAGATCCCGATGATCGCATAGTTGGACGCCGGGATGAGGGGCTTTTCATCGATTCGAACGATCCTCTCCCCATCGAAGGCAGGGACGCCGAAACGCTGGGGATCGGCCACCTCCTTGAGAAGGATGCGGGCCCCTTCCTTCTGTGCCCGGAAGGCCTCCAACGCGGCCCCGATATTATTTTCGATGATGTTGTCGCCGAGGATGACGACGAGTTTGTCATTGTCGGCAAAATATTCGGCAAGGCTCAGAGCAGCGGCAATCCCACCTTCCCCCTCCTGATAGGTATAGTTGAGGTGCCGGAGACCGAACTCCTTGCCGTCTCCGAGCAGGCGGAGAAAATCGCCGGCGTTGTTGCCGCCGGTAACGATCAGGATCTCGTCTATCCCGGCGTTCACCAGGGTCCGGATGGGGTAATAGATCATCGGTCTGTCGTAGATCGGCAGCAAATGCTTGTTGGTCACCTTGGTCAGGGGATACATCCTTGTCCCCAACCCTCCCGCTAAGACGACGCCCTTCATATCCTTTCTCCTTTCGATTTTCCTGAGGGGACAGATTTAAAATCTGTCCCCTCGGCGGGATTCATAGCACATTTTCAAAAGGGATCACAACAGGAAAACCTCCGCTCGGCCGGACATCCGAAATCCCTGCTGAAAAACAGTTTACATCGGCCCCGGCCGTGTTATAAAGAGATCCTGGCCGCGGCGGCGCCGTGAAGTCCGCCAAAGATCGGCCCGGGGCGCTCCGAGATAGGCATTCTCTTCAAATACGACACGATCAGGGGGTTGTTCGTCTGCCACCACAACCGGGCGCCTCACCGGAGACTCTCTGCGAGGGGCATATCATGGAAGACAGAATAAACGGTTTGACGGATGAACAGTTCATGCGTCGCGCCCTGAGGCTGGCCCGGAAAGGGGAAGGACGCGTCAGCCCCAATCCCATGGTCGGCGCCGTGATCGTCCGGGACGGCAGGATCATCGGAGAAGGCTACCACCGCTGTTACGGCGAGAACCATGCGGAGATCAACTCCATCTTAAACGCGACGGAAGTCATCGCGGGGGCGACCTTCTACATCACCTTGGAGCCGTGCAGCCATCACGGCAGGACCCCCCCCTGCGTCAACGCCCTGATCGCCTGCCGGCCCGGCCGAGTGGTAGTCGGCGTCGCCGATCCCAACCCTCTCGTCTCCGGGAAGGGCATCGAAGCCCTCCGGCAAAACGGAATCGAAACGACGGTTGGGGTTCTCGATAAAGCCTGCCGGGAACTCAACGAGGTCTTCTTCAAATATATCCGGACCGGACTCCCCTACGTCACCCTGAAGTTCGCCCAGACTCTCGACGGCAGAATCGCGACGGCTTCCGGACATTCGCGCTGGATCAGCTCTCCCCCTGCGCGCAAGTTCGCCCACCGCTTGAGATGTCTCCATGACTCGATCCTCGTCGGCGCGGACACCGTTCTCAGGGACGATCCGGAGCTTACCTGCCGCCTCGTACGGGGGCGGAATCCTCTCCGGATCGTCGTCGATTCGCATCTGCGACTTTCGCCGGATGCAAGGATTTTCGAAGAGGGCCGCCATGCCCGCACGATCATCGCCGCGACACGCCAAGCTCCGGAGGAGAGGCGGCGCCTTTTTAGGGAAAAAGGGATCGAGGTGCTGGAGGTCGGAGAGGACCGGACTGGCCGCGTCGATTTGAGGATGCTCCTGAGAGTCCTGGGGAAAAGGAAGATCTCCTCCCTCCTGGTCGAGGGCGGCGCAGCCGTGATCACTTCGTTTCTGAAGGAAAATCTTGCCGACCGCCTGATCGTCATCCTCGCCCCCAGGATCATGGGCGCGGGGGTTAACGCCGTCGGCGATCTGGAAACCAGGCAGATGGACGAGGCCCTCAGCCTCTCATTTCACCGGATCACCCGCAGGGGCGATGATCTCATTCTTGACGCCCGTTTCAATTCCCCAGCGAATCGATGAGCCGCTCCGCCGCCCGGATCCCGTCGAGGGCAGAGCTGATGATCCCCCCGGCGTAACCGGCCCCCTCGCCGCAGGGGAAGAGGCCCGTTGCTGTCACGCTCTGTCCGTCTTCGCCCCGGATGATCCTGACCGGCGAAGATGTCCGGGTCTCCACGCCGATGAGGTTCGCCTCCCCGGTGATGAACCCCGGCATCTTCCGCTCGAATGAGGCAAACCCACTCTTCAGGGCCGCGACGACAAACGAGGGGAGAACCTCCCGCAGGTCCGCTTCTCGGACACCGGGGAGAAAACTGCTCTTCACGCCGGGAGAACCTTCTCTTCCCGCGAGGAAATCGGTCAGCCTCTGCGCCGGGGCAAAGTAGGTGCCTCCCCCGGCCAGAAAGGCCCTCTCCTCCCAATGCCTGCGGAAGGCGAGGCCCGCCAGCGGGCTTTCGCCCCCCAGATCATCAACGCGGACATTGACAACCACGGCGCTGTTGGCATAGGGGCTCTCCCTCTTGAAGCGGCTCATCCCGTTCGTGATCACGCCGCCCTTCTGTGCGCTGCACCCGATCACCTGGCCGCCGGGGCACATGCAGAAAGAATAGACCGAACGGTTCATGTTTTCAATTTTGGCTGTAAGGAAATAATCCGCCGGGGGGAGGTCAGGATGGCCTGACCATCGCCCGTACTGGATCCGGTTGATGACCTCCTGCGGATGCTCGACGCGGAGGCCTACGGCAAAAGGCTTCGTCGCCAGGGCAACGCCCCTCTCCGCGAGCTTCCGGCAGGTATCGTCGGCGGACTGCCCGATCGCCAGGAGCAGATGGTCCGTCCGGATCTGTTCCGTGCCGTTCACGACCAGCCCGATGAGCTTTCCCTCCCGGATCAGAAAATCCGTCACCCTCGCCCCGAAACGGATCTCGCAGCCCATCTCGATAAGCCGGTTGCGGAGGTTCACCACGACCGCCTGCAGACGGTCCGTCCCGATGTGGGGTCGGGCGTCGATCAGGATGCCGGCAGGCGCCCCCATGTCGACCAGGACCTGCTTGATCCAACCGGTGTACCGGTTTTTGACCCGGCTGGTCAGCTTGCCGTCGGAAAACGTGCCCGCCCCGCCCTCCCCGAAGTGGACGTGACTTTCCGGATTCAGAATACCCTTCTCCCAGAAGGAACGGACATCGGATAGCCTCTCCGGAACGGTCTTGCCCCTCTCCAGCAGGAGGACGGGCAGCCCCCTGAGGACAAGGGTCAGGGCCGCAAAAAGCCCGGCAGGCCCGCAGCCCGCCACGACCGGTCTTTGCTCCGTCACAGGGGCGCCCCCCGACGGTCCTGCAGGCCGTTCCTCCGGGACCTTCGTCTCTACCGTCACGCTTACCCCAATGGCATGCTCCCCCGGACGCCAGGTAACGCCATCCGGCAGGCGAACCGATACGAGATAGACAAAACGGGGCGGGCGGGCGCGTCGCGCATCTATTGAACGCCGCAGGACCCGCAGATCAGTGACCACTCCCTCGGAAAGGCCGAGGAGGGATGCGGCGCGGGCGGGGAGAAGGTCCACCCCTTCGTCGAGCGACAGCGTCAAGCCGTTGATATTCAAAACCATTGCGATTTCACCATTGAAATAAACAGACTGTTGTTATAGACTTTCTCACGAGATACGGGAAAAAGGCGGAGAGAGCGTCACTCCTCCCGCCCCGAAAGGAAAGCCATGCCCTGGTATGCCCTCCATACGCGAAGCCGTCACGAAGACCGGGTCTATATCGGTCTCACGCAGAAGGCCTTTCATGTCTTTCTACCCAAAATGGAGGTCTGGAGCAAGCGGAAAGACCGGCGGAAGCGGATCATGATTCCCATGTTTCCGGGCTACCTCTTCCTCGAACTTCTCTCCCTGGACAATCAGACCAAGGTTGATGTGCTTAAAACATTCGGCGTCGTCCGCATCCTGGGAAAACCCCGCTCTGCTGAACCCATTCCGATCCCGGACGCCAAGATCGACGCCATCCTGCGGATCGTCCGGTCGAAGGTGGAGGTTCATCAGCTCCAGTATCCAAAGGTTGGAGAACCGGCCCGGATCGTCGACGGCCCCTTTAAGGGGGTCGAAGGCCTGGTCCTCGGGACGGATTACGAAAAAGAGCTCTTCGTGATCGAAATCGAGCTCCTTCAGCGCTCCGTCGCTATTAAGCTGGAGGGATTTCAGATCGTCAGGTTCTGAGCTTCCATAACATCGCTGCACGGCAACCGGCAGCCGGCCAGGCCGCATCCATCTGCGTCCCATCCCATGAGAAGAAATTTCATACGGAAACACGGAACATTCCTGCACAAGCGGGTGAATATTTTCACCCGCTTTTTTAATTTCATCTTGACTTTCTCCTCGATATGCGCCAGAAACCCTCTCTAACTTGGGAAGCATATCAAATTTTCACCTGGGCGGGAAGTTGCAGATGAACGGCGCCGACAACCGATTTCCGGCGGAGGGATCCGTTGCAATGGTGAGGAGAAAAACCCATTGAGAGGACATATCATCATCGACAGGGAGCTTTGCAAGGAATGCCATCTTTGCATTCAGGCATGCAAAAAGGGGCTTATCATCCCCTCCCATGAATACAATTCCCGGGGATACCGTCCGGTATGCTTTAAGGAAGAGGGGAAAGAATGCACGGGGTGCGCCCTGTGCGCGATCACCTGTCCGGATATCGCGATCGAGGTTTACCGTGAATAAAGTATTGATGCAGGGAAACATGGTCATCGGGGAAGCCGCTATCCGGGCGGGATGCCGTTTTTATGCCGGCTATCCCATCACCCCGCAGAATGAGATTCCGGAGTACATGGCGGAGCACCTGCGCCAGGTGGAGGGCGGTGTTTTCATCCAGTCGGAAAGCGAGGTCGCGGCCATCCACATGGTGGCCGGGGCCAGCGCCGCGGGCGCCCGGTCCATGACCTCATCGTCGAGCCCGGGAATCTCCCTCAAGCAGGAGGGGATCTCCTCCCTGGCGGCCTGCCAGCTTCCCGCCGTGATCGTCAACATGATGCGGGGGGGGCCCGGACTGGGGAACATCAGCCCGTCCCAGGGGGACTACTTTCAGGCCACGCGGGGAGGCGGCCACGGGGACTACCGGGTCATTGTCCTCGGACCGGCCACAGCGCAGGAGATGGCGGACCTGACGATGGACGCCTTCACTCTCGCCGACCAGTACCGGACGCCGGTCATGATCCTGGCTGACGGCATGATGGGACAGATGATGGAGCCGGTGGTCTTCAAGGAACCCCAGCCGCGTGTCTATCCGGAAATTTACATCATGAAAGGCGCGGGCGCCGGCAAGAGCAAGATCATCCGGGGACTGATCCTTGACCCCCTGGACATGGAGGAGCACAATTGGACGCTGGACCGGAAGTACCAGGTCATCGCCCGGAAGGAAACGCGTCATGAGCTTTACGGGACGGATGATGCAGAACTCATCCTCGTCGCCTATGGGACGGGCGCCCGGATCGCCAAGGGGGCCATCAAGCGGCTGCGCAATACTGGCCTTAACGTCGGTCTTTTCCGACCCATCACCCTCTGGCCCTTCCCGACAAATGAACTTCGCGATCTTGCAAAAAAGGTGGGAAACTTTCTGGTCTTCGAGCTGAGCACCGGCCAGATGCTGGAGGATGTGAGGCTGGCCCTCCAAGGCTTTGCCCGGATCGGTTTCCATGGCCGTCCCGGTGGGGTGGTTCCGACCCCCGCGGAACTGGCCAACGTCGTCATGCGTCAATATGACCGAAAACGGGGGATTATCGAACACACCTAATCGCCGCCGGACAGCCATTACCATCGGACGGCAACGACAGGGAGCAACAAGGACAGGGACAGGAACATGAAAAAAGTTTTTGGCAGACCCAAGTGCATGAAAGCAAACATCTTTCACTATTGCGCTGGCTGCGGTCACAGCATCGCCCACCGGCTTATCGCCGAGGTGATCGATGAGCTGGACATCCGGGGCATCACGATCGGCGTTCCGCCGGCGGGCTGCGCTGTTCTCGCCTATAACTATTTCGATGTGGACATGATCGAAGCACAGCACGGCCGCGGCCCGGCCATGGCGACCGGTATCAAGCGGATACTCCCGGACCGCGTCGTCTTTTCGTACCAGGGGGACGGCGACCTCGCCGCCATCGGCATCGCGGAGAGTTTTCATGCGGCCAACAGGGGAGAAAACATCACCGTCATCTTCATCAACAACGCCGTCTACGGCATGACCGGCGGGCAGATGGCCCCGACCTCCATACTGGGTCAGAAGACCACCACCTCGCCGACGGGAAGGCAATCCGTACTGGAAGGCCATCCTATCCGGGTCTCCGAAATATTTTCCCTGCTTCCGGGAACGACCTACATCGAAAGGTGCACCGTCAACTCCCCGGCCAGCATCCTCAGAACGAAGAAAGCGATCCGCAAGGCTTTCCAGTACCAGATCGACGGCCTCGGCTTTTCCCTGATCGAGATCCTCTCCCCCTGTCCGACAAACTGGAAGATGACGCCGGTCGACTCCTGCCGGTGGATCGATGAGGTGATGAGCAAGGAATTCCCCCTCGGCATCCTGAAGGACGTCCCGGCGGAACAGAAGAAGGGGGAGAGACGCCATGCTGGTTAAAACGATATTCTCCGGTTTCGGCGGGCAGGGCGTGCTCATGATGGGCTACACCCTGGCCCACGGCGCCATGAGCACCGGCTATCACGTCACCTTTCTGCCGGCCTACGGAGCGGAGGTTCGGGGAGGAACGGCCAACTGCACCGTCGCCATATCGGACGACGAGATCGCCTCCCCCATCGCCTCGGCGCCCGACTACATCGTGGTACTCAATACCCCTTCTCTCTACACGTTTCAGAACCGTATCGCCCCCGGCGGCTGCCTTTTTCTGAATTCCTCCATCATCGCCGTCGAGCCTTCGCGCCGCGACATCCGGATCTTCAAGATCCCCTCCGCGGAGATGGCCGAAAAAATGGGCAACCCGCGAATGACCAACACGGTCATGATGGGGGCTTTCCTGAAAAATACCGGTCTCCTGACGCCCGATATCTACCTGGCAAGCATGGAAGAGGTCATGGGAAGCAAAAAGAAATCGATCATCGAAATGAACCGGAAGGCATTTACTGCCGGTTTCGAATATTCTGAGGAGTCGACCTAATGGCAGTCAAGCAAATCTCGGTCCTCCTGGGCAATGCCCCGGGCGCCCTTGCCCGGCTGACGAATATCCTCGACAAGGAAGACATCACGGCGAAGGCCCTGCTCGCCGCCAGCGCCGCGGAAAGCAGCACCGTGCGGATGGTCGTCAACGACCCGGAAAGAGCGGCGGCGATTCTGGAGAGCTTTGGCTTCAATTATGAGATCACCCCCGTTCTCGCCGCCGAGGTGCCGCTTCATCCGGGCGGAATGAATGCCATCCTGAAACCCCTCTCCAAGGCGGAGATCAACATTCACTACCTCTATACGACGATCAACCGGATCGGTGAGGAAACGATCGTCATCCTCGGCGTGGACAAATTAGACGATGCGCGGGATGTTCTCCGGCAGAACTGGATCCACCTGATCGAGGATGAGATCTATTGCCTCTGAGGGATGTCCGCTGTCCTGCAAAATGTCCCTGCGGCCCTGAAAGAGATGATCATTTCTCAGGAAAAAGAAACGGCGCTCCGGGAGAGGATGGAGCGCCTCGGCATCCGGGAGGAGGAATTCCGCGAAACCTTCATCCGCTCCTCCGGTCCCGGCGGCCAGAAGGTCAACAAGACCTCTTCCTGCGTCTACCTCGTCCATTTGCCGACCGGCCTTTCCGTAAAATGCCAGCAGGAGAGATCGCAGACGCAGAACCGGTTTCTCGCCCGCCGCCTTCTCCTCGACCGGATCGAGAGACTCCGAACAGGGCTAATCAGTGCGGAGAAGATGCGGATAGAAAAGGTCCGGCGGCAGAAACGCCGCCGTTCCCGGCGGGCTAAGGAAAAAACCCTGGAGGCGAAACATTTCCAGTCTGAAAAGAAGTCCCTCCGAACGAGGATCGGCCCGGACGAGGCATAAAAATCAGGGAGCGGAAATCGCGGCGGCGCTTCCCCTCCCTGGATTTTTATAAGAACAGGTTACGAAAGGCCAATCACCTTGAGTAGTGGGTTGGCATAAAGTACGACCAGCGCAATGACCAGCGCATAGATTGCCAGGGATTCGATCATGGCAAGCCCTACCATCATGGTCACCAGAATCTTCCCGTGCGCCTCCGGATTCCGGCCGACGGCGTTGGTGGCGCCGTTCAACCCGTTGCCCATGCCCAAAGCTGTTCCTATCGTTCCCAGCGCCATGGCGAAACCCGCAACGAGCAGGCTGCAGCCGACCACAATGGCCTTCGTATAATCGACCGGGGAACCGGAAGCAGCCACCTCGGCTGCCGCTGCGAGCGAGGCCGACAACAGAACCGCAAACACCGCGAGAACACCCAAGCTAAAAGTCCTTTTCATCATTCGCCTCCTTTTTACGCTTTACCGACTCTTTTCGAGAGCATCATTCTTGATCAGATCATCCCGCTTCTACCTGCGCGCTTTTTAGCGGCAAGGGAAAAGCTTGTCAAGAAATATTTGGTATCATCCGGCTGATTTGTGGTATTAAGAATTGTTATTCAACCGGTCACGAGGTCAAGCGCATGATGTCGATAAAGACGAAAGATGCCGGGTTGGCACCCTCGCATTCCGGCTTGACAGCGGAAGAGATCGATGTCTCCCGGCTGATTCAGGGGGACATCCCTCTTGCCGAGCGCCCCTTTCATCTGGTCGCGCAGGAAATCGGCCTGACTGAAGGGGAGGTTCTGTCGATCGCCGGCAAACTTCGGGAGCGGGGCATCATCCGAAAATTCGGCGCCATTGTCCGGCATCAGAGGGCCGGCTACATCCACAATATCATGGTCATGTGGGCAGTTCCCCCCGGTGAGTGCGAGGCCGCGGGAAAAAGGCTGGCCTCCTTCCCGGAAATCACCCACTGCTACGAGCGGACCCCTCCCTTTGCAGGCCGCTACAACCTCTTCACGATGGTCCATTTCCGGAAGAAAGCGGACGAGGACCTGCTCCGGAAGATAGCCGCGGCCGTGAACGTCGAGAACTTCATGGTTCTTAGGAGCCTTGAGGAGTTCAAGAAAAACAGCATGGAGTACTTTTAAGATGGAGACGCGGAATCTGTTTGCAGAAGCGCAGAAGATCATCCCGGGAGGGGTCAACAGCCCCGTCCGGGCCTTTAGAGCCGTCGGCGGGACTCCTCGTTTCATCCGGGAAGCGGCAGGGTCAAAGATCATCGATACCGAGGGCCGCGAATATATCGACTATCTTGCCTCCTGGGGTCCCATGATCCTCGGCCACAGCCATCCGGATGTCGTTGCGGCCATCCGGGAAGCGGCCGGCAGGGGCACCAGTTACGGGGCGCCGACCGAGATCGAAATCGGGATGGCCCGGCGGATAGTCGACGCCTTCCCCTCCGTCGAGATGGTCCGGATGGTCAGTTCCGGGACCGAGGCAGCGATGACCGCCATCCGTCTGGCCCGCGGCTTTACGGGAAGAGACAGGATTATCAAGTTCGCGGGCTGTTATCACGGCCATGCCGATTCTCTCCTTGTGAAGGCGGGTTCCGGGGTGGCCACGCTCGGGATACCCGGAAGTCCGGGCATTCCCCCGCAGCTGGCAGAACTCACGATCACCCTCCCCTTCAATGACAGCGACGCGGTGCAAAACGCAGTCGCCCGCTACGGGGATGAACTGGCCTGCATCATCGTCGAGCCGGTAGCCGGCAACATGGGCGTCGTCCCGCCCCGTCCGGGATTTTTGGAGACCCTGCGAGAGGCTACGCACCAAAGCGGCAGCCTCCTGATCTTCGATGAGGTCATCACCGGGTTCCGCCTCGCCTATGGCGGCTGGCAGAACCTGACCGGCCTCATCCCCGATCTCACCTGTCTCGGGAAGATCATCGGGGGAGGACTCCCGGTCGGCGCTCTTGGCGGCCGGCGCGAGATCATGGAATACCTCGCCCCCACCGGTCCCGTTTATCAGGCCGGCACCCTCTCGGGAAATCCCATCGCCCTGTCCGCCGGGATCGCCACGTTGGACATCCTCCGGGGAAAACCCTACCCGGCTCTCGACGCCATGGCCTCCCGTCTCTGTTCCGGCATGGCCGATCTCTTCCGGAAAAAGGGGCTCCCCTTCCGGATCAACCGCGTTGGTTCGATGTTCACCCTCTTTTTCACGGCGGAGGAAGTGGTCGACTTTGCGACGGCCTCGCGAAGCGACACGGAACGCTTTGCCCGCTTTTTCCAGGGCATGCTGGAGGCGGGGATCTATCTCGCCCCTGCCCAGTTCGAGGCCGGCTTCCTCTCCTTTGCCCATACGGGTGAGGATATCGCCCGGACCCTTGCCGCCTGTGAGAAGGCGCTGAAGACGCTGTAGCGTAATAGGGAAAGCGATGCGGAAGATTCTCGTAAGTGGATGACCTCTCGGCCGACGTGGGTTTCAAACCCGCGACCCCTATCGCGGTGGGGATCCGGCGCTTCGTCGAATGGTACCGGGACTACTACCGCTGCGGTCCGGCCTGATACGGCCACCCCGAGGCGGAAAGATCCCGGGGACAGATTTGAAATCTGTCCCCACAAGCAGAGAGGTTTTGCATGAAAAAAGCACTCATCACCGGCATCACCGGCCAGGACGGCTCCTACCTGGCCGAATTTTTGCTCGCGAAGGGCTATGAGATCCACGGCCTTATCCGCCGGGCCAGCACCTTCAACACCAATCGTATCGATCACCTCTACAGGGACTTCCACGACCCCCAGGCGCGGGTCTACCTCCACTACGGCGACCTCTCCGTCTCCGGCCAGCTCACCGACCTTCTCCAGGAGATCAAACCCGATGAGATCTACCATCTCGGCGCCCAGAGCCACGTCCGGGTGAGTTTCGACATGCCCGAATATACAGGGGACGTGACCGGCCTCGGGACGATCCGCCTCCTCGAGGCGATCCGGAAGACGGGGATCAAGGCCCGCTTCTACCAGGCCTCCTCCAGCGAGATGTTCGGCGCGGCGCCGCCCCCCCAGGGCGAGGCGACCCCCTTTCAGCCGCAGAGCCCCTACGCCGCGGCCAAGGTCTATGCCTACTATGTCGTCCGGAATTACCGGGAAGCCTACAAACTCTTCGCCGCCAACGGCATCCTCTTCAACCACGAGTCCCCCCGCCGCGGCGAGACCTTTGTCACGAGGAAGATCACCCGGGCAGCAACACGGATCAAGCTCGGCCTCCAGGAGAAGCTCTATCTCGGAAACCTCGAGGCAAAGCGCGACTGGGGCTTCGCCGGGGACTACGTAGAGGCGATGTGGTTGTTGCTCCAGCAGGAGAGGCCCGACGACTGCGTTATCGCCACCGGCGAGACCCATTCGGTGCGTGAATTCGCCGAGAAGGTCTTCGCACGCCTCGATCTTGACTACCAGCGGCACGTGGCGATCGATCCCCGCTACTTCCGCCCTACGGAGGTGGACGTCCTCCTCGGCGATGCAACGAAGGCCCGCAAGACCCTGAACTGGAGTCCGAAAGTCAGCTTCGATCAGCTCATCGATATGATGGTTGGGGCGGATCTGGAGATCGCCGCAAAGGAGAAGACCCTTCTCGATGCGGGATACGCCTCCGGCAACCATCGGATGGGTTGAGGGGGAAGGATGAAAGACAACCGCATCACGATCACCGGCGGCAGGGGTTTTTTAGGCCGGCACCTCGTCCGGATCTTTCGGGAACGGGGCTACAACCAAATCCTCGTGGCCGACCTCCCCGAATACAACCTGATCCGCCCGGAGGATATCCGTCGGCTGTACGACGAACAGCGGCCCGACACAGTCATCCACCTGGCCGCCAAGGTCGGCGGCATCGGTTTCAACCAGGAGAATCCCGGTTCCCTCTTCTATGAGAACCTCATGATGGGGGTCCAGCTCCTCCATGAGGGCTGCCTCCGGAAAATCAGGAAGTTTGTGGCCCTGGGGACGATCTGCGCCTACCCCAAGTTCACACCGGTGCCGTTCAAAGAGGATGATCTCTGGAACGGCTATCCCGAGGAGACCAACGCCCCCTACGGATTAGCCAAGAAGATGTTGCTCGTCCAAGCCCAGGCCTACCGAAGGCAGTACGGCATGAACGCCATCTTTCTCCTGCCGGTCAACCTTTACGGTCCCGGAGACAACTTCGATCCCCGCTCGTCCCACGTCATCCCCGCTCTGATCAAGAAATGCGTGGACGCCGTGATGCGTGGCGATCAGGAGATCGTCGTCTGGGGAACGGGCGCCGCCACGCGGGAGTTCTTCTACGTGGAGGACGCCGCGGAGGCGATCGTTCTGGCAACGGAGCGCTACGACAAGGAAGAGCCCGTCAACATCGGCGCCGGTTTCGAGATCTCCATCCGTGATCTGGTCGCTCTCATCGTGGAACTGACGGGATTCAAGGGACGGATTGCCTGGGACACGGCCAAACCCGACGGTCAACCGCGGCGGATGCTGGATACGACCCGGGCCTTAGCGGAATTCGGCTTCCGGGCGCGGAGGGACTTCCGGGAAGGGCTTGCGAAGACCATCGACTGGTACCGGAACACGCGGGTCGCCTCCGGGGAACAGGACTGATTTTCCTTTGACTTCATAACCAGATCGTGTTAGATGTCGAATGGTGGATAAGGAGACGAAAAAATCCGCGATCCAGTTGGCCTATGCAAGCAGCATCGGCATCTCGATGGCCTTAGCCATCTTTGGATGCTTCTTCCTGGGAACCTGGCTGGACAGGAAACTGGGAACGGAACCCTATTTCACCCTCCTTTTTCTGCTGATAGGAATTGTCGCCGGTTTCAGGAACATTTATGTCCTGATGAAGAGGTACTTTAAAGACTAAAAAACAGATCATCACGTGTGTAAAAAGTGAACCCCACAGAAAAAGACCCCCTTCAAAAAAGGCTTGAGATCATGAACTGGATTCTCCTCGCGATTCTGGTCGTCGGAAGCCTTCTCCTGCATTCCTCCCGCTTCAGCCTCGGGGTTCTCTACGGGGGCCTGATCAGCACTGTCAATTTCCACTGGCTGTACCGCAACCTTCTGAGCGTCTTCACGAAACATCCGAGCCAGGCCAAGAAGGCCATCCTCATGCGCTACTACATCCGTCTGGCCGTAACCGGTCTCGTGCTCTACTGGATCATCTCCGGCAACCTCGCCGACGTGATCGGCCTCGTCATCGGTCTTTCCGTCGTTGTGTTGAACATCATCCTGACAACCGTCCTGGCACTGTCAAAGAAATACCCTATCGAGGAGGTCAGATAGAAGATGGAACCCCTGCTGTTCTTCGAAAGTCACTGGCTGAAAGAACACCACCTCGTCGTCGTGTCCTACAGCTGGTTTGTCATGGCCATGCTCGCCCTCTGCTCTTTTCTGGCCACCCGCCGGATGGACATCCTCCCGGGCAGGTTCCAGAACGTCATGGAGGCGGTCCTCGGGGGGTTCGACGATCTGCTTGTCGAAACAATGGGACCGGAAGGGAGGAAGTTCTTCCCGCTGATCGCGACTCTGGGTCTCTACATCCTCACCTCAAACCTCCTCGGCCTTCTCCCGGGGTTCGAATCGCCGACGGCCAACCTCAACACCACGGTTTCCATGGCCGTCGTGGTCTTCGTGATGACCCATGTGGTCGGGATCCGGATCCACGGCTTCAAGTATGTCAAGCATTTCATGGGACCCATCTGGTGGCTCACCCCGATCATGATGCCGATCGAGATCATCAGCCATCTTTCGCGGCCCCTTTCCCTTTCCGTCCGGCTGTTCGGCAACATCATGGGGGAGGACATCGTCCTGGCGGTGGTCATCCTACTGGTGCCGTTTCTGGTGCCTTTGCCGGTTTTCGTGCTCATGATCTTCACCTCAGTCATCCAGACCCTCGTCTTCATGCTCCTGACGATGATGTACATCGCCGGGGCGATGGAGGAGGCGCATTGATCCGAAACGGCCGGGCATGCGGTCCCCCTTTTTTCATCTCCGCTAAAATATACAGGCCGGTCCGCAAGACCCGGCGCCGGTCATGTACTATGACAAAACCGGCCGCACGGTATGTTGACAGCGAAAAATAAATGGATTCCCGTTTTCACGGGAATGACAGAATATGGGGTTTACAGACTTTCTATGAGAGCATCAGAATTAGAGGGAGAGAAATATTTCGTATAATCAACTGTCCTTGAACCTTGAGTATCATTTGAGGAGGTTTTTATGATGGTCGGACACGCAAAACTGAATAACTGGGTTAATGAAATCGCCGGGCTGTGCCGGCCTGACGCCGTATACTGGTGCGACGGCAGCCGGGAGGAGTACGACCGTCTGATGAAGCAGATGGTGGCAAGCGGCATGGCCACACCGCTGGCCAAACGGCCCAACAGCTTCCTCTTCCGTTCCCAGCCGAGCGACGTGGCCCGGATCGAATCTCGCACCTACATCAGTACGACGAACAAAGACGACGCCGGTCCGACGAACAACTGGGTCGACCCCGGGGAACTGAAGGCAACGATGACGGAACTCTACAAAGGCTGCATGCAGGGTCGCACCCTGTATGTGATTCCCTTCTCCATGGGTCCCGTCGATTCTCCCATCGCCAAGATCGGCATCGAGATAACGGACAGCCCCTATGTGGTCTGCAACATGCACATCATGACCCGCGTCGGGACAAAAGTGATCGAGAAACTCGGCGCCGACGGCGAGTTCATCCCCTGCCTGCATTCCATCGGCGCGCCACTCGCCCCTGGCGAGAAGGATACATCCTGGCCTTGCGCCTCTTTGGATAAGAAGTACATCAGCCACTTCCCGGAGGAGAACCTCATCTGGTCCTACGGGAGCGGCTACGGCGGCAACGCCCTGCTCGGGAAAAAATGCCTGGCGCTGCGCATCGCCTCGGCCATGGCGAAACGGGAAGGGTGGATGGCCGAGCACATGCTTATCCTGCGTATAATGAACCCCGCAGGCAAACAGTACCATATTGCGGCCGCCTTCCCTTCGGCCTGCGGCAAGACCAACCTTGCGATGCTGACGCCGACCATCCCCGGGTGGAAATGCGAATGCATCGGCGACGACATCGCCTGGATCAAGATCGGCCCGGACGGCAGACCCTATGCCATCAATCCTGAATCCGGTTTCTTCGGGGTCGCCCCCGGCACGTCCTATGTATCCAACCCGTCGGCCATGGATACCGTGAAGGAAAATGTCATATTCACCAATTGCGCCCTTACCGACGACGGCGATATCTGGTGGGAAGGGATGGACGGCGCGCCGCCCAGCCACGCCATCGACTGGCAGGGGCGGGACTGGACCCCGGCAAGCAAAGAACCGGCGGCACATGCCAACTCCCGCTTCACCGCCCCGGCCGGACAGTGCCCGGTCATCTGTCCGGACTGGGAGAAACCCCAGGGTGTTCCGATCGACATCTTCGTTTTCGGCGGCCGCCGCACAAGCGTTATGCCCTTGGTCCACGAGGCCTACAGCTGGGACCACGGCGTGTTCATGGGCGCCACCGCCTCTTCGGAGACCACCGCGGCCAATATCGGCGCCGTGGGCGACCTTCGACGCGACCCCTTTGCCATGAAGCCCTTCTGCGGGTACAATATGGCGGATTATTTCCAGCACTGGCTCACCATGGGAGACCGTTTCGGCAAACATGCCCCGCGCATATTCTACGTCAACTGGTTCCGCAAGAGCCCGGAGGGCAGGTGGCTCTGGCCCGGCTTCGGCGACAACAGCCGCGTCCTGAAATGGATGTGCGAACGCGTCGATGGCAAGGCAGGCGCCGTCGAAACCCCCATCGGCCTCATGCCCAAAGAGGGCGACCTCGATCTCACCGGGCTCGCCATTTCCGCCGCGGATCTGAAGGAACTTCTCCGCGTGGACGCCAATGCCTGGAAGGCTGAAATTTCCGACGTTGAAAAACATTTCGGTCAGTTCGGCGACCGTCTCCCCGAACGGCTCCGGAAACAGCTTAACGACCTCGGAACACGTTTTGGATAGAATGTTCTTTTCGTTTCTTTCCGCATTGGCGGTGATTTTTAGCAGATACCCAAGGGCTTGCGCCCGTAACAGTGGGAGGGGAATATTATAATGATAGGAGAGCCCGCTGGATCCTAAAGCTTTTTCCTGACTGCGATGTCAAGTTTCAATGCCTGAGTAAACACTTCCCGCGCCTTTTCCGGGTTGGACCTGTATCCCAGTATGTCTTCAGCCTTTTTCGTGCTCATTTCCCAGAGTCCGGTCAGGAAGCCGTGACCATCCCATCGCTCATCCGGTACAATCTCAACTTTGGAAGGCGAATCCGCCAGTTTGACGATGAGTTCGATTAAATCCCGCCACTTTATCTGGAAGCTGGACAGGTTAAATTCCTGTCCATAGGCTTTTTCGTTGAGGGTGGCAATTTCAAAAGCTTTGGCAATATCTCCCAGATAGGCAACACTCCCGCTTGCTTTTTCAGGCGCCTTTATAGCTTCCCCTTTCAAAGCGGAATCAATAAGTTCTCTTAATGTTCTCCCCGGAATATGCTTGTTTCCATATCCCCACCAGAATATGAATATCGTATAGGGCAGCTTGTACAGCGTGTAATAAAGCGAGGAGAGCTTATGAACGGTCGCTTTTGTGAGCGCGTGAAGAGGGTCGCGAGATTTCTCAGTGAGGTGAGGGTGAGACTCATCTATCGGCCGGCATGCCGGCTCTCCATAGACCACGCTGCTGCTGAGGAAAAGAAAATGTTTGACATGACTGGCGGATGCAGCTTCCAAGACGTTAATATACCCGCCAACATCGATTTTAAAGGCATCTGCCGGTATGGAGGGAAAAGACCAGGCTAAATGGTAAACCACATCCACATCTTTCATCGCGGAATGGACCGTTTCCTGGTCTTGGGTGTCCCCTGTCACTATTTCCAGTTTAGGATGGCCCTTCAATGTCTCCAATTCACCGATAACCCTGTCGAGAACTCTAACCTCAGAGCCCCTGTTAAGCGTCGCTTCAACAAGGTAACTCCCGACAAACCCGGCTCCACCGGTGACCAGGAATTTCATCTCAACCTCCCATGAACGCCTGGTGCTTGCACTATCATGAAAAGCGTGGGACAGGCATTTTGGCTGCCAGACAAACCGGGGTTTCCGGCGCGGCAGTTATATCTGTCATGATTTTATGAGGTTTAGTTCTTCCCCAGCTTGATGGCACACAACTCACCACACATGGTACACCCCTCTTCCTTGGCCGTCGCGCTTTTCTCAAGTAATCTCCCGGCCTTCTCCTGGTCTATGGCTGTAGAAATCTGTCCCTGCCAGTTGATAGCCTTTCTGTACCCGGCCATCATGACGTCCAGTTCCAGGGCGCCGGGCAACCCTTTGGCAATATCGGCGATATGAGCGGCAATGCGTGAAGCCATGATCCCTTCCCGCACATCCTCGACACTGGGCAGGCGGAGGTGTTCGGAAGGCGTCACATAGCAGAGATAATCGGCCCCGGCGGCGCCGGCAATGGCCCCGCCGATAGCCGCGGTGATATGATCGTAACCGGGGGCGATGTCGGTGGGCAAAGGCCCCAGAACGTAAAAGGGCGCCCCGTTGCAGAGACTCTTTTCCATCTGGACGTTCGCCTGGATATCTTTGATGGGTACATGGCCCGGCCCTTCGATCATCACCTGCACGCCCTTATCTCTCGCCCTTTTACAGAGCTCTCCCAGGAGGATGAGTTCCTGCACCTGACCCCGGTCCGTGGCATCGGCAATGCACCCCGGTCGCAGACCGTCGCCCAGGCTTAAAACCATATCGTATCGGTGGGCAATTTCCACCAACCGGTCATAATATTCGTAGAGTGGATTTTCCTTATCATTGCATCTCATCCAGTTGGCCGTAATGGAACCGCCCCGGCTCACAATCCCTAAAAGCCTTCCCTCGGCTTCTACGCTGGCGACGCTTCTCCGCGTCACCCCGCAATGGACGGTGATGAAATCCACGCCATCCTCGCCATTTTTTTCAATTGCGGCAAAGATGTCATCGGCCGTCATGGCCACAATGGCCTTTTTCGCGGCCAGCATGGCGGCCGCTGCCTGGTATATCGGGACGGTGCCCAGCGCCACGGACGAAGCCTCGATGATTGCCTGTCTGATGGCACCCAGATCGCCACCCGTGGAAAGATCCATGATCGTATCCGCACCGGCGGCTACGGAAGCCTTTACCTTTTCCAGCTCCACATCAAGGTCCGTATGGTCGCCGGAAGTTCCGATATTGGCATTGATCTTGGTCCGCAACCCCTTCCCGATGGCAAGGGGTGAAATAGCGGTATGCCTGTTGTTGCGAACGACCACGATATTGCCCTCGGCCACACCTTTTCTGATAAATTCCGGGGACACCCGCTCCTGTTCGGCGCATATCTTCATCTCTTCCGTTATCCGGCCGTTTCTTGCTTCTTCCAGTTGTGTCATTTCCATCCTCCTTGCATGTTTTACGACGGGACCAGCAGACCTGCACCTGCCGCCGGTTTTACCGGCCCTTGCATCAGCGGGAAAGAAGGTCTCCCCCTGAACAAAAAAGGGCCACCCTTTTTCTGAAGGATATGGCCCCCGCATAAGTTAAGATGTCAGCTGCCAATCCCTACGCTGGCATTACCCAGATCAGGTTCAAAGGGTCTCTTCTCAGCCCCTGCGGGCACCCCCTGTTTTCTGGCTTAAGTTTACTGTTATATTTTTCTAAAATCAAGTACTTTTTATCAGAGCCAGAAGGAATGCTCTTTTCCGCCTTGGCCGCAATATCTTCAAACTGGCTGATCTGTATGGGCGTCTTCAAGGGTCTCTCTTGATTTTTGCCGCCGATAAAGGATCAAATCTTCATTCATACAAAGAGGCCTTCCCTTTGAATCTTTTTGTATAAAGGCATGACAGCCGCTCGGTCCGAGTACCAGAAATCCCTTGAATAAACGATGGTTCCGATAACAAGACTGTATTCCAATTCGATGTCGTAGGCCATATCGAAAACCTGTTCTTCGATAGCATTGTCGACCTTAACCGGCAGGACAACCAGTATATCGATGTCCGAATGTTCATGATAGTCGCCCCGGGCCACAGATCCGAATATCCTCAGCTCAACATCTGTCCCAAATCGATGGACCAGCCCTTGTTTTAATGCCTGGACGGCTTTTTCAATCTGTTTCTGGTTCATAACTTATCCTCTTTTTTGCTTTGTAGCACAAATAATTAACGACAACGAATCAATAAGACCTCATCCTGGAGATCATACGCCCGCTGGATTTGTTTTATGGTTTTCGGAACGGTTCTGATCCCGACACAGATGGTGCAGACGGAGAAGCTTCAGCTCCTCGTAAGGGATCGTCCCGTTCAGATCCTCAAAAACGGGGCGCAGCCGTTCCGTTCCCAGACGGGCGAAGGATGATAATACCGATTGCCGCTGATCCTCCGTCAAGCTGGAGTTTATCAGAAAATCGTTCTGTCGAAGGGGATGGTTTTCCCACAGGCACTGATAGAGATGGTTGAGTACCGTGTCGCGCCGGATGTTGAAATCCCCCGCCAGTTGTTCGATGGTACGGCCCTCGTTGAAGCGTTCGCCGATGACAAGATACCGGCGCTTGCCGCTGTCGGCTGGGGGAGCAGGCGCGGGCTCTGCCATTGGGGCCGGTTTTTGTCGTTCCGGGATCTGGTGGGTCCGGCAGTGGTCTCCGATGATATCCAGGAAGGCGTCGGCGTATTTTTCAAGTTTTCTCGTGCCGATCCCGTAGATCGCCGATAAACTTTCCCGGGTCCGGGGGTAATAGACGGCCATTTCCCTCAATGTCCGATCGTGGAAGATCGTAAAGGGGGGAAGGTTCGCCTGATCGGCGAGTTCCTTCCGTTTTTTCCGGAGAGTTTCAAAAAGTCCTGAATCAAAGGTTTCCGCTTCACCCTCCCGTTGACGGAGACCCGCGCCATGGTCTTTTTTGGTCTCTTCCATTCTTCCGAGGAAGGTCTCTTCCCCCCGCAGGACCCCCCATGCCTTCGGGGTCAATTTCAGCGATCCGTGCTCATAGTTGTAAAGCAACAGGCTCTTCTGGATCAATTGACGGGCGATGTGACGCCATTGCTTTGCAGAATAGGCCGTGCCGATTCCGTAAGTGGAGAGTTTCTCGTGTCTGAATTTCTGG
>Ga0214473_10002688_pt1 | contig 21794 bp, 22 predicted proteins | sample RVTome_7_FD_203509 | JGI IMG/M metagenome (GOLD analysis project Ga0214473, IMG submission 203509) | Soil microbial communities from uranium-contaminated site in the Upper Colorado River Basin, Wyoming, United States - RVT98D197 | ecosystem: Environmental > Terrestrial > Soil > Contaminated >... | reverse complement strand
CGCCCGCCCGTTCTTAACGCCCCCCCCTCTTTTCCAAAGGGGGAGCAAGAGGAAACAGCGAAATCCGCTAATTTGACGCAGACTCCTTTTCTCACCCCCCCCTTCCCTTTTTGTAAGGGTTGTGGTAACATCTTTGTATACGGTAATTGGTTACCGTGTGCCGACGAAGATGAAGACCCTCGAAAGGGAAAATAAGATACTCCTGGCCCTGCTTGAGGTAAGCAGGGTGATGAACTCCTCTTTCGACCTCAAGCGGAACCTCGTCAATGCGATGCATGCATTCAGGGATTTCCTTGAGATGGAGCGGGGCTCGGTATTCCTGCTCGATTCCGGAGAGTTGAGGATAGTGGCCGCCCACGGCCTTACGACCGAGCAGATAGACAAGGGCAGGTACAAGCTCGGCGAAGGCATAGTGGGCAGGGCGCTTCAGGGAGACTCACCCATGATAATCCCCAATGTCGGGGACGAGCCCCTTTTCCTCGACAGAACCGGCTCACGGCCCGACAGGGAGGGGATTTCCTTCCTCTGCGTCCCGATACGGTTCAAGGGGGAGCCGATAGGCGTCCTCAGCGTGGACAGGGTTTTCAAGGACAGGGCCGTGACCGTGGACGAGGACATAAGGGTGCTCAAGATAGTCGCCTCCATCATCGCCCAGTCCGTAATCCTCTGGAGGCACTACACGGACGCGGAAAAGGAAAACGAGACCCTCAAGCGCGAGCTCAAGGGCCGCTACAGCCTGCCCAACATCATAGGCGGCTCCGACAGGATGCAGGAGGTCTTCGAGGCCGTTCACCGCGTGGCCGGTTCAAAGGCAACGGTCATCCTTTACGGGGAATCCGGCACCGGAAAGGAACTCATTGCCAAGGCCATACATTACATGAGCCCCAGAGCAAAAGGGCCATTCTTGAAGTTCAACTGCGCCTCCATCCCCGAGGGCCTGCTTGAGAGCGAGCTCTTCGGCCACGAAAAAGGCGCCTTTACAGGCGCCATAGCCGCAAGGAAAGGCAGGTTCGAGCTCGCCCACGGAGGCACGCTCCTTCTGGATGAGGTCGGCGACCTGCCGGTCAACCTTCAGCCGAAGATACTCAGGGTCCTTCAGGAGAAGGAATTCGAGCGCATAGGAAGCGAAAAAACCATAAAGTCCGATGTCAGGCTCATAGCCGCAACGAGCAGGGACCTCGAAGCCCTCCTCAGGGCGGGCTCTTTCAGGGAAGACCTCTACTACAGGCTCAATGTCGTGCCCGTATCCCTGCCGCCCCTGAGGGAGAGGAAAGAGGACATCCCTCTTTTGGCAGAGCATTTCCTCGGGCGGTTCAACGAGGAAAACGCAAAGAAGGTTTCGATAACCCCGGGGGCGATGAAGGCCCTCTCGGATTACGACTGGCCGGGCAATGTAAGGGAGCTTGAAAACACAATCGAGCGGCTCGTCGTAATGTCGGCCGGAAATATTATTGCGGCCCCGAACCTTCCGGTCGGCCTGAGACTGCCCGGGCGCAGGGCGGGCTCACGGGAGTCCCTAAGGGCCGAAATCGAGGACATCGAAAGGGCCGGCATAGAAGAGGCCCTCAGGCAGGCAGGCTGGGTCCATGCAAAGGCCGCAAGGCTCTTGGGCCTCACGCAAAGACAGATAGGCTATAAGGTCAAAAAATACGGCATAAGACCGGATAAACCGGTCGGCTCGATATAACCCTCAAGGAGGTGTTCGGAAATGAAACTGATATCGGCCGTTATCAAGCACCACAGGCTTGACGAAGTGCGGAAGGCCCTCGTCGCCTTAGGCATTCAGGGGATGACCATCACGGATGTGAAGGGCTTCGGAAGGCAGAAGGGCCATACGGAGGTCTACAGGGGAGCAGAGTACGAGGTGAAGTTCCTGCCGAAGGTGAAAGTCGAAGTCGCGGTCTCAGACGGCCTCCTTGAGCCTGCGATAAAGGCGATAGAGGGGGCGGCCGGAACGGGTGAGATAGGAGACGGAAAGATCTTCGTCTTCGACCTCGAAGACTTAATAAGGATAAGGACGGGCGAAAGAGGGGAGACTGCGATATGAGAGCCCTGAAGATGAAAACCCTGATTCTGTTTCTCTTTCCTTTAACGGCGGGCATCGCTTACGCCGGGGATTCGCCCTCAGCTGGGATAAGCTCGGGCGATACGGCGTGGATTTTGGTATCGGCGGCCCTCGTCCTCCTCATGACGCCGGGGCTTGCCCTCTTTTACGGGGGCATGGTGAGGGCCAAAAACGTGCTGGGCACGATTATGCAGAGCTTTGTAGCGATAGCGATGATAAGCGTCCAGTGGGTGCTCGTGGGCTATAGCCTTTCCTTCGGCCCGGACATAAACGGCCTGATAGGCGGCATGGACTGGTTCGCCCTGAAAGGCGTGGGCATAGAGGCCAATCCGGATTACGCCCCCACGGTTCCCCATCTTGCCTTCATGGCCTATCAGTGCATGTTTGCCGTAATAACGCCGGCCCTTATAAGCGGGGCATTTGCCGAGAGGATGAAGTTCTCGGCATATATGCTCTTTATAGTCTTATGGAGCACCCTCGTTTATGACCCCGTGGCCCATTGGATATGGGGGACGGGCGGATGGCTCAAGGAAGCCGGGGCGCTTGACTTTGCGGGAGGGATGGTCGTGCATCTGACCTCAGGCATTTCCGCCCTCATAGCCGCCGTTGTTATAGGGAAAAGGGAAGGCTATGGTAAGGAACCCCTAATGCCGCATAACCTTCCGATGACGGTGCTCGGCGCGGGATTGCTCTGGTTCGGGTGGTTCGGCTTCAACGCAGGGAGCGCCCTTTCCTCAGGCGGGTTAAGCGCCCTGGCCTTCGTCACCACGCATACGGCCGCTGCGACGGCCACCCTCGTATGGGTCGTTTTGGAGTGGCTTCACAGGGGAAGGCCGACGGTGTTCGGGGCGGCAACGGGCTGTATCGCCGGGCTTGCCACGATAACGCCCGCTGCCGGCTTTGTAGAGCCGCCCTTTTCCATTATCATAGGCGCCGCCGCAGGCCTCCTCTGCTATACGGCCCTGAATATGAAGACGCGGCTGGGATATGACGATTCATTGGATGCCTTCGGCGTCCACGGCGTTGGCGGAGTAACTGGAACCCTCGGCGTGGGGCTTTTCGCCTCGGCCGCTATAAACTCCGGCGGCGCCAACGGCCTTTTCTTCGGAAACCCCCAGACATTCCTTATACAGCTCAAGGCCGTTGCAGTTGTAGCCGCATACTCAATAGCGGTTACATTCATCCTGCTTAAGTTCATAGATAAGCTCGTCGGCCTCAGGATAAAGGACGAACACGAAGTTATGGGCCTCGACCTTAGCCAGCACGGAGAGCGCGGCTATACGATGACGATAGACGGGGAGCTATAGAGAGCCCCTTTTTTCAGTCCCCTTTATACTTCAACCCCAGACTTGAAGATGCCATGCCGAGTTTCCTGTCGAGCGTCCAGAGCGGAACACCGGTCAACCTTGCCGAAGCAAGCAAATGGATGTCGAGGTATCCTAAGCCCTTTCCCATAAGGGCATGGCTCTCTATGAAGCGCATCACTTCTTTGTGCTCGGCACAGACCGCAGTCGGGAGCGCCTGAAAGAGAGAAAGTATCCCGGACCTGTTTTTGAGATTTCCGCAGGCGAGCTCGCCTACGATGAAGGGATGGCAAACCGCATGGCCGTCATCCAATAGCGCTTCGAGTCCGATGTCTCCTCCCCGCAGATGGGCTACCCATACCGATGTGTCGACAAGGACCATCTACGCCGCCCTTCTGCGCGGTATCGTCTTCAGTTGTTTTTCGGTCCCCCCCAATCTGCCGAGACGCCTTGCGCTTTCTCTCGCTATAAGCGCCTCGAGACCGAGCCTCACGAGGGAAGTCTTCTCCTTGACGCCGGTCAGCCTTGCCGCCCGGTCAAGCAGTTCGTCTTCTACATTAAGCGTGGTCCGCATGAGAAGTCCTCCTAATATGCATTTTTATATGTATTAGTATGCATTAATTAGCGCCTGTTGTCAAGTTGCAGGAACGCGCCCTGAAATAGAGATAGAAATTATTTATCTGTCACTCCGGCTTGTCCGGAGTCTTTCTTAAGAAGGATTCCCGACAAGCGGGAATGACAAAACCGGTGTCTTTGCGAACATCCGAAGGGTTAGCGGCAATCTCAGCGTGAAGTGTTGAGATTGCTTCGCAGGGCTCGCAATGACGATTTCCTATCGGCAAATTTGGGAACGCGTATAATATAGGCATGACGAAGGTGATGTTCCTTTGCACCGGCAATTCCTGCAGGTCTCAGATGGCCGAGGGGTTTCTGAGGGCGCTCGGAAAGGGGAGGTTCGAGGTCCATAGCGCCGGGCTTTTCCCCGCCGGGCTTCATCCGAGGGCGGTTGCCGTAATGAGGGAGATAGGGCTCGACATATCCGGGCAGAGGTCAAAGGGAATAGACGAGGGACTTCTAAGACAAATGGATACCGTCATCACGCTCTGCGGGAATGCGGAAATGTACTGCCCTGCGACACCGGCAGGGGTAAGACGCCTGCATTGGCCGATAGAAGACCCGGTGGGCACAACCGGCCCCGAAGAAGAGATAATGGCCGCCTTCGGAAGGTGCAGGGACGGGATTAAGGAAAAGGTAGAGGAGTTTCTGGGGTCAGCGCCCCCCGCCTAATTGGGGTCGGCGACCCACCCGCCCCTTAGTCTTATGCCGTTTATGCCGAAGGCGCCTAACTTGCGGATTATCTCGTTTTTCTTGAAATTAAGCTCCTGAAGCCATGCCGGAGAATCTACATTTATCACAAGCGTGCGGCCCTTAAGCGAAGAAGGGGACATGTGCAGGCAAAGCGGCGGCCCGAAGATCTGCCCCCATGCGGCCCTGAGCCGCCAGAGCCTCAGGCCGTCCTCCAGCCCGAGGTCGGCCATTATGGAGTTGATAAGCCCGCCTGCCCTTTGCAGGTCAGACCGCCTTGCGGACAAGCCCGGACCTCAGGCACCTCGTGCAGACATATGCCTTCTTCGTCCCCCCACCGAAGGCGACCTTCACCCTCTGGAGGTTCGGGAAGATCTGCCTCTTGGTCCTGTTGTTTGCGTGGCTTACATTATTGCCGGTAACCTGCTTTTTCCCGCATACCGCACAGCTTGCCAATCTCGATGCCTCCTTTAAGTTTGATTCACGAGCGCTTTCTATGATACCATTAATAGATTCCGCTTACAAGGAGAAGACTTTTAAAAATGCCGGTAAGGGTTTATGAGCTTGCAAAGTCCTTGGGGAAGACCAACAAGGAAGTCCTTGTTGCGCTTTCGAGACTCGGCGTAGAGGGTAAGACACATTCCTCGAACATCGAGGATGCGGTTGCCGAAAAGATAAAGGCAAAGCTTGCGCCGCCTCCGCCAAAGCCGGAAAAACCTGTTGCGACTGCGCCGAGGCCCGTAGAGGCCAAGCCGGACGAAAGGCCCCCACAGCCGCAGAGGCCAAGGCATGTAGCCCCGCCCGGGCCTTCGGCGCCAAGACCCGGGGCAAGGCTGGTCCCGACTGAGAGGCCGAAACCAAGGCCTCCTGTTGCGACTGCGCCGAAACCGCCGGTTTCGCCGCCTGAACCTGAGCCGAAAACAGAGGCGACGCCATCCGTAGTCGTGCCGGAGACGCCTGTGAAGCCCACGGTCGTCCTTGAGGAAGAGGTCGAGGAGAAGGTCCCCGACCGCTTCAGGAAAGAGTTCACCGCAGACAAGGTCGAAAAGTTCAAGGCAAAGCCCAGCACACAGAGGGCCTTCCAGTCCGTAAGGAAGGTCGAGGTAAGGAAATGGCACGACCAGAAGGGGTTCAGGAGACCCTATCCGGGGCAGAAGTTTAAAGAAGAGGCAAAACTGCCCCTTATCACAGCGCCGAGGAAAAAACTCCTCAAGCTTACCGAGGGGGCCACGGTCAAGGAGTTTGCCGAGCTCATCGGAGTGAAGCAGGCGGAGATTATAAAGAAGTTCATGGACATGGGCTACACGCCCACCATAAACCAGCCCGTCGATACGGCCGCCGCGCTCCTTGTAGCCGAAGCCATGGGCGTAAAGATGGAGGTGGCCGCCCCGGAGGAAGAGACGGTCGCGGAGGAAGCCCCCGAGGATGTTGCAAAGCTTCTGCCAAGACCCCCCGTAGTCACAATCATGGGGCATGTCGACCACGGAAAGACCTCGCTTCTGGATGTCATAAGAGAAACGAAGGTCACGGAGTCCGAAGTCGGCGGCATAACCCAGCACATCGGCGCATATAAGGTCTCACTTAAGGGCAAAGAGATAGTCTTTTTGGACACCCCGGGGCACGAGGCGTTCACGGCCCTCAGGGCAAGGGGCGCAAAGGTTACCGACATAGTCGTCCTCGTCGTGGCCGCAGACGACGGGGTCATGCCCCAGACCATCGAGGCGATAGACCACTCAAGGGCGGCCAATGTCCCGATAATCGTTGCAATAAACAAGATAGACAAGCCCGAGGCGAACCCCGCGAAGGTCAAAAACGAGCTTGCGGAACTGGGCATCATCCCCGAGGAATGGGGCGGGCAGAACATCTTCGTGGAGGTATCGGCAAAAAAACGCATCGGCATAGAGAGCCTCCTTGAGATGATAGCCGTTCAGGCCGATGTCATGGAACTCAGGGCAAACCCCCGCAAGCCGGCAAGGGGCGTCATTATAGAGGCAAGGCTCGATAAGGGCAGGGGGCCGATGGCGACCGTCCTTGTGCAATCGGGCGCGCTTAAGTCCGGGGATGTGTTCCTCTCCGGGGTGAATGCAGGCAGGGTGAGGGCCCTTGTAGACGACACCGGCAGGCGGATAGATATCGCGGGGCCGTCCACGCCCGTTGAGGTAATCGGCTTCGGGAGCGTCCCCAATGCGGGAGACCCCTTCATAGTGATGGACGACGAAAGAAAGGCCCGGCAGATAGCCCTGATGAGGCAGGAAAAGCAGAGGACCACGGAGATGGCCAAGGCTCATAGGCTTACGCTCGACGAACTCCATGCAAAGATAAAAGAGGGCGAGATAAAGGAACTCAACCTCATCCTCAAGGCCGATGTCCAAGGCTCCATAGAGGCCGTGAAGGGCGCCCTCGAGGGCATAGTCCACCCGCAGGTGAAGGTGAAGGTCCTGCACGCATCGGTCGGCGGAATAAAGGAATCCGATGTGATGCTTGCGGCCGCATCCAATGCAATCGTGATAGGCTTCACTGTGAGGCCGGAGTCCAAGGCGTATCAGACCGCGGAGCGGGAAGGCGTCGACATGAGGCTCTATAACATAATATACGAGGCCGTAGACGATGTGAAGAAGGCCCTCGAGGGGCTCCTTGAGCCTACCTTGAAGGAAAAGATATCGGGAAGGGCCGAGGTCAGACAGACATTCCCGGTGTCGAGGCTCGGGACCATAGCGGGCTGTTATGTCCTTGAGGGCACAATCAGCAGGGCCTCCGACGGCATCCGGCTCATCAGGGACAGCATCGTGGTGTACGAAGGCAAGATAGCATCGCTTAAGAGGTTCAAGGAAGATGTCCGCGATGTCCAGGCCGGATACGAGTGCGGCATCCTCATCGAGAACTTCAACGACATAAAGGCCGGCGACATCATCGAGGCCTTCGTCTTCGAAAAGATAGCCGTAAAGATTTGAGCATGGAGGGTCGTCCATAGGAGGAGCGGGTGTATAACGACAAGGTGGTTCTTATCACCGGCGGCACCGGCTCTTTCGGCAGGATGTTTACGGAGACGGTCCTTAAAGACTATAGGCCGAAGAAGCTCATCGTCTTCAGCAGGGACGAGTATAAGCAGTTTGAGATGTCCAGGGTATTCGCCGAAGATAAATACCCGATAAGGTATTTCCTCGGCGACATAAGGGACAAAGAGAGGCTCTACAGGGCGTTTGAGGGGGTAGACTATGTCGTGCATGCCGCGGCCCTGAAGCAGGTCCCGGCCCTCGAATATAACCCATTCGAGGCCGTAAAGACCAATATAGTCGGAGCCCAGAACATCGCCGATGCGGCAATAGACAGGGGCGTGAGGTGCGTAGTGGCCCTCTCCACGGACAAGGCCGTAAACCCGGTGAACCTTTACGGCGCAACCAAGCTCTCGATGGAGAAGATATTCATAGCCGCAAACTTCTATGCGGGCGCACATGCCACGAGGTTCTCAATCGTAAGGTACGGCAATGTCGTCGGAAGCCGGGGAAGCGTCATACCGCTCTTTGCCCGGCTCGTAAGAGAGGGCGCAAGGGAGCTTCCCGTAACCGACCCAAGGATGACCCGGTTCTGGATAACCCTCGCGCAGGGGGTCGAGCTTGTTCTTAAATGTACGGAGGAAAGCGTCGGCGGCGAGATATTCGTGCCCAAGATTCCGAGCATGCGGATAACCGACCTCATTAAGGCCCTGTGCCCCGAATGCACTCATAAAACCATAGGCATAAGACCCGGCGAAAAGCTCCATGAGACCCTCGTATCCGAAGACGAGGCAAGGACAACGGTAGACATGGGAGACAGGTTCGTCATACTCCCCCAGTTCGTCATCAAGGAGCATGTAATCGAAAGGTACAACGACTATCCCCGCCCCGGCGAAGGCTTCGTCTACAGAAGCGACCAGAACGACAGATGGCTCACGGCAGGAGAGCTCAAGGCCCTTATCGAAGGCATGAAGTTTGAATAAAACCCTTCCCTACAGCAGACACCTCATAGACGAAGAAGACATAAGGGCGGTAGTGGAAGTCCTGAAGTCCGATTATCTCACGCAGGGGGCGAAAACCGGCGAGTTCGAAGAGGCCCTTGCGAAGTACTGCGGTTCAAGGCACGCAGTGGTATTTTCCTCCGGCACTGCGGCCCTCCACGGCGCTTACTTTTCGGCAGGCATAGGGCCGGGCGATGAGGTGATAACAAGCCCCATGACCTTTGCCGCTACTGCAAATGCGGCCCTTTACCTCGGCGCCAAGGTCGTCTTTGTGGACATAGAGGCCGATACGGGAAACCTGAACCCCGCACTGCTTGCGGATGCCGTTACGGATAAGACCAAGGCGGTTGTGCCTGTCCACTACGCAGGACAGCCCGCCGACATGGACCCGATTCTGGAGATAGCCCGAAGGCGCGGCATAACCGTCATAGAGGACGCATGCCATGCCATCGGGGCAAGCTATAAGGGCAGGAAGATAGGCTCCATCTCCGATATGACCGTCGTGAGCTTCCATCCGGTCAAGCCCATCACAACGGGCGAGGGCGGAGCGGTGCTTACGAACAGCGGGGAATTCGCCGGGAAGCTCCGCATGTTCAGGACCCACGGGATTACGAAAGAGCAGGGGAGCTTCAGGCGCAGGCCGCACGGCGCATGGCACTACGAGATGCACCTCCTGGGCTATAACTACAGGATGACGGACATTCAGGCCGCTCTCGGGATATCCCAGATAAAGAAGCTCGACGGCTTCATAGAAAAGAGGCGCGGGATAGCGTCGTTCTACAAACAGAGGTTTTCCGCCGGGGGCAGGTTCGAACTCCTTGAGGAGAGGCCTTATGCCGGTTCGAGTTTGCATCTTTTCCCACTGCTTTTGTATAATGAATCGATAGAGAAGAAGGCTGAAATATTTACTCGGCTGAAGGAAGAAAAAAGGCTTGGCGTACAGGTTCATTACATTCCCGTGTATATGCATCCCTATTATCTCGGTCTTGGCTACAGGGAGGGTCTGTGCCCGGCGGCGGAGGATTTCTACAAAAGGGCGCTGAGCATCCCCATCCACCAGTCCATGCAGTTGTCGGATGCCGAGCAGGTGGCGGAGGCGATAGAGGAGGTCTTAGGCCCCGCCGATTGAAGTATGAGATATCTAAGATATTGTAAAAGATGCGTGATGCCCGAGACGAAGCCCGATCTGCTGATAGATGGGGAGGGTGTCTGTAGCGCATGCCGTTATATAGAACAGCGTACGGAGGTAGACTGGGAGGCGAGAAAGAAGGAGCTTCTTAGAATACTTGAGCGCTACCGCTCCAAAGACGGCGCCAACTACGACTGCATAATACCCGTCAGCGGAGGCAAAGACAGCACATACCTGACAGTCAGGATGCTTGAGTTCGGGATGAACCCCCTTTGCGTGACCGCAACCACATGTAGCCTCACCGAAATAGGCAGGAGGAACATCGAGAACCTCAAAGGCCTCGGCGTCGATTATATCGAAGTGACTACCAACCCCGTCGTGAGGAAAAAAATCAACCGTAGCGCCCTCATAGAGATAGGCGATATATCGTGGCCTGAACATCTAACGATATTCACCATTCCTGTCAGAATTGCAGTGCACTTCAATATTCCGCTGCTTATCTGGGGGGAAAACCCCCAGCACGAATATGGCGGACCGGCCGCCATGGCGCAGGATAATATACTTAACCGCCGCTGGCTTGAAGAGTTCGGCGGGCTGTTGGGCCTAAGGGTAACCGATTTGACGAGAATCGACGGCATAGAACAGAAGCGTCTGATATCGTACACCTATCCCACCGACGAGGAACTCAGAAGGGTGGGCGTGACAGGGATATTCCTCGGGTATTACCTCCCGTGGGACGGTTATACCAATGCGCTCATCTCCCAGGCCTATGGTTTTAACACTTACCACAAACCCATAGAAGGCTCGCTGGTCAATTACGAAAACCTTGACAATAAACAAACAGGCATACATGATTACTTCAAGTTTCTGAAGTTCGGCTTCGGCCGCGCTACCGACCTTGCCTGCCTGCATCTCAGGCGGGGCCGCCTGAGCAGGGAAGACGCCCTAAAACTGGTCAGGATGCACGACGGCAAGTTCCCGTGGAATTATCTGGGCTACGGCCTCGAAGATGTGCTTGGGGAAATCGACATGACCGTGGATGAGTTCATCAAGATCTGCGACAAGTTCACCAATAAAAAGATATTCGCCCTCGATTCGCGTGGAAACCTCATCAAGGATAAAGAAGGCAATCTCACGAAGATCAACTACGACAATATCGAGGGCTGAGCTTGGGCGTTACAGCCATCATCGATTACGGCATGGGCAATCTGGATTCCGTCGCACGGGCGGTGGAGGTTTGCGGCGGCACCCCGGCGGTCACCCGTAGCAAGGACGATATCGGATCCGCTACGCACATAATTCTGCCGGGCGTCGGTTCTTTCTCGGACGGCATGAGCAATATGCATGCGCTTTCCCTGCCGGAGATGCTGAAGGAACAAGTCTTTGAGAAAGGTATCCCCTTTTTAGGCATATGTCTGGGCATGCAGCTTCTTGCCGCAAATGGATTCGAGGGAGGCAAGACCAAAGGCCTCGGATGGTTGGACGGGGAAGTAATCAGGCTGGAGCCCGACTCGAAGGAAACCCGCATACCGCATATAGGGTGGAACGAGGTTATATTTACCGGCCCAAATCCGCTTTTCGGCGGCATCCCCTCGGGTAAAGACTTTTATTTCGTTCATTCTTATCACCTGGTCTGCAAAAAAAGCGAAGACATTGCGGCAACGACTCCGTACTGCGGCGGATTCATATCTGCGGTCAGAAGGGAGAATATTTACGGAGTCCAGTTCCACCCCGAAAAGAGCCAGAGGCTCGGTCTTCAGGTGCTGAGGAATTTCCTTGAGGTCGGCAGGAGTGGTTAAGATCCGCATGATACCCACCTTACTCTTTAAAGATGTGGGGCTTGTCAAGGGTAAAGGGTTTGACAGCTGGCGCCGGGTCGGCGCCGCATTGCCGGCAATCAAGGTCTACAATTTGAGGGAAGTCGATGAACTGGTCTTCCTCGACATCTCGGCCACGCTGGAAGACAGGCGGCCCGACTTCGCCTCCATTGACGAGTACGCGGACGACTGCTTCATGCCTTTGGCCGTCGGCGGCGGCATCAGGGCCGCCGAAGACGTCAGAAAACTCCTTCAAGTCGGCGCGGATAAGATAGTCCTCAATACGGGGGCCGTCAGGGCCCCGGAGATCATACGGGCGGTAGCAAAGACATTCGGCTCCCAGTGCGTGATAGTCTCCATAGACGCAAGGAGAAGACCTGACGGCAGTTACGAGGTCTATACGCACTCCGGGACGAAAGCGACGGGTCTCGACCCGGTAACCCATGCGAAAAGGGCGGAGCAGATGGGGGCCGGAGAGATATTGCTGACCTCGATAGAGCGCGACGGGACAATGTCCGGCTATGACCTTGAACTCATAAAACTCATATGCGGCTCCGTCTCCATTCCGGTGATAGCATCCGGCGGGGCGGGGAGCATGCAGGACTTCGTCGATGCGGTGACTATAGGCGGCGCCTCTGCGGTGGCCGCGGCGGCCATCTTTCATTTCACCCAGACAACCCCGCTTGAAGTCAAAAAATACATGAAACAGGCAGGCATAAGTGTCCGTATGCCGCAATAGGAGGAAGGATGTCCGATACAGAACAGCTTAAGAAATGGAAGACCGATTTCGCAAAGGTCTATACGGAAAACTTTCCCGACTTACGCTTGCTCAAGGAGAAAAGATACCCTTACCTGAGAGACAAAAACCTCGTAGACCAGATGTTTCTGCTTGAGAAGTAACGGCCATGAAGACAGGTGCGATAATACAGGCCAGAGCCGCATCCACGAGGCTCCCTTGCAAGGTTTTAAAAGAGCTTCCTTACGGAAGCGGTATAACGGCCCTTGAACAGGTCCTCAGGAGACTGAAAAAATCCGCCCTCATAGGCGAGATGATAGTAGCTACGACCGAAAACAAGAAAGATGAAGGAATAATAAAAATAGCGGAGAAAGAGGGGGTGGGATTCTTCAGGGGCTCCGAGAAGGATGTCCTTTCCAGATACTATCATGCGGCGAGGGAAGCATCCCTCGATACGGTCGTAAGGATAACCAGCGATTGCCCCTGCATAGACCCCGCAGTCGTGGACTCGGTCATAGGGAGACATATCGCCGGCGGCCCGGACTATACTTCAAATACTCTAAGGAGAACCTATCCTCACGGCATGGATGTGGAGGTATTCCGGTTCGATGTCCTCAGAAGGGCATTTGAGGAGGCGCGCGAGGACCCCGAAAGAGAGCATGTAACGCCCTACATCTACAGGTCCGGGAAATTCAAGACACAAAACATAGAAGCCCCCCCTCCGCTCAGAAGACCCGATATAAGAGTGACCCTGGACACAAAAGAGGACTATGCTCTCCTTTGCATAGTCTACGATTGCCTATACGAGAGCAATCCTTACTTCGGCATGAAAGAGGTTGTGGATTTATTTGGGGGAAAGCCCTGGCTTCTGCGGATAAACGAAAATGTAACCCAGAAAAAGATCTTCGACAGTCTCGCCGACGAACTCCGGGAGGCCGTGAAAATCCTCGACCTGCAGGACCTGAAAAGGGCGAGGGATTTCATCAAGAAACGCTTGAAGGAGCTTTGAAGGCCTTGATTTTATCAGACGCCACCTATCAGGGGGGCTCGGGCCATCTCATGCGCGCCCTTGCCCTTGCGCAGGGACTGAAGGAGGCGGGCGGGGAAGCGGTCTTTCTGAGTTACTGCGAAAGCGAGGCCCTCCTCGGAAGAATCAAAAAGGAAGGTTTTAGGATATACGCATCTGAAAGACCTACCGGTATCGAAACGGCAAAGGACATACTAAGAAAAGAATCGCCCGGCTGGGCGGTGCTTGACGGCTACAGCTTCGCCTCCGATTTCCAGAAGGAGATTAAAGACATGGGGCTCAGGCTCCTTGTCGTAGACGACTTTGCGCACCTCGAGCATTACCATGCCGATATAATCCTCAACCAGAACTACGGGGCGGAAACTTTCAAGTATGATGCAGAACCGTACACGAGGATTCTCGCCGGGACAAAATATGTCTTGCTTCGGAAGGAGTTCCTTAAGTACAGAGGCCATAAGCGCGCAATCCCCGATATCGCAAAAAAGCTGCTTATAACCCTCGGAGGGGCAGACCCCGGAAACCATACACTGAAGGTAATGCGGGCGGTAAACCTTATCGAGAGACCCCTCAGGGTTAAAGTTGTCGTTGGGGCGAGCAACCCCAATTTCGACTCTATTAAGACCAAGGCGGGCAGAGGAAGGCACAAAATAGAGATACTTAAAGGCGTGGAGGACATGGCACCTCTCATGGCATGGGCCGATGTTGCCGTATCTGCTGGCGGCACGACCGTATGGGAGCTTGCCTTTATGGGCGTGCCCTCTCTTCTTTGCATAATAGCCGATAATCAGGAAAACTCCGTAAATGCCCTGTCGGAGGGTGGCGTTTTTGCATCTCTCGGATGGTTGAAAGACAGGACGGAGAAAGAAACTGCAAGTGCGCTTGAGGCTGTAATAAAAGGCAAGCCCCTGAGGCAGAAAATGCACGAAAAGGCTAATGCCCTTGTTGACGGAAAGGGCGTTTACCGGGTCATAAGTGAGATGAAGGGTCTGCCGGAAAAAACGGCCTTTTCATTAAAAAGAGACTTCGAGTTTGAAAATCTGAAATTCATAAATTTCATAAACCTAAGCCCTGAAGAAAAAAGAACGGTCCTGAACTGGCGTAATTCCGATGACATCAGGAGGTGGATGTTTACGGACCGCATAATCTCTGAAGAAGAGCATCTCGGCTTTATAGAGGGCCTTAAGAGGGATGAAAACAATTTTTACTGGATGGCTCTGGTGGACGATGCCCCTTCCGGAGTGGTAGACGTCCAAAAGGCAGATTTTGAAAACAGAAGCGGTCGTCTCGGCATATATTCGGTCAGGAAGGGAAGCGGAAAGAGTATGCTTTGGGGGCTCATGCACCTCTGGTTTGACATCATGGATATGCGCACATTAAAATGCGAACTTATGGAGGGTAACGAGCGGGCATATAAGCTGTATACGGACTTTGGCTTTGCAGAAGATAAAATTCATAAGCGCTATATAGAAAAGAACGGCGTCAGGGTTAGAATAATCTCAATGACAACCGACAGGGGCGACTGGCTGAAGAAAGGAAACCGCGGAGCGTTTGAGACCGTAAGGCGGATAATTTAATTACATGGAGATATCGGGCAGAAAGATAGGCAGGGGCCAGCCCGTCTTCATCGTGGCCGAGATGTCGGCCAACCACCATCAGGACTTTGACGAGGCGGTGAGGATAATCCGCGCCGCAAAGGAATGCGGGGCGGACGCCGTCAAAATACAGACATATACAGCTGACACTCTCACAATAGATTCCGACAGAGAATACTTCCGGATAAAAGGCACCCTATGGGAAGGGGAGACGATCTACAGCCTTTATAAGAAGGCATACACGCCGTGGGAGTGGCAGCCCAAGCTTAAGAAGGTTGCCGATGATGCGGGAATAATATTTTTCTCAACGCCGTTTGACAGGTCGTCGGTGGATTTCCTCGAAAAACTAGATATGCCAGCTTATAAAATCGCCTCTTTTGAGCTTGTGGACATCCCCCTGATAGAGTACGCGGCCTCCAAAGGCAAGCCGGTGATAATGTCAACGGGCATGGCCACACTCAAGGAGATAGAAGATGCAGTCAAGGCCGCCAAATCCGCACCGGGGATAGCCCTTCTTAAGTGCACAAGCGCATATCCCGCCCCGCCGGAAGAGAGCAATCTCCAGACCATCCCGGACCTCGCCTCCAAGTTCGGGGTCGTCCCCGGGCTTTCCGACCACACGCGCGGCATCGCGGTGCCGGTGGCGGCGGTGGCCCTCGGCGCATGCATCATAGAGAAGCACTTTACGCTTTCAAGGAAAACGCCAAGCCCGGACTCTGCCTTCTCGCTTGAGCCTGAGGAGTTCAGGGAGATGGTCTCCGAGGTAAGGGTTGCAGAAAAATCCCTAGGCAGGGTCTTTTACGGCACGACCCCTGAGGAGGGAAAAAGCAGGGTCTTCAGGAGGTCTCTTTTCGCCGTAAGGGACATAAAGGCCGGTGAAACATTAACCGAGGAAAACATCAGGTCGATAAGGCCGGGGCATGGACTTCCGCCTAAGTTCCTGAAAGAAATTATGGGGAAAAAAGCTAAAGCGGATATAAAAAAGGGGACTCCTCTGACATGGGACACCATAAGTTGACCCGTAATTCCCCTGTCCGGCTTTTAGGGGCGTCATGATGCGCCTGGCCCTCGTCGAATACGAAGACGAAGTAGAGTTCATGCTTGAAAGTCCGGATGTTGACCGTGAAAAGGTCAAATGGATTGCGCTTTCCCCTTTTGCCGCCGTAGAGCTTCAAAAAAGAAATATACCTTTCGAGATAATCGAACGTTATTTCGACGAAGAAGAGCTCTGGGACTTTACCGGCATGAGGACTTACGGGACGGCAAACGAGCTGATAAGGGTTGTCGACGCCCGATTGAAGGCGGAAAACCCCGAGTTCCGCAAAGCAGACATCGATGTGCTGAACTGCTATAAATTCTATCTCATGAGGCTTTTTGACGGCATCGCGGGGCGCATATTCATGTTGAGAAGCCTTATAGCCGTCCTCCGGCCGGAAGGTGTATATGTATGCAGGACCGCCCCCCCTCCCTCCATGGAGCGGACTCCGTTTTCCCCAGGCGAAAAGCTTTGGGCGGAAATACTCTCCGCGGACAATTGGGACATAGAAGTATTCTTCCTCGATATGCCTTTTCAGGAAGGCCGGCCCAAAGAACCCGTCTCACCGCTTAGGGCCTTCAAGAAGGCCGTGCAATATTTCCCCCGCTTATGGAACCTTGCCCATTTCATCAAGAATGTATCGCTCAAGCTGGGGCTTCCCCTGAGCGTAAAGAACTGTCTGCTCAGGGACAACATACTTTTCCTCGGCCCTCTTTACGACTGGCAGTATGCGATGCCGATTCTGCTGAAAAACGGCAATGGCGTTCGTTACATCGAATCGTACCACCCGCCTTCCAAGGGGTCCCTGCCTTCCGGCGTACGCCTGCCGGAGGGCGATGATGAATACCGGAGGCTTTTCGTCATAGGGGGAGTAAACTGCTACCCAATCATGAAAAAACGAATTGAGCGGATATTCGCCGAAGGTGCCGGTTTATTCCTTTACAGACATAAAAAGATAGTCCGCTACCTCAGAAAAAACAACATAAGGGCGGTAGGGTTTTCCGTATTGGCCGACGGCCCTTTGTGGATGATAGCCCAAATAGCCAAGAAGCTGGGCATCCCGACCATCGTCTGGTCCCACAACTTTGACCCCTGCGACAAAAGAAAGATTTCAGGCGAAGAGATGCTCTATACAGATTATGTATTTCTCCAAGGAGAAGGGCATAAAAAGCTGTACGAAGAATTGCATGAAGAATATGTTTTCACCGCAGTACCGGTCGGGTCCGAGAAAATCCGGCTTACCGGACTGACGACCGGCGCAAGCGAATACATCCTCTACCCTACGGTGATATACTTCCAGAATAACCTTTATTTTCAACGCAGACCGCCTTTCCATCTTTCCAACAATATCTACCCCATCCAAAAGGTCTTCATCGATTACCTCAACACTGTAAAGGACACCGATGTGGTCTTCAAGATTTATCCATATGTATCATATAGAGTACCTCCCGTCGAAATAACCAACCCGAGGATAAAGACCATAAGGCATGAAAAAACATTCATAGACCTTCTTTCGGGAGCAAAGGCCGTAATTCTTGATTACTGTATGACGAACACGCTTTATGAGTCTATTTCGACCGAAAAACCGGTGTTTGTGCTTAATAAAATTTACCCTCTCCCCGAAGAAGCCGTGAGCCTCCTGAGGAAAAGGGCAGTAGTCAGCGACGACCCCGTTGAGCTGGTAAGGAGGCTTGACGAATTCCTTACGATGGGCCGATATCCGGCTGATGTCGCAAACCGCGACTTCCTGAAATATTACGCCACATATAAGGACGATGGCCAAAGCGCATACAGGGCTGCAAAGGAGACCATAAGGTTGATGCAGAAGCGGGGTACATAATCGGATATGAAACGGAAACTCTATACAAAAGCGCTGACCGTCTCCGACGCCACCCGAAGGCCCATTATGTTAAAATAATAAAAATGCGGTTCTCTGGACATAAAACGGGCAAGACCCCTGTAATCATCGAGGCCAACTCCAATTTCCATCACATCGCCGGCGAAGACCTCTTCAAGAGGAATAATGAACGGTTTGCGGAATACAGGCGGAAGTGGAAGAAATGGCCGGAGACATTCCATGCAGGCGAATTCCCGCTTTTCATAGATGTCGAGGTCACGAGCGCCTGCAACCTCAAGTGCCCCTTCTGCGCGACGACCTTCAGGGGCGCAAAGATTAAAAAGGGCTTCATAACGGAAACGGTCGTAAAGAAGATAATAGACGAAGGCTGGGACAAAGGCCTCTGCGGCGTGAAATTCAATATCAGGGGCGAGCCCCTCCTTCACCCTCTGCTCCATGAGTTCATAAGATACGCAAAGGCAAAGGGCCTTATAGACGTCTACTTCAACACGAATGCGATGCTCCTTACGGAAGGGGCGTCCCAAAGGCTGATAGATGCCGGGCTCGACAGGCTCTCCATATCATTCGAGGGCTACACAAAGGAGGTCTATGAGAGGCACAGGGCGGGAGCAAGATTCGAGACCGTTGTCTCAAACATAGAGAACATGCAGGCGCTGAAAAAAAGGCTCGGCGTTTCTCATCCCAAGGTAAGGGTGCAGACCGTAATGCTTCCGGACATAGAGCCGCATTTTGAGGAATACAAGAGATTCTGGTCGGGCATTGCCGACGAGGTCGGCTATCTCGACTACAAAGAGATGAAGACCAAGAAAAAAGACATTGCCTTTCCGTGGGCATGCCCTCAGATTTTCCAGAGGATGGCCCTCTGGTGGGACGGCACTCTTCTGCCGTGCAACCACGACGATGACGGACTCCTTGCCCTGGGCAATGTCAATGACATTTCCGTTGAGAGCGGATGGCGCTCCCCTGCCCTGACCAAGCTCAGGGAGACCCATAAGGCCGGTCGGGCCCATGAGATTCCGGCCTGTGACGGCTGCTACTTGCGGGACAGCGAGATACTGAAGCTCACGGGGGTCGAGGCGGCCCCGCTGAAATAGATGGCTGATTTCAGGGTCTTACTCGTATATCCGAACCTGCAGATGGTAAACCTGCTCCCCTCGAACATCTCCGTCCTCGCCGCCTGCCTTAAGGGGGCGGGCTTCGAGGTGAGGCTCTTCGATACCACCCTTTATAGGACGGCCGAAAAAAGCGTAGACGAGATAAGGGTCGAGCACATGCAGCTTAGAAAGTTCAACCTTAAAGAGCAGGGCGTGGATTATAAAGAAACCGACGTGTATGAAGACTTCTTAAAGGCCGTCGAGGAATTTGCCCCCAACCTTATAGGGATAAGCGCAACGGACGACACATACGATTTAGGTCTTTCTCTTGTCGAAAGGGCAAAGGACGCAATAAGGGGAAGGGGCATTCATGTAATTATGGGCGGCGTATATCCCACTTTTGCGCCCGAGGAGGCCATAGAAAACGAAATCCTCGATTCGATATGCGTGGGCGAGGGCGAGGAGGCCATTGTAGAGCTTTCTAAGGCCCTCGAAGAAGGAAAAGACATAACCGGCATAAAGAACCTATGGGTGAAAACAAACGGAAGGCTATATAAAACCGACCTGCGGAAGCTTATAGACGTAGATGCGCTTCCCTACGAGGACTTAGGCATATTCGAGGAAAAAAGGCTCTTTAGGCCGATGCAGGGCAGGATATTCAGGATGATACCGGTCTCCGCCGACAGGGGCTGCCCCTTCAGCTGTACCTTCTGTGCTGCGCCGTCGTTTAGAAGGCTTTATTTGGATTCCGGCTCAGGACAGTATTTCAGGGTGAAGTCCGTAGGAAAGCTCATAGAGGAGATAAGGCATCAGGCCGAAATATACAAGGCCGATTATATATATTTCAACAGCGAGACCTTCTTTGCCCGGAAGGAAGAAGACCTTAAGGAGTTTTCGCGGGAATACAAAAAAATAGGGCTTCCCTTCTGGTGCCAGACCCGCATAGAGACTATAACCGGGGAGCGGATAAAGATGCTCGAGGACATAAACTGCAACAGGATTTCCATAGGCATCGAGCACGGAAACGAAGAGTTCAGAAAGGAGATTCTTAAAAAGCACTTTACGAACGACGAGGTCCTAAGCGCATTTAAGATACTCGAAAAAAGCAGGATTCCGATAACCGTAAACAACATAGTGGGCTTTCCCGACGAGACGCGGGAGCTGGCCTTCGACACGATACGGCTGAACAGGCAGATAAAGGCCGACAGCATAAACGCCTATTTCTTCGTCCCGTATAGGGGCACCCCGCTCAGGCAGTACTGCATAGAGAAAGGCTACCTCGACCCCCGGGCAAAGACCGATAGCTTAATGAGGAGTTCGATATTGAAGATGCCGCAGTTTAAGGCCGATGAGATAAAAGGGCTTGTAAGGACCTTCCCCCTTTATGTTAAGATGCCGGAGTCCTATTACCCGAAAATAAAAATGGCCGAGCGGTTGGACGAAGAAGGCGATGCTGTGCTGGCGGAGTTGAGAGAGATATATTTCAGGGAGTATTTCAAATGATTGTAGGGCTTCTTATGGGAAGGAAGGGGAGCAAGGGGTTTCCGGGAAAAAACCTCTTCCCGGTATCGGGCCATCCCCTCGCCTACTACCCGATGCGGGCGGCTAAGGAATGCAGGGAGATTGACAGGGTTTACCTCTCTACAGACGACGAAAAGCTCATGGCGCTTGCGAAAAAAAACGGCGTCGAGGTCATAAAAAGACCCGGCCCCCTCTGCACGGACAAGGCGCTCGGAGAGGATGTCTATGTTCATGCCTACCATGCGGCAAAAAAGAAAGACAAAGACATAGAGCTTGTGGTACTCCTCATGTGCAATGCCCCGACAGTAACCCCGGATATCATCTCCAAGGGCATAAGGGCGCTCAGGGGGCACCCCTCATATGATTCCGCAGTCAGCGTCTCGAGATATAACATGTGGAGCCCCCTCAGGGCGAGAAGAATCGGGGGAGACGGCCTGCTTCATCCGTTTGTCCCGTTTGAGGCATTCGGAGACCCCGGGAAACTTACCTGCGACAGGGACTCTCAGGGAGATGTATGGTTTGCGGACTTCGGGGTCTCGGTCATAAGGCCGAGGTGCCTTGAGCATCTTGAGGAAGGTCTCCTGCCGCAGAAGTGGATGGGCCGGAAGATATACCCGCTAAGGCAGTGGGGCGGCCTCGATGTGGACTACGAATGGCAGATACCGCAGGTGGAGTACTGGCTAAAGAAGCAGGGGGCACGGGGCGAAAAGGAGCATCCGGATGGTCGATAAAACCGCACTTATAACGGGCATCACAAGCGGTATAGGAAGGGAGATTGCCCTCTGCTTTGCAAAGGGCGGGTGGGATATAATCGGCCATTATTTTTCTTCTAAAGACAAAATCGAAGAACTTAAAAAGGCCATTTCGGATTACGGCGTTAAATGCACAGTGCTCAAGGCCGACTTTTCATCGGAAAAAGGTCTTACGGCGTTTTTAAAAAAAATCGGCGGGTTAAAAGTTGACAGCCTCATAAACAATGCCGGCACTTATGTCTCCATGAGGCATTTCGCCGAGCTTACCGTAAAAGACCTGAATAAGACATTTATGGTTAACTCATTCGCTCCAATGCTGATTGCCTCAAGGGTGTTTGAGGGCATGAAGCGGAGGGGGTTAGGAAGAATAGTAAACATAAGCTCCATAGCGGCTAAATACGGAGGCTCCGCAAACTCCCTCCACTACGGGTCTTCGAAGCTTGCCCTCGAAGGCATAACGAAGACATTGGCAAGAGAGGGCGCAAAACACAACGTGCTTGTAAATACCGTAAGGCCGGGGGTGATAGACACCGAGTTCCATAAGAAGTTCCCGAAGGACATGGA
>Ga0214473_10002687_pt1 | contig 21797 bp, 15 predicted proteins | sample RVTome_7_FD_203509 | JGI IMG/M metagenome (GOLD analysis project Ga0214473, IMG submission 203509) | Soil microbial communities from uranium-contaminated site in the Upper Colorado River Basin, Wyoming, United States - RVT98D197 | ecosystem: Environmental > Terrestrial > Soil > Contaminated >... | reverse complement strand
CACGGCACCGCCGTCGACCACTACCACGGCACCGCCGTCAACCACCACAACCACTTTGCCGCGCTTCGCCGACGTGTCCGTCGACACTCCCTATGCCGCCCAGATCGATCACCTGGCGGAGTTGGGTATTGTCGAGGGCGCCCAGGACGGACTCTTTCACCCGGCGGACACCCTCAAGCGTCAGCAATTCGCAAAGATGATAGTTCTTACTCTCGGCTACCCTGTTTCAGAGAGCGACACGAGCCCGTTCACGGACGTGGCCCATTTCTCGGGGGAGCTATACCCCTATCATTACGTAGCCGTGGCCTACCAGCGCGGGATCACCGAAGGCACCATGCCGGGGCATTTTTCTCCCTACGGCTCGCTCACACGGGCGCAGATGATTACCATGGTGGCCCGCGCCGCCCAGTTGCCCGAGCCGCGGGCAGGCTACACGCCGCCCTTCTCGAACTTCTCGGACGTCCACTACCCCTTCGCGCGCAAGGCAGCCGCCGCCGGTCTCCTGGACGGGCTCCTGGGGATGGGGCCTGAATACGGTTTTCTGGCGCCGGCGACGAAGGGCGAAGCGTGCGCCTTACTCGACGAACTCGTGTGGTAGGGGGATCATTCGGCTGCGCCGGGTTTGAAGCTGGCGAGAAGGGCGTCGAAGGCCGGCTTCTTCGCGCTCCAGTTCTCGTCTGCCGCCTGTACGGTCACCTGGTACTCCACGGCGCCGGAGAACAGGAAGTAGAGCGTAGAGGTGACGGGGGCGGCGTTCTTGCTGAAGGTGTAGGTGATCTTGAAGCCGCTCATCCCGCCGACTGTGGTCTCGGCCAAGGCCTCAATCGTCTTCATGTCGGACGCCTGGCTCTCGAGGCCGGCGATCACCGATTCCACCTCGCTCTTGACCTCCGGCATCATGGAGTCGTCGATGGTCACGTTCAGCTTGTACACCGACACCTCGGCTAGATCGATGTAGGTATCCTGCGCGACTGCCCCCTTGGGGTCGTACACGCCCACGCTGGCGGCCGCGCTGCCGCCGGCCGTGACGTCAGCACTCGCACCCTCCTGTACTTGCCAGCCGGCGGGGTACTCGAAGCTGTAGCCGTAGTCGGTGTCGGTGTAGGTCTTGACGCCGGTGGCAGTCGAGCCGCAGGCTCCGACAATGACAGCCGCCAACACCAGCACGCACACAAGAGCGACCGCAGACACCAGCGAACGTCGTGTCAGCATCCCCACCATTCGTCCCCCTCCCGTTATCGGATATTCGGTACCTACATTCGACCACCGCGCCCCCAGAACCTTCCGAGATGTGCACCACTTCACCATTATGTCACGCGGCCCGGAAGCAGGTTCTGGTTGACACGGAGCGCCCGCAGCCTTAGAAATGGAGAGATCGGGGAAGAGAGAAGGAGTCACTCCGATACTTATCGGCGCCGGCTGCCACATCGAGGAGGTGAGTGGTGAAGCAAGGCAGAGGACCGGTTGAGGGCGAAGAGCGAATCAAAGGGGGAAAACTGTGAAGCTCCATTCACTTACGACTCGTCCTTCTCGATCCAGGAGGCTCGGCATGCTGACAGGGGCGGCCGCGCTCCTCGTCACGGTGGCAGTACTGCTGGGCGGTTGCGTCACGATCTCCAACGTTCAGATGGGCAGCCTCCAGGTCGCAGGCTCGAACCACCTCATCACTATGACGCTCAAGGCTACGACCGACGCCGCCAGCCCCATCCGAGGCGTGTTCGCCGTTCGCATCCCCTCGGCCTGGGATGTGAACTCGATCAGTTTCTCTGGGGCGCTGAGCGGGGCGGCCACCGAATCGGCCGCGATGGAGGCTGTGTATTCCACCGAATGGGAGGCGACGATCGGTCTTGGCCACAACGGTCACAAGGACGGCTACAAGTGGTGGGTGGGTTACTCGCCCGCCAGCACGTGGACTGAGGGGCAGGAAAGCACGGTGACCATAGACATAGACACGCACGCCCGGGGCGGGACGTACTATCTGGACTTCGCCACCGGTGTGGCGGGTGAGGTGACGCCGGAGGACCCGGCGGACACGGGCATGTGGCAGATCGGCAGTGCCGGTGACGCTCCCACCGGGATGCGTCTCGACCAGCTGATCACGCTTTACTGCTTCACCGACGTATATCCGGGGATCAGCTACTACGAGGCCATCCAGGGCATGGGGGCAATGGGTCTCATCCAAGGCTATCCGACCGGAAGCGGGGGCTACTACGAGTTCCGTCCCTCGAGCTTGGTGCTTCGCGCCCAGTACGCCAAGATGATCGTCGGGGCCCTAGGGCTGGCGGTCGTCGAGGGTATGCCTGAACCGATCCACTTCTCCGATCTTGGCGTCGATATAACCGCTCCTCCCGGTAACCTCTATCCGCATGAGTACGTCTGGGTGGCGTACAACAACAACATCATCAAGGGCTACCTCGATGGCACCTTCAAACCTTATGACCCCCCGATCATCCGCGGGCATGTCGTGACCATGACGGTGCGTGCTCTCTTGAATCTGCACCCCGACGCCCTGCAGGCTGTTCCTGCCGGCTTCGTGCAAACGTGGGGGAACGACCTCCTGCCGGAGCATAAGGCAAACGCGCGCATCGCCGAGTACAACAACCTTCTCGCCGGCCTACCTCTGTCGACCACCGCCGCCAACGGCAACGCCTCGATGCCCCGCGGCGAGGTAGCCCAGGTGCTGTGGAACATGATGGGCCTCATCGCTCCGTAGGGTTCCAGACGCGCCGTGCGCAAGATCGATCGTTTCCGGGGCCCCGCCTACCGGCGGGGCCCCGGCCTTTGGTACGCCCGGCACGGGCGGTAGGCTAGACGAGCGCCCCCACCAGGGTCCAGATACCGAAGCCAATGAACAGCAGCCCCGAAACGCGCTTCATTAGCTTCTCGGGCACACGCCGGCCGGCGGTATGACCGATGATCACCGCCAGCGCGTTGGCGAGGACCATGCCTAGCGTCGCCCCGAGCCACACTCCCACCGAACTGAGGATGCTCCCCTCGAAACGCGCCCCCAGTGACAGCGCGGCCAACTGGGTCTTGTCCCCCATCTCGGCGATGAGGAAGGCCCCCGTCACTGCGAGAATCACATATTTGTCGCTCTTTACCTCGCACTCTTCGGCTTCTTGGGGCTTCTCCCTGGACAAGAGGTTCCACAGGCCGAATCCTAGAAAGAGGCTGCCGGCTCCGATCTTAACGGCCGTCACAGGGATAAAACGGCCGGCGACCGCTCCGATGACCACCGCGATGAGGTTGAGCACGGCGATGGCGAGTGCCACACCTATCAGGACCTTGCGGGCCGGGTAGCGGCAGGCCAGTGATAGGGTGAGCAGTTGAGTCTTGTCGGCCATCTCAGCGACGGTGACGAGCACGAAGGCGGTAATGAAGGCGGTCATTGCCCGGATAATAACAGGCCGCCGTTCGGCATGCCGCCGCGACCGCCCGCGCTGCCGGCGGGCAAGGGCCTCTGCCCTGGGTTACACTGAGGTCGAAGCGCAATCTGGCAGGGGAGACGCCATTGGAAGCGCGCATCATCGGACTGAAGGGGTGCGGGAAGACCACCCTGGTAGCCGCTCTGGCCGAGGGCAGGGGTGAAGGGCATGTCGCCACCGTGCATGTGGGCGACGCCCGCGTGCGGACCCTGTCCGACGTCTTTCATCCCAAGAAGACCACGTTTGCGGAGTTCAAGGTGCGCGAAGTGGCTTGGCCCGAGGCCAGCACTCGCAAGGGCGAGATGGAGCGGTATCTGGATGCGCTCGCCGGTGGCCAGGTATACCTGCATGTGTTGCGCGCCTTCGATAGTCCCCTGCTGGGCGAGCCGATCCACCCCGAGTCTGATCTGGGGGAGCTCGACCGCGAATTCCTGCTGTTCGATCTCATCCGGGTGGAGCGGGCCTTCGAGCGGGCTAAGAAGGCGCCGCTACCCGACATCGGCAAGAAGGCCCTCGCCCGCTGCCAGGAGGCTCTGGAGGCTGAGATCCCGCTCCGCGAGGTGGACTTCGACGAAGGCCAACTGACTTTTGTCCGCGGGTACCAATTCCTCACCGTGATCCCTCAACTGCTTGTGGCAAATACCGAGTCGGAGAGCGCGTGGGATGCCACATCGGTGGTGTCGGTGGCTCGGGGACGTCAGATACTGGCGTTCCCGTTTCTGGATGCCCTCGAAGTGGCCCGGCTTTCTGTGGAGGAGCAAGAGGAGTACGCCGCGGCCCTGGGCCTGCCCGGCCCGGCCGGGGAGGTCGTGTCGCAGGCGGCTTTCGCTCAACTGGGCCTCATCAGCTTCTTGACCACCGGAAGCGATGAAGTGCGAGCCTGGCCCATCCACGCCGGCGAGACTGCCCGAGAGGCGGCGGGGGCCGTCCACTCGGACATCCAGCGTGGCTTCATCCGGGCGGAAGTGGTTTCGTACGACGACTTCATGCAGCATGGCAATATGAAGGCGTGCCGGGAAGCGGGCGTCCTTAGGGTCGAAGGCAAGGACTATATCGTCGCCGACGGCGACATCGTCAACTTCCGCTTCAACGTGTAGGGGGCGCCAAACCCGATGCCCGCTCTCTCCGCGCGCGGAACATCCCTGCGCGACTGCTGCGTGAGCGGGCATCGGGTTTGGCTGGTCACTTCGGGCTCGCCGCACCCGTGCGCGACTGCTGGGTGAGCGGGCATCGGGTTTGGCCGGCCGCCCTCGGGCGCAGCCCCGGGCGCCTATTCCGCCGGTGCGCGGGCCTCGCCGGCGAAGCCCCGGGCCGAGTGGTACATGGCCTTGTCGAAGAACACCGCGAAACGGCTTTGCAGCTCCAAGGCCCGATAAGTATCGACCGGTCTCTCCCACACCCCCTGAGAGCGGGCGTAGGTCCAGATGCGCTTCTTCAGGAGCATCAGCGCCGATAGCAGCTCGTGTAAATCCACTCCTTGGGACTTTCTCCGCGCGCCCAATTCTCGGTAGAACGACTTGGTCTCCTCCTCTGAGCTCTCGCCCTCGAGCCATCTTCCCAGCTGCTGCAGCCCCGCGGTGCAATCGGTGAGCAGAAGCTCGGGATCGAGGCGCCGATACCCTGTCGTGGTGCGGTTGGAACGCACGTCGGCCAGCCACAGCCGGGCTACGTATGCGGCATGCTCGCCTACGAAGCCCACCAGGCTGTCGGAGAGCATTTCCGCTCCCCGCCCCTCCTCGAGCCGGTGGAAGGACTCGTGGATGGCCCACTCGTCCCGGTGGAGATCGGCGCACAAACGGATGGCCTTCTCATTGGAAGGGAAGGCGAGTGGCGGCAGCTTGTCTATGGGGAAGTAGCCCACCTCCTCGGCGTCGTCTCCAGGTGTCTCCACCCCCGCGACCTTGTCTACCTCGAAGGTGACGACCAGAAGATCGCCGTAGAACGTGCTGCTCCAAGAATCTGCATCGATGAGCCGGAGAACGCGACCACGAACGCCGGTTTCTTCGTGCAACTCTCGCAGAGCGGCTTCGGCGATGGTCTCGCCCAGCTCGGCGAAGCCGATCGGCAGGCACCACATCCCCTTGTTGGGCCGGAACTTGCGTTTGACCAACAGCACCCGTCGCTCAGAGTCCAAGACCAGCGCGGCGGCTGCAGGGAGCGGGTTTTGGTAGAAGATCGTGCCGCAGACCGAGCAGACCTCACGGGGGCGATCCCCTATGGTCTGCACGTCGATCTGGCCACCGCACTTAGAGCAGAAAAGTGTGTCCATGCATCGTACTATGCCCAACGGGCGGCCGAAGCTACACCCAGCTGGACGTAGTCTAGCCGATGGGCTCCTCCGTCACCTGCAGATATACGTGGGAACCGGAATCGTGCGTGTACTGGGCCAGACTCGCTCCCAGTTCGGGAGGGCTCTCGCGCACCTTGCCCAGCTGCGTCTTGCCGGCCGTGACAACCTCGCCGATGGAGACCACCGGGTCGCTGATGAACAGGAGAGAGATTGTGGTCCCGCTCAATTCCTCGGGGCGAATGTCTATCTGGACGTCATCGTATTTGCCGTACAGCTTGTACTCTTTGACGCCGGTGACGAGCCCGGATACCGGAGAGGTCACCGGGGATCCTGGCTGCGCGCCTATAAGGACAGAACTGGTCTGAGCACCCCCTTTGCCATCGAGAAGGTAGTAGCGCACCGACGGCTCGCCGGCGAAGATGCTACGGAAGAAGCGGACCACCGAGTTGGTGTTGGCTTGGTCGCCGATGGGGGAGAGGGCGACCGCGCGCTCGTCGCTCACAGGCTGATACGCGATGATGGTGGCGTCCTGGGCGGCGACCGGCAGCAAGAGGTTGCGGTCATCCAGACGGGCGAAGGCGGGGCGCCCTTCGCCGGTGGCGGCGACCGGCGCGGAGGGAGACGGATTGCCGCTCACCAATAGGTTCTGCGAGCTGACCTGCGCAGTCGATCCGCCCGCGGAGATGGCGATGAGAGCGCCCGCGACGACCAGGCACAGCGCCGCGAACCCCAGGGCGAACCGAATCCTCCGTCTGCGGTATAAGGCCGTAAGACGCCGTTTGCGCCTGAGCAACTCTTCCTGGCGCCACGCTTCTGGTGCGGTCATCCCTTGTCGCATCAACTTCACGTTAGCACCTTATTGCTTCCGTGCCCAGTTTGGCGACTGCCAAGCGCTCGCGCGCCAGAGTCCGGAGGCTGCTAATCTTGTGCAGAGAAGCAACTCGCCCCGAGGACGAGACCAGCGAGAAGGAGGGGTAGGTGCGCATCACCGTACCGCGTTGGATCCAGCTCGTGCTGATTCCCGTCGCGATCCTCGTTGCTCTCTACTTCAGCCGCGCGGCCAGCCACGCCGTTTTTGTGTTTCTGATCTCTGCCATGGTGGCCCTGCTTCTCAATCCCCTAGTATTGGCCTTGGGGCATGTTCGGTGCCCGCGCTGGCTGGGTGTCCCCGTCGTCTATCTGGCTTTCCTTGCGGTGATCGCGGTTATCATCATCTTCTTGGGCCCGCCGCTCATTCGCCAATTCCAGCGTCTTTTCGAAGCCATCCCCGGCTGGCTCGACTCTTTGAACGGACTACTGGCCGACCTGCAGGCTTGGCTGGCCACGCACAACATCGACGTCAACCTGCGGCTCAATACCACCGACATCGTCAACTGGCTCCAGGTGCATGGAGCCCAGTCGATCGGGACCCTGTTCTCCGTCGGGGTGAGTGTGCTGGGGATGATCGTGAACTTCTTCCTGACGGTGGTCATCAGTTTCTACATGCTCATCGACGGCAAGCGGGTCTTTCGCTTTGTGTGCCGCCTGGCTCCCGGGGATACCCAAGTGAAAGAAGACTACACGCGGGGCCTTCAGACCGCCTTCAGCCGCTATGTGCGCGGGCAGGCGCTATTGGGAGCTACTATAGGACTCGCTTGTGGCCTGGCCATTTGGATCCTGAGCTGGGACGTGGTCGGCGTCTGGCCCGAGGGCGGTCAATATGCCCTGCTCTTCGGCTTCTGGGCGGGGGTGACCGAGGTGATCCCCTATGTCGGCCCGTGGATCGGAGCCGTTCCCCCCGTACTGGTGGCTTTCTTTCACTCGCCCATCGCTGCTTTGTGGGTCATCATCATCTTCTTCGTCATCCAGCAGTTGGAGAGCCACATCCTCGCCCCCAACATAGTGGGCAGCTCGGTGGGCGTCCATCCCCTGGTGGTCATCTTCGCTCTCCTTGCCGGCGCACAGATCGGCGGGATTTTGGGCATGGTCGCCGCTCTTCCGCTCCTGGCCATGCTGCGGCACACGCTCACTTTTTACGATTTCCGGATGTCCCGGGCGCCCTGGGCCGGAGACGACGGTATCGCCCTGATCCCGGCTCGGTCGGGCGCGCCACCTCCCCGGCGGGTCAGGCCGGAGATACCGGTGGAACCACCGGATGACTGATGCCGTGCCGGCACCGCTACCGTTTGTGGAGGGTGGTCGATACTGTTACAATCGCCATCTGCCGGGGCAGGTAACCCGGCGACCCGGACAGTAGCAGGTAATGGAGAGCATTCGCGAGTTTTTCGGGATCCAGCTGCGCAGGGGGTTCATACCGATGCTGTCGGCCCTGCAGTGGCTCAAGGTCACCCCTAATCAGGTCACCATCGCCGGGACCGTCCTCAACGTGGCGGCGGCCGCGTTGGTGGCCACCGATCACTTGATCTACGCGGGCATCGTGTTTCTTGTCGCCGGGTGCTTTGACATGCTCGACGGAGCGTTGGCCCGCCTGGCCAAGAACGTGACCCCCTTCGGGGCGTTCCTCGATTCGACGCTCGACCGGGTGTCAGAGGGGGTCATGTTCGCGGCCATCGCGTATCTCCTGGCGGGGGAGGGGCGCTCCGTGGACGTGGCTCTCGTGCTGCTGGCGCTTTTGGGGAGCGTCCTCGTGAGTTACACTCGGGCGCGGGCGGAGAGCATGGGGCTGGAGTGCAAGGTGGGGCTCATGAGCAGGCCGGAGCGAGTTATTCTCATAGCCTTGGGCCTCTTCTTTAACGTGTTGTCGTACGTGATCTACATAATGCTGGCCCTGACGGTTTTCACGGTGATCCAGCGCGTCGTCCACACCTACCGGCAACTCGGCAGGCAAAAGGAGCAGGGAGGATTCGTTGAGCGATAAAGTGCGGGTAGCCATCATCGGGGTGGGCAACTGTGCATCGTCCTTCGTGCAAGGGGTGCATTACTACCGCGACGCCAAGCCGGAGGAGTTCGTCCCCGGCCTCATGCACGTGAACCTTGGCGGGTACCACATTTCCGACATCGAGTTCACCTGCGCTTTCGACATCGACAAGACCAAGGTGCGCAAGGACCTCTCTCGGGCTATCTGGGGAGGCAGGAACTGCACGGTCAAGTTCGCCGATGTCCCCGAGATGGGGGTCAAGGTGTACCGGGGCATGACTCACGACGGTCTGGGTAAGTATCTGTCCGAGGTCATCGACAAAGCCCCCGGCCCCACGGACGACGTGGTGGACATACTGAAAGACACCAAGACCGACGTGGTGGTGAGCTACCTTCCTGTGGGCAGCGAGATGGCCACTAAGTGGTACGTGGAGCAGGTCCTGGATGCCGGCTGCGCTTTCGTGAACTGCATCCCCGTCTTCATCGCCCGGGAGAAATACTGGCAGCAGCGTTTCGAGGAGCGGGGCCTCCCGGTCATCGGCGACGACATCAAATCGCAGGTAGGCGCTACCATCGTGCACCGGGTTCTCACTCGGCTCATGCGTGAGCGCGGCGTGCGCTTGGAGCGCACCTCCCAGCTGAACGTAGGTGGCAACACCGACTTTCTCAACATGCTCGAGCGAGAGCGTCTGGAGAGCAAAAAGATCTCCAAGACCAACTCGGTCACCTCTCAGCTTGACTACGATATGGGCAAGAGGAACATCCACATTGGCCCCTCCGACTACGTGGAGTGGCTGGACGACCGCAAGTGGGCCTACATCCGCATGGAAGGCCGCACCTTCGGCGACGTGCCTCTCAACATCGAGCTGAAGCTGGAAGTGGTCGACTCGCCCAACTCGGCGGGCATCGTCATCGACGCGGTGCGCTGCGCCAAGCTGGCGCTCGATCGGGGTGTGTCGGGCGCCTTGTACGATCCGTCGTCGTACTTCATGAAGTCGCCGCCCATCCAGTACAGCGACGAAGAAGCCCGTGTCAAGACCGAGGCTTTCATTGCCGGCGAACCCGCCTGCGAGTGAGCTGGAGCAGACTGTGACTCGGGGCCCGGGCGGGCGCGTGCCGCCCGGGCCCCAGCATCTCGAGGCCCACGCGTGAAGGCAAACCTGCATATAGCTCTGGTGACGCCATTCTCGTGGAGCGCACCCAGCGCCGTCAACCAGCATGTGGCCGACCTGGCATGCGAGCTCAAGGCCAGGGGCCATCTGCCGGTCGTGGTCGCCTCCTTCGATGAAACCAGTGAGGCCGCGCGCATGCGCTCACTGTTCCAGCGGACCCGCGGCCTGGTGGTCGGTCTTCTCGCCGATTATTGCCGCGGAGTTGCGCCTGACCCGCTGCTGCTTCCCCCCTCGGGTCTGGGCCCTCTGGAGCCGGAGGCGGGTATCCCCGTCGTACCGGTGGGCTACAGCTTTCCCGTGCGGCTGAATGGAGGAGTAGCCAATCTGGGACTCCCGTTGGACGTCGCTTCCCGGCTGGAGAAACTCATGCTGGGGGCAGGTTTCGACCTGGTGCACGTGCACGAGCCCTTGGCCCCCTCGCTGAGCTTCACGGCGCTGCGAGAGGCGCGCAGCCCGGTTGTGGGGACGTTTCATCTCACCCCCGTGGCTGTGGCTGCCTACGAGATGGGTCAACCGGTGCTCGACCGCTTTTTCGAGCGCCTGGATGCCCGCATCGTCACCTTCTTCCAGGGGCGGCGGATGATGGAGGATCTCTACCCGGGCGAGTACGAGGTCGTCCCCTGTGCTACGGGGATTCCCGGCTTGCCGTTTCAAGCCCAGTCCGACGCTCGACCCCTCAGCCCGCCGCTCGGGCGCTTTGGTCTCTACGTCTACCGGGGAGACGGGCGCCGGTCCTACCGGGCGCTACTCCGGGCGTTGCTCGGCGGGTTCCCCCCGGGTCTTGAGCGCGTGCTGGTAGCTCTGCACCGGCCATCCGTGGAACGCTGGCTTCCACGCGCCGTCCCCCGCAAGCTCAAATCGAGGGTGGCGCTCTACGAATTCGATACTCCCACCGATCTGGCCCCGCTCTACCGGGCTGCCGCAGTCGCGATTCTGCCTTACCTGGGAGGGGAATGGCTCGGCATCACCGCGGCAGAGGCGGCCGTCTGTGGGTGCCCGCTGGTCGGGCCGGATCTTCCGCCTGTTCGCGAACACCTGGCTTCGCCGTCGTCTCCAGCGACCGCGCCCACCGCCGGTTCCGGCCGGGGAGCGGTCTTCTCGCCCAGCGAGTCGGGCTCTCTGAGCGCCGCCATCGCCGGGGTACTTTCAGAAATCGAGGCCTCTTCCGCCGGCTTGACGCCGACCGTCGCCGCCGGCTCTCGCACCGGCGCGCCCGCGCCGGCCGCCCGCGAGCATACAATGGCCGCGGTCGTCGACCGGCTTGAGGAGATCTATCGCAAGACCATTGCCGCGACCAGTGGCCGCGAGGGCCTGGCCGGCAAGACTCCCGCCGCGGGCCACTCCCTGCACGTTCGCGGCATCGGTGAGGAACCGACCCGCAGGCGCCTACGCCATGCCGCGATGGGGCCCAGTCGGCCGGACTGGATCAATGCCGATCTCCACGTCCACTCCAGCTTCTCCAAGGATTGCGTGAGCCCAGTCGAGTCGATCCTGGCCACCGCCCGGGAGATCGGACTGGGGGCCCTGGCCATCGCCGACCATAACGAGATCGAGGGCGCCTTCTTGGCCCAAGAACTCGCGGACGGCGACCCGCTCGTCATTGTTGCCGAGGAAGTCAAGACGGCTGAGGGTGAAGTCATCGGCCTGTTCCTGAAAGAAGCTATACCGAGGGGCTTGAGCTTCGACGAAACCTTATCGCTGATTAAGGAGCAGGGAGGTCTGGTGTACGTCCCCCATCCCTTCGACGCGTTCCGGACCACCCCATCCTATCGGGCCCTGGTAGATAACCTCCACCGCATCGACGTCATCGAGATCTACAACGCGAAGGTGGCCCTATCTTCGTTCAACCTCAGCGCCGAACGCTTCGCCGCAAAGTACAACATCGTCGCCGGAGCGGGCAGCGATGCGCACGTGCTCAAGGGACTGGGGACCGCCATGCTGCGCATGCCACGGTTCACCGATCCTCAGAGCTTCATGGCGGCGTTGTGGGAAGCGGACATTATCGCCAGACGCAAGAGCTTGCTGTATCTGCAGTCGCTCAAACTGCTACAGACGACGCTCGACCGGGTTCTTCCCGAAGACTAGCGTCGGTCGTCCTCGGGCCGGAGGAATTCGCCGGCCGCCCGCCAATATACTGTCTACCCCCACGGGCCGGGACGGCGCAACCGTTTCTCCAAGCCCCCTGTGGTGGATGACTGTGGGTGCTGATGATCACACCGAATGGAAGTCGGTCTGGCGATATTGTGAAGGAATCATCGTCTCTGGCGGAAGCCAATCAGATCTATCGGAAGCTCGAAGAGCGGGCGATCGCGGAGAGCAACGAGCTGAACCATCGGGTCGCTCACTGCCGCAAGTGTCGGCGGGGCGATTTCCTGCCCACGGTCGGTTCCGGCCACCCGCTGGCCGACATCCTCCTAGTCAAGTACCAGCCTCATTATCTCGAAGTGACCGAAGGAGTAGCGTTCTATGGCCGCTCGGGAACCGCAGTGCTCAAGAGCATGGAGCGCCTGGGAGTGAATCCCTTGATCGTCTACGGCACCAACCTTCTCAAGTGCCACGATGTGGAGCCCACGGAAGGCGAGAAGAACTGCGCCGTCCACTGGTTGGAGGAATTTCACATCACCCAGCCGCGCATCGTGGTGATCATGGGCAAGCAGACCCTGGACGCCGTCAACCGGGATCGGGTCGCGGGGATGAAGGAACTGGCGTGGGATGCGGGTGTGCTCCAGGATTTCACGGCCTTCTGCAGGGCTTTGGTCACGCCGGATATCGATGGCTCACTGGACGAAGAGCAGGCAAAGGCCGAATTCTGGAAGGCGTTTCGGAACCTGGGCGAGTGGTTCCGCGATGAGCCCCCGTATTAGTCGCCGCGCATGGGGATGTGAATGGCTGGGTAGATGCCAGCCGAGTGTCCTGCGTGTAAGTCCAACTTGGGAGAGCGTCGATGGCTGAAAATCGACACCTAGTGGTGGCGGTCTTCGAAAACGAGGCCGCGGCCGTGGAGGCTGCTGACTGGTTGAAGAAGTGGGAAAGAACGGGCCGGGACGTCGACGACATCAAGTTCGGCGCGATGGGCGTCCTCACTGCAGGCGAAGACAGGGAGATCAAGATCCGCCGAGTGGGCCGGCATGACGCCGGGGCGGGTGCCGGAGTGGGTCTGATCATCGGGGCGTTGGCCGGCGCCCTCACGGCCGGCGTCGGACTGGTTGGCGGCCTGGCTGTGGGCGCTTTGGTGGGCGGAGTCGGTGGGGGTCTGCTCCACAAGGGCCTCGGCATGCATGAGGGGGATCTGGCTGATCTCACCGACCAGCTCTGCTCAGGCCGAGCCGCCGTCGCCATTGTGGTCCACCAGTCAGATGTGAGCGCGGTGACGAACCAACTCATCGACCTTGGAGGCAGGACCGAGGTCTACGAGTGTTCCCTTGAAGCGCTCGAAGAGGCAGGGGAGGGCCGGTCCTAGCCCAGATCGGCAGCGACTCCGAAGAGCGGCTGCCTCAGCCCTCGTGGGCGAGCAAACCTACGGCTTCCACGTGCGGCGTGTGTGGGAACATGTCCACCGGAGTGACCCTCCGCAGCCGGTATCCGTAGTCCTGGAACTGCGCTACGTTAGGCGCCATGGTGGCCGGGTTGCACGAGACGTATACGATCCGGGGGGCTGCCACCTCGCCGATGCGCGATATCGCCTTCTTGCTCAAGCCCGCGCGCGGTGGGTCGACGATGATCACATCGGGCCTCTCCAATCCCTCGGGCAGGCGCCGTTCGCCGTCCGCCACCTCCCGTAGGATCTTGGCCACGTCGCCCTCCAGAAAGAACGAGTTGTCGATCCCGTTGAGACGGGCGTTCTCTCGCGCGTCCTGCACTGCGGCCGAAACGGCTTCGATCTCCAGAACCGCCTTGGCGCGGCCCGCCAGACAGAGGCCGATGGACCCGACCCCCGAGTAGAGGTCCCAGACGACCGGGCCGCCAAGCGCCGTCGGCGCGGCGGGCAGCGCGGCGTCGCCGGCTACAACGCCGTACAGCGCGTGCGCCATAAGGGTATTGGTCTGGAAGAACGCGTCGATGGAGACCTTGAGAGTGATGCCGGCCGTCTTCTCGAGCAAGTAAGAGCGCCCCCACAGCACGCGCGATTCCAGTCCGGCGCTGATCTCGGCCCGGCCGCCATTGGTCGCGTGGATGACCCCCACCACTTCCGGGTGAGCGAATCGCAGTCGCTCGACGAGTTCCGCGGCGGCAGGCAGATCCCCTGGAGCCGTCACCAGACTGACGACTACCTCTTCTCCCATCTGGGCGGAGCGGACCAGGAGGTGGCGGGCGAAGCCGGTCCCGCTCCGGGGCTCCCAACCGGCGAGAGAGCTATCGCGCAGCCACCGCTCCACAGTGGCGCGCACCCGCTCAATGGCGAGACCGAGCAGATGGCATTCGCAGACCGGTAGGACTGAGTCCCAACGGCCGGGAGGCCGGAATCCGACAACGGCACCTTCCTCGCCCATCCCCACCGAGAAATCGGCGCGGTTGCGGTATCGCCAGGGGTTCGCCATGCCTATGGCAGGCGTGAGCTCGAAGTCGCTCAGGCCTCCCAAGTGCTCCAGAGATTCCCGGACCTGGCGTGTCTTGTACTCCAGTTGTACGCGGTAGTCGAGACTCTGCCAGACGCATCCGCCACAGCTGCCGAAGGAAGGGCAGCGCGGGGCGCATCTGTCGGGCGACGGCGCGAGAAGTCCGAGGGATCGAGCTTCGGCGTAGCGGTCTTTCGTTTTTGTCACCAGCGCCCGGGTGACGTCGCCGGGGACGGCGCCGCTCACGAATACGACGAAGTCGTCGATCTTCGCCACTCCCCTGCCTCCAAAGGCAAGACCGGTGACGGTTAGATCCACGGTCTGGTTTCGGTGGAGCTTGGGAGCGGGCGACGTCATGCGCCCAGTATACGCAGGCCGTGACGAGAGTAACCGCGACTGCCCGGGCAGCCCCGGCGCGCCGGTCGTATGCGCGCGACTAGCCGCCGGTCGGCGACGCTTCCTCGGCCGGAGTCGTCGCCGGGGCCGTCGGCGCCACCTTCTCGAACACCAACCCTAAGTTCTGCTCGTCCACCCGAATTGTGTCTCCGTCGCGGAAGTCGCCTTTGAGAAGGGCAAGAGCCACCTGGTCCTGGATCTCCTTCTGGATCAGCCGCTTCAGCGGCCGGGCGCCGTAGGCCGGGTCGTAGCCTTGCTGGGCCAGATAGGCTTCGGCTGCGTCGGTGATCTCTAGGGCGATGTCCCGCTCGATCAGCCGCTTGCGCAGCAGCCCCAGTTGGATATCGACGATGCCCTTGATGTCCTCCAGGGACAAGCGACGGAAGATGATGACCTCGTCTACCCGGTTGAGGAACTCCGGCTTGAAGGTGGCCTGCATCAGATCGGTCACCCGCACGTCCATCTCCATCTCGGTGATGTCGGGGTCGAGGATGAACTGGCTGCCCACGTTGGAGGTCATGATAATGACCGTGTTCTTGAAGTCCACGGTGCGCCCATGGCCGTCTGTGAGCCGGCCCTCGTCCAGTATCTGGAGGAGCAGGTTGAAGACGTCGGGGTGGGCCTTTTCGATCTCGTCCATGAGGAGCACGGAATAGGGGCGGCGCCGCGCGGCCTCGGTGAGGTAGCCGCCTTCCTCATAGCCTACGTAGCCGGGCGGCGCCCCGATCAGCCGCGCCACCGAGTGACGTTCCTGGAATTCACTCATGTCTACGCGGATCATGGCCTTCTCGTCGTCGAACAGGAACTCGGCTAGGGCTCTGCCTAACTCTGTCTTGCCTACCCCGGTGGGACCCAAGAAGATGAAGCTGCCGATGGGCCGGTTGGGGTCCTGCAGGCCGGCGCGAGCGCGCCTGATGGCGCTGGCCACCGCCTGTAGGGCGTCGTCCTGGCCCACCACCCGGCGATGGAGCCGCTCCTCCATATGGATGAGCTTCTCCACCTCGCCCTCGAGCAGCCGGCTGACCGGGATGCCGGTCCACTTGCCCACTACTTCGGCGATGTCTTCCTCTTCCACTTCTTCTTTCAGCATCTTGACGTCGCGCTGCAGCTCGTTGAGGCGGGCGTTCTCGGCCACCAGCTGCCGCTCAAGCTCCGGGATGCTGCCGTAGCGCAGCTCGGCCGCCTTTTGCAGGTCACCCACTCGCTCGGCTTTCTCCGCCTCGATCTTGGCCTGCTCGATCTGCTCCTTGAGAGCCTGTATCCTACCGATGGCCTCTTTCTCCGCCTGCCAGTGGGCCTTCATGCCCCCCGATTGCTCGCGCAGCCCGGCCAATTCGGCCTCGATGGCCTTGCGCCGCTCCTTGGAGGCGGCGTCCTTCTCCTTGCTGAGGGCGTGCAACTCGATGTCCAGTTGCTTGATGCGCCGCTCCACCTGGTCGATCTCCATAGGCATGGAGTCGATCTCGATGCGCAGTTTGCTGGCGGCTTCGTCCACCAGGTCGATGGCCTTGTCGGGCAGGAAGCGGTCGGAGATGTAGCGGTGAGAGAGCACGGTCGCGGCTATCAGGGCAGAGTCCTGGATCCGGACCCCGTGGTGCACCTCGTAGCGTTCCTTGAGCCCCCGCAGAATGGCGATCGTGTCTTCCACCGTCGGTTCGCCGACCAGCACCGGCTGGAAACGCCGTTCGAGCGCGGCGTCCTTCTCCACGTACTTGCGGTATTCGTCCAGGGTGGTCGCGCCCACGACCCGCAGTTCACCCCGGGCCAGCATGGGCTTGAGCATGTTGGAGGCGTCCACCGCTCCCTCGGCCGCACCTGCGCCCACAATGGTGTGCATCTCATCGATGAAAGTGATGATCTCGCCCTCGGAGTCGGCGATCTCTTTGAGCACCGCCTTGAGGCGCTCCTCGAACTCGCCCCGGAATTTGGCTCCGGCCACCATGGCCCCGATGTCGAGGGCGACAACCCGCTTGTTCTTGAGGCCCTCGGGCACGTCCCCGGAGACGATGCGCTGAGCCAGCCCCTCCACGATGGCCGTCTTGCCTACCCCCGGCTCGCCGATGAGGACGGGGTTGTTCTTGGTGCGGCGGCTGAGGACCTGGATCACCCGGCGGATCTCGTCGTCCCTGCCGATCACCGGGTCGAGCTTGCCCCGGCGACCGAGGTCGGTGAGGTCGCGGCCGAAGCGCTGCAACGCCTGGTACTTCTCCTCCGCATTAGGGTCTTCGGCGCGTTGGGAGCCGCGGATGTCTTTGAGCACCAGGAGAATGGCGTCGCGGGTGACGCCGTAGCGCTTGAAGAGGTCGCCGAGCCAGGCTTTGTTTGTCGCCAGTCCCGTGAGCACGTGCTCCGTGGAGACGTAACCGTCTTTCATTTTGTCGGCCGCGGCTTGGGCCGCGTCCAGCGCCTCTTGCGTCTCTCTGGCCAGCCCGAGCTGGGAGGCGCCGTGAACGGTGGAAAAGTATTCCAGCCGTTTCTCCAGTTCCGCCCGCAAAGCCGTGTGACTTACGCCGATGCGTTCGAGTATGGGAACGGCAAGCCCGCCTTGCTGGTCAAGCAACGCCACCGCCAGGTGTTCGGGCTCGATCTGGGCATGCCCCCGCTCTTGGGCCAGCTTCCGGGCGGCCGCCAGAGCTTCCTGGGCCTTCAACGTGAACCGTTCCAACTGCATCCGCTAGAAACTGGTGCTCGGCGGGGCCGTGGTGACGGGCGGGATGGTAGACGGTGGCTCCGTCGTAGGCCCGCCGGTGGTGTCGGTGGTCGGAATGGTCGTCGTCGTGCTGCTCGTGCTGCTCGTGGTGCTGGACGTGGGCGCCACCGAGTACGTGCTGCGGAAGAAAAGGTCGTACTTGACCAGTACCTCCGGCTTAGTGAACTCCTCCTCGGGGAAGTCGCTCTCGGCGACGGACATGAACTTCTGCCACATCTGGGCCGGGAAACTGCCACCGGTGACTTTTATGCCATGTACGTCATCCATCGCGATCTGAGCCTCGGGATGCCCCATCCACACTGCCGTGGAGAGATGAGGAGTGTAGCCAGAGAACCAGGCGTCGTACCATTCCTGGGCGGTTCCGGTCTTCCCGGCCGCCGGCCGGCCGATGTCGGCCTTGGTGCCGGTGCCGCGCAAGATGTTCTGTTGGAGGATCTTGGTGACTTCGTACGCGACGCCTGCGGAGATGGCCTGGGTGCGTTTAGGCTGGGCATCCCAGAGCACGTTCCCCCGGGCGTCCGTGACCTTCAAGATAATGGTTGGCTCGATGTGCTCCCCATGATTGGCCAGGGTGGCGTAGGCCGACGCCATCTCCAACGGAGAGACCCCAACCGTGAGCCCGCCCAGGGCTATGGCCGGGTCGGCATTGAGATATGAGGTGATGCCCATGCGGTGAGCCACGTCCACGATCTGCCCGGCGCCGACGTCCAGGGCCATCTGCGCGTAGACGGTGTTGTCGCTGCGGAGGGTGGCCTGGGCCACGCTGGTGGTACCGTAGTAGCTGTTGCCGTAGGTCTTGACGCTCCAGGGCTTGGGGGCGCCCGGGTAGGTGAGCGTGACCGGCTGCGACTCGTAGTACGTGTCGTAAGGGTCGATGCCCATCTCAATGGCGGCGGTCAGCACGAAGGTCTTGAAGGCCGATCCCGGCTGGCGGCGTCCCTGGGCCGCCAGGTTGAACTTGGAAGTGTCATAGTCGCTGCCGCCCACCATCGCCCTGATGTAGCCCGTTTGCGTCTCGATGCTCACCATCGCCGCCGAAGGGTCGCCCTCGCGGTCGAGGGTAGTGGATATCGCCTCCGCGCCCAGTTTCTGGTAGGCGGGGTTGATGGTGGTCTCCACCCGGAGCCCGCCTTTGAACACCCTGTCCTCTCCATACATGTCGATGAGTTGCTTGCGAACGTACGCCACCACGTATGGCTCCTGCACCTTCGTATACGGCGAGTAAGGCGCCAACTCGAGGGGCTCGCTCTGCGCCTGGCGGTATTCGTTCCCTGTGATGAACCCTTGGTCGTACATCTTGAGAAGGATCTGATTGCGGCGCGCGAGGGCGATCTCAGGATGTTTGCGCGGCGAATAGTCGCTGGGCGCCTGGGGCAATCCGGCGAGAAGTGCCGCCTCCGCCAGGGTGAGGTCCTTCGGATCTTTGTCGAAGTACGTGCGAGCCGCCGCTTCCACCCCATAGGCGTTTGAGCCGAAGTACACCGTGTTGAGGTACATATCGAGGATCTCGTCCTTGGAGTACCTCCTCTCATACTGCCAGGCCAGCGCCATCTCGTCGAACTTGCGCGCGAAGGAGATGTCCGTGCGATCGAGGTACATGTTTCCGACGAGCTGCATGGTGATGGTGGAGAAGCCTTCGCTCACTCCTTGAGCGCGTACGTTCGACACGAAGGCGCGGAAGAAGCCTTCCATATCCACCCCTGAGTGACTATAGAAGCGCTCATCCTCGACTGCCACCAGAGCATGCTTCAGGCTGTCGGGAATCTGCTTGCCGCTGATGACAGTGCGGTTCTCTTCGCCATAAAGGTAGGCTAGAAGGGCCCCGTCGGCGGCGTAGATCTGGGTGGTCTCCGCCAAGGAGATCTGAGCCTGGTCATCGAGCTGGGGGATGTCTTTCTCGACGGCGGCCACGGTGTGCAGGCCGAGGGTGAAAACGCCGGCCAATACCACTGCCGTGATCAGGGGGATGGCGGCCAGCACGGCAATGAGGATGATGATACGGCGTCGCCGCACCAGGTGGGTGCGTCTCTGCCGCGCGCTGCGTGTCTCTCGACCCAATCTCATACTCGCCGATCCGCCTCCGACCTGATGGTCGCCGTTGTTCAAGCGACCTGTCGCTAGACGTATTGTAGCCGAACATCGTTTCCCAAAACGTCTGGCGGTGGCTTCAATCCGGAAAGTCGCAAGCTGCCGGCCCGTCAGTGATAATATGGAAGACGCCAAGAAGATGCATGACGTGTTGCGAGCTTTGGATGGCCCACAGTGCCCCAGAAGCCGGAAATACGTTCCCGCGAGCGGGGTTACCCAAGCTCCGCCCCTCCCTCCTTTCCTTTCGATCGGACGTCGTCCGTTGTTGCTGAGTTGTGATCGACTTACATCCCGACCACCATATCGAGGAGGAAGTAATGAAAACAACAAAGACAATGTTGAAGACAACGAGGAAAAGGGCTATGGGGCGCTCGCTGCGGGCGCTTCTTCTGACGGTGGTGTTGGCGGCGCTGGCCCTTGTGCTCTTCGCCGGCACCGCGTTGGCCGCTCCACCCTGGTCCGATGCGTCGAACAGTTGGTGGGTCAGCAGCTATGGCGTGACCGACGTTCAAGCAGGAACGGTCGCAGGCGGGTACCCCAATGGCACCTTCAAGCCGGCGCTGGCGGTAACCCGAGGGCAGTTCGCCAAGATGGCGGTCGATGGCTTCGGCGTGGCAACGAGCACCCCGGCGATCGCGACCTTTAGCGACGTTCCCCCCGCGAACTTCTACTTTCGTTGGGTTGAGGGAGCCTATGATGCCGGGATCATAGGAGGCTATGCCGACGGGACCTTCCGTCCTGGGACGTCCATCACCCGTCAGCAGGCGAATTCGATCCTGGGCCTGTTTCTTTCCCAGAAGGAACTGAGCCTTACCGGCCACATCCGAGGAGATCTGGGCATATACGGGTCGCTGAGCGCGTGGTACGCAGCCGAGGGGGCGACCGCGCTCGCGCCGTTCGCCGATCGGGCCTCGATCGCGCCCGTGCACGCGCCGACCACTGCCTACCTTGCGTATCGTGATGTGGTGCAGGGTAGCGCGGGCTCGGGCGGCGTCTACCTCAACCCGGGCAGTAGCCTCGCCCGAGCCCAGGCGGTCGCGCTCATCCTGCGCGTCAAGAGTACGACCTTCGTGACCACGGGTCTTCACTTTCTCGTGACCGGTATTTCCAATCCTGCCACAGCGGGCACGGCATCGAGCGTGACGGTCACCGTGGTCGACGAAGCGAGTGCAGTTGTGACCGGGTACACCGGTACAATCCATTTCAGCAGCACCGACCCCTTCCCCGCCGTCCTGCCGGCCAACTACACGTTCACCGCACTTGATGCCGGTACGCACACCTTCGCGGGCGGGGTCACCTTGAAGACGGCCGGCTCGCGGACGGTGACCGCGACCGACACGGTGACGGGCACGATGACCGGCTCCCAAACGGTTACGGTTAACCCAGGTGTGGCGACCAAATTCGCCGTGACCATGACCGGTGGCACGACCGCACTCTCGGCCGTGGCCAAAACCGCCGGCACCCCGTTTAGTGTGCGCGTGACGGCGCAGGACGCCAGTGGAAACACGGTCACCAGCTACACCGGCACGGTGCACTTGACTTCCAACGCCTTCGCAGGCACGGTCGACGCGGTCATCACGACCGGGGGGATGGTAAACGCCATCGCCCTCACGCCGACCGTTGTAGGAACGAATGATCGAACGATTGCCGCTACCGATGGCGCCGTCACCACGGCGAACGCTTCGGGTACGTTTACGGTGAATGTGGCCAAATTCGCCGTGACCATGACCGGTGGCACGACCGCACTCTCGGCCGTGGCCAAGATCGCCGGCACCCCGTTTAGTGTGCGCGTGACGGCGCAGGACGCCAGTGGAAACACGGTCACCAGCTACACCGGCACGGTGCACTTGACTTCCAATGCCTTCGCAGGCACGGTCGACGCGGTCATCACCACCGCCGGGATGGTAAACGCCATCGCCCTAACGCCGACCGTCGCGGGTACGAACAATCGCACTATCGACGCGACCGACGGCACCGTCACCACGGCGAACGCCTCGGGCAACTTCACGGTGAACCCCGGGGTGGCCACCAAGTACCTAGTCACCTCCAGCAACTATAGCCCGGTGGCAGGGGCCACTGTGACGATCACCGCGCAGCTGGCGGACGTCAACAGCAACCCGGTAAGCACCGCGGGCCTTGTCGTCACATGGACGAAGTCCGACGGAAACGGATCTTTCGCCACTCCCACCAGCACCACCAATGCGAGCGGTATCGCGACAGTGGTGTTCACCTCGCACACGGTAGCCGGAACGGCGACCACGGTGACGGGGACCGACACGGGTCCTTTGACGGGCACCAGCGCCA
>Ga0214473_10002686_pt1 | contig 21797 bp, 21 predicted proteins | sample RVTome_7_FD_203509 | JGI IMG/M metagenome (GOLD analysis project Ga0214473, IMG submission 203509) | Soil microbial communities from uranium-contaminated site in the Upper Colorado River Basin, Wyoming, United States - RVT98D197 | ecosystem: Environmental > Terrestrial > Soil > Contaminated >... | reverse complement strand
CAGAGGCCGGCCTCCCTGTTGAGACCGCCCGGAAGATGGTGCCGGGCGGGACCCATTACTGGAGGGTCACCGCCCTTACGGAAGACCGCCGGGAGACCAAGTCGAAGCTGACGGAATTCTCCATCGCCAGATAGCTTCCTAGTATTGCCCTGCCAGCGTGTAGGCGGCCCAGAAATAGGGATGGGCGTATCGCGTCCGGGCCATCTTCTTTTTCGCCGCCTGAAGCGCTTCGGCCTTGCCGGCTCCCCGGAAATACGAGTCATAGAAATAGTCCATGAATGAGGCGGCGGCTTTGTCATGGATGGGCCAGAGCGTGGAGATAACCGACCGGGCGCCCATGTAGAAAAAAACGCGGGGCAGGCCGGAGATCCCCTCGTTCCTGGCGATCTTGCCCCCTCCGGTCTGACAGGCCGAAAGGACGACGAGGTCGGCGCTGGTCTTCATCTTGTACATTTCGGATGCCTGCAGGAAGCCGTCCTCCTGGCCGTTGCCGCCGGAGGATAGGACGAGGGACGAGCGGAGAGGGTAGCGGCTGTCCGAGAGGGCGTGGCCGGCGATATGGATGAGCCTGTACGTCCCGAGATCCAGGCGCTTGAGCTCCGCCTCGGTCGCCCGTTCGCCGAAGTAGAGGTCGACTTTTTCCCGAGGGGCCCTTCCGGCCAGGCCCTCGACCTCTCGTCGTGAGTGAGGGATCGGCCCGAGGGCGAAGCCGCTCCTTTGATAGATATCGTTCATCACGGCGAAGGCGGACGCCATGTCCTCCGCTCCCGGCTGGCGGCCGGAAGTCCCATATTGCGAAATCCCGAAGGCGAGGATTTCTTTTGGATGGGGCGCCCTCGGCAGCCGATCCAGATAGAAGAGCGACGAGGCTGAGGGCGCGTAGGATATGACATAGAGGTCGTTCATGTAGGTCGGGGAGAGGGCGGGGAACGCGGGCGCTTGCGGGACCAGAGCCTCGAAGGGAAGACGGAACAGGATCCCGTCGGGGACGATGATCAGGCGGTCGATGTCTGGGGGGGCGGAGCCAAGGGCCGGTTGGACTAGATCCCTGTAAAGGCGCTGGGCGGCGGGAATGCCTTTCGCGGCCGGCAGAGAGGGATCCTCGAGGAAGCTGAGATAGGCGGTCAGGGAATCCTCGATGCTTTGGGCCGACGGAAGCTCGACGAGACGGAAGGACTTCTTGGTGACGCAGATCAGGAACGATCTCTCGTCTCCCAAGAAATACTCGAGAAGGGCCGTCCGGTCGGAAAGAACGGAGCTCTGCAAAAAGCCCAGGCTGACGGGGGACGCGATGGCGGGGGAGGGCCCCTCGGGCCGCGGTTGCCTGTCGAAGACGGAAGCATCCAACAGCTCGTCGATCCGCTTGATCCTCGACTGGAGGGCCGGCGCAGGGGTCTTGTCGGGATCCCCGGTATTCCGGGCCAGCTGTCTCAAGAGATCCAGGCGCTCGAGGTTCAGGCTGGTTTCTTCCGGAGCGGCGGATCCGGGCCGGCCGGAGTCCGCTTTGAAAGGCTGCGTTTCGAGGTGCTCAAGGAACGACCGGGCCCGGAGGTTCTCCGCGACACGGAAGATCTCGCGCTCGAACGATCCGGAATGGGCTTTCCGGGAAAGCCTGTAGTAGAGATCGATGAGCGCCTGGAACGGCTCCCGGCTCCGGCTGATGAACTCGGCCCGGTCGACGTCGTTGACGATGTTCATGCCGTTTTCGTTGATCAGCCGGATGGCGTCGTTATAGGAAGAGACGGCGAGATCGGCCGAGCCGCGAAGCTCCGCGCAGCGGCCAAGGCCGTAGAAGGCACTGATCATCCGGAGATAGTCGTTGCCTTGCCTGGCGCCGTCGAGGGCCTGGCGGAAGTACTGTTCCGCCTCATCGGCCTGCCCGCTCCTCAAGGCGATCGATCCCAGGCTCACCAGGATCATTCCCGACGGAGGCGAAGTCGGGTTCGCATTGGCAGATGAGAGGGCGGGGAGGAGAATCGCCCTGGCCTCGTCCAGCCGACCCAGATCCGCGTAGATCATGGCCATGCCGTTCAGGACGTGGAGGTTTTTGTCACCTCCCCCGGTCCTTTTTTGGATGTCCAGACTGGACGCGAAGCATTCCAGGGCTTGCTGGTAGTATTCGGGAGCCTGAAACCTCTGCGCGAGGGATAAGAGAGTTTGGCCGAGGTTGATAATGAGGAAAGAACGGAACGGCCCGGGATCTTTCGCGTCGATCAGCCTCAAGGCTTCCGAGAGGTCATCCCTGGCCTTCGAATAGTCGCCGATGGCAATACGGATAAGGGAGATATTGTTCAGGCATCTGAGCGTATCCTCGTTCGGCTTCAGGCCTCGAATATGGGAATAGGCTCTAAGGTAATGGCTCAGCGCGTAGGAGAGGGAGCCCTTGGCGTGGTAATAGGCGCCGAGGTTGTTCTCGGCGCGGCAGGCTTCGAGCTTATAGCCGAGAGAGCGGGCAAGAGCCAGGGCTCGGACGTTCAAGTCCAGATATTCTTTCGGGATGGCGGCCGATCCCAGATAATTCGAGCTCCAGGCCCTCAATATCTTGAGCTCATGGGCCGCGCTCTTGATCGATCTCGAGATTGCCAATGCCCTCTCGAAGGTCCGGTTCGACCCAGAGATGTCACGCTTGGCCCTCAGGTCTTTGGCTTGGATATAGAGCCCCAGCAGTTCGATCTGCTTTTCAAAGGAGCCCGCTACTTCGAGCAAGCCCAATTCAGAGGCCAAGCGCACGGCCGTTTGGCAGCTCGCGATTGCCTCCTGATTTCGATCGGCGTACCAGTAGAGAAGAGCGAGCTGTCGATGGGATCCCAGCCGGTCTCTGTCCGGGAGCCCGGCGAGCTTGAGCCGGTCGTTGACGAGGGCGATACCCTCAGGGTATTCGCCTTTTTGCAGAAGGGATTCGCCGGCCGTGAGCCCCCCTTCTTCCTGGAAGGCCCCCCCATATGGGGCCGCCGGGGACCGAACGGCAGAAAACGTGAGCCCGAGGAGAAGAATTAGGCCGATACGTGATTGGCGCCAGATTCGGAAGATTGAATGCAAATCGCGCTCCGCTTGGCCCGCGGCCACGGTCTCATGTTACAGGAATATTCCAGACAATACAAAAAACGGCGCGGGTAAGTCTATGATCCAAAGCAATAATAGAGAAATTTTTAGGAGTTCTGATAAAAAAGTGAGAACATTGGCCCCAAAAAAGGGTCTTTATAGGTTAGGGTGACAACATGAACAATGCAATGAAAAAGAGAGTTTTGTTAGTTGGACTTATCTGCCTCTTCCTGATCGGAATGGCCTCTGGGATCCCGAATGCGGCTGCCGGCCAGAGAAACGCGGACAGCTATATCGAGATAATAGCCAACAGGATCACATATGTTCCCCGGACGGCCCAGTACGTCAAAGTCAACGGTCAGGTCCGCAGGATCGTCAAGTTCGCTACGGAGCTCACCAAGGCGGAGGAGGACTGTAAGTGCCCCTATTGCTGTAACGACGCCTGTTACATCCTTGTCTTTACCGACAGCATCCTCCTCAACAAGCCGATCGTCATGCTCGGGTTCATCTGGGTGTCGTGCACCTAGGATTGTAAGGGGGGCTGGCTTTCGGCGCGCCACGGATTCTCTTGGACCGGATGCGGCCCTTGGGTTCCTTCTGCACAAGCTGTTCTTGGCCTCACGTCCTGAACGTCGGGACAAAAGGATCAAAGATATCAAGCAGGCTGTCTATGTCGGTCAATACGCCTTGACGGAAAAGACGGAAAAAGCCCGTCTGCGGACTCTCTGGAGCGGTCTCCCGAGAAAATGGAAGATCCTGGTCAAGAGGTCGTTGGTCAAAGCCGGGGACATCATGCCGCTCCAGGCGGGCGCAATAAAGGGGTGGGCAAAGCCATCGGCGGCACGATCGGGCCGGGCACGGGCGTCCCGCCGACTCGAATTGATTCAGGGCCAGGATTCCAATACAGTGGCCCCATGCCGGAGACCGACGTGGGCGTGAACATCCTGGGCTTGACCCGTCCCGCCTTCGAGGCGTTGGCCGGGCGCGGCGGACGTTCGCGGGCCCTGGGCCGCCTCTACAGGCGGGCCTTCGCCGAGGGCCGCTTCGAGCCTGACAGCGAGGCCATCGCCAAGGAGACCGCTGCCGGCTTGGCCGCCCGAGTCACGCTCCGGCTGCCCGCCGTCGAGCGCGTTGTCGAGGAGGAGGGGCCCTTCGGGGCAACGGCCAAGGCGCTCCTTCGGCTCGACGACGGCCAGCGCGTCGAATGCGTGCGCATTCCCGTGGCCCGCCGAGTCGCCAACCCAGGGCCGGCCACGCTCTGCGTCTCCTCCCAAGTGGGTTGCCGCATGGGATGCGTCTTCTGCGAGTCCGGCCGGCGGGGTTTCGCGAGGGACCTCCGCCCGGAGGAGATCGTGGGCCAATACGCGGCGGCCCGCCTGACCCTGGGCTGGGACATCGGCCAGATCGTCTTCATGGGCATGGGCGAGCCGCTCGACAATTTTGAAGGCCTCGCGGGGGCCCTCGCCGTTTTCCTCGACGAATCCGGCCCCGCATTCTCGCAGGACGACATCACGGTCTGCACCATCGGCCTGCCCGAGGGCATAGCCCGCCTCCGGCGCCTCGGGCTCAAGCGCCTCAATCTCTCGGTGAGCCTCAACGCGCCTGACGAGAGGCTCCGCGGCGAGCTCATGCCGGCGAGCCGGAGCGTTGACTTCGAGGCCCTGGCCGCCGTCCTGGCCCGCTATCCCCAGCGCCGCAATTTCGCCCTCGCGGTGAACTACTGTCTCATCCCGGGCCGGAACGACGGCGAGGGCGCGGCGGACGGGGTGGCGGCCTTCCTGCGGGCCGCGGCGCCGTCCGGGCGCGCCGTCGTCAACCTCATCCCCTACAATCCCGGTTCCGCCGCCATCGGCCCGGCCCCGTCCGAAGCCGAGATCGAATCGTTCGCCCGGCGTCTGCAGGCGGCCGGCGCCTTTGTCAAGCTGCGTAGCCCTCGAGGCCGCGGCCTCCAGGCGGCCTGCGGTCAGCTCGGGCGCGTCGAATAGTCGGGGCCGCGCGGGCTAAGAATTAGACCCGTAGGGAGCCCCGGAACGCCCTGACCCCATAGTAAGAGGGCGCGCTGTTGTGATACACGAAGACATGGCCATAGCGGCGATCGGCAAAGAGGGCGCCGCCGAGTCTTCTGATATCAGAAGGCGTTTCCACCCAGCTCGACGTCTTCGTATCGAAGTTTCCAAGCTTCTGCAAGTCCCGATATTGTTCTTCCGTCAAGAGCTCAATGCCCATGGCCGCCGCCATATCCATAGCGCTATTTTCCGGTTTATGCTCTTTCCTCGACTCCAGCGCTTCTCGGTCGTAACAAACGTTTCTGCGGCCTTCAGGACTTTCCGCCGAACAATCATAAAAAATGTATTCGCCTGTCTCTTTATTGTGACCGACAACATCCGGCTCGCCGCCGGTTCTTTCCATTTCATTGAGTGACCAGAGTTTTTCAGGATGAGCTTCCAGCTTGGCTTGGACTTTAGCCCATTCAAGACCTTTATGGCGGGCCATGTTCTTCTCAAAACGGGCTTTCAACGCTCTGAGGAGTTCTTCACGCTGTTCCGGTGACAGCTTCTTTTTGCGGATCTCGGCAGCCACTTTCTGGAGCTCGACGACGATCTCGATCTTTTTCTCAAACGGCAACTTGGCCAATTGGCGCCGGCGATCTCGCTTCTGCCGAAAGATACGCTCTGCGGCCTTATTCTTCACGGAAGCCCTCCTCGATCCTCCTGAGCCTCTCTGCCAGTCCGTGCTTTTCGAGGATCCTATCCAGGACGGCCCTGTCGATGGCCGCCTCTTCCAGGAGTCGGATGACGCGCTCCCTGTCCTTCGCTCGTCCGGTCTGCAGGGCGATGGCGGCCAGATATTCCGCTTTGACGACCTTGGCCTCGACGTCGCGGTATCTCAGGGTTGCGGCATATAACACGGCTTCGCGGACGAGGTCGTTGTAGGCTGGGATGAACTGGACGGGGAAGCCCTCGGCATAGGCGCGGCTGCGGGCGAACTCATAAATGGGAGCGAGCTCGGCCAGCCCCTCCTTGACCGGAATAAAGAAGATGTCAAGGTCATAGGTCAGGGCGGGCTCGATGTAATAGGTCGCGGCAATCCCGCCGCCGATGGCGTAGGATTTGATGATCCCCAGACGAGTCATTTCCTCGATGATTTGAAGCGCCTTTTCCATTGGGGTCGACCCGACTTGATTATAAAGGAAATCCTCCCGAAAATAAAAAAGGGCGGACTGCCCATTCCGGGACGCCGCCCGCCTTCACCGCCTCCACCGCAACAAGTGTGAGGCGCGAATCTGCGACTGCGTCGGCCTCAATTGGCTGGGCATATTTTGTATTGAATCGGCTGTAGCGCCATGCCAATTTAATGCGATATGATGGCCGCGTTCATTACGCCGGGAGAAACGCCATGATGCTCGCTATCGACAGGAAAGGGCCGCAGCCCCTGTATCGCCAGGTTATCGACGGGGTCCGAGCCCTCATCGACGCCGGAACACTCGAGGCGGGCAGGGCCCTGCCATCGAGCCGGCGACTGGCTTCTCAGCTCTGTGTCGACCGCACGACGATCACCCAGGCCTATGCCGAGCTTCAAGCCCTGGGATATGTCCGCAGCCAGCCTGGCTCCTACACCTTCGTCCAGAGAAGGGGTGGGCCCGGGACCAACGCCGCCATCGCCGGGCATGTGATCGATTGGCGGGACCGGGCCCGGCCCGAAGCCGAGTGGGCGTGCCGGACTTACCAAAGCCACCCTGCCGAAGCGCCCGCCCGATCGAGTCTCGGTCCGGAGGCGGTCAGCCTGGCCCAGCTCGATCCGGATCCCAGGCTCTTTCCGCTGGGCCAGATCCATCGGACCTTCAGCCAGGCCCTCGGGGGCCATTCCGCCGAGCCCTTCGAGTACGGCTCGCACCAGGGATACCCTCCCCTGCGGGACCACCTGGCCCGCCGGATGCGGCTCCACGGCATCGCGGCGACGGCGGAGGACATCCTGGTCACCAACGGCGCCCAGCAGGCCCTTGACCTCCTCATCCGGGTCTTCGGACGGCCGGGGCGTTCCGTCGTCGTCGAGGCCCCGACATACGCCCTCATCATCCCCCTGCTGCGGCTGAACGGCGCCGCCGCGGCGGCGGTCCCCATGCGCGACGACGGAATGGACCTCGACAGGCTGGAGAAGGTCCTCGAAAAAGGCAACGCGGCGTTCGTCTATACCATGCCGAACTTCCAGAATCCGACGGGGATCACGACCGGCCACGACCATCGGGCCCGGCTTCTCTCCCTCTGCGCCTCCCGGCGCGTTCCCATCGTCGAGGACGGATTCGAAGAAGACATGAAGTATTACGGCAAGGTGGACCTGCCCATCAAGTCGATGGACGAGGGGAATGTCGTCATTTACGTGGGGACGTTCTCCAAGGCCCTGTTCCCCGGGCTCCGGGTGGGCTGGATCGCGGCCGACCGGGAATGCATCCGGCGGCTCACGGCCGTCAAGCGCTACACCGACCTGACCTCGAACCACCTGGCGCAAGTCTTCATGCACCGGTTCTGCGAGGAGGGGCACTACGACAAGCATCTGAGGCGGCTTCACCGCGCCTACCGCAAGCGGCTGGACCTGACCCTCCGGACGATGAAGGCGACCTTTCCGGATTCCGTAAAGTGGACCGAGCCGCCCGGGGGCTACACCCTGTGGGTCAAGATGCCGAAGCGGCTGAGCCGGGCCGAGCTCGAAGCCTTCCTCGCTCCGTATGGTGTGATCGTCTCGGCGGGCCAGAATTACTTCTTGGGGGCCGCCGCCTCCGAGTACTTCAGGCTGTGCATCGCCAGGACCGACGAAGAAGAGATCCGGGCGGGCGTCAGCCGGCTGGGCCGGGCTTTGCGCGACCGTTTCGGAGTATCGGAGGGGGGGAAGAAGAGATGATCCTCGAGCTCAAAAAAGGCTTGACCTATGGGCCCGTCCGGTCAAGACGCCTGGGCGCGTCTCTGGGGATCAATCTTTTCCCCGGGGACGTCAAGCGATGCCCGTTCGACTGTGTCTATTGCCAGTATGGCTGGACCAAGGAGACGGCCGCGCGCCTGAGCCCCGGGACGATCGCCCTGCCCACGCCGGCCGAGGTGGAACGGGCCGTCGTCCAGGCCCTCGAGGGTTCGCCGACGCTCCCCGCCTATCTGACCTTCTCGGGAAACGGCGAGCCGACGCTTCATCCCGATTTCCCGGAGATGGTCGATCGCTTGAACGCCATTCGGTCACGGTTCGGCGGAGGCCTGCGGACGGCGGCGCTTTCGAATTCCGCCCGGATCACGGATCCCGATGTCGTGGACGCCCTGGCCCGTCTGGACGCCCGCATCATGAAGCTCGACTGCGGGACGGAACGCGTCTTCCGGCGCTACAACCGGCCGGCCCCCGGTCTATCCCTGGAAGCGATCACCGACGGCCTGCGGGCGCTGGCCGAACGGGCGCCCGTCACAATCCAGTCCTTGGTCGCGGACGGGGACGCCGGGAACCTCGACGAAGCGGAGGCGCCGGCCTGGATCGAGAGGCTCGCCGCGATCGGGCCTGTCGCCGTCCAGCTTTACACGCTCGCCCGCGGCTATCCCTCGAGCGACCTCGTCCCCGCCCCGGAGGCCGCGCTCCGCAAGCTGGCCGAGGAGGCCCGGGCAAAAGGCGTGCCGGTGACCGTTTTCTTCTAACAGGCGTTCATCACCTGAGGGGGCGTCTATCTGAAAGTGGGCAAGCCCGCTTGACAAACCCATGGAGTGATGATATGGCTAGCCATATGAAAACAACCATACATATTCCCGATAGTCTTTTCGAGGCGGCCAAGAAGGTCGCCCACAGGGAAAAAACCACCCTGAAAGCTCTGGTCGAGGAGGGGCTCAGGAAGGTCGTGACGGAGAGGAGCGGCCGCGGGCCGGGGAAATTCAAGCTCCGGCCGGCCTCCTACAAGGGACAGGGGCTCCATCCCAACCTGGAGGGTGCGGGCTGGGACCGGATCCTCGACATCAGTTACGAGGGACGGGGCTGATGGTCGCCGTCGACAGCAACATCCTCGTCTACGCCCATCGCGAGGATTCTTCTTGGCATGCCGCGGCCGTCGAATGCGTGCGAGGACTCGCCGAGGGCAGGACGCCCTGGGCCATTCCCTGGCCCTGTGTCCACGAGTTCCTGGCGGTCGCGACCCACCCCCGGATCTACGCGCCCCCCACGCCGCTCGATCTGGCCGTCGGCCAGGTCGACGCCTGGCTCGAATCGCCGAGCCTCGCCTTGATCGGCGAAGACGCTTCTTATTGGCCGCGGCTCCGAGCGCTCGTCTCGGCCGGGAAGGTCGCCGGCCCCAAGGTCCACGATGCCCGCATCGCGGCGATATGCCTCCAACACGGTGTCGACGAACTGTGGACGATCGACCGCGACTTCAGCCGCTTCCCGACGCTTCGCGTTCGCAATCCCCTCAAGCCGGATTGAACTGCCGACTCAGGGCTTGGGGCCGCGGCCGCCGCCGAAGCCGCCCCTGCCGCCACCGCGGCGCGGTCCTCAGGCCGACCGGAGGACGGCGTTACTCTCCGTACATCTCGGTGAGGAGCCGCCGGAGGGCGGCGGCTTCCGCCTCGGAGAGAGCGCCGATCCGCCGGCCCAGCCGGGCCTTGCTGACCGTCCTGATCTGGTCGATCGCGATCTCGGCCTGACGGCCGGCGCATCGGACGGATATCCGGCTGCGCCAGGCCGGGTGAAGACGGCTGGTGATCGGGCAGATGGTGACGGTTTCCAGCCGCTCGTTCAGCGCGTCCAAGCTGATGACGACCACAGGCCTGGCCTTGGCCATTTCTGCCCCGCGGGCGGGATCGAGATCCGCCCACCTGATCTCATGGCGCTTGATGGTCTCGCCGAGCGCGGCTGACTTTCGGCCGTAAGGAGATCTTCCTTCGGCGGCCTTCCTGTTCTTGACCGGTCCCCACGGGGCCGCGGCCAGCCCATCCTCATCCAGAACGTCCCAATCGCTCCAGTTCTCGTTGGCGGCCCCCATTTCACGGCCGGTTTCCTCCCAAGAGAGCTTGCCCGCTTTTTCGGCCGCTGGCCGGAGCAGGATCCCGTCGGTCCTCTCCTCCATGATCAGGGCGGACCCGACCGCGTAGCGCTTGAGCGAGGAGGCGGGCAAACGGACCCCCCGGGAGTTCCCGATCCGGGCGACCTTGAGCTCCTTGGTCCTCATGATGTTATTACTGTAATTACTTATTGCCGGAAAGTCAAGGGACTGGGGATCCGCCCTTTGTGTTCGAATGCGGCTATGCAGCCCAAGAGCGGAAGTCAATATCTCGAAATCGAGCGACCCGGCTGCCCTCTGGACGTCATTATCAATAGCATGTGTCACCTTGACAATATTTATTATCAAGTGTTATCATGCTCTCGAGGTTATGAAGCCATGGCTATTCATGAGGAAGTGCTATCGACGGCCCGGCGGATCTGCGGCGAACGCGGGGAACGATCCTTTCGGGTCGCCGACGTCGTCCATGCCCTGCCCCACTTGAACCCGAGCTCGGTCCGCACCCACGTCGTCAGCCGGTGCTGCGTCAACGCCCCCAAGAACCACCCGCACAAATGGGACTATTTCCGGCGCACGGGCCGGGGCGAGTATGTGATCCTCTCTCCCTATCGCGCCGAAAGGAAGCCCGCCAGGCGGATCGCGGAAAGCCCGTCCACGTATGCCGCGGCCGGCCCCGCGCGCGACACGATCCATGTCGTGGCGCGGCGGTCCGGGGGGTTCTATGTCGCCGAAAGCCTGGAACTGGCCCTGGTCACTCAAGGGAGATCGCTCGACGAGCTCCTGACGAATCTCAGGCAAGCGGTACGGCTTCATCTCGAGGGCGAGGATCCCAGGGCGTTCGGCCTGTCGGCGTCTCCCCGGATCGCGGTGACCTACGAAGAAGACTTGTCAGGCGATGCCAAGGCTTAAGCGTCTATCCGCCAGGCAGATCCTCCGGATCCTTCAGACGTTCGGCTTCTCGGTAGTCTCGATACGGGGCAGCCACGCCAAGCTGAAGCGCGAGATCGAAGGCCGCCCGCCCCAGATCCTAACGGTCCCCCTCCACCGGGAGCTCGCACCCGGAACCGTTCAAGCGATCTATCATCAGGCCCTTCGTTTCATCTCCGAAAAGGATCTCTATCCTCATTTCTACGGAACCGGCTGAGGAAGCCCGCTTCCGCTTAAGTCCCCCCGGAAAATAAAAAAGGGCGGAGTCCCCTTCCGGGGGCATCCGCCTTCTTGCGTTCTTACTTAATCAAATCGGGGACACGTACCCGAGGGACATGTCCCCTCGCGATCAGTACCGGCCGCGGCCGCCGCCGAAGCCGCCCCTGCCGCCGCCGGCGCCGCCGCCGCCCGTGCGGGGACGATCGGTCCGGGGCCGGGCCTCGTTGACCGTCAGAGGACGGCCCTTGAGGTCCTTGCCGTCCAGTCCGGAAATGGCCTTGTCGGCCTCTTCCTTGTTCGGCATCTCGACGAAGCCGAAACCGCGGCGCTCACCGCTGAACTTGTCCTTGGACGCGGACCCTCTTATGCGGATTCCGTGGTTCCCCTTTGCCCATGAACGGAGCCCGTGCCCTGCCCACCGAATAAAAAAGGAGAGGAGGTTGGTGCTTCGAGCGCCTCAGCGAAAAGAGACGGCGCCAGCCAAAGCTTGGATCAGCTTGGCGCAGCCGCCGGCTCCGATGAACTCGGTGTGATCGGCGACAGTCGTGAAAGAGCGTTTGGCGATGACGCGGCAATCCAGCTCGGAACCGGCGGCCTCGAAGAACGTCCGCAGGATGCGCTCGGCGGCGGGGTCGGAAATCGACGTCTTGTAGGTCTTTTCCCGGATGCGGGACAGCGCGTTCATCCAGATCGCGGCGGCCAGAGCGCCGCAGCCGCCCCCGGCCAGGCCGATGCCGCCGGCCAGCCCGGCCGCCATGACCATATCCGCGTCGCTTCCGCCAGCCAGCCGAACGACCTCGGAGGCGCAACTGAGCGGCCGGGCCGGAAGGGCGGAAGGGTCGAGGGCGAGCCCTTCCTCCGCCGCCCGGATCGCTTCCGGCGCCCACGCGTCGGCGAGCTTGAAACAGGAGAGGAACTTCCCGGTGAGCATGTATTTGGCGATGCTCAGCTTGTTCTTCCATTCGCAGCTCGTGATGTCATAGCAATCGGAGCTCCCGGCCCGGGCGACGAAGGAGGCGTTAACGTGACGGGCGGCCTTGATGGCCGTGCCGACGGCGCGGTCCCGGTCGGGCCGGCGCCGGAACGACTCGGCGCCGACGGCGAAGACGGCGCCCCAGAGAAGTCCGCACTGGTATCCCTGCTGGACGATCCCCCCGGCCAGAAGCTCGGCGGCGCGCTCTTCGTCGTCCTGGGGATGGCCGAATTCCCGGTCCACGATGAAGAACACGGCGCGGGAGCAGGTGCCCTTCTTCAGAAACAGCCGCTTGGTGTCGCGCCGGATCCGCTTCACCCGTCCTGCTTTCATTCGCTCCCTCCTGGGTCAGGGCTTGCGTGTCGAGAGCCCAGCCGTTATCTTAACATGAAATCGGCGCCCCTGGCGCCGACGCCCGGGGGATACGATCCAGGCTCTCTCCCGAGAACTTGTCCTTGATGATCGAGGAGCTCGAAACCTCGCCGAACGCCGCGAAAGCGTCCTTGAGATTCTGCTCGGTCGCCAGTCGGCGACAAAAGTCATGGAGCCCCCTGAATGGCCCGGGTTTAAAGGCCGAGGAATTGGACGGCCAGTCCGGAGACGAAGATCATCAGGCCGGCAAGGGCGTGGGAATAGCGCTCGAGCTTGCCCAGCTTGACGAAGCTCGCCCCATACGACGCGGCGGCGGGCGGCGAGGCGGTCAAGGCCGGATGCTGAGGGTGACCTTGAAGACGCCGCGTTCCTCGAGGGGATAGAAGCGGCTGGCCGGGTCCCAACGCCGCTCCCAGTTCTTCGAATAGACGAGATAGACGAAGTTGCCCGGCTTGAGCTCCCAGCGGAACCGGACGTTGAGACCGAGCTCGTTCGAAATGTCGTCGTACTGGACGTCGTTCATCAGGCCGAGCCGCGGCGACAGGAAGAAGTCGGCCTTGAGCTGGTAGACGTTCTCGGCGAAATCACCCTCCGCGAGCCGGCCCCGGACGAAGTTGGCGTCGAGGTCGAACGACGCATACCCCTTGAGGTTGAAGCGGAACCCGGCCTCGACGTTGTTCAGGTGCCCCGAATAAAAGGGGCCGAAGGCCCATTCGACCCGCCCGCCCCAGGGCCTGTGGGAGGCGGTCTCGAACTGCACCGCGTAGTTCGTGAAGGTATAGGGCCCCGCCGGCAGGACGACGCCGGCGGCGACCTCCCACTCCTCGCGGAGCAGGTCGTAGTTCGGCACGATGTTGAACTCGAAGTGCTCGCCGCTCTCGGTCCGGAGGTTGAGCGGGGCCGTGAACAGGCGCCGCGTCTCGAGGAGGCCGTCGAGGTCCCACGTGAGGCTGAGCGAGGCTTCGTAGAAGAACTGGCGGACGAGGCGGCCGACGAAGCCCTTCTCGGGCCGCGGCTGGTAGCTGGCGCTGAGGCTGAAGACCTGGACGCCGGGCCGCGGCAGGAAGCCGACGCCGGGCTCGAGCGCATCGCCGTAAAGATTATGGGAGGCGACGATGTCCCAGAGGTCGTTGGGATAATCGACCTTGACGCCGAAGCCCTCGCGGCGCCCCTCGGCACGGTCGTTCCAGTTGTAGACGAACCAGCCGCCGGCCAGGAAGTTCTTGTCTCCGAAGAGCCGCGAGGTCTGATAGACGGCGTCGAAACCGGCCAGCGAGTTCTTCGCTCCGGTCGGGCTGCCGTCCGTGAAGATGACCCCGACCTTGCTCTCGGCCAGGATGTTCTGGGAGACGCGGGCGACGAGGAAGTTCTCGGCCGGCAGGCCGAGATCCTCGAAGGCCCCGGTCCGAACGTCGAGGACCTGGAGGTTGGTCCGGCCCATCTTTCCGAAGACCTTGGCGCCGTAGGAGATCGGGATCTGCTCGCCTTCGAAGAGGCCGATCCGGCGGCTGAAGAACGGCGCGAAGCCGGACCCGTTGCCGGGCCTCGCCGTCCCGAAGTTGAAGATCTCCGAGCCCTCCAGGAAGAACGTCCTCTTTTCGGGGAAGTAGAGGGGGAAACGGGTCAGGTTGACCTGGCGCTCGTCGACCTCGGTCTCGGCGAAGTCGGTGTTGTAGCTGAAGGCCCCGACCAAATTGGGCGTGAAGTTCTTGTAGAGGTCGAAGCCGCCGTCCCAGCGCCAATCGAGCGGCGTGCCCGCGACGTGGTCCTTGGAGGGGCTGACCAGGCCGTACGGCTTGAAGGTCAGTCCCAGCCCCTGCCGGACGCTGCCGAGGCCGACGAGCGGGGCCGCCTCGGCTGGGTTGGTGAAGAAGGCGTCGGCGCGGGCGCCGGACAGGCGGTCGATCTCCTGGCGCCGGGCGATGACCCGCTCGACGTTGAGACCCCAGCTCGCGAGATCGGGCTTGAAGGAGATGGACCTGAACGGGATGACGATCTCGGCCGACCAGCCGTCCGGGCCGATGACGCTGCGGGCATCCCACAGGCCGTCCCAATCCAGGCTCGAATGCTCGCCGGTGGCCAGGCCTTCGCTCTTGGCGCCGCGGGGGTTGACCGAGAAGAAGTAGGCGTTGCGGCGGTCCTGGAAGGGATCGAGGACGATCCGCACGGCGTCCTCGCCGATCTCGTCGATCTCGTCGCCGTCGTGGGCCATGGAATTGGCCGAGATGCGGCCCGGCTCGCCGTCCCGGCAGAGGACGCCGAGGTAAAGGCTCGAGCCGTCCGTGACGACCCGCAATTCGGTCTTTTCCGAGGGCTCGCCGCCCGAGCGCGGCACGGCCATCCGGAAGCCCGTGAAGACCGAGGCCCCCTGCCAGGCCTCGTCGTCGAGGCGGCCGTCGACTGTGGGGCCTTTTTCGACCCGGACGACTTGGATCACCGGGCCGGATGCGGGACCGTCGCCGGCGCGGGCTGTCTGGCCGGCTGGCCCTGTCCCTCCCCGATCCTGCGCCGGCGCGATCGCGGGGACGAGCATCGCGAGCACGGCCAGGATGCGGGCTGTTTTCATCGGGGACACTTCGCCTTTTGGAGGGGCATTATATCAGAACCGGCGCGTCGGGGAAGTCCGGGACTAATTCAGTGCGTCCCGGCGGTCAGGGCGGCTGATCGGGCTGATCAGCCCGGAATTCGGCTAAATTAGAGTGATGCTCCTATGAGCCCAACCTTGAAAACCGAAACCGGACGCGATATCCTCATTATCGCTTGAATGGCCTGTCGGGAATTATGGCGGTCAGCCATGGACTCCCAAATGAATTGCAGGACGCTCTCATTCATGAGATATAAGTCGATCCAGAATCTGCTGGCCCTCTGGCTTCTGATCTGTGTGGGAGTGTATGTCTACGAAACATCAACGCGCTTTCCTAGGGAACTCCGCACGACCGTCGCCTACGGGATCTTTGGTGAATACGAAGCAGGGTTTAATGTCGTCAAGGTCGACCTCAGCCGTCTCGATAGAATATTGGATTCGGTACACCGTTTACGTCGAGGCGCTATGCCCTGCGGGTATGATTATTATCTAAAGATCTACCGTCCGAATTCATCGAACCTCATCATTTCCACCAACACCGAATGCCGCTATTTCACAATTGAGGACGTGGATGGCCGCACCAATCTCGGCTATGGTGATTTCTATTCATTAAATGGGCCGTTCTTAGGATGGATCAAGAGACTCGCTTCGGAGCTCACGACAAGCCGTGACTTTTCTTATGCCTTCCGAGTCCCTAATGCCCTGAGATTTAATGAACTTGCTACAAGGATAGAACAATTCAAGAACGGTACGATCTTGAACCCTGACAGCAGGGAGGGAGAAAGGAATCCTTATATCACCCTGACTTATTCGGATAAGCTTTCGAATTATCCAAGCCTGAGCGTTTCTCAAGTCATGGGCCAGCAATGCGAACTAGGCGTCCTTGAGCCCGATAACCACTTCAACCTATTGATTAACGACCCGAGACTGAAAGGCCGGATTGCTGAGATATCGCCGGTGATAGCCCGCGAATTAAGAGCATTTAAAGAAGAAGAGACCTTCACTCGAGAGTTGAGATTATTCATTACATGCGCACTCGACAAAGATGACATCGAGAGACTTAGGCCGAGTTGGGAGGAAGTCCACGGAAAGGGGACTTTTAGGTATTCGGCAGACACGGGTTACAAAATCACATTTATTACCGATGAATTGCTGAAGAAATCGGAGATTGCCGATTTGAGCGCGAGATACGGCATCCAAATCATCCGCTGATCACCACGCCTGGTGTTATTCTACATAAGCTACTTCGCTAGTATCAATAAAAGCGCGCCTGGCCCGATTCGAACGGGCGACCTGCGATAGGCCTGTCTAAGATTCAAAGTTTAACATCCAGCGCTAGGAGCTTGCGCACGATTAGCTGGGTCGTGTCAAGTTGAGTTCGCAACTTCGGGGCGGTCATCGTAACACTCTTCAGCTCGCAGCCTGAGCCGTCAGGAAACTCCGGCTGTGCTCCAGGACCTCTTGGACCTTTTCCCGTTTGATGTAACTCCGATCGCTCCTCCAGTCTTCCGAGTATTCCATCAGATAACATGTTTCGAGCCGGACCCAGGACAAGGTCCTGCTCGGTCGCCGTGCGGGAAATGTTTCCCACGTAGATGTTCATACATCTCTCCTTCAGATTTTGCCCTTGCCCTGGTCGCGGACCCTCTTATTCGGGATCCTTGGTCACCCGTGGCCCATGAACGGGATCCGCGCCCAACCTGCCGAATAAAAGGAGAGGAGTATTACCATGCGAAGAGATCGAGAACACCGTTTTTTGTAACCTTCCTACCGATGCGAACGTCTAAATTATGTATAGTCCTTATTAGAAGGGCTCCCTAAAGCGAAGAACGGAACAAGGAATCAGTTTCATGGTCATCAAACGGAGCATATTGAGAACGTGGACAGGTCTTTGGCTCGGTCTGGCGGCCCCCCTTGTGTTCGGGCAGGCCTTAATCCCCCAAGAGGGGCGCCACGGCATGGTCGTAAGCACACAGCGCCTGGCCTCCGAGGTCGGGCTCGAGGTCCTGAGGCGGGGCGGCAACGCGATCGATGCCGCCATCGCCACGGCCTTCGCCCTGGCCGTAGTCTACCCATCTTGCGGCAACATTGGCGGCGAGGGTTTCCTTCTCTATCATGGAAACGACGGCCAGGTGACCGCCATCGATTTCCGTACTAAAGCCCCTGCCGCTGTCACCCCCGGCATATTCCTCGATGAAGCGGGCAAAGACTGGAGGAAATCCCCTATTGAGGGTCTGCATGTTACCGATAGCCCGCTGGCCATCGGAATTCCCGGCACCGTGGCCGGGCTCGCCATGGCCCATCGCAAGTACGGCAGTCGACCCTGGGCGGAGCTCATCGACCCAGCCGTGCGCCTCGCCGAAAAGGGATTCCCCGTCAGTTCCAGCCTGCACCGTGAATTGGTCGAATCGCGGGAGTACTTTATTCAATACCCCTCATCGACTCGTTTTTTTCTTAAGAACGACCGGACGGTCTATGAAACCGGCGAGATCTGGAAACAGCCCGACCTGGCCAGCACTTTGAAGCGGATCCAGAAAAACGGGGAAGCCGAGTTCTACAATGGGAAGACCGCCGAACTGATCATCGCCGCCATCCGCCAATTCGGCGGCATTATGACCATGGAGGATCTGAAGAACTATCGGGCCATCGAGCGCCGTCCCGATCATGGCACTTACCGGAACTGGGACGTGTTCACGATGCCACTCCCCAGTTCGGGGGGTATCGCAGAGACGGAGATCCTTAACATTCTGGAAGGCTATGACCTGCAAGCAATGGGTCACAATTCTGCTCAATATCTGCACGTATTGACCGAGGCCATGCGCCGGGCCTATCGCGATCGGGCCTTGTATTTAGGAGATCCAGAGTTCAATCCTGATATCCCCGAGGATCGTCTGATCTCCAAAGCCTATGCCACAGCGTTAAGGAAGACCATTGATCCCCGCCGAGCTTCTAAAAGCGATGATCTGACGACGATCGACGAGAAGGGCGAAAAGTCGGAAACGACCCACATCTCCGTTGTGGACGGCCACGGTAATGCCGTCTCCCTGACCTACACCCTGAATGGGGATTTTGGGGCCTATCTGGTTCCCGCAGGCACGGGCGTGGTCCTGAACAATTCTCTGCCTGATTTCAGTAATCGCGTAAGGCCCGGAGGCTTCGGCCAGGCTAACCTGCCCGCGCCTGGAAAGAGGCCTCTCTCGAGCATGACGCCGACGATTATCGCAAAAAACGGCAAGCCCTACTGGGTCATCGGAAGCCCCGGCGGCCAGACCATTATCTCCACGAATGTCCAGGTGACGGTCAACCTGATCGATTTCGGGATGAATATTGCCGAAGCGGTGGCTGCACCGCGCATATACCATGGCTGGATGCCGGACGAAACCCTATTCCAAAAGGACGTGGCCACGCTGGATTCCAGAAGGCTATATGAAGCGATGGGCCATAAGGTCGTCGATTTCAAGGGGCTTTTCGGCCCGGCAATGGGAATAGCCATCGATCACGAAAAGAAATTGCTCTTCGGCGCCGCCGATCCGCGCAGCGCCGATGGCCTTGCCGCTGGCTTCTAGTCCTCAAAACGACCCCGGGGCTTCCCCCCGCGGGGAGGCATATGTGCAGATCTACATCGTAGATATTGCCGATCTTCGCCGCCTAGCCTTTGGCTGGGATGGGCGTCGGCATATCCTCGAATATCCTCGAGGCGATCGATCTATCGGAGGACACGAACAGCCCGGTTCAATAAGAATAGAGAAAGGAAATCCCCCCTGAAAATAAACAAGGGCGGAGGCCCCTGACGGGACATCCGCCCTTTGGCGTTCGAATAAAGTCAGCTAGTAGCTGAGATCAGTACCGGCCGCGGCCGCCGCCGAAGCCGCCCCTGCCGCCGCCGGCTCCGCCTGTGCGGGGACGATCGGTCCGGGGCCGGGCCTCGTTGACCGTCAGCGGACGGCCCTTGAGGTCCTTGCCGTTGAGCCCGGAAATGGCCTTGTCGGCCTCTTCCTTGTTCGGCATCTCGACGAAACCGAAACCGCGGCTCTCGCCCGAGAACTTGTCCTTGATGATCGAGGAGCTCGAAACCTCGCCGAACGCCGCGAAAGCGTCCTTGAGGTCCTGCTCGGTCGCCGTGCGGGAAATGTTTCCCACGTAGATGTTCATACATCTCTCCTTACAATTTTGCCCTTGCCCTGGTCGCGGACCCTCTTATTCGGATTCCGTGGTTACCCCTTGGCCCATGAACGGAGCCCGCGCCCAACCTGCCGAATAAAAGGAGAGGAGTATGACGGCCGTTTTGGGGGCCCGTGCCCCTCTGACCTTTATTCGATAAAAAATAAAAAAACCCGGCAACGACCTACTCTCCCACCCAGCTGCCCAGGCAGTACCATCGGCACGAACGGGCTTAACTTCCGTGTTCGGAATGGGAACGGGTGTGGCCCCGCCGTTAAAGTCACCGGGATTTAATGCGGTATTGTAACTTAGCGAAGAGTGTTTTTGTCTTGATAAACTTTATGGTCAAGCCTCACGGTCTATTAGTACTGGTCAGCTGAACGCATCACTGCGCTTACACCTCCAGCCTATCAACCTGGTAGTCTACCAGGGACCTTTAGCCCTTGCGGGAGGGAGATCTTATCTTGGGGCGTGCTTCCCGCTTATATGCTTTCAGCGGTTATCACGACCGAACGTAGCTACCCAGCGCTGCCCCTGGCGGGACAACTGGTACACTAGAGGTTCGTCCATCCAGGTCCTTTCGTACTATGGACAGCCCCCCTCAAATCTCCTGCGCCTACCGTGGATAGGGACCGAACTGTCTCGCGACGTTCTAAACCCAGCTCACGTACCTCTTTAACCGGCGAACAGCCGGACCCTTGGGACCCGCTTCAGCCCCAGGATGAGATGAGCCGACATCGAGGTGCCAAACAGTGTCGTCGATGTGAGCTCTTGGACACTATTAGCCTGTTATCCCCGGCGTACCTTTTATCCGTTGAGCGATGGCCCTTCCATACAGGACCACCGGATCACTAAGCCCTGGTTTCCCACCTGCTCGGCCCGTCGGCCTCACAGTCAAGCTCCCTTATGCCTTTGCACTCTACGGCTGATTTCCAAACAGCCTGAGGGAACCTTTGGGCGCCTCCGTTACATTTTAGGAGGCGACCGCCCCAGTCAAACTACCCACCTAACACTGTTCCTCTCCCCGATCAGGGGAGGAGGTTAGAATCTCAGACCAGGAAGAGTGGTATCTCACCGTTGACTCCACCACGCCCGGAGGCGCAGCTTCAAAGTCTCCCACCTATCCTGCGCATCATGGACCGAAATCCAATGCTAGGATGCAGTTAAGGTGCCGGGGTCTTTCCGTCCAGCGGCAGGTAACCGGCGTCTTCACCGGTACCACAATTTCGCCGAGCCCCTCTTTGAGACAGCGCTCAAGTCGTTACGCCTTTCGTGCGGGTCGGAACTTACCCGACAAGGAATTTCGCTCAGATCTGTTACTTTGGAAACCTGACTCTTCGCCAGGCGGGCTGCCATTTCTGACAGCCTCCCCATGTCGCCATGGGGCTCGGACTGTATCTTCACTCCCCGTGGAGTGTCTGGCGTACAGTCTCTGAGGATTCCGAAGCGATTGCCTCGGCCTTTCCTGCTGATTGCCTGCGCCCGTCGCATTATTACTCGCGGGAGTAGCGCGGGCTCTTCACCCCTATGAGGGGACAGGGTTTCCAGCATACAGCCAGATTTTACTAAAGCTAGCGTCTCTAACCTTAGGACCGTTCTTAACGTTGTATCTTCTCTTGAGATACTGCCCGGGATCGTCCCGGGCGCCCTCCATCGCTGAAGGGAACGGACTATATCATCTTTCCTCACGTTCCGGGAAAGCCTGACGTATAGTCTCTGAGGATTCTTCATGGAAAAGGCGGTCTGTAATCTGCTCCTCGCTATACTTTCTTTTCCCGCCGTCGTTCATGTCCGTCCGGATCCTCATGATTTCGAGGATCCCATCTTTGTTCTGGTGTTGTCCTTCCTGCATCATCTTGGCGATCTGCTTGAATTTCGCGAAGTCTCGCTTCTTCTTCGCGGACATAAACTGAAAGCGGTTGAAAAAAGGAATCACGTTCTCGACGATGGCATTGAAGTTGTTCACTTCGTAATACCATACCCCGTCCGGTCGGCCCCTCAGTGTTCCACAATGAAGCCATCTCTTGTACAAGGCCAGGATGACCTGGTCCTTTTGCGAGATGTTGAAACACATCGAAACTTTCCATGGAACGGAGTAGTCGGTCCTCGGGCGGAAGGAAACGTTGAAGCTTCCTTCGCCGTCGGCAAACCCGGCGAGATAATAACCCACGCGAGGGGGAATGGCTTTGACATCTAAAACCATCCGGACCTCCTTTACCCTCTCCCTGAAGTCTTTCCTGCTGATTGTCCGCACCAAGCACATTGTCACTTGCCAGCTAAGGAGCAGCAAGTAGTGTTGGATCCTCCGGATTTTCCAGCATTTAGTCAGGTTTTTTAACTACAGCGGTCAACCTATAGTTACGGCCGCCGTTTACTGGGGCTTCGGTTCACAGCTTCGCCTTGCGGCTAACCGCTTCCCTTAACCTTCCAGCACCGGGCAGGCGTCAGACCCTATACATCGATTTTATGTCTTTGCAGAGTCCTGTGTTTTTATTAAACAGTCG
>Ga0214473_10002685_pt1 | contig 21802 bp, 21 predicted proteins | sample RVTome_7_FD_203509 | JGI IMG/M metagenome (GOLD analysis project Ga0214473, IMG submission 203509) | Soil microbial communities from uranium-contaminated site in the Upper Colorado River Basin, Wyoming, United States - RVT98D197 | ecosystem: Environmental > Terrestrial > Soil > Contaminated >... | reverse complement strand
TATGCCCTGCCTCTTCCGGATAAGAGCGTCGATTTGGTGCTCTGTATACATACCATGCACCATCTCGAAGATCCCCTTGCTTTCTTTAACGAAGCGGCGCGTGTCTTGAAACAGGGGGGGAAATATGTTATAGTGGATCTTCGTCGTGATGCCCCGAAACCCTTAGCCATCTTTTTTAACCTCTTGTGGCGCCTCTTTATCAGGGAAGAGAGGGCGCGGGATGGCCTGTGGAATTCGCTCAAAGCCGCCTTAACGGTGAAGGAGTGCGAAGAGATGCTGGGGCGCTCGAAGCTGTCTTTTTGGAGGATATACCCCCAGGCCATTGAGATGTGGATCGAGTCCTGTTGAAACAAAGAAAGGAGGGTTGGTGATGAAGAACCGGAAGCTTACCATAGCCGCGATAACGATGGCAGCTTTGTGGGCATTTGCCATGGTGCCGATGGAGAGCCAGGCGGCATCAGAGACCGCCCTGTTCAAAGACTATCAGGTAGCAGAGGTTAGACCCTTCGAAGTCCCTCAGAGTGTGACTGCCCCGAGCACGGAAGGCCGGGTCATAGCCGATGAGATAGTGATACAAATCGGCGGGTACAACGCCAAGTTTAACCTCTTCGAGCTGGTGATCCTGGAAGGCGCGCAGAAGATCCCGGCCGGCAAAAAGGTCCTGCTGGTAAAGGGAACGCTCACGGCCTACTCCCCCAATGGTATCTGCGCCGTGCACTGCCAGTTCGTGGACAAGGCAAGCGGCCAAGTCCTGCTCGAGACCGATGCAAAGGGGTTTAGATTTCGGGTCGCCAGCTATATCGCCAAGGTTATCTATCAAAATAAGGTAGGAAAATAAAAAAGAGAAGGAGAAAGAGCATGAAGATCAGAATTTTTTTAGGAGTGATTGTGGTATTGGCAATGATCTGTGCAATCACCAGCGTGGCCGTGGCAAAAGAGGGTCCTTTCAAGGACTACAACGTCGTGGTGGTGCAAGCATTTAAGGTGCCCTCAGGCGGCCCTGCCCCTGCTACGACCGGGGCGCAAACCGCCGAAGCCCTCGTTTACCAGATCGGTAGGTATTCTCAAAAATATTCCCTCTTTGACATGGTGATAAAAGAAGGGACCGCCCAGGTGCCAGCCGGGAAAAAGGTCCTCCTCATTAAAGGTGAAGTCAGGGAGTACACCAGACCAACAATGGGGAGACGCATTGGGCGCTCCTTTATCCCTGGCGGGGAGTATACCGGCACAGCCTATTTTGCCGCCCACTATCAATTCATCGACAAGGCGACCGGCCAGGTCATCAATGAGACCGATCTGAGAACCAGCTCCTCCGGCTCTGACGACACGGTGGATTACGCCATACAGAGAAACGCCGAGGCCGCAGCAAAGTACATATATAAGAATAAATAAGGTAGAAGTAGCAACGCCGGGCGGAGAAGGAGAACAAGAAGTGTGAGGGGGCGAAAACGAAACGCCCCCTCGCCTTTTTCTCCTGCCGCATGACCGGAGCCTATCACAAGAGATAGTAGCAGGGAGGATTCCCATCCTACGCCGTCACCATCCGCACATTTTGTTCGAGCTTTTTAAATGTCAAGAGGTGAAGACATCAGCATAGGAGGAACAATACCATATCGGTGTTGCGCACCGTACTCCCATGAGATACTATAGGCCCAAGAGGAGGAGCTAAGGGTGGAGCGGATCGCATGTCCTCTCTGTTCAGCAAAGGGAGCGCGGACAAGGCATCGAGAGGGGGATTACACGATGGACCGCTGCCTGCACTGTGGTTTTATCTATCAAAATCCCCGTCCCTCGGAGGAGGAGCGGTTAAAGAGTTACCAACACTATCTCCCTCAGACAGCAGCAGAGATCGAGGCCTGGGGGAGGATGATGGAGCCGGTCTTCAGAAAGGCAGCGGATCTCATCGAACACTCTATAGCGCGGGGAAGGCTTTTGGATGTGGGGACAGGGTACGGCTTCTTTCCTGCCCTGATGCATGCCCGGGGGTGGGAGGTCATGGGGTTGGAGGCCTCCCTGTCTGGGGCACGTTATGGTCAGAAGAGATGGGGGATTGAAATCCTCCCGCAGCCGTGGGAAAAGGCCTCTTTCCCAGAGAAGGAATTTGACGTGGTCACTGCCTTGTATGTCATAGAACACCTCCCCGATCCCCTGGCCTTTCTCCGGGAGGTCCACAGGATATTACGGCCGGGTGGAATGATCGTGCTGCGCTATCCTCATACCACCCCCCTCAAAGATATCCTCTCTATCATGAGGATAAAGAATCGCCTCTACCACCTCCCCTTTCATCTCTCCGACTTCTCACCCACGTCCATGCGCAGGGCCCTGGCAAAGGCGGGCTTTGCGCAGATCAAGACGGTCGTCGGCGGCTTCACCGCCCCTCCCCAGCCGTCCGGTCAATGGGCAGGGCTCATCTTCGGCAACCTGTCAGAAATACTCTCTCAGCTATCAGGGGGCTTCATCATGCTGCCGGGGGTGAGCAAGACAACCATCGCCCGCAAGGTGGCACAATGAGAAAAGGCACCGTTACGTTCTCTTTCTTATTACTCCTCCTTTGCTCTCTGGTGATCCCTGCGTGGGCCCAGAAAACTAATAAGGATGTAGCTCCTATCTTGGAGCAACTTAAAAAGGCTCAGGAGTCCTTGCAGGATTTCACCGCCGACATCAATCAGGTAAAGGTATCCTCGCTCTCCAAGACGCCGGTGGCCTCCCGCGGCAAGATGCGATTCAAAAGGCCGGACCGGATATGGGTCGAGATGTATCCTCCCTACCCCACCGTAACGGTCTTGAACAACGGCGTCCTCCTGATCTATTTCCCGGATGAGAAAGTCGCCCAGCGCTATCAGGTGGCCGGCAACCCCACCCTGGCCAAATGGCTCCTCTTTTTCCAGAACCCCATTGACATGCTGGGGAAGCGAATCTGGCTACAGGAGGAGCGGGCGGGAGAGGTGATATTGGGCATAGACCCTGCAGAGGACCTTGCGATCTTTAAAAAAATCAGGATTGCCATCGACACATCCAACTGGCTGCCGAGAAGCGTGGAAATGGTGGAAAAGGGTGGTGATTGCACCACCATCAACTATGACTATGTCACGATAAACTCCGGCATCACCGACGACTCCTTTGAACTCCGTCTTCCCGCTGGCGTCGAGATCATAGAGCCGATGAAGCGTAAGTAAACTATCCCGCCAAAGGCGGGACTTTAGGGGTCTAGGATGCAAGGATTCTAGGGTTCTAGTGAAAATCGTTCAAATGACCAAAGGGTCGCCTTCGACATGTTTGTAGCACTTTTGATTTCTTGGACCGTTGAAACCTTTTTTTGGGACAAAAATCTAGCTAAGGTCTTCATCTTAAGGGAGGGTTTTCTCCCTGCAGGAAACAATGAAACATGGACGGATGCAAACGGAGAGTATTAAAATTTCCCTCTAGGGAACGGTCCGATAGGAGATTCGATTCGTGAACAAGAGAAGAGTAGTTGTCACCGGCATGGGTGTTGTAGCCGCCGTGGGGAATGATATCCCTGCCTTCTGGCAATCACTGAAACAGGGGCGTAGTGGGATCAAGCCCATCACGATCTTTAGTACCTCTGCATATCGCAGCCATAATGGCGGCGAGGTCAGCGGCCTCTCCCCGGAGAGGCATTTCTCCCTGCAGGAGCTGCGCAGGTTATCCCGTTGCGATCAATTCGGAGTAGTCGCCGCCCGGGAGGCGATGAATGCCTCGGCCATCGATCAAACGGAAAGCGAGCGTGAAAGATGCGGGATCATCTTAGGGGCGGATTCCGGAGGGATCTTCTCGGTGGAAAAGTACTTCCGTGCCGTATACACCCATGCCCCTAAAAGACCTTCTCCCAGCTTACTGCTCTCTTTTTCCCTCGCCACCGCCACCGACCACATAGCGCGCGAGTTCGCCCTGCGCGGCCCCCGCACCACCACCGCGACGGTATGTTCCTCCAGCGCCGCCGCCATCGCCTTTGCCTATGATGCCATCGCCTTGGGGGAGGCAGATATGATGATCTCGGGGGGAAGCGATTCCCTCTGCGAGGTGACCTATGCCGGTTTCAATAGCCTGAGGGCCATCGACCCCGAGGGATGTCGGCCTTTTGACAAAAACAGGCAGGGACTCTCCCTGGGGGAAGGGGCAGGTATCCTCATCCTGGAGGAACAAGATCATGCCCGGGCCAGGGGCGCCCGGCAATGGGGCGAGGTCTTGGGGTATGGGATCTGCGCTGAGGCGCATCACCTGACTGCCCCCGAGATCTCAGGGACAGGGATCGCCCGGTCCATTACCTTGGCCTTGGCCGACGCAGGGGTCGCCTCGGAGGAGGTGGACTATATCAATGCCCATGGGACAGCAACCCCCCTGAACGATGTCGTCGAGACCAGGGGAATCAAGATAGCCTTCGGCAAGAAGGCCTATGAGATCCCCATCAGCTCCATCAAGTCGATGATCGGTCACTGCCTGGGATCGGCAGGGGCCATCGAGGCAGTCGCTACCCTCCTCTCCCTCGACGAGGGGGTCATCCCTCCCACCATCAACTACACCACGCCCGATTCGGAGTGCGACCTCGACTATACCCCCGGTAAGGCCCGCGAAAAAGAGATGCGGATTGCCATCTCCAACTCTTTTGCCTTCGGGGGAAATAACGTCTCTCTGGTATTCAGGAAATAAAGATCCTTCTACTTTTTCATCTTATAGACATACACAATCCTCCCCTTCCAACCGTAAGGATGGCGGAGGACAAGCTCCAGCGCACCTTTTTTCTCGAAAGGGGCAAAGGCATCTGAGATTCCCGTCCCCTTCCCCTCGATGACCAGATAGTCTGCCTTCTCCTTCTCTCCCTTTGCGATGATCTCCTCGGGCCGAGCCTCGGGGGGAAAAAGCAGATATCTTCCACCTGCATAATAGGCAACCCGGAGCTCGTCAGTCAGGATGAGGGGAGGGGTTAATGTGTGTTCTCGCAACCACAGCCCCACCTCCTTGTAACCGATCTTATCGAGCCTTTGGGGTTTAAGGGAGGCGGGTAAAATTGTTACCAAGAGGACCATCATGAGCATACCAATCGTGAGCCTCGGGTATCTCGTGAACCTCCTATCAATTAATTCCCTTATTTTGACAAAGCCAAAACCGGACCAGAGATACAACAGGAAGATGGCCGGGAGGTGATATCTCCCCGAGGCATATAAATTGGGGAACAATATGACGATAAGTACCGCCATCAAGGAGGCGAGGTACCTCTCCTCGGCGCTGAATTCTCTGGTCTTCACCCTCCACCCAAGGCCGAAGAGGGCTAGGAGAAGGGGCGGGAGGTATGCCTTTTCGATGAACCGTTTGACAATAGCAAGAGAGCTTTCTCCCATCTGAGATAGACCTGGCCAGTCATATACGAACCACCGGTAGAACATATCTTCTACTACTTTATAAGGCTTTTTGGTGATCCAAAATTCCCAACCAAGGAGGCTCGGTATAAGGAAGATCAAGATAATGCCGGCAACTGCAATAGCCACCCAGCGATAGCGATATGCCAACCCTCTCTCCTCTCCCCTGCCCCGCAGCACCCCATATCCCAACCACACCCCGAGTACCACCAACACCACCAGGGCGAGCATGCTGACCAGGGCCCCTGCTGCAGAGCAGGCCACCGTTCCGAGCAGCCATCGCCCCTTTCCCTCCTGTAAAAACCGCAAGGAGCAATAGACCGAGGAGAGAAATAAAAAAACCAGCAGCCCTTCTTTTAATACATCGGCGGAACAATTAAGCATCAGGGGGTTGACGAGGTACAATATCGTAGTCCAGAAGGCAGCTTTGGGGCCGAAGAGGGATTTCCCGATCAAATACAAGGGGAATAGCGCCGCGAGGCTGAAGATGATGGAGATCAGCTGACCGGCCAGCTCGAAGCTCCCTGTTAGATGGGTAAGGATTGAGATCAAAAATGGGTAGAGCGGAAGCTGAGGCTGTTGCAGGGCCTGAAGATAGTCGCCACGATAAAAGAGCTTGGCTACCGGTATATACTGAAAGGCCCCATCATTAGAGATCATAAAGGTCAGCAAGAAGGCATAGAGCCTTGAGGCAACTCCGATAGCAAACAGGATGATTAAATTCTTTTTGTCTTCTTTTTCAAAGCCAAACCTGGAAGGAACCTTCTTGCTTCCCATTATCGACGCCCTCCCTTTTTCATCCACCCCCACGCCGTCTCCACGATTATCTTGAGGTCATCATATCGCGGCTTCCAGCCCAACTCTTTTTTAATTCTCTCTGAGCTGGCCACCAGCACGGGAGGGTCTCCCTGCCTTCGCGACGATTCTCGCACAGGGATGGGGTGAGAGGCGACTGCCCGGACAACATCCACCACCTCTTTAACAGAAAATCCCCTTTGGTTGCCCAGGTTGTAAGCACGACTTTGAGCGCCATTGAGGAGGGCCTCCAGGGCCAAGATATGCGCCTGGGCCAGATCAGCGACGTGGATATAGTCCCTGATGCAGGTTCCATCAGGGGTGTCGTAATCAGTGCCATAGATCTCGATAAAGGGCATCTTGCCCATGGCTACATCCAAGACACGAGGGATGAGGTGTGTCTCTGGATCATGGGCTTCGCCCAGCTCACTATCAGGATCGGCCCCTGCCGCATTAAAGTATCTCAACGAGATATAGCTTAAGCCATGGGCCTGTTCATACCATCGCAAGGCCCTTTCCACAAAGACTTTTCCTTCTCCATAGGGATTTACCGGGGCCAGAGGATGATCTTCGACAATAGGGACCTGAAGCGGATTGCCGTAAACAGCCGCACTGGAAGAAAAGATAAAACGTTTCACTCCGCATGCCAGCATCGCCTCCAAAAGGTTAAAGGAGTTGATAACGTTATTGCGGAAATAGAGCTCCGGTCGCTCGACCGATTCCCCCACGAGGGCGCTCGCGGCAAAATGCATCACTGCCAGGGGTTTTTCTTTGTGCAAAATTTCTTCCACACGTCTTTCATCTCCTAAGTCTCCTTCTATCAGCTCATCACCTTTAATGGCCCAGCGATGGCCGGTGGAGAGGTTATCGTAGACCAAGGGCCGGTAGCCCTCTCTCCCCAGCTCCTTCACCACATGGCTACCTATGTAACCCGCCCCCCCGGTGACAAGGATAACCTTTTTCATATCAGACCTTTTTCGCTCTCAAACCAAAACCAGCCGCACTCACCTCTTTTTTACCTATCGCCTCAACCTGAATACTTGCTCCCCTTTGCCTGCCCCACTGGATAGATTCCAAAAAAAACGGGCCCTTGAATGCAAGATGCCCTAATCACGAAGAACTATTTAATAGGCCGATTTGCTGAATAGGCCTTTCCAGAGGGTCATAAGCAGGATCCTCAGATCAAACACAACCGACCAATGCTCAATATAATAGAGGTCGTATTCGATCCGTTTCTTCAGGGAGGTATTTCCCCTCCAGCCGTTGACCTGGGCCCATCCGGTCATCCCTGCCTTGGTCTTATGCCGAAGCATATACAGGGGTATTCGATCCTTGAATTCCTTGACAAAATCCGGCCTTTCCGGCCGGGGTCCAACCAGACTCATCTCTCCTTTGAGCACGTTGAATAGCTGAGGAAGTTCATCGAGGCTGGTTTTTCTTAAAAAGGCCCCAACCCTCGTCCTCCTTGGATCGTTTTCCTTCGCCCATATCGGACCGGTCTCTTTTTCTGCATCCATTCTCATCGTCCTGAACTTCAGCATCCGGAAAAGACGGCCATCCATCCCAATCCGTTCTTGTTTGTATAGGATTGGGCCTGATGAGGTTAATTTGATTACAAGGCTGATGCTTAATAGCATGGGAAACGTCGCTATCATTATAAGGGTTCCTACCAGTAGATCAAAGCTCCTCTTAAAGACACTATCCCAACCATAGAGGGGTGAACCCTGAAGGCTCATGATGGGAAGGTCACCCAATGAATCCATTCCGCCTCTTAACCCCAGAAATTCATATGATCCCGGCACCACCTTAATCTCTGATAAATCCCCCTGAACTTTTTCGATGAGCCCTTCAAAGTAGTGATATTCATCGATAGAGAGGGCAACAAAAAAGATATCAATCTTCTTTTTACCAAGAATCCTTTCGATGTCTTTATACAATCCCAGGACGGAAATATCTTTGATCTTTTTACCAACCTCTTCTCTGTGACGCGTTAAAAAACCTATAACCTGTATTCCCATTTCAGGATAGAGTTCGATGTTTTGCAAAATTTTCCGGCCAAGTACCCCTGTTCCTGCTATGAGGGCAAACCGCCGGTTATAGCCTCTGCTACGCAGCAACATCAGCGTCTTGCGAGCAAAAAATCGCACCGAAATGAGCCCCAAGAAACTGATCACCAAAAAATAGAAAAATGCCAAGCGGGAAAACTCAAACCTCTTAAGAAGGTAGATGATCGCAATCAGAATAAAAAATGTAAAAATCAAGGTTTTTGCAATATCAAAAAATTCCCCCGATAAATGCCCAATTCTCCGAGGACGATATAGATTGAACCTGTTCGAAACAAAAGCCCATATCGCCCACAGAGGCAATAAGAATTGAACATAAACCGAAAAAGGAGGTATTCCCCATAGCGGAGGTTTGATCAGAGGTGTATAAAATCTTAAAAAGTAGGATAATACCCAGGCAAAGGAAAGAATAAATAAATCAGAAAGAATGAAAAGAGACTTGAAAAGCTGGGTATGTTTTTTTAGCATCTCAATTCCATCTTTTCAAAGATGCTTTTCCTAATCTTCTCTTTGAAAATCGCTCGGTCCCACTGCAGCGCATGTCGCCTGATCGATAAGGGATCAAATTCCCTTTCGATCCGATTGAAACGTTCCACGGCATCTATCAGCGAATCGACATTCTGTTCTTGAAAAAAGAGGCCTGTCGGCTTTTTTTTACTTCCTCGAGGCTGATCATAAGCAACGACTGTTTCTACTATCCCTCCCTTCCCATAAGCAATAACGGCCTTCCCGCAGCACATTGCCTCCAAGGGAACTATGCCAAAATCTTCTTCACCAGGAAAGATCAGCGCACGACATGTGGAATAATTTTTCGCCACGACTTCATCCGATTGCCACCCCATAAATTCTACATTCGATTCAGCGATCGCCCTGAGTCTTTTCTCCTCCGGCCCAGAACCAATAATTCTTAAAGGATAACCTAAACGATTGAAGGCCTCTATGGCCAAGTTGATCTTTTTGTAAGGGGCAAGGGAAGAAACAATGAGAAAAAAATCCTCTTTTTTATCCCCAATCCTAAATCGGTCAATTTCCACAGGAGGGTGGATCACCTCGGCATCCCTTCTATAGAATTTCATGATCCGATTCTTCACATGCTTCGATATACATAAAAAATGATCTACTCGTTGACTTGAAGTCACATCCCACATCCTGAGATAATGAATGAAAAAGGGGATCATCCTGTTCTTGTTTTCCCCGAAATACTCTCCATACATATCCCACGCATATCGCATAGGTGTCAGCATATAAGAAATATGGAGTGCATCCGGCGAGGGAATAATCCCTTTGGCCACACAATGACTACAGCTTAGGATAAGATCATACTCTTTCAGGTTGAAACGCTCGATTGCCATTGGAAATAACGGGAGGTACTTTCGATAAACTTTTTTTGAAAATGGGAAATTTTGTATGAAGGAGGTTTTAATGGGCATCTGTTCGATGATTGGAGATACCGATCCGGGAACGTGTATAAGAGTATAAAGATCGGCCTCCGGAAAGAGTTCACAGAATACTTCGAGACACCGCTCCCCACCCCTCATTCCGGTAAGCCAGTCATGGACAATGGCTACCTTCATCCCTTTATTTCTTTTCCAACTCTCTTAATATCTGCGTCTACCATAATACTCGCTAAATCTTGAAATTTTGTTCTCGGCTGCCAGCCGAGCTTTTTCTTTGCCTTGGCGTAATCTCCCATCAAGATATCGACTTCTGCCGGCCTGAAGAATTCCGCGGATACCTCAATCAAGGTTCTCCCTGTTTTCTTGTCTATTCCCTTTTCCTTAATACCTTTACCCTCCCATACTATATCGAACCCTGCATATTTGAATGCGAATTCAGCAAAATCTCTCACCGAGTGCGTCTCCCCCGTTGCCACAACATAGTCATCAGGTTCTGTTTGTTGAAGCATGAGCCACATGGCTTCTACATACTCCGGCGCATAACCCCAGTCACGTTTTGCGTCGAGGTTACCAAGTTTTAATTCGCTATTGAGTCCGAGTTTCATTTGAGCAACGGAATAGGTTATTTTTCTAGTAACAAACTCAATTCCTCTTAGGGGCGATTCGTGGTTAAAGAGGATGCCGGAGCAAGCAAATATGTCATAGGACTCCCTATAATTCACCGTGATCCAGTGGGCGAAGAGCTTCGATGCTGCATAAGGACTCCTGGGATAAAAAAGAGTTTTCTCGTTTTGGGGCGATCCCTGAACCTTTCCAAACATCTCACTCGAAGATGCTTGATAAAATTTAATTTTGGGATTGACCGCCCTGATTGCCTCAAGGACCCTCAATGCCCCTAAAGCGGCCACATCAGCCGTATAGATAGGTTCTTCAAAAGATAAGGCAACGAAACTCTGCGCGCCGAGGTTATATATCTCATCAGGTTGGATCTTTTCTATGGCCCTATAGATATTTGTAAACTCAAGGAGCTCTATAGGGAGATACTTTACTTTATCATCTACTCTTAAATATTTTAGTCCATTTAAATTTAGACCAGAGGTCCTCCTGAATGCGCCATATACCTCATAGCCTTTATCAAGGAGAAACTTCGTAAGATATGCGCCATCCTGTCCCGTGATGCCTGTAATCAAAGCCTTTTTCATTATCACCGCTCCCTTTTCTTATGAACTTAATACTTCTTCGAAAATTTTTATATGACATCCACAAGCCATGGCTTCAAGCAGTGGAAGCCCAAATCCTTTAGTTTCTTTTTGGCAGATATCCGTCACCAAGCCGGCATACACCGTTCCCATGACCGTAATTTGCATGAATCTCCCCTTCTGCTTATCTATTTATCCTTAACTTATCTTTAAAATATCCAATGGTTTTCTCCAATCCTTCGTCCAATGATACCTTGGGGGTCCAGTTTAATATTTTTTTGGCAAGGGTGATATCCGGACATCTTCGCTCGGGATCATCTGGAGGCAGGGGTTTGAAGACTATTTTGGATCGGCTTTCAGTTATCAAAAGAATTTTATTCGCTATCTCCAAGATACTTAATTCGACCGGATTACCCAGATTGACGGGTCCTATGCAATCTTCCGTTTCTGCCATTCGGCAGATTCCTTCTATTAAATCAGAAATATAACAAAAAGAACGCGTCTGCGCTCCGTTCCCAAAGACGGTGATTTCCTCTCCCCGCAGAGCTTGCACAACAAAGTTACTGATGACCCGTCCATCATTGATCGCCATGCGGGGGCCATACGTATTGAAAATGCGAACAATCTTAATTTCGACTTGGTTCTGACGGTGGTAATCCATCATGAGTGTCTCAGCAACCCGTTTACCTTCGTCGTAACAGCTCCTCTCACCAATTGGATTGGTGTTACCCCAGTAAGTCTCCTGCTGAGGGTGAATCACGGGGTTTCCGTAAACTTCTGAGGTAGAGGCTAAAAGGATTCGAGCCTTCACCCTTTTGGCTAATCCCAGCATATTAATAGTACCAACCACATTAGTTTTGATTGTCTTAATGGGATTATATTGATAATAGACTGGAGAGGCTGGACAGGCTAAATGGTAAATCTGATCGACCTCAGCAAAAAAAGGATGGATTACATCATGACGGCTGAATTCAAAATAGGGATGTCCTAAGAGGTGCCGGATGTTATCTCTGCCTCCGGAGAAAAGGTTGTCTACGCAGAGAACATCATCCCCATGATTCAGCAAATAGTCACACAGGTGACTACCAATAAAACCAGCCCCGCCCGTTACTAAAATTCTTGCCATATATCTCCTCGCTTATCATCGTCACTTATATAGAAGAAATTTTGTAAGACAAGCGCCATCTTATCCTGTACTGCTGGTAATCAAAGCCCTTTTCATTATCACCGCTCCCTTTTCTTATGAACTTAATACTTCTTCGAAAATTTTTATATGTTCCTTTGCTGACTTTCCCCAGCTGAAAAGCCTTGCCCTCTCAAGCCCTTTTTCTATCAGACTCTGTCTCAGAGACTCGTCCGTAAGCACCTTATAAATCCCCTCGGCTATGCTTTCAATATTATGGGGGTCTATATAATATGCGGCATCACCGCAGACCTCCGGAAGACTGGCTACATTCGAAACCACCACCGGGCAGCCACAGGCCATGGCCTCTAACGGCGGGAACCCAAAGCCTTCATACAGTGATAGGAGGATAAAGGCTTTTGCCCCGGTATAGAGGGCTGAAAGTTCATCAGCAGAAACATAGTTAAGGAAAAGGACCTTTCCCTCATGCCCCAAGGCCTCAACTTCCGCTTCCAGCTCCGGATAATAGCGCGGATCTTTATATCCTGCAATGACCAACTTATAGGGCATCTTTCGAGCAATGAGGCTAAAAGCGCGTAGGAGCCGTCGAAGGTTCTTATGGGCCAGGAGGTTCCCTACATAGAGGAGGTAATCCGTGAGGCCGTATTTCATCTTCACACTCTCTGAATTAATTCCCAGTCTATATCGACTTTTTTCAAAACCTGGTTGTATGACATAAATCTTTTCTGGTTCTATACCATAAAAGGTCATGATGTCATGTTTGGTATTTTCAGAAATAGTCACAATCCTTCGGGACTTCTTGAGTATTATCGGGACATGATAGCGGAAGTAATATTGCTGTCTCGGATATTCCTCAGGAAAATGGAGCGGAATCATGTCGAGTACAGTCACCACTTGAGGAACGACGGGCAATAACATTCCCTCGGGTATTGGAGACAGTAGCAACGATGCCTTATCGTTTAGCAGTCGAAGCGGAAGAGCAGTTTGAGTCCAGCAGAGTCTTTGAAAATGGCCTTTTCGACCTAGTGAAGGTTGAACCCCGAAGCCGATTTTCCGCATTTTGGTCAAGTCCACATTGCACACCTCAGGGCAGGAGGTATATACCACGAGATCATCGTGGAGCTTGGCGAGCTCTTTGATAAGGTTGACGGTATAAACACCGAGTCCACTCAAGAAAGGATCAAGGATAGAGGCATTGACCGCGATCCTCATGCACATATGTCCTCTGTAACGCGGGGCTTTCTTATAGACAAAAGGCCAAGACCTTTGGTTTCCACCTGAATCGCTTTAACAACTTCCTCGTTAAGCGGCGACCTTCCTGTAAACGAGTCTTTATCCAAAAGAAACTGAGACAGATAGACGCCATCTTGGCCTGCAATGCCTGTAATAAAAGCCTTTTTCATAACCACCGCTCCTTTATCTTATATCTTATGAGCCTAATACCTCTTCAAAAACTTTTATATGTTCTTTGGCTGACTTTTCCCAACTGAAAAGCTTGGCCCTTTCAAGCCCTTTCTCTATAAGACTCTGCCTCAGGTCATCGTCCGTAAGCACCTTATGGATTCCCTCGGCTATGCTGTTGACATCGTGTGGGTCTACATACAGTGCGGCATCTCCACACACCTCTGGCAAGCTTGCCACATTTGAAGCAACCACAGGGCAACAACAGGCCATGGCCTCTAAAGGCGGGAGACCGAACCCTTCGTACATGGAGGGATAGACAAATAATGTTGCGAGATTATACAATTCCCCTAATTCTTTATCAGGGAGATATCCCAGGTAGAGTACATCAGATTTTACCTCTTTCAGAAGCGCCATAATTTCTTTATTTTCCCATCCTTTAAATCCAGCCAGTACCAATTTAATGTCCTTCCTGATGCCTTCATCTAGATTAATATAAGAGCGAACCAGATTTTCCAAATTTTTCCTCGGCTCTATAGAACCAACAAAAAGTATAAAATGCTCCGGCAGCTTGTAGTGCTTACGGAGCAATTGCAAGTCTTGAGGGGGATATGTTTTAAATACCTCGTGGTCGATTCCAAGATGAATGGTTCTTAACTTTTCTTCAGGCAATCCAAGATTTACACCTTCTTTTTTTATATAATCTGAAATTACTATTATCCTATCCGATCTTTTAAGATTCTTCCAAAAATATTCTTCAAAATCATTAATTCTCTCTTTGGGGTGCCACTGAGGATATAATATGAAGGAAAAATCGAAAATGGTTACAACAGTACAACGAGATTTGATATTTATCGGCATAAAATTAGGCTCAAAGTAGAGATCAAAATTTCTAGGTGAAACCGCATTTACAAAACCCCGTACTAATTTTCTTGCGACAATCCATCTAAAAATTGGCATCTTTTTTACTAATTCTTTCACCCGATAAAAGATTTTCTTATTTTCATTATAATAAGCATGGAGATTCCGGGAGTAATATCCATAAAAATAGGTATAATCATTTATAGGGTCAATGGCCCGCAAGGACTGAGCGATGTGATATGTATAACTCCCCACACCTGTCAGGGGATACAGGAGCGGGATTGTATTAATTACGATTCTCATTTCCTGAATTACCAATCCTCTTCACATGGGTTTCAAACATTATCCAAAAAGGCTAGTTTTTGACCTAAAGAGGTTTTGATGAGCATTTCATGGAAAGGGAAAGTAAACCAAAATATGTAGGACGAACCCCTTCACACACTACTCAGTAAATCATGTACAAAAAGCTATTCACTCAATCGACCCCCTTCTCCCATATTAGCCACCTCGTATCACTTTTTCTGAATTATTTCAAGGATAATCGAATTGTGTCCACAAGCTGAGATTGAATCTCTTGTCAATTTTTCATTGATTATTCGTCATGCAGAACCGGGATCAACTATTCTCAATACCCTTTCACACAAGGGATGCTGTCTTCCCATTGACAAATGCCAATTATTTTTTACCCAGCAGGTGGAGGACAAAAAAAAATACAAAGAGGCCTTCCCTCCCAGATGTTTCGGTCTACATATTATTGCATATTAAGTAATTTTATGATAGCTTTACTCCATGCTTAAATTTTATTATTATTTTATAGCCATTATTTTGCTCCTTGGGACGGCAGATCAGGCCTATGCCTACATTGATCTTGGAACCGGGAGTTATATCGCGCAAGCACTAATCGTAGCAATTGTAGGCGGCCTCTTTCTTTTAAAAAACTACTTTCTGAAAGTGAAAAAATGGACCGGAAGGCTCTTCAATAAGAAGAGCAATGAAAGTTAACGTGATCCAACACCCGGCATCGTTTCGAGATCCGAGCGGTTCCGTTTTTTTCTATGAAGGGCAATTATACAGAAGAATTAACATTTCCTATAAAGAAGATTATGAAGCACTGATTGCCACCGGTCTCTATGAGAGGCTGCTTCAAGAGAAACTCCTCTTACCCCATCAGGAAGTGCAGCTTTTAACCCATGACGACCCCGGCCTTTTTAAGATTATTCAGCCGGAATTTCTTCCTTTTATTTCCTATCCTTATGAATGGTGCTTTAGCCAGTTGAAAGATGCCGCCTTGGCAACCATCAACATCCAGAAAATCGCGCTGGAATACGGTTGTATTCTCAAGGATGCAAGTGCATATAATATTCAATTTAAAGATGGGAAGCCAATTCTCATCGATACACTGTCTTTTAAAAAGTACGTCGACGGCGAGCCCTGGACCGGTTATCGCCAATTCTGCCAGCATTTTTTTTCTCCTCTCGCTCTCATCAGCCACACCGACATAAGGCTGAGCCAGCTACTAAGAATTTTTCTTGATGGGCCGCCCCTTGATCTCACCCGGAAACTCCTCCCCCGAAAAACCATGTTCCGACTCCCCTTGCTCCTCCATATTCATTTTCACGCCATCTTTCAGAAGAGATATTCACGCACATTCTCTGAAAAAAAGTATGGAATCCGCAAGGCCGGGCTTAAAGCCCTCATGCAGAGCCTTGCTTCAGCCGTTAATCATTTAAAGTGGAAACCCCAAGGGACGGAATGGGCTGACTATGATCGAGAAATGAATTATCAGGATGGCGCCTTTGCACATAAGAAGGCTTTAGTCTCCGAATTCATTAAAAATATCAAACCGCGCATGGTTTGGGATCTTGGCGCAAATACCGGGATCTTCAGTCGGATCGCAGCAACAAAGAAGGCGCCTGTTATCTCCCTGGATGCGGACCCCGGGGCGATAGAAATGAATTACCTTTGGTGCAAAGCGAATGGAGAAGGTCATATCCTCCCCCTCGTAATTGATATTACCAACCCCTCGCCGGCCATAGGATGGTTAAATACGGAACGATCCTCGCTCCTCGAGCGCGGGCCAGCAGACCTTGTCATTGCTCTTGCATTGATTCATCACCTGGCAATTTCAAATAATCTGCCATTATCAAAAATCGCAGATTTTTTTTCCACAATCTGCCGCCGCTGGTTGATCATTGAGTATGTGCCAGGAAGTGATTCCTGGGCAAAAAGGCTGGTCGGCACCCGCCGCGATTCCTTTTCAGATTATACTCAAGATAATTTCGAAAGCGCCTTTGCCCCTTTTTTCGCAATTAGATCACGGAAGGCTATTAAGGGTTCTGAAAGGTCCATCTATTTTCTTGAAAAGGAGTAAAAAAGATGAGGCCGAGTGGAATAGGGTGCCGTTCGAACAATCTTAGCAAAACGTTGATAAAGCAGGGGCACAAATGAACCTGGTGGATCGCGAGCGATTAAGGACCTCATTTTTTGTCGTATTGTTTTTTTCCTTAACTTTACTATTTTTTGGACCTGCTCATTTGTATTATACGAATTTGGTTGAATTTTCCTTTATATCTATGACGGTCCTATTCCATTTTTTATTAATTTCAATTTCATGCATTATTTTTCTTATGGTAGTGTTATTTTTTCTGAAACCCATTGTTTATCAGAAAATCGTTTCCTTTCTATTTGTAATATCCTTTTTGCTCTGGCTTCAGGGAAACGTATTCGTCTGGAACTATGGCGTGCTTAACGGTCAGGAGATTAATTGGAATTCATATCAAATATATGGTTTTATCGATGGAATAATATGGTTGTTTTTTTTGATTTTAGCATTTGTAAAATCTGCTTTGATTAGTAGAATTGCTCGTAAAGTTAGCCTAGCTTTTCTGACTATACAATTAATCTCGCTCTTTATGGTGATCATTCATGCGCCAGCAGAGCCAATTGCCAAATTTTATCGTCAAGATATTAAATCGCAGTTTAACTTCTCAAAAGAGAGGAATGTTATTATACTTATTCCTGATAACTTTCAAGCGGATGTTTTCCAAGAAATCATCGATGAAAATATTAATTATCGAAATATATTCAGAGGGTTTACTTACTTTCGAAATACTGTTGGGGGATTTCCCACTACTTATCCGTCCGTCCCATTAATTTTAACGGGACAATACTATGATAATTCAATTCCGATACAACAATTTATAAAAGAAGCTTATATCTCTAATTCTATTCCTTATATCTTGAAAAAACATAACTACTTAGTTTATTTACCTCTAGATTGTACCATATATGTTAATGAAAATGTTGCTTCTAATTTCATAAAAAAAAGACCAGAATTATTTTTGACTTTCGATCAACTCTCGTCTTTTTTTAAAATCACCCTTTTTCGATGTCTTCCTCATTTTTTCAAAAAGCATATTGAGATATCGGGGGTCCCAGAAAAACTAAGCTTTAATTTAAAAAAAGTACCATCCGATTCAGATAATAATTTAAGCGATAATTCAGATCTAAATATTAACGATGATTTAAAGAACTACCCAAAGAAAGATCCAAATAACCATATTAATAGCGACATAGAATTTATTAAAAATCTAATTCTCAAAGCGAGATCTAAGTCGCCCCAATACACATTTAAATACTATCACTTAAGAGGAGCACACCCACCCTTTAGAATTAATGAGCAACTCAAATATGAAAAATTGCCAAATAATCGTTATGGCTATAAGCAGCAAGCCAAGGCCATGTTAAAAATTAGTGCGATATTTCTCGACCAGCTAAGAAAAATAGGTATTTACGATCATTCAATGATTTTTATTATCGGTGACCACGGAGAGTATGGTAATAATATTGGAGTGAAAACCTTGGATTATGCGCAAGGGCCAAATAAAATCGATATTGCCAATCGTTTTGGCTCAGGCATCCCGCTGGTTTTAGCAAAACCTTTCTTTTCAAACGGTGAGCTTAATATATCCAACGCGCCGATTTCTCTATCCGATTTACGAGCAACCATTTTCTCAAAACTTGATTTTAAAGAAAAGATTTCAGGTATTTCGATTTTCGATCAAAAGGATTCGGATATTCGTCAGCGTCGTTATTTAAGGTATACTTGGCAAAATGAATTTTGGGCTAATAAGTATCTTCCAGTAATGCACGAATATGTTGTTACCGGATTTAGTTGGCTTACAGAATCATGGGAGCCCACCTACCGTTATTTTTATCCAGGATCAATCGAGTATCATCCCCCCCCTCTCTATACGTGGGGAGACCGGATCGAGTTCGGCAAGGAAGGAAACGCCAGCCAATATGACATCCGGCATGGATTTTCTCAGCCGGAAGTCGGCAAGACCTGGACCGAGGGGAATATCGCGTCTCTTGCGTTACGGGTATCGCCGCCAGCAACCGACCTGGTTTTGAAATTATCGGCTTGCCCCCTAATCGGGGCAAATCTTCACTCACAAACGGTGAAGATTGCAATCAACGACAAGCCGATCGGCACCTTAAAGATGGGCGCACCGGGAAAATTTTTCTTGTATTCCTTGAAAATTCCAAAATCTATCGTAAATCAGGATGTATTAAAGATCGACTTCTATCTGCCTAATGCCGCCTCTCCTGAAACATTAGGGATAAACAAGGATAAACGCCTATTGGCAATCGCGTTACAATGGCTTGCCATCGATGAGAAGAGATAATGAATGACTATGTTGCTGCGGGGAACTACTACTGAAACTTCATTGGCTTTATTTCATTATAATCCCCAATAAACTATCGTGATCCTAAAAACCGACTCGACTTCAAAAAATAAAGTGTTATTGTATTCTCAAACTGCAAGCTTTTTTGTCCTTGCATCATGCTCTCTTCATGTTTATTTGCTGATGTCCCCACATATCTTATATATTTCCTTAGCGGCCTTATCAATTACCTGCATATCTTCAGTTACGCCCATTACATTAAGTTCCACACTCACCTTATCGATAAGTTCCAACACAGGTTTCCAATATTTTACTTTATCAAGAAAATCCATAAAGTTCTGAACATATTTCTCAGCGCTGAAATTCTCAATAGCAAACTTTTTGCCTTTCGCACCTACGCCGTTTCTTATTTTATCTTCAGAAATTAACCTCTTAAGCGCGTTAAGCAAATCAGCCACCTCCCGGTCTACTCTTATTTTCATAACGCAATCATCCGGAAGCTCGCTGTAAAATCCGGTATCAGTAACGACAACCGGCTTACCATAATATAACTGTTCAATAAGAGACCATGACGCACCTTCCATGGCAGGAAACCTCATATTTACAAAAATGTCAGCATTAGACATATAGGCATAAAGTACTTTGTCTGGTTGGAACCCAAGGAAATTTACAACATTTTTAAGATTATATTTTCGCACAAGAGATCGGAGTTGTGCATAATACCGCTCATGTTCATGAGGACCTATCACTATGTAAACAACTTTTTTTGCCAATTCTTTGCATTCACCTAAAATCTTTATCACCTTATCAATCCTTTTATTTGGATTTACGTGTCCAATAGTAACCACAAGAATCTTGTCCCCAGCTATTCCTAAATCAGTCTTTCCGATCTCACTTTGAAGCATGAAGCTGTAATCTAGATAAAATGGGTGGTACATTACAGTAACAGGACCTAAGAACTTCTCCTTGACTTTATTAGCGTGAAACTGAGAATGGCATATAACACCCATCGCTTTTTCAATTGCCTTTTCAAAAAATGGATAGCTCGTAACCTCGTCAGTATCCCATATAGAAGTGCATCTTCTCTTAATGCTATCAGTGGCAATTTTTTTGCCATTTGCACCATACAGTCTTTCCATTTCCTTTACGTATGAATTTGTATCCCTCTGCCTTAAGTAATAATCCGCAAAGAAATGATGCATTATAAAATCATGTAATATGACCACGCTTCTAACTTTTTTTGAAACTTCGTAAATATCTTTATGAAAATCTAAGTAATTACCCATATTGCAAATCACGAAATCGTATTTTTTAAGCTTCTGCAAAAGATTATCATTTGGCTGATAATGAAATATCTTGAGTTCAGTAGGTAGTGTATTTGTATATTCCGATAGCCATAAGTCAACTTTATAATGTTTGATAAGCTCATTTGTAATCAATTGACTATATTTACCAATTGCACTTTTTATTGAAAAAGGCGATAACCAAGCTATTTTCATCCTATCAAACATCTTATTACATTATCCCAATTAATATCGAGTGATAAAAGTTTCTCGTACCCAGCAGCCCCCATTTTTTTAGCTTTATCTTTATTAGCACATAGCTCGTCCATGGCATTAGCGATTGCCTCTGGCTCCGGAGGAACAATATACCCATTTATACCATTTTCCGCTATCTCCCAAATTCCACCAGAATCTGAGCAGGTAATAACAGGTTTTCTTGAATAAAAACTTTCTAACGTGGGAAAACCATAGGAATCTTCATCGTAGGGGATGTATAAACAGCTTAGTGCATTAGCAAAAAGACTGATCTTTTTCTCTTGCGAAATTTCACCTATTAAACTAACCCTTTTTTGTAAATCATTTTTTTTGATTAAAGTTTGTAGGTAGTTTATATAATTATTGTTGTCAGCTTTTCCAGCTATTATAAGTTTAATATCAGTTTTTACATATTTCATACTCTCAATAGCCAGTGCCTGCCTCTTAATTGTGTTCACTCTGCTTGGGTAAAATATATAGTTTTCAAATTCGTCACAATAAAATTTATCAGCATCATCCAATGGAGGATATAGAGGTGTCGCATCTATGTTATTAAAATTCTTCAATCTTTTTGCAACAACTTTAGAATTTGTATATATTTTTTTTGATTCTCTTAAATACGTATTATCGGACTGAATAATTATATCCCGAATCCTTAATCCTTCTGGGGTAGATGGAATATCCTGATATGTAGTTCCCCAAAGATCATAAACCTGTCTAAATTGATGAAATAACCATAGAATCTTGTTTGGATGTTTTACGTAATAAGCTGGAAATTTTAGGCCTATCAAAATATCGATATCTTCTGATGATGCCTGCGTTAGATCAAGCAATCTGCAGGCAAGAATTTGTTCAGGTATCCTTTCAAGTGGATACCACTTAAATGGGATTTTAACTATTTCTGCCATATGACCATATTCGCAAATCTTTTTTTGTAATTTTTCTGCTAAATATTCAGCGCCTCCATAAATAAAAGGAACCTGACTATTTAAAATAAGAATTTTTTTCATCATCAATCTCTTCTATCAAGATAATGAGCTTTTAATCTTTGAAGATATAAATTCAACGTCTTCTTTAGTAAGACCAGAGTGTGTAGGAAGATTCAGGCCTCTGCTACTTATATTATCTGCTACAGGAAAACGATCGTCACTCTGAAATTTTTTATAAGAAGGCAAGACATGCATTGGATAAAAAAAAGGACGTGTCTCAATCCCATTTTTCCCAAGTAATTGCATAAAGTCATCACGAGAGAATTTCACAGAATCCTTTAACAAGACAGAAAACATCCAAAATGCATGTTTTGCCCATTCTTTTTCTTTGGGAAGCTCTATAAAATCATAA
>Ga0214473_10002684_pt1 | contig 21803 bp, 20 predicted proteins | sample RVTome_7_FD_203509 | JGI IMG/M metagenome (GOLD analysis project Ga0214473, IMG submission 203509) | Soil microbial communities from uranium-contaminated site in the Upper Colorado River Basin, Wyoming, United States - RVT98D197 | ecosystem: Environmental > Terrestrial > Soil > Contaminated >... | reverse complement strand
AAGGCATTCCGTACGGTTTCAGAGTTATTAGAACGGATTACGTCCCTAATTTCATGCGCTCACCAATGCCTAGAGGCCCGTGGGCATGCCGAGTGCCCTACCTCCAAGTTCCAACATCAGGTGCAGCACTTCTCTTCTGAATCCAATTGGAGAAAGCCACCACTTTTCAAACAGTACCTTGCCAACGTGCCAGGTTTTTCCAATTTTTCGGAGTTGGACTTGTGGGGCTGGTTCAGCAAAGAAGTTGCCAAAAGCAAAGCCTGCCCGGCCCTGTCCGGCTTCCAACATACAGTAGCCATCTCCGTTGAACATGTCTTTAGTGTCTTTTCCATTGATTTCCGCGACTATGCGGCGTGCCACGACTTGAGCCTGTGCGTGGGCAAATACGCCCGCTTTAGGCAGCATTAGTGGTACGTCCGGCTTCCACCGGCCGGGTATGGAAATGGTGGTCACATCACCGACCGCGTAAACATTCTCAAACCGCGTTTCTAGTGTGGCGCGGTCTACCGGCACCCAGCCTGCTTCATTCGTCAGCCCAGCCTCGCGCACAATATTGGGACTGCGATGTGGAGGAATTACTGCAGCCAGATCATATCTTACAGATTCTTTGCCATCGAAGGTAATCTTTTTAGTTTGCGGATCTACCGCAGAGAGTTTATGCAAAGGGTGGAAGGCGATACCACCGCCCTCAAGCATTTTCCTCACTGCGCTACCGAGTGTAGGCCCGGCTACAGGCATGGGTTGGGGTTCCGGCGTAAAAAGATGTATCTCCACTTTATCCCGTATTCCGCGCTTGCGGAAGAAATAGTCAAGCAACATTACACTCTCGTGAGGTGCTCCGGGACATTTGTATGGTACCGCGCTGACCACTACGGCAATTGTCCCACCACTGAACTTCTCCAGCGCATCGCGCAATTTTACCACACCGCTGAACGTGTAGAATGTGTGTGCATTATTAGACAAACCGGGAACAACCTCAGGCGCGAGTTTTGCACCTAATGCAACGACTAGGTAATCATAAGTAAATGCGCGAGAATCAGCTTCAACTCTGTGATTGTCAACATCGATATTACGCACCTCTGCTTGGATTATTTCAACACCCGGTCGCACAAGCTGATGCACAGGGCGAGTAATCTGCTCTGGTTTTCGTTCACCAATCATCAGCCAAAGGAAGGAAGGAGCAGATGCGTGTTGACCGTTCTTTTCCACCAATATAACTTGATGCTCGCTCGGCAGATGTTTTCGCAGTTCGTTAGCGGCAACTAGTCCTCCTGTTCCTCCACCTAAGACAACAATCCTCTTGCCCATAAGCTCACCCCCATATTCCCATTCTCTGGAATTAGACTGCCTTGTTTTCTAATCTTGACATTAATCTTGACTCAAGAATCCAAGCTTTTCTCAACTTGTTGTGCTGAGTATCTGTATAGAATATGGAGATATAATAGTGCGGCTAGAATTATGCTCACATAGCATATTAGAAGCAGCCCGAAGCCCTGATAATAATTTCCGTAAACATAACTTCCCAAAACTTCAAATCCGACCAAAGCGCAAACGGGCGTCCACAGGCTCGGATAGAACTCTTTCTTGAAGAATTCCTTTTTGAAATAGTCAATTAGTAGATATGTCCCCAGCAATATGCAAATCCCTGAGATCGCAAACGAGCTCACAACCACAAAAAAGGAAAGGACTTCGAGATCATAATCAAGCTTGGCGCTCAGGTAGCTGCCGAACTTAAAAAAACTTACACCATAGAGGCATACTATGGGAACCACCGTAAAATAGCTCGGCAAGAAAGGCTTATCGGGGAGCCCATCCGCTCTAAATTGGTGCTGAAGCAAGATGACTATTTTTGCGACGAAGAGAATAAAACCAATAGCCATCGTAATAAGTGTCATAAAGGCGGCAGGAGACGCGATCCTAATATTGTCCGCCAAAGCTGCGATTCCTGAGCCGACAAGCGAGATCATCCCGAATGCAAAAACATCGAGGAGCCAGCCGAAGTTCAGTTTTTCAATTTCAAGTGGTTGCATAAACCACACTTTGATGACTTTGCCTTCCAGCAAGAGAAGAATCAACCAGAGAATTCCCCAGATTATGAAGCCCGGCAAAATCAGCGGTTGAATGGACTTCGATGACATGCTGAAGAAGAAGACCAAAGGGCCGAAAACGACATTCATGGTCATTGCCAGCGAGAGAATGGGAGAGAATAACCCAATGTTCGTGTGAGTCGTATTCAGAAAACTGCGCAGCTCGGAGCCGCTAAAAAGCCATCTAATCAGGTCTTTCAAGAAAACAGCAGTCAACGCAAAATGTATAAGAACAAATATGAGCATCGTTGCGGCCAAAAGAGCTATGAGTGGTTGCCTTAGCAGACCCTGTCCGGCAATATCGCTTAATCTGATAATGCCCTTGTCATGCGGTACGCCAAACTGCAAATACGCGAAAGGCATAAGGGCAACGCCGGCGGCGGCTAGAGCTCCTTGGAACTTAATTGGTGCAAACTTCACTGTTTGTTCCTCCTCCTATGTAGTCGTAAATTGTGAATCGAGAATCGAATTTGCAGTTGCCCAATTTACCTGCCTGCCGGCAGGCAGGTTGGGCCTCACCTGCCCGCCGCTGGCTGTCCTTGAGCCTAGCTTTTGCCATTCTCAATGTACCCTGTGTCCCACTCAGAAGACTCGTGACGAGCTAAGGCAGGCGGGTGAATGAGGCAACTACGTTTTGCAGCAATTCTGAATCGTAAGTCGTTGACAGTTGACAGCAAAACCTCGAATCGTTCACCGGCAACCGAGAACCGTAACCAGCGGTTAAAAGGTTAATACCTTGTCGCTCTCTTTGACAAGTCGATACAATTCTTGCATGTTGGAAAGAGGGCAAAGCAGGCTTTCGTCCTTTTGCCTTAGCTTTAGACATGTACCGCAGGCCATGATTTCCCCGCCGCTATCAACAAAATCCTGAGCGAGGTGCAGAATGTTGAACTTGTCGGAGGAAAGATTTTCATAATCAACACCCTTTGCAAGCAAAAATATTTTTACCTCGTCTTTTTCGGTTAGAGAAAGATTTGCGAGACGGAAGACATTCCACACTGCTTCCGAATCACCCGAATAGATAATAATTCCCAATTTCATTTTTCAACCTCCTCGTAAGAGCTTCTGTATTACCCAGACCAAGCTGTTTGTGCTGTGTTGGGGTCTCTCTCCTTTACGGAGACTCAGGGAAGTATCTGCAATCTTGCCTATTGCAATGCCTGTAACGGCTATAGAACTGACATTTCAGCTCTGATGCGGGAACTTGTTCAAACTCTACACCGAGAGTTTCCCTGAAATACTGGGTGGCGACGGAAAGGACATCCCAGGTGCTTCGCTTACAACATCTTGCGCCTCTGTTGTTGGCGATTACAGACAGGGCACGCGAGGTCATCATGTGAGCAATTGACCGCTCCACGTCTTTTTGAGCCAAGGGAGTGGTTCCCAAGATGCTGCTCACTGCAATGCCGCAGGCAATGGCAGCTCCATCTGCACCGTAGAAGGCGCAAAAACCGGCCGGAATAGTGCTCCCTCTCTTTATTGCGTCCTCAATCTCTTTGTTGCCCGCTTTGCCGCCGGCATTTCTATAGGCAGTAACCAGAGCGCCCGCAATGAGGGGATGATGGATGGCGCCAATCATAGGTATTTCCGGAAAACTCATAATGGTATCGGCCATCTTGATCGGACTTGTCGAATCGGAGGACAGGCAATAGTCGGTCACAAGCCTCAAATTCTCGTTTCTCTTAATCTCTGTTTCCATACTAAGTAGCCTCCTTATGCCTCTCTCTTCTGAAACTCTTTGACCAACTTGTCATTGGCCGCAAGTCGTTCAAGGAGGACTTCCCGCATAATATCGCAGGCTTTCAGAATCTTGGGATTGGCCACTTTGTAGTAGGTGTTCTGACCCTCTTTCCTCACAGCTACAACCCCTTTTTCGCGCAAGATTGTGAGATGCTGAGAGAGATTGGCCTGACGAATGCCGAGTAAATTCACCAGCTCATTAACGGACTTTTCTCCTTCCCTGAGCGTGTTGATAATCTCCAAGCGTTTAGGGCTGGTGAAGACCTTGCAGATCTCGGCATGCATTTCAAAGATATTCCCATTCATTGATGAACCTTTCTAAGATATGCGCATATTTGCATATAAGAATACCTTATTTAGGCTTGTCGGTCAATTCATCATTTCTTATCAAATGAAAATCTGTTGGAGAAGGCGGAAGTTAACAGTTTAATGGAGGAAAATAGAGGGGGAAGAAAAAAGTCGGTTTCGAAAGGTGTCTAGATCAAGTCGCAGCTGGAAACGTGCAATTTTCTTGTGTAAGAGCACACTCTGTTTCTGCCGGCTGATTTCGCCTCATACAGGGCATTGTCCGCGTGTGCAAGGATGGTTTCCCATCTGTCATTTTTGTATTCACGGTTGAGCAAGGAGGCAACACCGCAGCTTATGGTTATGACACCGGCGCGGCTTCCTTTATGCTCGATCCCGAGGGCCTCGATCCCGCTTCGAACTCTTCCGGCGGCGACAGTTGCTTTCTCAAGGTCCTGCTCGGGTAAAATGAGGACGATTTCTTCTCCGCCGTATCTGAAGAGCTCGTCACTGGTGCGGAGAGCACCCCTAATTGAAGATGCAACGGCCTTAAGGATTTCATCACCGGCCATATGACCATAGAGGTCATTGTAGGCTTTGAACTGATCTATATCGCACATGAGTATTGAATAATTGCGGCCGTATCTGCTGCTGTGACCATGCACTTTCTCCACGGTCTCGTAGAAACCCCGACGATTTCCTATTTGCATCAACGGATCAACTCTGGTCATCTCCTCGAGTCTCTGGTTTAGCCTCTGAAGTTGCTCGTTTGTCTCACTAAGTTCTTTCTCAAGTGTTAAGATGCGCTTACCTGCGTGTACTCTAACCTGCAGCTCGCCGCGGTCAAAGGGCTTTGTAACGTAGTCGTCCGCGCCGGCTTCAAGCCCCACAATTATATCCTCTTTTCTGTCCTTGCCTGTGAGGATGATAAAGTAGACATATCCGGGCATATTAGCCTTGCGGATTTTTTGGCACAGCGTTACTCCGTCGATAAAAGGCATGACCCAGTCCGCTATGACAAGTCGTATATCGTTTGTTTGCAGGATGTTCCATGCTTGCCGGCCGTCTTTCGCCGCCAAAACTCGATGCCCCCAGCTTTCCAGTGTCTTCTGGAGGAGCCGTCTTGAGATGAGGTCATCTTCCGCAATTAGTATCTTCATTCAGTTCACCCTTGAGACCAATTCTTGTCTGACCGAAAATGTATTTAGGATCAACTTCTCTAACTCCGCGCTAGATTCTTGCGGGTGTTTTTTTGCTTGACATAGCAGCAACGAACTCTTTTAAGGATTGAATTTCGGATTCCAACTCTTTCATAAGGGAAGAAATATCCGAGAGGTCATTATTGCGTCCTCTGTCTTCTATCTTGAAAGCGATATTGTAAATCCTATTGGCACTAAGATTGCCGGCTGCACCTTTGACGCTATGTGCTTCTTCTTGCACGAGAGCGGCGTCGCCCGATTTTACAGCTTCAGAGAGCGTTTTCAAATGCTTCGGCGCGTAATTCATGAATTCCTCAAGCATCTCCTGCAAGAATTCCCCGTCGCCGTCAAATCTCAAGAGAGCGGCTTCAACATCGACAGGAGAATCCGTTGAGGTAATCTTGCCGGCACCTTCTCCGCCGACTTTGGTTTCCGGGCGCTTCGCAGTGGGCGCTTTTTCGGTTTTCTTAGCAGCCTTCGGCTTGCCGGACTTTTGTTTGTCAGCCGGTTTGGTCCACTTCTTGATAAGGTCGAACATTTCCTGCGGCTGGACAGGTTTTGAAATATAGTCATCCATTCCCGCTTCCAGGCATTTCTCGCGGTCGCCCTTCATGGCGTGAGCAGTCATGGCAACGATCGGCGTATGGCTGTTTTTACCTTCCTTCTCTCTGATGGCTTTTGTAGCCTCGAATCCATCCATCTGAGGCATTTGGATATCCATAAAGACAACGTCATAAGCATCTTTTTCAACCGCCTCGACAGCCACACGGCCGTTTTCAACCACATCAACGTTGTATCCGGCCTTCTCAAGTAGAGCGGCAATCAGTTTCTGATTGATCGGATTATCCTCCGCCAGCAATATATGGCTGTTGCGCTGTTTTGTCTCAGTTATCTTCTGACGACTGACGGTGTAGCGACTGCTTAATTCTTTTGCTCCGTGAGAATTCAACGCAGTGTTGATTGTATTCAACAGCTGAGATTGCTTTACCGGCTTGACAAGATAACCGCTACATCCGGCTTCCGCCATATGGGCGATATCTCCCCGCCTCCCGATTGAGGTGAGGATGACTATCGGAACCTCATTGATCTCTGGAGTTTTCTTAATCTCAATTGTTGTCTGTTCGCCGTCCAGCCCCGGCATTTGCATGTCCAGAAGGACCAGTTTAAACGGCTCGGAGGAAGCGCTGGCATCTTTCAAGGCTTGAATTCCTTCTTCTCCGCTTGCTACGGCTTCCGGCTTGCAGCCAAAGGTCTCGACCATTTTGCTCAGGACGATCCTGTTTGTGGCGTTATCATCAACTATCAGCACCTTGAGGCCTCTTATGTCCGGGTATATCTCGTGGATGACAACATCTGTTTCCTTTTGTTTCTTGAACGGCAGCGTAAACCAAAAACGGCTACCTTTGCCGGCTTTGCTGTCAACTCCGATCTTCCCGCCCATTAGTTCAATCAGCTTTTTGGATATCGATAAGCCAAGGCCGGTTCCGCCATATCTACGGGTAGTAGAGCCATCGGCTTGTATGAACGGTTCGAAAACCGTTTCCATCTTCTCTTTTGGAATCCCGATGCCGGTGTCGGTTACGGAGAAACGAATTGTGGCCTCTTCCTGTGTTTCTTTTTCTATCTCAGCTCTTAAGACCACCTCTCCCTTTTCAGTAAACTTGATTGAGTTGCCGGCCAGGTTCATGAAGATCTGGCGCAGTTTCCCCGGGTCTCCGATGAGGAGCGAGGGGACATTTTGATAGATCAAGCAGACTAACTCCAGTTTCTTCTCTTCAGCTCTTGCCGCAAGTGTCTCGACTACATTTTCAACTGTTAAGCGTAGATCAAAATCGGTTCCCTCGAGAGGGAAAGCATGGGCTTCAATCTTGGAGAAGTCGAGGATGTCATTGATTATTTCCAGCAGCGCGTAGGCGCTCTTCTCAACCGCGGTCAAGTAATCGCGCTGTTCTTCGGTTAAGTCCGTATTCAGCGCCAGATTGGTCATCCCGATAACGCCGGTCATGGGCGTGCGGATCTCGTGACTCATGTTGGCAAGAAATTCGGATTTCAGCCGGCTGGCTTCTTCGGCGGCGAGACGTGCTTCCTGCAGTTCTTTGTGTTTGCTCTCAAGTATGTGCATCATATTGTTGAAAGTCTCTTTCATCTCATATATGTAGTCCGTTGTAGCCGTTTTGTAAACTTCGCACTTCTTGCAATTTCTATATTTTTCCGCGAACTTACCTTGCTTTTTGTCATTACATTGTGTACCGGCCACGTACCAACATCGTACATTTCTTTGCCCAAACGCTGGACAATCTTTCTCCCGGCAGTGCTTGATCTCCCAGCACGTGGGGATACTAGGATTTTCAAGTGGCTTATAAATATAGCTCTCAAAACCTTTCTTCTTTTCAACTTGCTCAAGTATCTTCGAAAAGACCTTGAGAGAGTCACTAAGCTGGTCTCTTTCTATTTCAACTCTACGCTTATCTTCCGCCAACTCGTATTGGAGATTGAAATTACTCATAATGCTCCGTTGGATCAAGGTCCTCAACACAAAAATGGCCGAGAATGTCAGGATTATGAAAGTATTGCTCATGACAAAGACCGAGACGTCTCTGATGTGATTTAGAGCAAGCAGGGGGATGATATAGATAGAATAGACGATCGTAAGGGCCAGCAGTGACCAAGGAATATCGAAGGGAATAAATCCAAGAATGCCAATCACTATAAGACACATGCCTACGTAGTAGGGGGACTTATATCCGCCAAAGGAAAGTATCATTAATTCAATTGCTATGGCGGAAATCGCGGTGCCGACGATAGCCAGCGCGTATTGATAGTACTTGCTTGTTTTAAGTCTGTTTAGAAAATAGAGTGGTATCAATAGGGCAATCGTTATCGCTCTGAAGACAAGGAACCTTTTGAAGTTCTCCGGTGTTATGAGCAGGTCTGTTATGCCAAACAAGACGAAGAAAGCAGGCGCGAGCAAGAGAGCCGTACTCACCCACGATTGGATTAGTTGAGCTAGATTGTCTTCGAGATATTTTTCTTTTTCCATGTGCGAACACCACCCAATTCTTTTACCGGGAGACTGCAATAATAAGAGATAATCGGCCAATAATGCTTTTGAGTTAAGATATTTCTCAGGTCCCAAGCAATTCTCTTGATTGCATAAAAAAACAGGATTTTTCCTTCGGACGGCGAAATTAGTTTCAGCCATGTGAACGACATCACAAGATTGTTAGCATATCTTAATGAATTCGGCTTTTGGCAGATTGTCATCAGTTCAAGGCTATCCTGGCTCAGTAGAACATTTACAGAAGGCGAGGTGAGAGGCAAGCGCGCGATCAAAGGAAATCGCGAATGGGATTCACGAAGATTTTTACGAACAGGAGGATGTTGATGCATAAGACAAGAAGTCTCAAAAAATGCTTGATCTGCATGCTTGTTTTTATTTTAGTTCTTTCGGCTGGTTGTGTCGCTGCTCCGGAGGAAGGAGAAGATGTGGAAGAAATTACTAAAACTGAAAATGTCATGGCAACACCAAGAACTTCGTGGTTCAAGGAAAAAGCAGAGCCAAAGATTTCCGAGGCAGCTTATGTCAGCCCTAATGCCCTGGTGATTGGCGAAGTGGAGATCGGCGAGAAGGTCTATGTTGGTCCGTCAGCTTCAATCAGAGGCGACGAGGGTACTCCGATCTATGTGGGCGCCGAGACCAATGTTCAGGACGGAGTAATCATGCACGCTCTGCTGCAACAGTATGTAAAGGTTGACGGCAAGCAATATGCAATTTACGTGGGGGACAAAGTATGCTGCGCTCACGGCGCAACAATTCACGGTCCTTGCGTTGTCGGAGATGGGAGTTTCATTGGTTTTAATGCGGTTGTTTTCAAAGCTGAAGTGGGCAAGGATTGCGCAGTGATGCATAACGCTCTTGTGACCGGAGGCGTTAAGATTGCCGATGGGCGGATGGTTCCTTCGGGCGCGATCGTCGATACGCAAGCCGAAGCGGACGCGCTGCCGCCCGTAACGGATGATATCAAAAAGCTCAAAGCCGAAGTGGTTGAAGTAAATGTCGAGTTCGCGGAAGGGTATAAAGAGGAAGGCGAGACAGCCGAAGAAGAGTCGGTACCAACTGAAGGGTCGGAAGAGACCGAAGAATAGGCTCAAACATAAGAAGGAGAGCCTTGATCGAAGATCCGGGCTCTCTTTTTTTACGAATTCAGGTCGCTAGGCGCTAGCAAATGCGGGGGAGTTGCTCGCCGATCAGCATATCCAGAATGCGGGTCGCGCCCACAGGAGTGTTAATAATTACCTTGCCTTTTGGCTCGTCGATGATTTCTCCGATTATCCGGGCGTCTTTGCCGTATTTGCTTGTTCTCATGGCCTCGACGATTGCGTCGGCTTTGTCGGCCGGAACCACGGCTACCAGCTTGCCTTCATTGGCCACATGAAGAGGATCGTAGCCAAGCATTTCGCAGGCGCCAAGAACCTCTTCCTTAATTGGAATCTTGTTTTCATCAATTGAGATTCCGACATTTGACTGCTCGGCAAACTCATTTAACGTGCTGGAGAGACCTCCCCTTGTCGGGTCTCTTAAGGCTCTGATGTCCTTGCTCACTTTGAGCATATTTGCCACCAGATGGTTCAGGGGAGCACAGTCGCTTTCGATGGTGGTTTTGAATTCCAGTCCTTCTCTCTGGCTCACAACGGCAATCCCATGATCGCCAACTGAGCCTGAGATGATCACTCTATCACCGACTCTGGCATTCGAACCCGAGATGTTTAGGTCATCTGGAATGATTCCGACTCCTGCCGTGTTAATAAAGAGTTGATCGGCGCTGCCTTTTTCGACCACTTTCGTATCGCCGGTTACAATCAGAACTCCTGCTTCACTGGCCGCTTCGACCATTGAGTCAAGAATACGGTCAAGGTCAGAGAAGGGGAAACCTTCCTCAATAACAAAAGCGGCGCTAATGTATTTGGGGACAGCGCCGCTCATTGAAAGGTCATTCACGGTTCCGCAGACGGCCAGTTTGCCAATATCTCCGCCTTGAAAAAAGATTGGATTTACCACATAGCTGTCGGTAGTGAAAGCGAGAGCGCAGTCGCCCATCCTTAATGTGGCCATATCATCAAGTTTGTTCAGAATTGGATTAGAGAACTTTTTCAGGAAGAATTTCTCCACCAAATCGTGCATCAGCTTTCCGCCACTACCATGAGCCAATAAAACCTTGTCGTTCTTCATTTACATTATCTCCTGTTACGCACTGATATCTGCAAGGTGACCGGCTCCGTCATCATTAATGCAAAATGCAAATTTTAAAATGCAAAAGTCAAAATTTTGAAAACCGAAGAAAGCAAAAACGTTTTTCACTTTGCATTTTTAATTGTCTCTACTCCCCTATACCTGTAATAGGCCGCGCAGGAGCCTTCGGAAGAGACCATGCACGGACCTATGGGCCGTTCCGGAGTGCATGCTTTGCCAAAGAGTTTGCAGTCGTACGGAAACTTGATGCCCCTTAGGATTTCTCCACAGCTGCAGCCAGGAGGATCGGGTTTTGTTTCGGGTACATCAAATTCAAACAGTCTCTCGGCATCAAAGCCGGCATATTCTTTCCGGATTTTCAGGCCGCTGCCGGGAATAATGCCGATGCCTCGCCAATCGGCATCCGCAACCTCAAATACCTTATACATTAAGTCAAGAGCGAGCTTATTTCCTTCCGGTACAACGCTTCTTTTATATTGAATTTCAACTCTGGCTTCGCCTTTTTCTATCTGTTTTAGAAGCATGAGGATGGTTTGAAGAATATCAAGAGGCTCAAAACCGGCGATTACGCAAGGTATTTGATACTCATCGGTGATGAATTCATACGGTTTGCTGCCTATTATTGTGCTCACATGGCCGGGGCAGATAAATCCGTCGAGCGCGAGCTCACCTATGTCCAGAAGGGCTTTCATGGCCGGCGGGACGATCTTATGGACGCAGTAAACGGAGTAGTTCTTGAGACCTCTTTTCTGTGCTTCAAGCATGGAAATCGCGATCGTCGGCGCTGTCGTCTCAAAGCCGACACCATAAAAGACTACATCGCGGTCAGGGTTTTCCTCGGCGATCTTTAGCGCATCCAGTGTGGAATAGACAACTCTAACGTCAACACCGTCGGCTTTTTCTTCACTCAGGCTGGAATAGGAGCCTGGGACTTTCATCATATCTCCGAAGGTGGTCAAAATAATACCTGTTTGAGCCAGAGCAATCGCCTTGTCTAAATCGCTATTGGCAGTGACGCAAACAGGACATCCGGGGCCTGAAAGAAGAGTAATGCGGTCCGGCATAACTTGCCTGATGCCGCTTTTGGAGATAGCGACTGTGTGGGTTCCACAGACTTCCATAAAATTGATCTTGCGGTTAGGAGAAATCTTCTTAATGCTTTCGACGAGCTTCTTGGCGAGGACAGGGTCTCTATATTCACTCAGGTATTTCAATAAAATCCTCCAGTAGTTTCAACGTTTCAAGGGCTTCTTCTTCGCTCAGTATTCTGATTGCAAATCCTGCGTGTATTATTACGTAATCTCCGACTTTTGCTTCCGGGACGACATGGAGGCCGGCGACTCTCGTGCTTCCACCAAAGTCTACCTCAGCCATCTGGCTTTCTTCGTCGATCTTAATGATTTTTCCGGGGACACCTAGACACATAGATTATTCCTCCCGCAGTGCGATATGAAGGTGGCTGAACTTTCAGGATGACAAGGTCAGTGTGAACTACTAATGCAAAATGCAAAAGTCAAAATGCCCTTCGCCAAAGCACTCAGGACGGGCAAAATGACAAAGAAAAATTGAAAAAGAAAGGCGGGCAGATATTCAAAAACTGCCTGCTAGTGTACTGTCTCCAACGCTTCTTTACATTACGAGGTCGTCATTCCCGCGAAGGCGGGAATCCAGTTCCTTGATTTCCTGGATTCCCCGGTCGAGCCGGGGAATGACAATTGCGTATGTATTAATGGGACGCAACACTAGTTTTAGTCTACCATCTTAAGGGGTTATTCTCAAGCATTCGGGACTTCAAAACCACAGTCCGGTAGGACAGGCGTCTCGCCTGTCTCCCCGCTATTCTCAAGAATACGGTGTATTAGAAGCCCAACGCATCAAGGAGCTGATAAAGCGCCTCATTATTTTCTGCAAATTCGGGCTGAAGGAGGGGAGAGCATTGAGCAATTTCCGCTTCTCCGGAAAGCACTCCAACGGCAAAAGCAAGACAGGTCAGCTCACCGCATTGCTCACAATTTGTTTTGGGAAGATATTTATAGAGTTCAATTGGATTCAGCCGGACGGTTCGTTTGCAGGACGCTTCTATTGAATCCTTGTTCTCAAATGTCTCATTTACTAAATCCCTGATCCATTCGAGCAAAAGAACTGCTCCGTTTTCATCGTCAACTTTTGCAGCGGCAATTTTTTTCCCATAGATGGTGATCAGAGTAGGTCCCCTCATGAAGGTCAGCGTTGGTCCATCATCGTTGTACGAAGCATTTGGAAGCTTGCTGTTTAAGTATGGGAGAATCTCACTGACATCATCCGAGAAATCAGCAAAAATCCTAATTTTGTCCGGGTCCGCAATGCACATTTCAACTTTTTGCAGAAGGATCCGCTTAAGAAAGACTGCATCGGATGTTTCTTCTACTTTTGCTTTAACCAATTCTTCGGTGCGTTGCAGCTTGCTTGTGTCAAAAGGATAAATCCCCTTTATTTCTATCTGATTGCCTTTAAGGATTTTCTCTACTTCGCCTTTGAATTGCGCAGGAAAAGTTATGGCCGTCAGGCACATTTCCTTGAATTCAGGGGGGACAGGATAGAGAGTTATTGGAACGTTGCTTTTTTTGAGTTTGTACTCAGCATGAATTAAATGATGAGTAGATGTAAAAATGACTATTTCATTTTCAATTGGCATATTAGTTGCTGCCATGCCGGCTCAACATCCCTTTCCGTATTGATACGGTTCGGCTTTTGATCGAGTCTTCAGTGTGCTCTTTTCTGAAAACTTCGTTTTTTGCAGAATGTGCTAGGTAGCGTGGACAAGTAAGACTGGTATGGTTGAGCGCCTAGCAACATTCTCGCTCGCACTGCCTAGGAACATCTCAGCAACTTTGCTTCTCCCGTATGCACCCATAGTGATGAGACAAATATCCAGTTCTTCAGCAGTTTGAAGAATTTTGGATATTGACACCCCGGTCTCCAACCTTGTAGTCACCTTCTTGAATCCAAATTGCTCCAATTGAGTTTTGACTTTTTCTAGCCGGCTCAAGTCAATCTTGTTGAATTCTTCCATTCTGTCCATTAAATGACGCGAGAGTATACGGGTGTCTTGTATGTGATATACAATTATCTCTTCGCATCCTGCATCTTTCATCTCTTTTAAGTAATCAATTACTTTTTCCGCAGACTCTGAAAAATCGGTGGGGTAGAGGACGCGTCGGAAGAGATTTCTGCACACCAGCTTGCATTCCTCTTTTGCTTTTCCTGCGAGCGGCGCAAACTTCTGAATGAGCACCGGCTTTTGCGCATGACGAATAACATTTTCAGTCACACTGCCCAGCACAGCTTCCTCAACGAAGGCTAGACCCTTTTCAGCCATAATTATCATTGAAACATTTTCCTTTTGCGCCAAATCCACAATTTCAACAAAAGGGATGCCAATGCGGATTTCAATCTTAGCTTTTACTCCAACTTGCTCGAGCCGAGTCTTGCTCTCTTCCAGAATCTTCTTATCCTCTTTTTGCAACTCTACCGCTATTCCGCCGGCCAGCCTAATGTCAACAACGTGGAGAATAATGGCTTCTTGAAGGCCTACGGACTTAAGGCCGGGAATGCAGTCCAGCACTTTTTGAGACGCTGTTGATAAATCAGTGGGAAAGAGGATTTTTCTGAACATGCTTGCCTCCGTTCTTAAATGCGCTTGGACTTCTTTTCAGACCAGCAGATTTTTTCAAGCTTCTTCCGCTGCAAACGCACTTCTTGCAGCTCTGCTCTCGATCCAGTTCTTAGTCTTCTTGGCAATCCAAACCAGACTCAACATGATAGGCACTTCTTCCAGGACGCCGACGACTGTGGCTAGCGCTGCTCCTGATGTTAGGCCAAACAAAGCAATGGCGACGGCTACCGCCAGCTCAAAGAAGTTTGATGCCGCCACAAATCCAGCCGGTGCGGCTACCGAAAACTCTATTCGCCAGAGCCAGGCCCACCCATACGAAAAAGCAAAAATGAAGTAAGTTTGGATGGTCAGGGGAACGGCGATAAGCAAAATGTGAAGCGGATTATTGATAATGGTCCGCCCCTGGAAAATGAAGATAATGATCAACGTGGCCAGCAAGCTCACAATAGTTACATTACCCAATTTTTTTAGGAACACTTCTTCAAACCATGCCGGTCCTTTGCGCTTGAGAAGATAGATCCGGGACAGCCACCCTCCTGCAAGCGGGACTACTACAAACAGCACAACGGATAAGATCACCGTGTCATAAGGCACTATCATCTTGGAAATACCGAGGAGAAACATGACGATGGGTGCATATGCGAACAGAATGATCATGTCGTTTATAGCGACTTGAATCAGAGTGTATGCGGGATCGCCATCAGCCAGGTAGCTCCAGACAAAAACCATCGCGGTGCAGGGAGCCGCTCCTAGAAGGATGGCTCCTGCGAGGTATTGTTTGGCCAGCGCCGGGCTGATGAACGGAGAAAAGATTATTTTCAAAAATAGCGAAGCGAATAAGAACATTGTGAAGGGCTTGATCAACCAGTTAGACACTGTTGTTACTATGACGCCTTTTGGCTTCTTGCCGGCCTGCAAAATACTGGAAAAGTCGATCTGGACCATCATGGGATAGATCATGGCCCAAATAAGGACAGCTACAGGAATTGAAATTTGAGCATAGGTTGCTTTTGATAGGATAGTTGCAGCAGCGGGCCAGAAGTAGCCGATGAGTGTTCCCACAATCATACAAAGCGCCACCCATACAGTTAGATAACGCTCAAAAATGCTCAAGCCTTTGATTTTATCGCCGGGTGAAGCTTTGCCTGTTTCAGTGTTCAACGCACAATCCTCCCTTTTGAAATATTTGTTTTTCAATCTTTTTGCCGGCGCAAGGATCTAAGTCTTTACTTGCACATCTCGGAACTTGTCCTTCGAGTTTCTACCTTGTCGGCATCGAAAACAGACAGATACAAATCATTGAATTTTCTAAGTATTTCTTTGTTGATAGAGTAGTAAATCCATTTGCCTTCTCTGCGATCATTGACAAGATTATAAGCCCGTAGGATCGCAAGATGGTGGGAGACCAGAGACTGGGATAAGTTCAAAGCATCATATATCTTGCACACGCAAAGTTCACCATTCTTTAAAAGAAAAAGGATCTTTAGCCGGTTTTCATCGCTAATAATTCTCATCCAGTTTCCGAGAGTACTCACGATCTCAAACTGACTATCCCTTGAAATCTCTATATTCGTCTGACCCATGCTCAGATTCCTTTCAAAAAGGCGCTTCTGCCGGATATCATATGAATGGCGCTTCATATGTTATTTCTAAACATATCTCCTGTCAAAGAGAATTTGTTGTTCCGGAATTGATAGAATAGTTGGTCAGCGCAATTGTCTCTTAATGACCGCTGCTTGAAGAAAAGATGTTGAAGTGTCTTTTGCTCTCGGATTCTACCGGGAGCCTTTCTTTGGTTTTGTGCCGAGCGATTCGAGTTCTTCCTCGATCATCGAAATTGAGATGGCTCCGCCTATCTTAGGTTCACTGTCGATCAGAGTGACGGGGAGAGCAGCCTGGCCGGACATGACAAGCAACATCACTTTTTGTACGGTTTCTATGCTTGCAGGAGAGTAGATATCAATATATTCTACCTCTACTTGCTCTCCGAACCTTTCTTTCAGCTGAGATTCGGCGTTTTTTGCCTGATCTTCCATAGTCTCAACGGCCGGCTTTGGGGCGCACCCTTCAGAACTACTCTCTTCAGGACCGCAACCCTCAGGACCGCAACTCTCAGGACCGCATCCAGCGGTGCCGCAAGATGGCCCTCAGCCGCCGCCTCCGGCTCCTCCGCCTTCCATTCCAACAATCTGGATCAGATGTTTTTTTACTTCCTTTTTGTCTGTCTTTTCACTCACTATTCGGGCCTCCTTAAATTAAAATTCAAAATTCAAAATGCAAAATGCAAAATGATTCGAAAAAATCAAAACGCTGCAAATTCATGCTCCGGGTCCAATAGTAGTCGGGGACAAGCCCCGACGCTACATCTCTCGTAGCGCGGGGGTTTATCCTCCGCTTCCCTTAAATCCAAATGTCAAAATTGCAGTCTATTCAAGCTCTTTGGAAAAACTCACAAACCGATATTACCAATAGTTTACCATACATTTATCGCAGGCGGTAACTTTCGGGATTTGAGAATAGCAATAGTGTCGAGCTCATGATGACTGAAAGACAACCAAGCTCCTGATAAAGAACGGCCGGGATCGGATTCAGAATCCCCAGCGAGCTCAGGGTAATTCCAACGGCATTGTACATCATCGAAAGCACAATATTTATCTTGATGCGACGCGAAACCAGTTTGCTAAAGCTGATCGTATCAGCGACGCGGACGAGCTCGTCGCGCATCAGGCAAATATCCGCTGCTTCCATGGCCAGATCTGTTCCGGCCGCCCCCATTGCGATTCCGACATCCGCTTCCGCCAGCGCCGGAGCGTCGTTTATGCCGTCACCAATCATCGCGACTATTTCCCCGTTTTGCCTTAGCGATCTTAACTGAATAAGCTTATCTTCCGGAAGTAGCTCTGACCTGATCTCGTCAACGCCCATTTGCTTGGCTGCTTCTTGCGCAGCTCTTTCATTATCCCCGGTGAAAAGGAAGAGTCGCTCGACACCGACTTTGCGAAGCCAATCCGAAGCTTCCCGAACACCCTCTCTTACTTGATCACCGACGCCTATGATCCCGAGAGTCTCGTTGTTGCTGCTCACGATTAGACTAGTGAATCCCTGGTTTTCAATTTTTTCAATCTCTTTCTCAACCTGCGGCGCTAATTTCAAGGTAATCTCATTTAAATGGCGGAAGTTGCTCACGGTCACCTCTTTGCCTTCAACGATGCCGCTGACCCCGCGCCCCGGGATAACCCGATGTTCTTGCGGGTGAACAGGTACGATATCCATTTCCTTGGCTTTTTCCAATACCGCTGAAGCAATCGGATGCTCTGAAAAAGTCTCAACTGAAGCAGCCAGCCGAATTATCTCATCTTCACCAACCGTGTCGAGAGTGACTATTGAGCGCACTTTGGGTTTGCCGATTGTGGTCGTGCCGGTTTTATCCAGCACGATTTTCTTGATTTTTCCGGCGACTTCGAAAAACATGCCACCTTTTACAAGGACGCCTCTTCGGGCCAGGTTGGCTATTCCGGCGGTAACGGCCGATGGTGTGGCAATAGCAAGCGCGCATGGGCAGGCAACCAGAAGAACCGCAACGCCCCTGGTAATCTCACCCGAGATCACATATGTCAGTACGGCGATTAGAGAAACTGCGGGCAAGAAATAGGATGTGAAATGATCTGCGATAAGAGCGATCGGAGCTTTTCGTTCCCTGGCTTCCTCAACAAGGTGAATGATTCGGGCCAATGTCGTGTCGTCTCCGACCTTATTGACTTCAATCTTCAAGTTACCGGATTCATTTAACGTTCCCGCAAAAACTTGATCTCCGGTTACCTTGTCAACCGGCAATGACTCGCCGGTGATCGGCGCCTGGTTGATGGCGGCTGTGCCCTCGAGTATCTGACCGTCCACCGGCACGCGTTCACCGGTTATCACCAAAACAACTTCCCCTTCTTTCACTTGTTCAAGAGGCGTTTCGATGATTTCTCCATCCTGCAAGATCTTTGCGGTCTTGGGCGTAAAATCGAGGAGTTCCTCAATAGCGCGCCGCGTCTTTTTGACGGTAAAAGCTTCGAGCGAGCCTGCCACGGCCATAATGAATACAATAATTGCGGCCGAGATGAATTCACCAATCAGCAGGGATGCCAGAATAGCTACCGAAACAAAAACGTTGACGCTTATCTTGCGCCGGCCGATGTCCCTGACGGCTTGTCTGAAACGGAGCGAGCCACCTAAGATGACTGCAAGGAACGCAATGACGTCGCTCACAATTTCCAGGTTGGTGAATCTTGAAATAATCCAGGAAATGAGAATCAAAAAAAGGAGAACAACAGGCAAAAATGCAAGGGTTAGTATTTCGTTCGAGTTACTTCTATTTCTCATGCCTTCCTTCATCGGGTACATCCTCTTTGATTTGTCGGGCCAATCGATTACTATTGCCTTTTTCGTCGTCAACTTGACAACCGCATTCCGGACCTCACCCGCTTGAGGACTGTTCTATCGATTGCTTAAACAGGCTGACAATCTTGGAAAATCTGCTCTCTTTGTTCTCGGGCATTCTCCTATCGGCTCCTTTCTTTTCTCAGGCAATGTTTGCACCGGGGATCTTATCGGGCTCACCGGTCCCGGATTCTTCAGACACACTTTCAGCGCCGGATTGATCTTTGCAGCAGTCGAATTTGCAGGGGATTTTTGCCGCAGTCGCCTTTTGCAGCTCCTTAAGAAACCTGAATTTGTATTCATTGAGCTTTTCGTGATCGACGGAGTAAAAAATCCATGTTCCTTCTCGCCGCATATGCACAAGTCCGGTTACTTTCAGATGATAAAGGTGGTGAGAGATGAGGGACTGAGAGAGTTTTAGTTGGTCTACGAGTTCACACACACACATTTCACGAGAGAGAAGAAGGGTCAAGATATCGAATCTCGTCTGATCCGATAAAACCTTGAAAAAACCAACTAAGTCATTCATGTGTGCAACTCCTGTTATGCGTGCTATTTCAATCCGTATGAAGGCGATAAAGCCTGAGAATGCGTGATAAGAAATCCGCACCTTATTTATGAATATATCAAAATGCATTCATATAGTCAAATTTTGTTTTGCGGTGTCTCTTAGAAGGGAAGATCATGGGGTGGAAGAAATGATGGATGATTTAGTTTCCTACTAGATTTCTCCGCGGCGGAATTTGTTCCAAATCTCCCGGTTTTTGGGAGGCGTATATTTATATAGGAACGCATTGGCTTCTTCCAGCCAATTAAGCCTATCCTCAAGAGAGAGTGCGAGGTAAGCTTTTAGCGTTTTCTCATCATAGGAGTAACTGAACCCACGTCCACTTTTCTTGCTACTCATCCTTGGATCCTCGCTCTTCCTGTCGGCGCAATTCTTCTATTTTTTTCAAAGACTCGATATCGGACAAATCTTGTGCTCGTCCCGACTTCTCTTTGATCAGCTCGAGATGATGTATGGAGGCTAGCGGTATATTGATTCTACCCACGCTTACCACATTTTTTTCTGCATATGCTGCCCGAAAGTCAATAGGGTTTTCCAGGAAAATATCAATTTCTTGATATGGTTTGCCGGCATGGAAAAAAGAAAAAACCACAGCCTTCTTGTTTCTCTGCCATTCCTTTCTTTTTTGAGGATCAATCAAGTCCGCCGGGTCCACCGGTGCCCTTGGTTTATAGCCCAGCTCCGAGATTGCAGTGATAAAACCGGACAGGTTCTCAGGCTCTATTTCAAGCATCATATCCAGATCAGCGGTCATTCGTGGAACGCCATAGAGATTGACAGCTATTCCACCGACAACCAGGTACTTGACTTCTCTCTCATTCAGACTTCGAAAAACCTCTTCGTAGTACATTTTATCCGCCAGTTCTTCGGGCTGGTCTTAAGTTATCATAGGCCGGCAGTCTTGCTTTTTCAAGCATTGCAGGCTTGGTCTAGGTTGTGGCCGTGCGGCCGGTTCTTGGCAGGTGGCCAAAGAGTGCATTCTTGATGTCGGCTGCCGTTGGAATTCCACGAATTCCTCCAAAGGAGGTTCTTCAGGAAGCTGAGAAGGTTGCGCCATCATCGAGACGGTCGCCAAATAGGTCTTTGCCGTCTACCAAAATAGTCGGGGAGGGAAGAAGTTGACCATATCGTTTGTGAGCATCCTCGACGCTTACCTCATCAGGAACTACTTCGATCGTCAGTTCCGCCAATACCTGCTGAAGTGCCTTCCAGACATCTTCTCTGGCCGGTCACTCTCTGTCGGAGACGAGTTCAATCTTCACTAAGTTCCTCCTCCGTTAAGGCATTTGCCACGACGGCCTCACCTAAAGACACGCCGCCGTCATTGGTAGGGACTTTCTTGTGATAAAAAACTTCAAACCCGCTGTCTTGCAGCCTGTCGAGCGCTCGGGTTAAGAGGAAGAAATTTTGAAATACTCCGCCGCTAAGCGCCACTTGATTTATGTTTTCCGACTCCCGAAGCCGCTCACAGATCCCGCATATGATTTCGACGACGGTATTGTGGAATTTAGCCGCGATTGTAGACACCGGGATGTTCTCCTCCAAATCCCTGATTACGCCCTCGATGATGGGTTTAGTGTCAATGATGAGGGGTTCGTCGAACGTCGAACGACGAACGTCGAACGACGGCTCGTTCTTTGTGGTTGCCTGCGCCCTGTCGGCTGGTCCTCTCTTTTCAGACCTCAGACCTCGGACCTCGGACCTCGGACGGAACGCGAAAGCGTAACTCTCTTTCACGTTCACGTCGGCGAGCATTTCCAGATCTATCGCCGCTTCTCCTTCATAAAACACCTCATCCCTTATCCTGCAAAGGGAAGAGACGGCGTCGAATAGCCGGCCGCAACTGGAAGTCAGAGGGGCATTCAGTTCCCGGTCAATCTGTTTCTTCATTATGTTTTGCTCTGTCTCGTCAAGGTCTTTGAGATATTCGAGGTCAAAATTATTGTAGTCTTCGCCAAAGAACGAGTAGAGGTATCCAAAGGCCATCCGGTAGGGTTTCTTGATAGCTGCCGCTCCTCCCGGCATCGGGACATATCTTAGATGAGCAGCCCGCTTGAAGTCCTTCCAGTCGGCAATCAGGATCTCTCCGCCCCAAATCTTTCCATCGGTGCCATAACCTAATCCGTCAAAGGAGATTCCTATGACTTTGTCTTGCACATTGTTCTCGGCCATGCAGCTTACGATGTGGGCAAAGTGGTGCTGAACTCCTATGAGCTTTGCACCCTCAAGTGATTTGGCAAACTTCGTGGACAAATACTCAGGATGAAGATCATAGGCGACAATCTCCGGCTTGATCCTAAACAACCTTTGGTAAAGCTCAAGGGTAGCTTTGAAGTGCTCCTCGGTCTCCAAATTCTCCATGTCGCCGATGTGTTGGCTGACAAAAGCGTACTTGTCCTTGGTCAAACAAAAGGTATTCTTAAGTTCCGGTCCCGTAGCAAGAACTGGTCTCGACTCAAACGGCAGGTGAATGGGGAAGGGGGCGAAGCTTCTGGCTCTTCGAAGCATCACTAGTTCGCCCCTGAAAACGCGCGCGACGGAATCATCGTAACGCGAATAAATATCGCGATTATGCAAAAGAAAAAAGTCTGCG